>UMHU01031546.1_pt1 | contig 84397 bp, 82 predicted proteins | sample 1965591 | NCBI WGS metagenome assembly UMHU01 (sample SAMEA4836101, study PRJEB28245) | human gut metagenome | biome: gut microbiome; material: fecal sample | place: Denmark | collected 2008
TATGTGCAGAGATACTTGGAACTTTGCAAAGAAACATATGTAACACTTAAGTCTCTCGAAAGAGGGGCTTTTTTGATGCAATAAAAAAGCAACTATTGTAGTTGCTGCAGGTCTTCTTGATAATCTATATCATAGAGTTCTCTTATATTCTCTACTTGTATATATTCTACTTCATCAGGATGCTTATTTAATACCTTTCTTCCACCTTGGTCTTGTTTTAATAGAAGTAACTCAGGAATATAAGAACTATCAAATAGAGTAGGGTTGCCTACTTTATCTTTATAAGCACAACTGGCAAGTTTATGTTTTGTATGCATCAGTTTATCTATAGTATTCATAGAAATATAAGGCTGATCAGCAACCATGAAGATCATTCTAAATGGCTTCTCTAACGTATTTAAATAGTTCACAGCGGCCTTAATAGAATAAGAGAGACCATGAATACTCTCTAAACATAAAATGCTGGTAGCGCCTCTTTGAGACGCATATTGTAGTATCTCATCATATTGTGATACGACAATAACATGATCATATTCCTTTAATATGAGATCTAATGCATGTTGATATAACGGTTTATTTTGAAAAGGAAACAGCAGTTTGTTTCCTTTAAAACGTCTGCTGTTTCCTGATGCAAGATATATAATATATGTTTTATTCATCGATAGCCATGACAATCTTTTCAGGTGTCATTGGAAGGTCTCTCACCCATGCACCACATGCACTGTGGATGGCAGCACATAAGGCTGGGGCTGGTGTATTGATGACACATTCACCAATAGACTTTGCACCAAATGGACCTGTCTTTTCATAACTGCTTTCAAAATAAACACGTAAATGACCCATATCAAGTCTTGTAGGAATCTTATAAGTCATGAAGTTATTTTCTGTTAAACCACCCTTAGGTGAATAAGTAATACTTTCAGATAATGCCATACCGATACCCTGTACAAGACCTCCTTCAGTCTGTACAGTTGCAAGATTAGTATTTACAACAGTACCACAGTCTACAACGGCTACATAATCTAGTATTTCTACAGAACCTGTTTCTTTATCTAACGCAATTTCTGCCATACCTACCATATATGGTGGTGGAGAAATTTTAGATGAATGAGTGCATGTTACCTGGATAGGAACTGTATTACCACATTGTGAGAATGTTGCAATATCCATATGTGTAAATGATTCATTTGTAGCTGGATTATCAATTGTATTGCCAGTAAATACTAATGATTCAGGATCACATTCCCACTTATTGGCAGCAATCTTCATCATGTTCTCTTTGAGCTCTTCACTCGCTTTTCTTACAGCCATACCAGTAACATAAGTTGTACTAGAAGCATAAGAACCAGAATCATATGGAGAAGCATCAGTATCTGCACCAAAGACAACAATATTGTCTACATCACATTCTAATTCTTCTGCAGCCATCTGGGCAAGAATAGTATCACATCCAGTACCCATATCTGCAGCACCGATGCTTAACATATAAGAACCATCATCATTTAACTTTAATGTAGCAGATCCAACATCGACACCAGAGATACCTGATCCCTGCATTGCCATGGCAACACCTGCTGCCTTAATACGACCATCAGGCATTACAGTAGGTGTCTTACGTTTTTCCCAGTCAAATTCTTTCTTAGCACGTTCCATACATTTATCTAATGCACAGCTATCAGCAATTTCACCATAGTAGGCATCCATCTTCTGACCCTGACGTACCATATTCTTTTCTCTGATTTCTACTGGATCCATATGTAAAATATCAGCTAATTCATTGACACATGTTTCTAATGCATAAATACCCTGAGTCGCACCATATCCACGATATGCACCAGAAGATAATCTATTTGTATAAACAACATCATAATGGAAGCGGAATGCTTCTAGATTATTTGTATAAAGAGGAATAGACTTATGACCTGATAAACCTACAGTTGTAGGACCATGTTCACCAAAGGCACCAGAGTTAGATAATGTATATACATCAATGGCACGAATAGTACCATCATTCATAGCACCCACTTTAGTAGTGACTTCCATTTCATGACGTGGACTACCCGCAATCTGAGATTCAGTACGTGTATAAATAAGTTTAGATGGTTTCTTAGTCATCCATGTAACAAATGCAGGATAGATTTCAGTCACAAGTGACTGCTTCGCACCAAAGCCACCACCAATACGAGGCTTTTCAACACGAATCATAGACTTAGGAATATCTAAAGCATTCGCAAGAATACGACGTGCATGGAAGACAATCTGCGTAGAACTAATAACATGTAAACGACCATAAGTATCAATTTCACAATAAGTTCTAAATGTTTCCATCATCGCCTGATTGACTGCAGGAACATGATAAGTACGTTCAATCACATGATCACATGATTTAAATACTTCTTCTAGATCACCATGTGTTTCATCTGCAGTGGCTACTAAGTTACGTTTATTGTCTGCCCCTACAGGACATAATGCTTTCCAGTTATCTTCAGGATGTACAAGAATAGGATTATCCTTAGCAGTTCTAAAGTCTAATACAGCTTCTTCTACTTGATATTTTACTTTAATAAGCTTTAATGCTTCATCTACTTTCTTTTCATCATAACCAGCAACAATCGCAACTGGGTCACCTACGAATCTTACTCTCTGATCTAAGATTAAACGATCATAAGGACTAGGTTCTGGATAAGTCTGGCCAGCCATAGTAAAACGTTTCTGAGGTACATCTTTATAAGTATAAACAGCTTCAATTGTATCTACTGCCTTAGCCGCTTCTGTATCAATACTCTCAATTAATGCATTAGCATGAGGAGAATGAACAAGCTTTACAATTAAACAGTCATGAGGTGTTACATCATCAACATAGACAGGTTTACCTAATAATAGGTTCATTGCATCTTTTTTTCTTATAGGTTTATTAACCTGTTTTAATTCCTGACTCATCCTAACACTTCCTTTCCATTTTCCTTGCAGTAATTAATATAGTTTCTAATACCTCTTAATTGTCCTTCATAACCAGAACAACGGCAAAGGTTACCAGATAAGAATGCTCTGATTTCATCATCACTAGGATCTTTATTTTCTTCTAGTAATGCGATTGTATTCATCATAAATCCAGGATTACAGAAACCACACTGCTCAGCACCCTGATCAGCAATAAATTCAGCAAGTGGTCTTGCTTTTTCCTGTAAACCTTCTAGAGTTGTCACTTCATGACCTGCAGCTCTAGCTGCAAGAACACTACAAGAAAGAACTGGTTTGTTGTCTAATAATACTGTACATAATCCACAGTTACTTGTATCACAGCCTCTTTTAACACTAAGACAATGTTCACTTCTTACAAAATCAATAAGAAGAGTATCTGGTGAAATACTACGAGTCATTGTTTTTCCATTTAATGTAATTGTAATTTCCATCTTACTGTGCCTCCAATTCCTTTAATGAACGTCTCATAAGAACTTTTACAAGCTTCTGACGATATTCTGCACTACCTAAGTTATTGCTTCCAAGTTTGATTTCAGAAGATACTTCTTCAATAAACGCTTCAATAGATTCATCATTTAATTCCATCTGTTTCTCATAAGCAATTGCCTTTAAAGGACGACCACCAATTACTACAGAATAAGTATCATTCATATAACTTGCACAACAAGTAAGAACAGGGAAATCAGTACTTACATTTCTCTGTGACTTATAACAAACCTTAATAGGTGTCTTCTTTACAATAACACGTACAAGAATATCAAGAGAAGGACGCATCCAAGCAAACTCTCTCATAGGTACAATACCACCGTTATATAATTCTACATAAGCATCTAATCCCATAAACATAGATAATACATCAGAGAAACCATAACGACCAAAAATAGAACCTCCTACAGTCGCACAGTTTCTAAACTGCACACCAATAATATGTTCTACACTATGCTTCATTGCATCATGTGTATAAGCATTTAATCCTGCATGAGTTTCTAACTGACGTAATGTCACCATTGCGCCAATAGTAAACTGTTCATCATCTTCTTCGATAGTATCTAAATGAAGATCACATAAATCAATTGCCTTTTCAACTGATCTGTTCATCATCTTCAACCATAACATACCACCTACAATAATGTTTTTTCTGTTCTGAACGAGTTCATAAGCTTCCTCAAGCGACTGAGGTCTTACATATTCCTGAATATTTAACATCTTTTTCTATCCTTTCTATTTTGTGATAAGTGTTTCATCGAGATTAAAACCATAAAACTCTTTATAAAAATCTATTACATCCTTTTTATAATTCTCATATGTATAATCATGAGGATGAAGTACATATGATAGCCAGAGTGATGCAAGAATATGAGAAGGAACAGGATCCATCCATGATTCAACCACTTCAGGCATAATATAAATCTTCTTGTTCTTCACTATATCAAGTGATGAGAAGAATTCATAGTTATAAATAGAATCTTTTGAATAAGAAGCATTACGAGGCATGATCACCATATCTGGGTTTAAAGTTAATAATGTTTCTAACGCAATAGTAGGGTAGTCTACACCTTTAATACTCGCTGCAGCATTTTTTACATGTGCCATGTTGAGTATAGTACTTTGAAACATAGAAGGTGTGACAGGTCTATAAATAGACTCTTTTGAAGCAATATAAACATGCTTATGAGAAGTACCTAAACTGTTCATCTTACTCTTTTTAGTACTATAGTAGTTCTTTAACTTCTTCGCATTGTTTTGTTTACCACAAACTTTCGCAATAAGTGAAACCATGGCATCATACTTCTTTTCACTAGAAGGATCAACCACAATAACTTTAATATGTCTTTCTTCAAAATCCTCAATAAGATTCTTATTCTCTTTCATCATAAATACTACATCAGGTGCTGTCTTTGCGATAAGACTGACATCACATCCTACCTGAGGTAGTTCTAATAAATCAGGATCAGTCTTTTGATAAATGCTTCTAGAAGAAGCCTTCTTTTCTATACCAACTAACTGGTTACTTACTCCTAATGCGAGGCATGTAGAAGTTGTTATATATGAAGTGCTTACTACACGTTTTACTTGGTCTTTAATTGTAATCTGACGTCCTATCTGATCATTCACAATAATCGCATCAGACTCCTCTTCTTTATCTGAAGAACATCCAGGTAATAATGAGATGAGTAAAAACAGACAAACAATTGAAATAATTCTTTTCTTCAAAACAAATCTCCTTACGATATTATTCAGTTTATTTTTCGAAAAAATTATATCATGAAAACATGAATAATAAACAAAAAATATAGGATACTAAAAGAAAAAGCCTACATTGAGTAGGCTTAATCAAGGAGTGTAGTATTGACAGTAAATGATTTGATTTTAGAAGAACAATTTATTTGAATATGCAAAATCTCCAGGTAATGTTTTTATCAGAAGTGAGGAATTGTAATATTTTTATAAAAACATGTATTATTATTGCAAATAATATAATAAATAAATATAATAAAAGCATAGATTGTATGCGGTTACATTTGAGTAAGGGAGGGCAATTTTATGAACAAATTAAAATACTTACTTAGTGTCACAGTTTTATTATCACTGCTTGTAGGATGCTCTGAATCTTCCCATTATTATATTTCTATGACTGCAACTCATGCGACAGATCAGGAATTCATATTTACCAGCAATACTTATATGTATGATTTAACTTCTAAAAAACTTAAGAAGGTTTCTTCAGAACCTTATGAAAGTCAGTACCCACTTTCTACTTATGATTATAAGAATAATAAAGTATATTATTCAGGAAGCGATAATAAAGAATATGGGAATTCATATATTAAACAATATGCTTTATCTACTCATAAAACATCTAAATTTATTGACTATGTAGATGCAATCAATGATATCAGAATACTGGATGATCATAAGATGTTTATTGTAGGACGTTTAAAAAAGGTAAAAAAGAATACCATGGTACCTTCAATCTATAATACTAAAACACATAAAATAAATTATTTAAACTGGAATCAGGATAGTTTTGCGACATGTACAAATTATAATCCAGACACCCAGGAATTAATTATACCTCATTATTCAATGTCTTTAAGTTATAAACTGACAGATGATTATAATAACGGTATTATAAAAAATGAAGTTGATTCTTATGCGCCAATTACATTCACTGTTGTGAAGAAAAACAAAACAGAAGATGTTTTTAAATTAAATCACAAACAGCTTGATAGTACTTATATTGATAAAGATTATATATACTATGTAACAGATAAACAGACATCTATTACTAACTTTGATTTGGTGAGATATGATCGTCACACAAAAGAAAAAAAGAAATTATTAGATGGAAAGTGCGGCTATTATTCCATGAATATAGTTACTGTTTTAGATAATATTATCTATTTCATAGGGCAAAGATCTGAGGTATATGAACTTGTAGAATTAGATATGAATACAAATGAACAAACAGTCATCTATCAATCAAAAACTCAAGAAGCTATTAACAATGCACAATTTTATAAGAAATAAAAAAATATGGTTCACCAGCATGAACCATATTTTTATATACGAATTGTTTCTTGTAATGGATATTGGTTGAGTAAGTATTGTGTATCAGAGCTAATTATATGCATTTCATTCATGAAATGATGTAACAGATAGCTAAACATATTGCCATAACATTCCTTCTTTAACTTATAGAAAGGAGTATACTTTAATTCAACTAAGTCTTGTTCTCTTAATGACATCTCTAGTTGATGGTTTCCATCAATGACAGTATAGAGTCCCTTACTCATATAGGAATCAGTAATAACGGGATAATATTTAATGCTTTTTATATTCTTTTGTGAACATTGGAATTGATTTAACAAGTAGATGTTCATATCAAAAGGAATAGGATGGTTGATTTGATTTCTATCTAGTTCATCTTCAGTCATAGATTGAATAGAAGATGTCTGATAAGCATCTGATTGAATCACATGATCAATATTAAAATAAACCTTATAGCTTCCTACATGAGGAATAGAATAGTTCATTATATAATATTCGGCATCAGTTAAATGATCCATAGAAATAGAATTATATTGATTTTCATCCAACATACTAAAAAGATCATACCATTTATTAATAAAATTCTGTTGATGTACAAGGGTAGTTACACTTAAATGTTTTAAGTAATTAAGAAAATCAGTTTTACGTTGATTCATATATATCACCTTTCTAAGCAATAAATCGTATTAAAGAGAATAACATGTTTATAAATGGTTTGATCAATATGGAGATGTCCAGAAAACCATAACTTATATGTAACTTGTTGTTCTATGTCATCCATGACTTCATCTATGTTTCTAAGATAAGGAAGGGTATAGCCATCAAGGTTACAAGGAATAGTACGTGTATGTAAAAGTTCTTTAATATAGAATGGACAATCATGCGTAATAATATAATCAATATGAAAGTTATATTGAAGTAAGTTATTGAGTGCTTCATTCCATTCTTGAGTCGTAGGTAATTCCTGCTGCCACCATGAACGATGTTCTACACGTGTTTCTATATCACATGAATAGCCACCACCAAAAGTAAAGAATGTCTTTCCATCAATTGTATAAATCTGTCCTCTCATCAAATGAATCACAGATTCCTTAATAAAATGCACCTTTCCACCATGCCAGCGAGATACAGGATAATCATCCAATAATTCAAAGTTCTCATGATTTCCATCCACAAATAATGTAGTCCATGGCTGTGAATCCAACCAATCACGCCAGAATAAATCTGGTAACATATCATCCCATACAGCTCCAAAATCACCACATATAATGACATAATCTTCTTTTGTAAGTATCTGTCCCTCAGGAAAATGATGAGGCTTTAATTTAGAGATATCAAAAGGACAATGTGTATCACCGGTAATATAAATCATAGACATCCTCTCTTTTGTCTTTAGTCTATCATACCAACAAAAAGTTCTTCTTAAGTCTATGTAAAATTTAAGTAAAGAAAAAAGGCCTCGAATGAGGCTTTAGTTTAATACTCTTTGATGAGGTGTAAATGTTGTATCATCAATACCCTTGAATGTATAACCAAGGCTCTGATAATGTTCAATAACTTTAGGTAATGCTTCTACAGTTGTATTCTTTGCAGCTGTATCATGGAATAAGATCATGATCTGATTATTACGAGAAGCTGTTGCATTCGCAATAAGTCTTGCAGTAGGCACATTATTACCTGATGCATCACCACTGCTGACATTCCAGTCATAATACTGATAACCCTTTTCCTGTACCATTCTAGTAAGATTACTCATAATACCTGCAGAATAATGTCTAGAAACTGTATTAGAACTTCCGCCAGGGAATCTAATATAACGAGGAGTAAATCCAATAAGACCCTTAACCATATCACCTACTTTATTTAAATCATTAAAGTAAGCATCAGTAGAAGCATAAACAGTACGATAATCATGACAATAAGTATGAAGTGCTATAGTATTACCTCTCTTATGTGCTTCCTGAATTAAGTAATTATATTTCTGACCATTACCAGTCACAAAGAATGTTGCTTTCGCATGATATCTATCAAGAATATCTAACACACGCTGAGTATTCTGAGAAGGTCCATCATCAAATGTAAGATAAACAACCTTTTCACCACTTGGTGCAATTGCATTGGCAGGACGTGGATTATTTACAATAACAGTCTGTGTATACTTTCTTTTATTACCAGACTTATCTTTAGTTGTATAGATGACTTTATAAGTACCTGCTTTTCCAAAATCTACTTTGCTGCTGTCTACAGATACCTTAGGATTCTTATCAAAATCATCTTCTACAGTAATACCCTTCATGAAATCAATGTTAGAACCTATTGTCGTATCATAATTCTGAAGACCTGCAAGTAGTGGTGCTTTAGTATCCTTTACAGCTTTCACATTGACTTCTTTTTCAGTCTTATTACCACCCTGATCTTCTACAACAACAGTAACCTTTTGTGTACCTTCTTTATCAAAAGATACATCTTTCTTAAAGTAAGTCTTAGTCTTTGTTTCATCTTTAATATCAGTCACAAATTCACTTGCTTTAACTTTAGTACCTACTTCTACTGCTTTATTCACTACCTTAAATGTAGGCTTCTTGGTATCTACAACTTCTACATTTAATACATAGTTCTTCTTGTTTAATGTATAAGTAATCTTATACTTTCCAAGTTTTTTGACGTTAACTTTAGAATTATCTACAGTCACATCACTCTTATTACCTCTTACTTTTTTAATAAAAGACATAGGATTGTAAGTACTATTGATTTCAATATCCTGTGTACTTTCATTAAAGCTAACAGCTGGACGTGTCATAAAATAAATGCCTAGACCAAGCACTAAAACGACAATACAGCCTAATAGGACATATGCCCTCTTTCTTAAATGACGTTTTTTCATTTCTATTCTACCTCAACTTTATATCTTCAACAATTTTGTATTATATATCTAATATGTGTAATTTGTGTGGAAATTAAGAAACACTTAAGAACTTTTTTTATTTCTTTACTTTGCAATACAAAATAGTATATACTTTGCATTGCAAAGTAGGTGACATAATGGATACACAATTGATCAAAGGAATGTTGGAAGGATGTATTCTTACTCTTATTAGTCATAAGGAAACATATGGTTATGAACTATTAGTCAAACTAGAGAAGTATGGCTTTGAAAATGTAGGAGAAGGGACCTTTTATCCGATATTAACACGTTTGTCTAAGAAAGGATATTTATCCTGTAGACGAGTGAAATCAGAATCAGGACCTTATAGAAAATACTATAAGATCACTGATGAAGGAGTAGTCTATCTGGAAGAATTTAAACAGTCTTATTATAAGATAACAGGTATTGTAGAAAAGGTTTTGGAGGATCAAGAATGATTGCACAATATAACACATTAAGAAATCAATTAACAGGAGACTATCAGGCATTCTATGACAAGGCATATCAATATGCACAAGAGAGACATTATCCAGGATTCTATGCGAATGATATACTTATGAGCTTGTTAGATCTATTAATCACAGCACAGATGAACCATAAAGAATTAGATACACTTATTAAGGAAAATCATGATACATTCATTAAGAACTATTTCCATGATCAAGGAAAGAAAACCACATGGATCAACAGCTTCTTTAGATACACAATCTTCTTATGGAACTATGTATTCTATTTGATTCTTAACCCAACATCTCATGCAGGCGGAAAGGTTATAGAAGCAATGATCCTGATTATTCTTGTTGATCTTATTATGAAAAACAAGCGATATAATATTCTACTAGATTATATTGTATTGGCTCTTGTATTCATATTACCGTCTATTTCAGTTCCTTATATGATTCCTCTTATTATTAGTATAGTTCTTCTTATTGTCGGTACTCTCTATCAAGTGTATTATACATATACACATCAAAATACAATCAGCTACTATAGTGAAGAAGCACAATCACAATCTAATGATTATGTGAATGATATACTTAAGAAACAGAATGAAGAATTCAATTGTAAAAGAGAAAAATGTCATCTTCCACCTCTTACTCTAGAAGAGATGAAACTGTATAAGAAAAGAAGAAATCGTAAGATTGGATTAATCATTGATATCATTGTAGGAATACTCATCTTCTATCTTGCCTATAGAATAGGGAACTATAAAGAAAGTATGACAATGTTGTCTTATTATCTTCCTATTTATATTATATTCAGTACAAGATATCTCTCTTATCTTGTGAATCCAAAAGGGCAGTTGATTCATATATTAAATATTATTGCAGTGATTAACCTTTATTTCTTTATTCAGGTATGTCATATCAATCATATAGTAATTACTGTATTATGCTTAATGATCATCATGATAGAAACAGGTGCTATGATGATGATTTCTGTCTTTAATAACATCTCTGAATACTTTGATCAATTAATCAGTCTCTTTTCAGTTGGTTTTATACTTGTAGAAATGAAAGTAGAGTTCTGGCTTTCAGCCGTTATACTTATTGTATTGTTTGGAGCTTTAGTTAAAAGCATAAAAAAACAGAAGATATAATCTTCTATTTCTTGTAGAACACTAATGTAGAGTTATTATACTTTAGATACAGTTTATTATTCTTGAAGTAATATTGAATCGTTTCAGTTGTCTTCATGGATTCCCATGAAGCAGGTGGATCAAAATCATCAAGATGATCACATTGGAGAGTAAGTGTATCATCTTTCTTGATCATTTTTCCTCTTATGACAGGATTACCTGCTTCTGCATCATACATATTAAAAGATAAGTCTTTATCTATATCTAATGTGAGATATGCAGTATAGATATCTTTATTTTCTAATGGAGATTTCTCACATTTCCATGTACCTTCTAATTGTGGTGTAGTATGACAGGCACAAAGAATAAGAGAAAGTATAATCAAACAAATCTTTTTCATAACGCAGAACTTCTTTCTATAAGCCATAATTCGCATATGTTGACTTTAATTTAAGCATAAACTATAATAAAGACGAAGAAGGAACAACCAGTAAGCGGTTGTCCTTGGGTTTTATTTGGATAGAATAACTACCTCAAACTTTTACCAGGGAGTGAGGTAGTTATTTTTTTACGGTCTTATCAATAATGATAAGAAGTAATCTAACAACAAGTGTTAAACATATTAACATAATCATGACTACTTCATACGTTGTCATCAGGTATCACCTCCGTTTTCAACTTAAAAGAAGAATTACGAAGGTTTGCGTACCTTCGTCTTTACGACCAAGGATAACCACCTACCGTATACGGTTGTTCCACATAAAAATTATATCATATAAGCACAGAACTATAGATAAGTTGTTGAGTATTGAAAAAAATCGGAGAGATGTTTTACCCTCCGAATTTAATATGTGATTAGTTTCCTTTTCTTTTTATAAACCATAAGGAGATAATACCAAACAATAAACTAATTGCAAAGCCAATACCGAGAAGTTCATAGTTGAAATAAGAATACGTAGTATTATTCACAACTTTCACTGCAGGAGTCATACTTACAATAAGACCAGTAATAATACATCCTACAGAGACTATAATAATGGGAAGTTTTTTCATAATCATCACTCACTTGTCTTTAATAGATTTCCTTCATTGTTTGATCTCATTAATACAATAAAAGTCAAACAAGGAATAATTAGAATAACTGAATTCACTAGGATTAAGATAGAAATAGCTTGTTCTATCATTATAGAAGGCAATATATGATATTGGAAGAAGAATAAAGATAAGACTGAAATCATAGATAGAATGATAGATACCAGACAATAAGAAGATCTTTCTTTCAATATTAATTGTAGACATTGTAATCTATTAAGTCCATTCACTAATAGTAGTGCATATTGATAACGTCTAGAAACAATATCAAATATTCCAATAATAAAACATGTACTCATAAACATGACAAACATAATCATAGAGAACTGCTGTATCATTTCAAATCCAAATGTAGTTGTTTTATTTAATATTGCAGAAGAAACAGGATTATAGACCTTTATATCAGAATCATGTTTTTTAATAAATTCAGCTACAGATTGAATGTTCTTATATGAGTTTACTTTGATGACATACACATTGGACTGATATGTATTGTTTTGTGTATATTGATTTACTATTTTCTGATACAGTTTTGGAGATATATAAATAATGTTTTCTGTTGTTTTTGTATATCGGTTATGAATATCTTTATCTGTAACATTCGCATTAACGAGTTCAAAAGGAATCTTATTGAAGGTGTAGGTATTACTTGTAGGTATTTGAAGAATACCTGTGATATGGATATTCTTGTTTAGTTTTTGATAGAGAGAATAAGAAATATAGACATGATCAGTATTGAGTTGTTTATTCTCAATACTGAATGATTGTTTTGTATAAGTCTTATATGTTTTCATATTCCCATAATAAGGCTGTATGACAATAGTCTCCTGCGTACTTAAGACATTCCATTGGAAGAATGGCTGAATACTTTGAACCATACTGTTGTTGGATATGTCTTGAATGAGTGTTTTAGGAATAGGCTGACCGCCCATATCATAAGCATTACCACCATCTTTATAAGAAATCCTTAATTCATTATCAATTGCTTTATTAATCATAGTGTCTGTTTCTTTTTGATAATAAGCTTGAAAGCACATCATATATGTCACTATGATCATCATAATACTTATCACAATATTTCTTTTATAATGGATTCTATTGGACTTCTCAGCCTTTAAGTAATAGGTAACAGGATTTGTATGAATATGTTCTTTAGGTTCTATTTTATTGATCTCTGTATAAGATTCTTTCTTTAATATGATTTGCTGGTGCTCTATATGGTAATGTATATCAGCAATCTCCAACATCCCCATATCATGTGTCGCAATCACAACTGTCTTATGATATCTATGACATAATTCATGAATAATCTTTCTCATATGTTCTCTATTGATCGTATCTAGATAAGCGGTAGGCTCATCTAGAAAGATAATATCCGGATTCTTCATCATACAGCATAATATAAGTAATCTCTGTTTTTGACCACCAGATAAAATATTTACTTTTCCATTTAAATCAATATTTAAATCTAATTCATCCAATAGCTTCATCATTTGATCTTTATGAAATGGAAGTTCAGCAAGCTCACTAAATAGTTGAATATTCTGTATTGCTGTTAAATCATCAAATAATCTACAATCCTGAAATACAAAACCATAATCATTACTGTCAGTATAAAACTCATTCTTGGAATAATGTGTTAATCCTGCGAGTTCAAATAATAAAGTAGATTTACCAGAACCACTTTCACCAGTGATTACAGTAATTTGAGAAGACGGAATACTTATATTCTGGTTCTTAAACAATATATGATTCTTAAAAGATAGATTGATATTCTTCATCTCAATCATAAATCCACCTTCTTTACAAACCATTGACTATAACATATATATAAGAAACAAATAACTAAAGTCACACCTATTTGAATAATCATAAATAGTAATAAACTCATAATCATTGACTGACGATTAATCACAAAGAAACCAATTTTTCTTGCGATAAAGAAACCAGGAATACTTAGTAATAGAGATAAGATGGACTGTACAATCATATTATCATTCATTAAAGAACAAATTGTTTGATTCTTTAAACCATAAACCTTCAACAATTTAATTTCATTCTTTCTATCATCCAATGCATTCATTTGTACAAGAACATAAAGGAATATTGCGATTAATATCACTACAGCCATAAAAATGTATCTTCCTTTTCTTTCTTCCTTATAGACATCAACCATATCTGTCACTGAATTATATTGATCATAAGTAATGAAATTATTAGAAATCTGAGATATTTCTTTTTCAACACTTTTTAAGTTCTTAATACGGTCTACTTCTACAACATAATTCTTACTTTGATAAGGAGTAATAGCTGCATTGTATTCTTTGGCATCTAGTAAACTATCAGGAGTCTGGTTATTGTATTGATTTAAAATAGTATAGAATGATTTGTCATTCATAAGTACAACATATCCAGCACTAAGAAATTCATTATAATAATCATCTGTTGAAATAATATGATTGATTTCTATTTCAAGATTTACTTTCTTAGTAAGAACCTGTGATAAAGTGCCCAATGTTTTAGAATCATCAATTTCACATTGATAAGTATATTGTTGGACAGGAACATATACATCTATAGATATCTTAAAGTTCTTTTCTTTTTCATCTATACCTAGCTTTCTTGCGAATGATTGACTGATTGCATTTCCTTTAAGTTCTTTTCCATCTACTTTAATATTCTGGAAAGAGTAATAGGGAACGACCATTGGACTCCCTTCCTGAAAATAATCAAATTGTGTTTTACTTCCTTGATAATAAACAGTACCTTTGCTCACATCTTCCATTTGATTGATTGTATCAAATACATCAAATGGATAAACACTCTTTACATGTTTGATTGATTTAATACGATTCAATTCCTCAGTACTTATATCAAGATTTACCTCTGCATCACCGATATAATAACTATCTACACCATTCGCAATATAAGAATCATTCATCTTACCTGTATATAATTCTGCTTTATTGGCTTGTTTTATACCACTTGATAACTTATTTTCCTGTAATAGACTATCACTTACGTTAGTAGAAATAGAGATCGTCATAATAAAACCTAGTAGTAATACAAGAATAAACTGAAACCATTGTCTTTTATTCTTATAGAAGAAGTACTTATGATAACTGTTGATGTCTGACTTTTTCAGTTGAGTAGTTTGATTTATTTCATCTATGTTTTGATCGCATACAAGAATTCTATTTTCTATTCTATAAGTAATGTCTAGATGATTTATTAGATATTCATCATGAGTTGTAATGATAATATATTTGTTTTCTGATTTTAGTTTTTCGAGTAATTGAAGTACGATTTCTTTATTTTCTTGATCTAAAGAAGCAGTCGGTTCATCAATAATAATGATGGATGCATCTTTATACATGGATAACGCTATTAAGAATCTTTTTCTCTGCCCAATAGATAAAGAAGAAGGATAGCAGGATGGATCTATAAGATCCAATCCTACTAGATGAAGCATATTATTCATTTTGGCTTGATCATATTGGCTTTCTTGTAGGTGATTAATAAATTCAAAATGTTCATATACTTTCATGTTATCAAAGAATGTCCCAAATTGATCAATATAAGACACCTTGTTTAATAGATAATCTTTTTTATTAGAATTATTGATAGCTACATTATCTACATAAAGAAGATTATCTTTGTACTGGTATAATAATGATTTTAGGAATGTTGTTTTACCACATCCACTTTTACCAATGATACCAGTGATTTGATCAGGACATGTTTTAAAATGAGCATCATTGAATATGACTTGATCACCAAAATTTATATTTAAATGTTTCATCTCAATCATAGTAGTGTTCCTCCTATTTCAATCATACAACCTTAAAAAAAAATAAATAATATCTTGAGGACGTTTGACCGATTTATGAGGATAATAAACAAACAAATACCTGTTATGAAACAGGTATAAGAGTAGAGATATAGAGTGATGCACCAGCATGCTGTACTTGTAAGCTTCCATGATATTTATGCAGTATTAATACAAGAGTATCATATTTCATTTGATTGATTCTTTCTTTTGCATCATTCATATACAATGTGATTTCAAAGGCACATTGGTCTTCCGTTATTTTTACTTCTAATTCATTATTTTCCATGCAATCTATTGCGATATCAAACAGATAATTTATAAGGATATTCAAATGTTCATCCTCTATAAATGATATATCCTGAATAGATACAATAATAGCTGGTTTAATGTTGTTGAGTTTGAGCTGTTCTAATTTCATATTAATAAATGAATCAAACAGCTTATTACCAGATATGATCAGCATATTATGATCATTGAGAGACTTTATTCTTTTGTCTATCATCTCATTCACATTTTCAAATTCTTTTCTTTTTACATATTCCTTCATTTGAATGTAATCGTATTTTAAATCATGTCTTAGCTTATAGAGTTCATTGTTTTTCTTTTCTATAAAGGCATAGTTCTGTTGATCATTCTTAAAATGATCAATAGCCTGGTTAAGAAGCTGTTGTTCATGATTCAGTTTGGTATATCTAAGGAATAAGTAATAGGAAATGATGATAGTAATCAAAAGGGTCATAAGAATAATGAGATTACAGTTTATGCCTAATATATTAAGAAAGTCATTATAGAGAATATGATAAATACATAGAGTACTTAAGGATATAGCCATAAGTAATCCCCAATAGAGATTCTTATTATCGATAGGGTAAAGCTTTTGAATAATAGCAAATGTAGAGATAATAAGAATATAGATGATCAATGAAACAATAGGGGATATTGGTATTAGAACAACTAAATTCTTTATAACAGTTAGGAATGAAAGATAGAAGACAATTTCTGATAACAGCCTATCTGAATAATAATAGAATAAGAAGCATAAAGATTCTATTAATAAGAGATCCTGTAATAGTGGATGACTCGTAAATACACCAAGAAGACAATTGATTAATAAAGAGGCAATAATAATAGCTGTTTTATTTGTTCTAAGGAGATATGTCAGTAATGCTTCTATACAACAAAAATATAAGAAACTCATCATTGTATGTACCTCCTATAGGCATGGTATTTTTCAATAATATCTTTTGATTTTCTAGATACATTAAATGTTTGGCTGTTCATAAGAGTCACATTTTGATTATTGATTTTAGTAACATATTTAAAATTAATAATGGTATATGAGTTGATCTTATAGAATGCTACATTGGAACATAACTCTTCAGAACATTTCTTTAATGTTGTGTATTGAACATATTCATTATCTTCTGTGTAAAAGGTACATGTATTTCTATGGGATTGAACATAGATGATATCCTTGAGATTAATGTATTGATTGTTTTTCTTATCAACGAGATATTGTTTATGGTTTTCAGCCTGATCTTTATCCATTTTGATAAATAGTCTTTCTAAATCATCTTCATAAGATGTTTTTCTTATAAAGAAGTAAAGCGCAATATCAAAACAATCATAAACAAGTGTTTCGTTACTAGACATGAATATGATGCGTGTATTCTTATTATCTATACTTTTCGCAATAGTGATACCATTATCCTGCATTAATAGAATATCTATAAACAAATAATCATAATCTTTTAATTGAAGTGATTTGAAATCATTATTAAATACATCAATACTACTTTTACTAAAGCATGTATTTTCTTCTATCTTATGCTTTATGACTTGGCTGAATTGAGTATCATCGTCTATTATTCCTATTTTCATCTTATGTAGCTCCCAACTGAAAATGTACATTATTAATTGATGTTTCTATTGTATCACGATATTGGGGTTATAAGAAAAAACTACAATACTAAATTATGTAGAATTTAAACCTAAAAAAGAGGGATGTTTCATCCCTCTGAGTCTAATTGATATCTTCTAATTTAAAATGAATATCCTTGTTTTCACTTTTAACTGTTAAACGCTTTTTTTTCATATCATTATCTAAGTTGAATGTAAATACTACTTCATCTTCTGTAATCTTTATGATTTTTGAATTATTATTCAATGTTGTACCGATATCAGGTTCTATACCAATCTTATAGTATGTATTATCAATAATAACTCCTATACCGTGTCTTTCTATTAACTCTTTATCTTGATATAGATAAGCCATAGAAATTAGACCATCACTTTCTTTAATATCTACAAATTTTATATCTGTCCCATTTTTAAATAATTGACTATACTTATTTAATTCTTTATTTTTCTTATTTAACTGCACTATGGTTGTTGTTTTATTTTGGTTTTCAATAAACAAGTAACCATTAAGAACAATCGAGATTCCTAACATAAATATAATGATTCGATACCGTTTTTTATTTTTCATGTATGTTACCCTCCTATTTTACAAGATGCATGTCCTTTTATGGTATATAAGAGTTATTGTAAGTGATCAGTAAGAATGTAGAAGTAGATGCTTCTGCAGAAACACTTGAGCTTAGCAATAGCACTTGCATTTATTGTTATCTCTTTAACAAAAACTTCTCTTTCTTTAATCATATTATAAGCGCTTACATTTTTTTGAACAAGTGTATTTCTATATATTGCAATTATTTTAATGAACTATAAAGAGACATCTTGCTGATAATGGAAAATTATTTTAGGTCTATCAATGATACAGACAACAAGAGGTGTTGGAACCAGATACACACAAGGTAACGATGTATAAAAATGTAAGTTTAAAAAAAACATAATTACAATTGAATATAGTAAATGCTTTATATATAATTACATTATAGAAAGCGCTTACTTACAAAGGAGAGGGATTATAATGAAAACTTACGCACTTTCAGTCTTGAAATTATTCTTTAGTTATTTTAATAGAAAGGATGATGATCTATGAAAAACAAGTTACTATTATTAATCATAATGTTCAGCATTTGTTTTCAAGGCTGTACATCAAAGAAAGTAGATCATAAGATTTATCTAGAAGATACATCTATCTTTACTACAAGCAATGATGGGAATTCTTCTTTCTATTATCGTTTTTATACTCATGACAAGAGTGATTCTTATACCACTTCCGCAAAGACATCTAATCCAGATATTACTGCTGATGTATCTTTAAGTGATCATGAGGATAATGTCCATCAGCTAGAAGTCAATCTTCACACACCACCAGGAGAATATGTATTTGATATTATTGTGACAGTTAATGATAAGAAGTTCACTATTAAAGATGTTCATCATATTAATTTTAATCATCCTAATGCCCCAGATATACTCGATGAACATCATGGAAAAGGTGAGTATCCAAGTCCTAAGTCATTCCCTACAGACTATACTTACAAGGTGAACTTTACACAGCCTATAGAAGCATATGACTTTAAGGTATATGGTGAAGAGTTGAAATCATTAGAGAAAGTATCTAATAAATGTATCCAGTTAAAAACAAGAATAGAAAAACCTAATATCTCTAGTTTAACTTATGTAGTCAATGGTGAAGAATATTCACTTTATAATATTTATCATGTTGTTTCTGATGATTACTATAAGAAGGAATTCCTGAAATAATTTAAAGGAGAGCATGCAATGGCTCTCCTTTTAAATGTTTTGTCTAAAAAAACTTTCGGTTGTATTATTAATTTAAAGCGAAAGTAGAGTATAAATCTCTTAGTTCACGAAATGTATTGCTGTATCTAAAGTAACGATTTACTTAGACAGAGTGTTAATTTTTGAAAATACTTCAGCCATTTTCACATTTAATATAAATACTTTATCATTTGATTTTATATATAAATACCTACTATCTTCTACATCATTACATGATATCAAATAATAATCTCCATATTCGGTATTATTGAACCATCCAGCTGTGTAATTTTTATTAAATTGTCCTTTTACTTTCTTACCAAAATCAAATTGATTGATGTAGTTCACCTCATTAATGTCTGAATAATAAATGCTTTCTTCACTACATAATGGGGCCTTTATAGATATTTTTTCATTATCATAATTGACAATCGGTTCAGACTGAAAATCTACTATAGTAAAAGCAATTATCATAATAGGAAAAATAAGAATGAAAACAGAAATTAATTTGCTCATTTTTTTTGACATTTTCTAACGCCTCGGTTAATAAATTTTGTAGGTCTTAATGTACTGGTCTTCGTATATCAGTTAGTCAAATTTGCACATATTGACTTTAAATTAAGCGTGAACTATAATAATTGTGAACGATGGAACAACCAGTAAGCGGTTGCCCTTGGGTTTTATATGATTGAAATAACTATCTCAAACTTTTCCCGAGGCTGAGGTAGTTATTTTTTTGCACTTTTATCTATAATGATAAGAAGTAACTTTACAATGATTCCTATAATAGACACAATAAATGCTAACGATGTTAACACCACCATGACTGTTTCATATGCTGTCATTGCGCATCACCTCCGTTTTTCAGATTTTCCCAAAACTTCTAGGAATGTGAATTTCGAAGGGTTGCGTACCTTCGTCATAACGACCAAGGATAACCACCTACCGTATACGGTTGTTCCACATAAGAATTATATCATATAAGCACAGAGCTATAGATAAGTTGTTGAGTATTAGAAGAAATAAAAAACCTATGAGAGTTGCTCTCATAGGTTTTCATATAAAAAGAACTTTATTTTCGATCTATTCCTGAAAAAGCTTCCATTAAGTTCTTTTCTGTTTGTGTTCCTACATATTTATTAGCCAAATGTATTCTCTCCTATCATTCTTTGATAGGAATAATTCCTATTTATGTTCTAACTTTCGTTTTTTCTTTTGTCAATTAAAAAAGGAGAAAGAGAATCTCTCCTCTTATCATTAACATGATTGCAATAGAAAATGAACTCATATATGGAGAGGACTTAGTGATAGACATATTTCTATGTGCATTTTAATCATACTCTTTTTTTAGAATCAGCTTTTTATTTTGGAACAAATTGATCTTATTTGTATCTTCTTATTATACTATCTCTTGGATTATCTAAATGATATTCTTTAGCCCACTTTCTAAAATGTCGATTAATATATTTATTAAGTTGAACCATATCTCGTTTATTAAGATAGATGTCAACTAATCCAAGAGGATCTTCTAATGGATAATTTTTAATTCTTTCCATCATTTGATAAACAACTTCATTGTTCATAATTTGAAAAGAATAAGTATCATATTGTGTAATAACATCTAAATCCACATAATAATTCATATATACTTCCATGAATCTCATAAGTCCAATTGAACTGGACATTGATAGTTTAAAGCATTTGACATCACTGTATTTTATTTCTGTCTGAACATATTGAAGAAAATCTTTATAAAAATATAAACGATCATAAATCGTTCCATAATCTAAAACATTATCTACTGCTATTTTAACTTTTTTTCTTTTAATATAATTATTAATTTTTTCATCTATATGATCTAAATCAAGTTGTCGTTGCTTTATCAAATCTTTTTTATTTTCCAAAACATCTCTAATTGATTTCTGTTTATTAATAATCTGTTTGATTTCTTCTATAGTGACGTCCATCTCTCTTAATAGGAGAATAAACTTAATTTTTGAAATATCATCTTGATTATAACATCGATAATTATTGTTATCTCTTGATGGTTTCACTAAACCTTCATTTTCATAATAAATTAACGTTTTCTTTGTAATATCTAACATTTCTTCTACTTCATGTGTTGTCATAACTATCACCTCTACTCATATTAAACAGTATGACCTTAGGATATAGTCAAGTATTTCTTACAATAAAGATAAATATAAGACAATATACATATTTGAATAACTTCCATCTTTTAATCTAAACCCTTGTGGGATCATACCAACTTCTTTAAACCCTAACGATTTATAAGTGTGTAAAGCTGGTTTATTACTTTCAGCAATAGCATTAAATTGCATACCTCTAAAATCTGATTCCTTGGCTGTTTTAATAGAATGTTCCACTAAATATTTTTCTAAATGTTTTTCTCTCATTATAACTACTAAATTCAATACTTGATTATTTCGCTTTGGTTGATCACGCATTCTGATTAGGTTGACCAAGTGTTCCGATACTTTTGACCGACTAACCAATTTAATAAAATTCCGGCGGGGTTGACCAACCATTCCGATGAACCTGACCACCCAAAAATCCTGACTGTAAAAAGTACATCCAAGATTGTTTTTGTTTATCTGCTTCTCATTGACTTAAAAGAGAGATGGAAGCAGAAAGGAAGTATTCGAAGAGGTAGAGAAGAAAACACTAAGACCGCTCCCTGAATTTCCTTTTGAGGTATGTCACTGGTTTTATTCAAGAAAGGTACAGCTTAACTGTCATATCGCTTATAAAAAAGAACTGGTATTCAGTTCCATATGAATATATAGGCAAGATGGTAGATATTAAGGTGACTGAGACCACATTGACTACCTGTTATCAGAATAAGCGTATTAATGTATATAAGGTGTTTCCAAATTACGTTATAAATAAATTCCACAAATAATCATGATATGCCAGAGTCTGTCAAAGTAACAGAATAGGATGATGAGCGCATAAAGAAAATAGTAGATATACTCTACTATTCTAATAATTCTAAAACTCTTATTTGAATAATTTCTTCCAAATATTTGAGTCTTTTTCTAGGTAATCGATATTTATAATGACTTTCAAACTTGAAACCTATTAATTTTCTTAGTTTTTCCTTTTGTCTTTTTGTCATACGTGGTTTTACAAAAGCAATAAAATCTTGATATGTTGCAGGTAGTCTTGTTTGGATGTATTGATTAATATTTTTAAAATCATCATCCATGGCATAACAAAGAAGTGATAATCCATTATCAAAAATAGGCGCACATCCCACAATTTTATTTGATTTATTATCAATTAAAAAACCAAAGTTACCAAAATGACGATCTTCATTTAAAATAACTGCATCAAAAACAAGCATATCTAATAATTCTTGATAATAGCTTTCACCTAGCTTTTTGTAATAATCAATAACTGACTCTATTCCACCTGTTTTAATAATTCTTCCAACTGGAATATAAGATACATTTTCATTTGTGAAAAGTAAACATGTTGAACAAAGCTTCCCTTTCCATTTAGAAAGTCCATAATCTACATAATGTAAATCCATTGTTTTGGCAATTTGTGAAGCATAATATTCACTATAAGGTTCTAAGCCACTATTCGCAAATCCTTCTGTTCCTGATTTATAAAGAAGAATATTATTTTTTATTCTTCTCCATGATTTTGCTAGCATCCCATTTGTTGTAAATTCAGGCGATGATCTAAATGAAGTTCTTGTATAACTTCCATATCCTGTAAAAGCAATGGAAGCAATATTTGTATTAAAAGAATTATGATAAAGATTTTTATCTTTAAATAAGTCTTTACAATTTTCTTGCACAACCCAATAACTATCATTCAATGATAAGCCTTGACATATATCAATAATACCTTTTGTATCTTTTTCATTTAATCCTAATCGAGATAAAAAATTAGAAACATAGGCTCTATTTCTAGGAATCGTCCTTTTTTGAAGCCATTTTTTTAATCCTTCATTGCTCAATTCTAAGTCTAATGGTAAAAGATATTGTAAATTTTGATTAATAGTATTAATCAAAACTTCTAATCCATCATTTGTATTTTTCATAGAAAAATACAATAAATCATTATCATACTGTTTTAAAATATAATTCACGAAAAACACATCCTTTCAAAAATAATTATCTAATAATTTCCATCAAACATAAGTAATCTGCAATCTTTACTTTTATTACATCCATTTTACCTTATCTTTAAAGTAAAAAATAGCGATTTCTAGGTAGTGACACCCACATAAATCGCTATTTCTTGATTTTTTAAAATATCTTAAAAAATGTTGATTTCATCAGTTTTTTTGATGACATCCATTTTAACTCTTAAATTTGGTGGAGGCGGGGGGAATCGAACCCCCGTCCAAAAGCCGTTCCATATCAGGTGTCTACAGTTTATCTTATTGAATCAATTTAAGTATGTTACGATCAATAAGCAATCTTTCGCATACCGATTTCTGATTGATTTTCATGAATATAGTCAGAACATCCTATATCCCTTATCTTACAGGTTATGTTACAGACTCTAAAGGTGTAAGCGCAGATAGGTCTGCATTCGCAAGTCTATGTCGACTATTAAGCGAAAGCGTAATTTGTTCTGTTTCCAGATATTTGTTTGTGCATGTAACGTTTGCCAACGACTGCTGCCTGATTCAAACTGACCCCTGTCGAATCCAAGACGCCCCCATTAATAAGCGCGTTTGAGAGCTTTCTCAATATCGCGCTTAGCATCTTTTTCTTTTAAATCATTACGCTTGTCATAAAGCTTCTTACCTTTTGCAAGAGCTATTTCTAGCTTTGCTTTTGAGGTATTGAAGTAAAGCTTTGTAGGAACGATTGTTAAACCATCCTCACGAACCTTCTTCTCTAGTTTACTAATTTCTTTCTTATGAAGCAATAGTTTTCTAATACGTCTAGGTTCATGATTAAAGATATTTCCATTTTCATAAGGGGCAATATACATATTCTCAATAAAAGCTTCATGGTCTTTAATTCTTACAAAACAGTCCTTAAGGTTAGCACTGCCTTTGCGAATAGACTTGATTTCAGTACCTTTTAATTCAATACCTGCTTCAAAAGTTTCTAGGATAAAATAATCATGATATGCTTTTTTGTTATTTGAGATGATTTTCATATATGTTACCTTCTTGTACGGAATTTTCTTTTTTTCTTTCTATGACTTCCAGCTTTTACAAGCTCGAAGTCAATTGTCTTTTCTAGCTTATTTGCTTCAGTCACTCTGACCTTTACTGGATCACTCATCTTAAACATACGTCCTGTATGTTCACCGATAAGAATAAGATTCTTTTCATCATAAGCATAATAATCATCTGTTAAGGAAGTCATATGAACAAGACCTTCGATGGTATTAGGAAGTGATACAAAGAATCCAAAACTTGTAATAGAAGAAATATAACCATCAAATACCTCACCAACATGATGAGACATAAATTCAGCTTTCTTCATATCTTCTACTTCACGTTCAATATCAATCGCAATTCTTTCACGATTAGAAGACTGTTCAGCAAGTACTGGAATCATTTCTTCAAACTCATTCATTCTAGAATAATCATTCTTAAATAAGTAAGTTCTAATCAAACGATGTACCAATAAGTCTGGATAACGTCTAATAGGTGATGTGAAGTGTGTATAGAATTCATCCGCAAGACCGAAGTGTCCAAGACATTGAGCATCATAACGTGCTTTCTGCATTGATCTTAATAATAATGTAGAAATAATATCATGCTCAGGTGTTCCCTTAGATTCTTCAATCATACGTGCTAATTCATGAGGGTTGATCTTTTCAAGAGACCCATGAATAGTATAACCCAAAGGCTTCGCAATGGAAACAAATTGTTGTAACTTCTCTTTTTTAGGATACTCATGGATACGATAGATAAAAGGTACATCCATCCATTTAAAGTGTTCAGCCACTGTTTCATTAGCACATAACATGAACTCTTCAATAATATGATCACTCTCACCACGATTTCTTAAGACAACATCTACAGCACGTCCTTTATCATCTACAAGAACCTTTGCCTCATCTACATCAAAGTCAATCGCACCACGACGATCTCTCTTCTTTCTTAAGATAGCAGCTAATTCTTTCATATTAAAGAATAACTCAACAGCATCACTGTATTTCTTCTTTAGACCTTTATGACCTGCAAGAATTGCATTCACATTATTGTATGTCATACGATGAGAACTTCTAATAACAGTAGGGTAGATATTATGATCTACAACCTGACCCTTATCATTGATTTCCATAATACAGCTAATTGCATAACGGTCCACACCTTCATTCAGTGAACAGATACCATTAGATAACTTATGAGGCAGCATAGGAATCACTCTATCTACAAGATAAATAGAAGTCCCTCTTCTAATGGCTTCCTTATTTAATTCAGTTCCTTCATTCACATAGAATGAAACATCCGCAATATGAACACCTAACTGATAATTTCCATTATCTAATTTCTTTAAAGAAATCGCATCATCTAAATCCTTGGCATCATCACCATCAATAGTCACAATCTGCCAATCTCTAATATCTAAACGATTAGGAATATCACTTGGATCAATAGACTGAGGAATAGACTCAATCTCATCATAGACTGCCTGTGGGAAATCAATATCTACATCATACTTATTCACAACAGATAAGATATCTACACCAGGATCATTCTTATGACCAATAATCTTAACAATATCACCCTTTAAATAAGGCTCGTACTTCTTAATCTCTACAACAACCTTATGTCCAGGCATAGCTCCATGTGCATGGGCTTCATCTACATAAATCCAATCAGTAAACTTAGGATCATCAGGCATGATGATGAGTTCTCTTCTACCTTTTCTGACTAATCCAACAAGTCGATTCATACCACGTTTAATGATCTTTACAACACGTCCTTCAGGTTTTCCTCTATAGACAGTTGTTTCAATCATAACCTCATCCTGATCAAAAGCACCATTGAGGTTCTTACTATTAATATAGTATTCAGTCTCTTCATCAACTTTTACAAAACCAAATCCCTTTTTATTTAAACTCAAAACACCTTTTAAATAATGGAAATCATCTATTAAATGATAGTTATTATGATTATCTCTAATCACTTCACCATCTTCTTCTAATTTATTCATAAGCTTTACAAATGCGATATATTCTTCAGTAGAATCATAATGTAGTGCACTTGCTAGAGCATCTATTCTTCTATCTTTTAAGTCTTTATTCTTTAATAATTCTAAAACATCTTCTTTCATATATTCACCTCCAACAAAAGAAAAGAGGCACTCATAAGTGCCCCTCTATTATTATCCTGCCATTTTAATAAGAATTGCGATAACAAAGAATGCAATACCTAGTCCCACAGTAATACGTGTAAGAACTAAATCCACACCTCTTTCTTTTTGCTGTGCAAAAAGATTAGAGCTCTGGCCAGTTAATGCATTAACAATACCATCAGTTTTTCCCGTTTGTAAAAGACACACAATAATTAGGGCTATAGAAACAATGATCAAAAGTACTTCTAACATTTTTCCTGCCTCCTTCTCTTTTAGACTTTTTCTACATTAGCGAATAAATAATATCATAAAAATATATCGATTACAACACCTTTATTTGTTCGCACCATTGTTGAAGTCAAGGGATACAATACTAAAACGGTTATTCTTTTCTATAAGTGTTACTTTAATATTAATTGTTTGATAGTTGTAATAGAAATTCTTTTTATTAAATGTAATTTCTAATCCAACATCCGTATATTCATAATCCTCTAAACCACTTAATGTGACATCGGATGCTCTTGTATAGTTCACTTCATATGTTGTGACTTCATCAAGATTTGTTTTATTCGCAATCATATCATTCACATTTGCATAATAGCTAGACTTCGCAAACTCTTCAAAGTTAGCTAAACGATCACTATAGAAATACTGCGCACCACCAATCTCATCTTTTTTCTTATTAGAAATAGTAAAGAAATCAATCGCAAATAATGCAGCAACATTCTGACATGTATTTCTCTTAGTATGAGATGCATTGATATCTTCATGTACTGACTTCATTAAAGAAGTAGGATGATTTGGCATAGCATAAGTCACTACTGGTGTATTTACTACTGGCTTTTTATCATTGTGTGTGTAATAAACAAAACCACCACTTACTGCAATCACAGCACATAAGAACCCAATAAGAATATATTTCACATGATGTCTTTTTGCTATCATTAAATATGTCTTAGATTCTTTGATCTTTGGTAAATCATCTCTTTTTAAGAATATATTGAGAATTGTAAGAATTGGTTTATATTTACGTGAAATCATATTGGTATATTCCACGAATATCTCAAATACAAGGAGTAATAATGCAAATAATAGAATAGATGCAGTTACACTATATATATGGATAAATGAACAGATAGAGAATAATGCAGTCGCGATATATAAAATAAGAACGCTCTTAGTCTGACCTAGTTCTAGTGAGAACATCAATTTATGATGTAAATGTCCTTTATCTGCTTCATCAAAGCGCTGATGATGTACTTTACGTCTAATAATCGCAATGAGTGTATCCATGATAGGTACTGCGAGTACGACAATAGGTGCCCCTAAAGTAAAGAATGTAGAGGTCTTAAATCCAAATCCTAATAAAGAAATCACAGATAACATGAAGCCAATAAATAAAGCCCCACAGTCACCCATAAATATTTTTGCGGGATGGAAGTTAAATACTAAAAATCCTCCAATGGATCCTGCAAGTAAGAGTGTTAATGAAGTGATATCTGTACGTCCATAATGGATAGAGATGAGTCCTGTAGTGATCAATACAATCATGGATATACCACCACATAAGCCATCTAATCCATCGATGAGGTTTACTGCATTGGTAATACCTACAATCCATCCTAGAGTGACTATTAAGGCAATAGAATAAGAAAGAATAGTAGGAATATAAGGAATAGTAAATCCCTTTAAAGATATACCACCATAAAATATGACTATAAGTGCTGCAGCGACCTGTCCAAGAACCTTCATCTTTGGAGGAAGGTCATGAATATCATCATATAAGCCAAATAAGAAAACAATCAAACCACCTATTAATATAGAGTTGATCTGATTATCTGTTTTAAGGAATACCATTGCCCCTATAAGGAATGCCACATAGATGGCATATCCACCTGTACGAGGAATAATACCGTGATGTACAGTTCTATTATTAGTATGGGCTATTATACCCATTTCTTTTGTGATTTTACCGATAAAAGGGGTTAGGATGACCGATATAATGAATGTCACACAGAACGCTAATATATTATTGAGTGTCATAGAAGCCCTCCTTATTATGCTCATTATATATCAAATAGAAAGCATGTGCAAAATAATGAAATTTAGCGCAATGTAAATAAACTATTGTATAATATAGATAGAGCGTATTTATACCATGTAAAATACATATTGTTTTTGTTGGTATAAATGATATAATGTTATCGGAAAATAAAAATAGGAGGATTTATTATGCATCGCTTAGGAATTTCAGTTTATCCTGAAAAATCAACTCAGAAAGAAGTTTATGATTACTTAGAACTTGCTGCTAAGTATGGCTTCTCAAGAATCTTTACTTGTTTATTATCAGTGAATGATCCAAAAGAAAAGATCATGAAGGATTTTGGAGAATTCATGGATAAGGCACATTCTTTAGGTTATGTTGTTGCAGTAGATACTAACCCAGAAGTATTTAAACATTTAGGAGCTACTTATAGTGATTTAAAACCATTCCATGATATGGGTGTAGATATCATCCGTTTAGATGGTTCATTTGGTACTACAGGAGATATCCAGGTTACTAGAAACCCTTATAATATTCAGATTGAATTCAACGGTTCTATGGACCAGGGTGTTGAATTATTATTAGAACAGGGAGGAAACAAGGATCAGGTTATTATCTGTCATAACTTCTTCCCAGAAAGATATTCTGGTTTAGACTGGAACTATTTCGTTAACTTCAATGCTTATTGGAAATCATTAAATCTTCATACAGCAGCATTCGTATCAAGTAACCAGCCACATACACATGGTCCTTGGAATGTATTCTGTGGATTACCAACAGTAGAAATCTTAAGAGGTCTTCCAATTGATTTACAGGCTCGTTTAATGCTTGCAACTGGAGATGTTGATGATATTATCATTGGTAATGCTTATGCTTCAGAAGAAGAATTAAAAGCTTTATCAGAAGTTGATTACCAGAACATCTGCTTCAAGATTGATGAAGTAGAAGGTTTATCAGATGTAGAAAAGGAAATCATTTATGATTACTATCCACATTGGGACCGTTATGATCATTCTTCATTCTTCTTACGTTCATCTGGAAGCAGAGTAAAGTATAAGAATGAAAGTATCCCACATCGTGAAACAGAACAGAAGATGTTCCATCGTGGTGATGTATTAATCGTTAATGATAATTTAGCTCACTATCGTGGTGAATTAGAAATCGCATTAAGAGATATTCCAAATGATGGTGAAAGAAACCTTTGTGGTCATGTAAAAGAAGAAGAAATGATGTTCTTAGACATGATTGAACCAGGTCACTATTTCAAGATTATTAAATAATAGTTGAGGCTATATGCATGATGCATATAGCCCTTTTAAATATCCTATATTAACACTTTTATTAAGAGATACAGTATATTTTCATATCTAGGAAATGTCTTTCACAAATAGGAAGAACAACATATTTTTTCTTATTTTGGATTAGAATAGAATCATAGGAGGGAAAAGAATATGAGTTTTCCAAAAAATTTTTTATGGGGTGGCGCTGTTGCTGCCAATCAATGTGAAGGAGCCTGGCTAGAAGATGGTAAAGAACCTAATGTCACTGATGTGATGGTTGGTATTGGTTCTAAGGATCCTGGTATTAAATGGAATGAAGAAACAAAGAAATATGAAATGTGCTTAGATCCAAATAAAGCATACTTAAGTCATGAAGCCATTGACTTCTATCATAGATATAAAGAAGACTTAAAGTTAATGTCTGGTATGGGCTTTAACTGCTTTAGAACATCTATTGCCTGGGGTAGAATCTTCCCTAATGGGGATGAAGAAACACCTAATGAAAAAGGTTTAGCTTTCTATGATGATATGATTGAAACAATGTTGGAATTGGGTATGGAACCAGTGATCACATTAAGTCATTATGAAACACCTCTACATCTTATTACTGAATATGGAGGATGGAGTAATCGTAAACTCATTGACTTCTGGAAACGTTATGTGACTACAGTATTTAAGAGATATAAGGGTAAAGTAAAATACTGGCTTACTTTTAATGAAGTCAATAATATGATGATTAACCCACTAGTTGCTGGTGGAGTACTCACTATTGATAATCCAAAAGATCCAAGTGATCCTATTGGTTCAACAACTGAAAAAGATAAGTGGCTTGCTTACTATAATATCTGTGTAGCCAATGCCTGGACAGTTAAACTATGCCGTGAGATTGATAAAGATGCACAAGTAGGATGTATGTTAACATGTTCATCTGTTGCAACATATCCATATGACTGTAATCCTGATAATGTCTTTGGGGCATATAATACAGTAAGATTAAATAATTTCTATTTTGGTGATGTCTTCTGTTTGGGAGAAATTCCTGGTTATGTAAAACGTGTATGGAGAGAACATGACTGTGCACCTGAAATGAGAGAAGATGAATTACAGTTAATAAAAGAAAATACGGTCGCATTCTTCTCATTTAGTTATTATCGTTCTAGTACATATGATCAGTCTGTTGGAATAGATGGTAATACAGGTGGATTAAAAGGACGTGCTAATCCATTTGTAAAGGAATGTTCACCAGAACCTTGGTGCTGGCCAGTTGATCCAAAAGGTATCCGTTATGTTATGAATATCTTATATGATCGTTATCATTTACCACTCTTTATTGTAGAAAATGGTATTGGATTAGATGAAAATCTAGATGAAACAGGACATATTCATGATGAATATAGAATGTATTACATCAAGGAACATTTAAAATATGTTCATGAAGCTATTTTAGATGGTGTTGAATGTATGGGTTACTTATATTGGGGACCTATTGATGTTGTTTCTGCAGGTACTGGAGAAATGAAGAAGCGTTATGGTTTTGTCTATGTTGATCGTTTTAATGATGGACATGGAACACTTGAAAGAAAACTAAAAGATTCTTATGAAGAATATAAAGAAATCATTGAAACAAATGGAGACTCTATTCTTCATTCTTAAGATTAGTATTACTGAACTGGTGTGATTCTGTTAATTGCGCCAGTTTTTCTTATAAGATTTTTCTCTTATTATTGAGTACTTCTGGTAATAGGTGTTCATCTGTATAGGTTCTTGCATCTACACCAAGTCTTCTAAACTTACTGAATAACTTAGCTTTTTTGCGATACGTATAAGAGTAGAAGGAGTCGTATCTGTTTGAACTGCAATACAAGTTGTTGAGTAGTTTTCTATCATATGTATCGCAAGAAATCTTAATTTTATATATAATGATTATCGGAGGTTGATTTTACATGAATATAAATGAAGGAGCAAGAATAGTTGTAGAAGACTGGCTCCATCTTACAAAAGATAATTTAGTATATTTTGTGACAGATGAAACAAAACTTAAAGAAGCAGATGCCTTCTTAAAAGCATGTAATCATATTGGTGCTAATTGTAAGGTTGTCCAGTTAAAATCACATGAAATACAAAATGGTAAAAGTATAGATGATTTAAAATGGGAAATGGCTAAAGCAGATGCGATAGTAGGTGCAACGAATTATTCATTTATTACAACAGATGCTGTGAACTATGCACTTTCACGTGGCGCACAGTTCTTATCCATGCCCATGTCTACAAATAATGGTGAATCATTATTTGAACAGGAATTCTTAAAAATGGATCCTGATGAAGCCACAATGCTTGGAATGCCGATGTTCTGGGAATTACGTGATGCAAAAACAATACATGTCACGACTAAACGTGGTACAGACCTCACCTTTGATATCAGAGATCGTTTTCCAGGTATCTTCCATGGTTCATTATGGGAAGTAGGAAAATGTTCATCTTCGAGCTTTGAAATCTATATACCACCAGTAGAATATCATACAAATGGGACACTTATATTAGATGGATCAATGGGATATATAGGAATAGTGGATAAACCTGTAGAAATAAAAATAGAGAATGGTTATATCACTTATATCGAAGACACAGAAGATGGACGTAAACTGAAAGAATACTTAGAATCATTTGATGATTTAGAAATGTATTGTGCCGCAGAATTTGGAATAGGTTTAAATACAATATCTAAGTGTCGTGGAGCCAGCTATATTGAAGATGAGTCTGCTTTTGGCACATTCCATATTGGTTTTGGTAGAAATCTTGCCTTAGGAGGCAGTCATAATGCCCGTGGACATTTTGACTTAGTGACACATAATCCAACTATTATTGTAGATGATAAAGTTATCATGAAAGATGGACATGCCAAGGCTATCCAGCCGATTGAATGGGGAGTATTATAGTGCTCCTCTTTTTGTTTGTTCAAATATCGTAAAATGTAAGGGTGGTCAATTTGTATTTTGATGAAATCTTGTGCTTATCAATTTGCATATAGCGACATTTATTGGTATAATTATTTTATCATATTACGAAGAAAGAGGAAAAACATATGAATGATGCTATTAAACTTATTGGTATCGTAATTGTCGTTATTGGGTTCGTAATGAAATTCGATACTCTTGCAACAGTTGTTGTTGCTGGTTTAGTAACAGGTTTAATCAGTGGTATGTCTATCATGGACATTTTAAATACACTAGGTACAGCCTTTTTAACTAACCGTACAGCAACTTTATTTATTTTAACTTTACCAGTTGTAGGTCTATGTGAACGTATGGGTTTACGTGATAAAGCGGTAGACTTGATTAAGGGTATTAAGAATGCTACTACAGGTCGCTTGTTAGTGATCTGGGAAGGTGTGCGTACTGTTGCGTCTGCATTCTCATTAAGAATTGGTGGTCATCCACAGTTCATCCGTCCATTAATCAATCCAATGGCTCAGGCTGCTGCGATTGCGAAATATGGTGATATTGATGAAGATACAGAAGATCAGATCAAAGGTATGGCTGCAGCTACTGAAAACTATGGTAACTTCTTTGCTCAGAACTGTTTCATGGGTGCTTCAGGAACATTACTTATTGTTGCAACTTTAAACGAATTATTTAAGTCACATGGTATTGACCAGGTTGTTACTGCTAACCAGATCGCATTATGGTCTATTCCAATTGCAGTTATTTCTGTTTTTGTTGGTGGAGCTTATGCTTTATGGTTCGATAAGAAACTTAATAAGAAATATGGAAAAGGAGGCAAATAACAATGTTACAAATTGAATGGAATACAGCCACTATTATTGCAGAAGTATTCTACTGCGTTATTGGTGCAATCTTTGCTGCAACAGGGTTTAATGCCTTAACTAATAAAGACTGTGAAAAGCCAGTAACTACTGCTCTTTTCTGGTTCTTAATTGCTGTTACATTTATGGTTGGACCATATATTCCAACTTGGATTACTGGTTTAATCGTTGTTCTTCTTGCTGTATTATCTGGTTTAGGTTTAGTAAAACCAGCTGCAAGACATATCCCAACTGCTAAGGAAACTCGTGATAATGCAGACAAATATGGATATAAGTCATTTATCCCACCAGTATGCTTAGCTCTTGTTGCCGTATTAGTTGCAACTTTCTTACCAAATCTTGGTGCAAACAATGCGATTGGTATTAGTGCTGCTGCTGCATTAATCGTTGCATATATTATTTTTAAACCAAAACTATCTACACCTTTCAAAGATGGTGTCAGATTAAATGATAATGTTGGCTCTACAGGTATCTTACCTCAGGTATTATCTGCATTAGGTTCATTATTTACTGCAGCTGGTGTAGGTGCTGTTATCGCTGCTGGTGTAGGTGCACTTATCCCTGAAGGAAATCACTTAGTTGCGGTTATCTTCTATTGTGTAGGTATGGCATTATTTACAATGATCATGGGTAATGGTTTCGCTGCTTTCGCTGTTATTACAGTAGGTATCGGTTATCCATTCTTAATTGCACAGGGCGCAAATGCTATTGTTGTTGGTGCTTTAGGTTTAACTGCAGGTTACTGTGGTACATTAATGACTCCTATGGCTGCAAACTTCAATATCATGCCTGCTGCATTGCTGGAAACTAAGAATAAATACAGAATTATTATGACTCAGGTTCCAGTTGCATTAATTATGTTAGTAATTCATATTATCTTAATGTATGTTTTAGCATTCTAAGGAGGCTTTTAAATGAAATTATTATTAACTGGGTTCGACCCATTTGGTGGCGAACCAATCAATCCTGCCTGGGAAGCTGTTAAAAGAGTTTCTGATCAGGTAGGAGATGTAGAAGTTGTAAAACTTATGGTTCCTACAGTATTCTACAAATCTATCGATACAGTAGCTGCTGCAATTGAAAAAGAAAAACCAGATGCTGTATTATGTATTGGACAGGCTGGGGGACGTTTTGATTTAAACCCAGAACGTGTTGCAATCAATGTCAATGATGCACGTATTCCTGATAATGAAGGAAATCAGCCTTTAGATGGTCCAGTATTCGAGGATGGAGAAACAGCTTATTTCGCTACATTACCAATTAAGGCAATGGCTGAAGAAATTCGTAAAGCTGGTGTTCCTGCAAGTGTTTCTAATACTGCTGGTACTTATGTATGTAACCATTTAATGTATGGTGTACTTTATACACTTGCAAATAAATATCCAGATGTTCGTGGTGGATTCATGCATGTTCCGTTCATCACTAGCCAGGTTATTAACCGTAAGCCAATCGCTCCATCATTAAGTCTTGAACAGATTGTAACTGGTATTGAAGCAGCTGTTAAAGCTATTGGTGAAAACCAGGAAGATATCAAGACTGTTGAAGGTCAGACTCACTAAGAAGCTGTAACGAATAGATAGTATTTACTACTACCTAGAGCGTTACAGCTCTTTTTTCTATATGAAATTCATCAAGTTCCTTGCGGTAGTTTACACTTGTTCTAATTTTTGATTTAGTGCATGTTGATTTGAAGAGAAAACCATCACAGTGGTGGTTTAATAGCTTTACGTATTTCATATATGCCTCTTGTATCTATTGTTACCTTATCTACTTCTAACTGATGACCAGGTAGATCTCGGTCTGCTTTTTTGCTTTTTATGAAACTTACTCATTACAGCCGCCTTTTTGTGTTTGACTATAATCGATAAAATATAAATTTCATTTTTAATGAAAGCCTTTACATATGTATTGTGGCATAGTATACTGAAATAAAGTTAATCGATTATTATAAACTATAAAGAAAGGAAAAAAGAATCATGAAGAAAAAAATTGTATTTATTATTTGTTTTTTGTTTGGAATTATTAGTGTTAAAAATGTATACGCAGCATCTTTGAATAAGTCTCTTCGTACGACATGTGCAGGTACGAGTGCAAGTGTAACAGCAACTTATTATACACATGAAACAACAAGATGGAAGATAAGTAATCCATTTAATATTGGATATTCTGGAAGAGGCGGATATGCTTCTAAGTCAGGCAAACCTCAGACATCTAAATCTGGTAGTGTTTATAAATGTTCACAGAGAGTAAGTTTTTCTAGTACAGATTATAATAGTGTTACTAGAACAGGATACAGTACATATTATTGGGAAATAAATGGAAATACTAATAAATGGGGTTCGTGTTATACGAAATAATAAGGCTTCTAGCTCTGCTAGAAGCTTTTATTAGAAGGGAATGATAATATGATTGAATTAAAAGACATATGTATAGAATATGATAGGGTTATTCTTGATCATGCCTCTATTTCTATTCCTGCACATTCTATTACTCTTATAAGAGGGAAGAGTGGTTCAGGTAAGACAGCTCTTCTCTATTGTATTGCGCTTATGGATACAAAAAGCAAGTATCAATACTATTATGATCATCATCTCATAGAAGAAAAAGATAGAAATAATATCAGAAAAGAATGTATCAGCTATGTATTACAGGAAAATGATTTATTGGCTCATCTAGATGTCAGAGGAACATTACAGTATTTTGCACATATTCATAATAAACATTTATCTGATAAAGATATACAGGATTATCTTGATAAGATGCATCTTGATGTGACTTTGAATCAGAATGTCATGACGCTATCTTTAGGGGAAAGACAGAGACTTTCTATCGCAACAGCGCTTGTAAGTAATCCACAAGTGCTTGTCTTAGATGAACCGACCGCTTCACTTGATTATGAGAATGAGATAGAAATCTATAAAATATTAAAAGAATTAAGTGCGCATATGACCATTGTGTTGGCTTCTCATTCAGAAGAGGCTATAAAGTATGCAGATATCGTCTATACACTAGAAGATGGAAGACTGACATCTGATGGTTCTGTGATTCAAGAAGATATATGTGGAAAGGGTGTTATCTCTCAGGTTGATCATAAGTTCTATAAAGAGTATGTAAAGGACTATGTGAAACATTATAGGTTCATGTATGTTTTGATGATGATGGTGTTTATTTTGTCTCTTGTATCTGGACAGATGATTCTTGGTATTATCAATCATTCAAGAGAACAAGGTATGCAGATGCTGATAGGACAATTAGAAAATAAGGCTATTATTACTAAGGATAAGCATAGTTATGTGGATCAAGATTATTCTCATTTCATAAAAATAGATGACAAGAATACGTTTCCTCTATATAAAATATATACACAAATAGAAGGAGAAGATGTCTATCTTGTGCCTTATTTCAAGGATGATGATCTTTCTAAATATATAGATAGAAATATTCAAGAAACAAAGACAGGAATCTATATGGATAATGAGAGTTATTATCTGTTGAACCAGGGATTATCGGATAATAGAGTAAATTTAGATCTCTATATAACTGATCAAAATGGTATGCATCAGACTTCTTATACCTTTGATATGAATGGTGTATTTAGGAATAATAAAAAGGTTCATTATGTATCAAAGAGTCAAAGATATATCTATGTCCCATATTCAATTCTTCAGGACATCTATAAACAATCAGAATGTACACCACGTTATATAGGTTACATAGTTAAGACTAATACCTATAACGAATTGAATGAATTGATAGACTATTATGAATCAAAGGAATATAGAATTAATGATTCATTTACTGACAGAGAAGCTATGAATAGTCTTGATTCATATTATAAGAATATGATGTTTACATTTGCGGGTGTGATTCTAGTTATTAGTGTACTTATTGATATTGTATTGGAATCTCATCTTCTTATGCAAAGAAAAAAAGAACTTGTACTTCTTTTGATATCAGGATTATTAAAAAAGGATCTTCAAAGAATATCCATGGTAGAAACTTTGGGAAGTATATCTATAGTTGTAGTGAGTTCTACTCTAATCTCCTCAATCATGTCTCTTATATTAGGTACTTTTAATATGGTGACACTTTCTAGTATGACTGTCTTATTCATAATTATCTTATTGATAGAAAGAATGGTTCTTCAAAACAAATTCATTAATAAGCTGAATATAGTAGATGAATTAAGAAATGAGGTGCATTAAGGTGATTGAAATCAAAAATTTAAATATATCATTTGGTGACAAAGTAATCTTAAACAATGCATCATTTCATACTTCTCCAGGTGTATTGACTATTATTAGGGGAAAGAGTGGTTCTGGTAAGTCTACTTTCTTAAAAGCCTTTCAATTCGCATATGAGTGTGAATATATTTATGAAGGACAGAGAATAGATGAGTTAGATCCAGATAGTAGACAACAGTTCATTTATGATCATATGGTCAATGTACCTCAGATTCCTTTGTTTATTGAAGGAATGACTATAGAGGAACATATTAAACAATTAGTTAAATTAGGTTATCAAAGAAATGATACATATGAAGAAAAGTTTGGTATAGCTTCTCTAAAGAAAAAATATCCTAGAAACTTATCAGGTGGTGAAAAGACAAGAGTCGCTATCTGTTTAGCTATTATGAGTCAGCCAGAAATATTGATACTTGATGAGCCTACAGCTGCTTTGGATGCATCCTATGCGATAGAAATGATTAAGTATCTAAAAGAGTATGCTGAAGAGGGACATTATGTGATTGTGGCAACTCATGATCAAAGGATGATTGAAGAAGCAGATGTGCTCTATAAGGTTGATCAAACACTTATTCTAGAAAAAGAAAATAAGAGGGAAACATCTCTTATAGCACAGATACCACATAATCATAAATTATTTACTCTACGTTTTTCTCATCGTACTTTTAGAATAGTAATGAATATACTTGTTGCTTTCACAATGATTATATGTGCATATAGCTATAATGTTTATGGACATTATAATGCATCTTATGAACAAAAAATCAATACGATTGCTTCGAGAGATTTAACTGTATATAAGGAAAAGATGAGTAATGACTATTATTCATATAATGGTTCAGAATTTCCTATGACACAATCAGATTATAAAAAGATTAAATCTGTAAAGAATATTGAGAGTGTTAAATGGCGTTATGAAAAAGAATACAATGATGTTATGATACTTGGATTAGATACTGAAACTCAATTGAAATATCAAGAAGCAAAACTTACAGGAAAGAAATGTAATCAAACAATAAATCTAGTGAGTATGCAGGTATATGATAATGAAGATGATTATACAAATTTAACTGTAAAGCATAATGATAATAAAGGTGTATATATAAGTAATCAGTTATTATCTAATCAGGATATTTCAGTTGATTCAATCAATATGGATGATCTTAAATTAAAGTTTTATTTACCTATTCCTATGTATGATGCATCAGGTATTACACAGACAGGTATTGATTTAGAAGGTAGTGAATATGTGGATGTTAATACTGTCCTCGTGGATTTAGTAGAGGTAGAACTACCTGTAAGAGGTATATTAAAGGAAGGAACAGAAATAAGTTCAAATTCATATAGTGGTACTAGCAGTATCTACGTTCCAAGAAGTGTAATAGATCAATATAGGAAGAAACATCGTGCAACACAATCAAAGGTATTATATGGTGTGCCTGGTGAAGAAGGAATGGATTATACATATTATGAAGGATCATTACCTTCTACTTATACAATGAGTGATGTGGATCAGGTTGTTGTAGAAACACCTTGGAAACCAGGTGCTTATACTGTAAGGGTAGATAGTCTGAAGAATATAGATAAGGTGACACAGGAATTAGAGAAACTAGGCTTTAATGTAGAAGGTGTATTTGTGGATAATAGTGCAATCAATAAACTTCTTTCCAACAATAAACAAGTATTAATACAATTCATGATTATAGTATTTGTATTGTTGTATGGGTTCTATTTCTATCTCAAGTATCTGATCCTTAAAGAGGAGAAACAGACAAGGGATTTCTTGTATAATTTAGGCTTTACTACAAAGAGAATCAATAAGAGTTTCTATATGACCTATATCAAAAATAGTATTCTTTTAGGTGTTCTTGGAATAGTATTACTAGAAGTCTTTATAGAGTTTGTTATAAGGATACATATATATAGTTTGATTATACCTGTAACTAAAATGCTGATATTATTATTCTTTATGGCAGCATTCATCATAGAATTCTTTATTCCTACACTTATTCAAATGATTATGAAAAAATCAAAAGGGACTGTAATGAATAGGTAGTATTTATTACTATCTTGAGCGTTACAGCTCTTTTTTTTCTTGCCCTTAAACCTTACTTTAGGGTTAAAATGAATGTAAGGAGGATATGTATATGAAGAAATTAGGATTTGGTTTAATGCGTCTACCATTACTCGATCAAAATGATGCAGGCAGCATTGATATTGAAGAAACAAAAAGAATGGTGGATACATTTCTAGAAAAAGGATTTACTTATTTTGATACAGCCTGGATGTATTGTGCCTTTAAGAGTGAGGAAGCGACTAAGACAGCTTTAGTAGAAAGACATCCAAGAGATTCTTTTACACTAGCTGATAAGCTTCATGCAGGTTTTATTGAAACAAAAGAAGATAGAGATAGAATCTTCAATGAACAGTTAAGAAAAACAGGTGCAGAATACTTTGATTATTATCTCTTACATGATGTGGGAACAGATCATTATAAGAAATATACAGAGTTAGACTGTTTCACATGGTTGAAAGATAAGAAAGAAAAAGGATTAGTAAAACATATTGGTTTCTCTTTCCATGACAATGCAGACTTATTAGAACGTGTCTTATCTGAACATCCAGAAGTAGAATTTGTACAGCTTCAGTTGAATTATCTGGATTGGGAAAGTGAAGGTGTACAGTCACGTAAATGTTATGAAACGGCAGTAAGACATCATGTTCCTGTATTTGTAATGGAACCAGTGAAGGGTGGTACTCTCGCAAATGTACCTGATGAAGTAGAAGAGACATTTAAGTCTTATCATCCAGATATGTCTATTCCATCTTGGGCGATTCGTTTTGCGGCAAGTTTAGATAATGTCCAGGTTGTCTTATCTGGTATGAGTAATATGGAACAGCTATTAGATAATACAGGTTATATGGAAGACTTTAAGCCTTTAAATGAGGAAGAACAGACACTGATTAAGAAGGCTGTTGATATTATTAATAGTAGTATTGAAATTCCTTGTACTGGTTGTTCTTATTGTACAGAAGGTTGTCCAATGCATATTGCGATTCCTAAATACTTCTCACTCTATAATGCTGATAAACAGGAAGTAGCAACTAAATCATGGAGACCTCAAGGAGAATACTATACACGTTTAACACATACATTTGGTAAAGCAAGTGAATGTATTGGATGTGGGCAGTGTGAAGCGGCATGTCCACAGCACCTTCCAATTATTGAGAACTTGCAAAAAGTCGCAGAATACTTTGAAAAATAACTTTTTCTTAAACATCATGGTAAAATAGTATCATGATGTTTTTATATAGGAGGAAATTATGAAGACACTTTATGTAACTGATCTAGATGGGACATTACTTGAACCTGATAAATCAATAAAACCAGATAACTTAAAACTCATTAATCAGCTCATAGAAGAAGATGTAAATATCACCTATGCGACTGCACGTTCTCTTATTACCGCAAAACAGGTCATAGGTGATATAAACTTTAAGCTTCCTATTATTGTCCAGAATGGGACATTTATATTATCACCTAAAGGAGATATGATCCTAGGAAACTATTTAGGAGATTCTATACTAGACACTGTAAAGGATTATGATATCTCACCTATTGTTTATTCTCAAATAGGAAAGAAGAATTACTTCTCTTATATTAAGGATAAGATGAATGCAGGAGTAAAAGCTTTTGTGGATGATCATTTAGACGATCCTAGAAACCATCCTGTGAATACTTATGAAGATCTCTATGAGGGGGATATATTCTATTTATTATTGATAGATGATTATGATCAATTAAAGCCTCTCTATGATTTGTTTAAGGAAGACTATTATACTGTTTTTGATCAGGAAATGTATTCTCATGATTGGTGGTTAGAGGTTATGTCTCCTGAAGCTTCTAAAGCGAATGCGATTAAATACTTAAAACAGAAACTACAATGTGATGAAGTGGTTGTATTTGGGGATGGAAAGAATGATATCGAAATGTTTGAAGAGGCGGACTATAGCTGTGCTGTCGAGAATGCTGCTCCTGAACTTATTAAATGCGCAGATGAAGTCATCCATATAAGTGTGCCTCAGTATATAAATCAAAGAAAAAAATAAATTGTTTTTTTTAAATTTTTGTGAAGTCTAAATAATGGCTTTATTATCGCAAAAAGTAAAGATATGCATTGTATTTTTTAAACTGTAAATACCTTTGTAACATTGACTAATGTAAGCGTTTATGATAAAATTTTCACTAGATGAAAAGTTAGTCATCAAAGGTATTGTATAGGAGGAAAATATAATATGAGATTTACATTACCAAGAGATTTATATCATGGCAAAGGTGCCTTAGAAAACCTTAAGAACTTAGAAGGTAAGAAAGCTATTGTCTGTGTAGGTGGCGGAAGCATGAAGAGAAATGGCTTCCTAGATAGAGCTGTTAAATATCTTGAAGAAGCTGGTATGGAAGTTAAATTATATGAAGGTATCGAACCAGATCCATCAGTAACTACAGTTATGAAAGGTGCTGCAGTTATGGAAGAATTCAAGCCTGACTGGATCGTAGCTATGGGTGGAGGTTCACCTATTGATGCTGCAAAAGCTATGTGGATTAAATATGAATATCCAGAAATCACATTCGAAGAAATGTGTAAAGTATTTGGTATTCCAAAGTTAAGAAAGAAAGCTCATTTCTGTGCAATCCCATCTACAAGTGGTACTGCAACTGAAGTTACAGCTTTCTCAATCATTACTGATTATGATAAAGGTATTAAATATCCAATCGCTGACTTTGAAATCACTCCAGATGTTGCTATCGTAGATCCTGACTTAGCTGAAACTATGCCAGTTAAATTAGTTGCTCATACAGGTATGGATGCTATGACTCATGCAATTGAAGCATATGTATCTACTGCAAACTGTAACTACACTGATCCACTTGCTATTCATGCAATTGAAATGATCCAGGCTAACTTAGTTAAATCATATAGTGGTGATATGAGCTGCAGAGATGATATGCATGATGCACAGTGCTTAGCAGGTATGGCATTCTCTAACGCATTATTAGGTATCGTACATTCAATGGCTCATAAGACTGGTGCTGCTTTCGTAGATCAGGGTGGACATATTATCCATGGTGCAGCTAATGCTATGTACTTACCAAAGGTTATTGCTTATAACGCTAAAGATGAAACAGCTAAGAAACGTTATGGTGTAATTGCTGATTACATGCACTTAGGTGGAGAAAATGATGACGAAAAGGTTGCATTATTAATTAAATACTTAAGAGGTATGAATGATGCATTAAATATCCCACATAGTATCAACCACTATGGTGCTGATGGTTTACCAGCTGAAGTTGGATTTGTACCTGAAGATGTATTCTTAGAAAGATTACCAGAAATCGCTAAGAACGCTATTGCTGATGCATGTACAGGTTCTAACCCACGTATTCCAACTCAGGAAGAAATGGAAAACTTATTAAAGGCTTGCTACTACGATACAGAAGTTGATTTCTAATGTGTAGAGATAAGAACGGTCTTACAGAAGAAGAATTTTTAAAAAGCTATAATCCTGATAAATATCCTAAACCTTCACTGACAGCTGATATTTGTATCTTTGCTCATTCTAATGTGACAGAGATTCTATTGGTTAAACGTGGTGGACATCCTTATATAGGTAAATGGGCACTACCTGGTGGCTTCGCTAATAAGAATGAACCGATTGAAAAGACGGCTTCAAGAGAACTTAAAGAAGAGACAGGTATAGAAGGTGTGTCTATGAAGCTTGTAGGTGTTTATAGTCAGCCGGGAAGAGATCCCCGTGGATGGGTTGTATCTACTGCATTTTATGCAGATGTAGATAAGAAGAGTATTCATCCAGAAGCTGGTGATGATGCCAAAGAAGCGAAATGGTTCACTATTGTCGATGAAACACATTTAAGATGTGGTGATATCAATATAGGTATGAATGATCTTGCCTTTGATCATGCTGATATTATTCATGATGCTATAGATAAGGGTCTGTAGAAATACAGATCCTTTTTTTACACACTGATATAGTTTAAAACTATGGTACCCTATTTTATAAAACTATAATCCTACTAAAACAGTAGATATTATCATGTTTTGTGTTGACGCACTTTTTATGTAGTGCTAAGATGAAACCACATCAAGAAAAGACAGTGAAAAGAAGAGTACTGTAATGAAACTTATACAGAGAGTTCCGTTAGCTGAGAAGGGATAAAGGGAAGTTATAGGAAGATGGTCTTGGAGTTGCATGGCTGAAATGTAAGTCATGACGGGAGCGCCCGTTACAGCGATAGAGTATGCATGTACTCGAAGAGGTTATTAAGGTGACTTAATAATGAATTTAGGTGGTAACACGAAACATTACGTTCTCGTCCTATTATATGGATGAGAACGTTTTTTATTTAAGGGAAGGAGAGAGAACATGATCCACTTAGAACATGTTACAAAGACTTTTAAGACTAAAGATGGCGATGTCCATGCTGTCAAGGATGTCAGTCTGAATATTGAAGAAGGGGAAATCTACGGTATTATTGGTTTCTCAGGGGCTGGTAAATCTACATTAGTAAGATGTATCAACCTATTAGAAAAACCTGATAGCGGTGCTGTTGTATTTGGGGATAAAGATTTATTAAAACTATCCGATGCAGATTTAAGAAAAGAAAGAGAAAAGATTGGAATGATCTTCCAGCACTTTAATCTTTACAACAGTCGTACTATTTACGACAATATCGCTTTTCCATTAAAACATCTAGGCTGGAGTAAAGATAAGATTCAAAAGAGAGTCTTAGAATTACTCGAACTTATCGATTTGGTAGAAAGAAAAGATTCTTATCCAAGTCAGTTATCTGGAGGACAGAAACAAAGAGTTGCAATCGCAAGAGCGCTCGCCAACAATCCTAAAGTACTTCTATGTGATGAAGCCACAAGTGCTTTAGACCCTCAGACAACACAAAGTATTCTTCAGCTTATTAAGAAAGTAAATAAAGAACTTGGTTTAACAGTTATTTTAATTACTCATGAAATGGCTGTAGTCAAGGAAGTATGTGATAAGGTGGCAGTCATGGAAGATGGCCGTGTGGTAGAACAGGGCAGTATTGTTGATATCTTCTCTAATCCACAACATCAGATTACTAAGAACTTTATCGCTACTACAAACAATCTTAATAAGATTGATGAATTGATCAAAGACAATCATCGTATTACACAGTTAAATGAAAACCAGCAGATGGTGAAATTACAGTATCAGAGTTCTAATACAGATGTCGCATTAATTTCAGTATTATCAAGAGATTACAATGTTGATTGTTCTATTATCTTTGGGAATGTAGAAATTATCCAGGGACAGCCAATTGGTACACTTATTACAATCTTTACAGGTGAAGATGCAGATATCAAGAAAGCATTAGAATTCACAAAACAACAGGGAGTTAAAGTGGAGGTGATTAAACGTGGTAACTAAGCTATTTCCAAACGTTATAGAGTTTGCTTCAGATTTCCCACAAGCTATTATTGATACATTATTAATGTTGGTAATCAGTGGTTTAATCTCAGTGGTTATTGGAATCTTGTTAGCAGTTATTGTAGTAGTCACTAGAAAAGATGGTTTAAAAGAAAATCAACCAGTTTTCTGGATCTTAGATAAGATTATTAACTTATTTAGATCTATTCCATTTATTATCTTAATTCCTACTGTAGCTGTACTCTCTCGTGCCTTATTTGGTACAACTATTGGTATCGAAGGTGCACTTGTTCCTCTAGTTATAGGAACAGCACCATTTGTCGCAAGACAGATGGAATCAGCCATTATGGAAATTGATCCAGGAATCATTGAAGCAAGTATTGCGATGGGACTCAGTACAAAAGAAATCATCTTTGATGTTTATCTAAGAGAAAACATTCCAGGGATGATCAGAGGTCTTACAATTTCATTTATTGCGTTAGTCGGACAGATTGCGATTGTTGGTTCTGTTGGCGCAGGCGGACTTGGTGATATGGCGATCAGATATGGTCTACAGAGATCAATGGGAGATATCACATTCGTCGTTATTATCTTAATTCTTATTTTAATTTCAATTGTTCAGGCAATTGGGGACAAACTCGTAGAAAAAACAACACATTAATTAATACATTGGAGGAAAATATTATGAACAAAAACATTTTAAAAGTATTTACAGCAGGTCTTTTAGCTTTCTCATTAGCAGGATGTGGAAGTAAGTCAGATTCTAAAACTATTACAGTAGGTGCAACAACTTCACCTCATGCTATTATTTTAAAGCATATCCAGCCAGAATTTGAAAAAGCAGGATATACATTAAAGATTAAGGAATTCTCAGATTATCCTAATATCAACCCATCTACTTCAGATGGTTCATTAGATGCAAACTTCTTCCAGCATCAGCCATACTTAACTTCTTACAACAAGGATAAAGGTTATAAGAAGGGTGATGATGGATATCTAGTATCCGTTGGTGCAATCCACTTTGAACCTTTAGGATTATATTCAACTAAATATAAAGCAGTATCTGATATTAAGGATGGTGCTAAGATTGCAATTCCTAACGATGCAACAAATGAAGCAAGAGCTTTATTATTACTTGCAGACAATGGTGTTATTACATTAGATAAGAATGCTGGTGTAAACGCAACTAAGAAGGATGTCACTTCTTACAACAAAAAAGTAGAATTAGTAGAAGTAGATGCTGCACAGGTGGCTTCTAAATTACCTGATGTTGATTTTGGTATTGTTAATGGTAACTATGCATTAGATGCAAAAGTGACTGATAAGATTATCACTTCTGAAGATTCAAGTTCTGAAGCTGCAAAGACTTACCAGAATATCATCGCTGTAAAAGAATCAAATAAAGACAATAAAGCAATTAAGAAACTTGTTGAAATCTTAAAGAGCGACAGCACTAAGAAATGGATTGAAAAGAAATTTGGTGTATCTGTAAAACCTGCAGAATAATGAATTGAGGCGGTCAATTGACCGCTTTTTATTTATCTAGAAGAGTATTTCTTATATAATAGTTCTAAGGAGGTCAATTTTATGGAATTTGATCAGTTATTAGAAGAAAGATATTCTGTTAGGAAGTTTTCTGAACAGAAGGTTGAAAAAGAAAAAATAGATAAAATATTAGAAGCTGCAAGAATAGCACCTACAGCTGTAAACTATCAGCCACAAAGAATTCTTGTAGTAGAAGATCCAGACAATCTTGCAAAACTAAAGGAATGTACTAGATATCATTTCCATGCACCTCTCGCAATGATTTTATGTTATGACAAGACTGTATCATGGAAGGATATGCATAATAGAGAATGTGGTGAAGTAGATGTGTCTATTGTGGCTACATATATGATGCTTAAACTCTTTGATTTAGGATTAGGGTCTACTTATGTAGGTTCTTTTGATTATAAGGAGTTAATCAAACAGTTTAATATTCCTGAAAACTATGTACCAGTGATGATCTTACCTATTGGTTATCAAAGAGAGGATTGTGTACCTGGACCAATGCATGATAAGAGAAAACCACTCAATGCGATTGTATCTTATGAGGAATATACACAGGGGGAATAATAATGGAGTTATTAATAAAACAATTAGAAGAACTTATTTCATCAAATGAATGGTTTGTGACTAACTTGTCCAATGCAAGTGCGTTACTCATGGATGCGATTGATGATTTAAGCTGGGTAGGTTTTTATATGATGAGAGCTGGGGAACTTGTTTTAGGTCCTTTCCAGGGTAAAGTGGCATGTACACATATTAAAGTAGGTAAAGGGGCCTGTGGTGTATGTGTACAGGGAGATCAGACAATTCTTATTGAAGATGTGACGACATTCCCAGGCTATATTGCCTGTGATGCAGAAGCAAAGTCTGAAATTGTAGTTCCTTTACATGATGAAGAAGGTAAAGTGATTGCGGTATTGGATGTTGATTCTAATAGTTTGGGTCGTTTTGGTGACAAGGAACAGGAATTATTTGAGGCTCTTGGAAAAGTATTAGAAAAATCATTATGGAGCGAAAAAGCAGACGTTTAAGTTATATTCTCAGACATTGTCCAGAAAGTATAGGTATTAAACTTGATGAACATGCTTATGGTGATGTGCAAAAGATATTAGAAGCGTTAAATATCACAATAGAAGACTTAGATATGATTGTGAGAGAAGATGAGAAACAGCGCTATTCATATAATGAAGATCATACAAGAATACGTGCGAATCAGGGACATTCTATTCCTGTGAATGTAGATTTAAAAGAAGTACAGCCACCTGATATTCTTTATCATGGTACAGCGACTCGTTTTGTACCTTCTATTTTAGAAGAAGGTATATTAAGTCAGACACGTCTTTATGTTCATCTTTCTCAAGACATAGAAACCGCAACGAAGGTTGGTTCAAGACACGGGAAACCATATGTCTTTACTATTGACACTAAACAGATGTATGAAGATGGATACAAGTTCTATCTCTCAGAAAACAATATCTATCTTACAAAGATTATACCTACAAAATACTTAAAGGCTTCCACTTAAGGAAGCTTTTTTGTGCTATACTTGTTGAGAGAATATGAAGGAGGGGTTTTATGACTCTAGATGAATTAAAGATTGGGGAAAGTGCTACAGTGACTTATGTAGGAGGCTCTGGGTCATTAAGACAACATTTCCTAGATATGGGTTTAATACCAGGTTCTGTTGTAACATTGGAAAAATTCGCCCCTATGGGTGATCCAATGGAATTACGTATTCATGGCTATGAGCTAACATTACGTTTAGATGATGCAAAAAAGATTGGAATAGATATGACTTCTAAAGGTGTAGAAGATCATACACCTATTCCACCTATTCAACACCATATTCATCCAGGACTCGGTGAAGGTGGTAAATATCATGATAAAGAGACTGAAAATCCTTTATCAGAAGGAACACAGATTACCTTTGCGTTAGCAGGTAACCAGAACTGTGGTAAAACTACATTATTTAATCAATTAACAGGTTCTAATCAACATGTAGGGAACTTCCCTGGTGTGACTGTTGATAGAAAGAGCGGATCTATTAAAGGACATCCAGAAACACTCGTTACTGATTTACCAGGTATTTATTCTTTGTCTCCTTATACAAGTGAAGAATTAGTATCTAGACAGTATATCTTAGATGAAAAACCTAAAGGAATCATCAACATCGTAGATGCAACAAATATAGAAAGAAACTTATATCTCACTATGCAGTTAATGGAACTTGATGTGCCAATGGTTCTAGCACTGAATATGATGGATGAAGTAAGAGGTAATGGTGGTTATGTTCATCTAAATAAGATGGAAGAACTATTGGGAATTCCAGTTGTCCCAATTTCTGCTGCTAAGAATGAAGGTATTGATGAACTAGTGAATCATGCCATCCATGTAGCAAAATATCAAGAAGCACCTTTAAGACAGGACTTTTGTGATGAAAATGATGAAGGTGGTGCAGTACATAGATGCTTACATGCCATCATGCATTTAATTGAAGACCATGCGCAAAGAGCAGGTATTCCATTACGTTTTGCGGCTAATAAACTAGTAGAAGGTGATGCAAGAGTAGAAGCAGCTCTAGACCTTGATACAAATGAAAAAGAAATGATTGAACATATCATTTCACAGATGGAAGAAGAAAGAGGATTAGACCGTACTGCCGCTATTGCGGATATGCGTTTTACCTTTATTAATAAATTAGTTAAAGAAACAGTAGTTAAACCACATGAAAGTAAAGAAAGAGAAAGAAGCCGTAAAATTGATGAAGTCTTAACAGGTAAGTATACAGGTGTTCCAGCTTTTATCATTATTATGGGGCTAGTATTCTTTTTAACATTTAATGTATTTGGTGCCTGGGGACAGTCACTTATGGAAATAGGTGTTGATGCTTTGACTAAAGTTGTAGACAAAGGACTTACTGCTTGGAATATTAACCCAGTACTACATTCATTAGTCATTGATGGTGTATTCCAGGGTGTTGGTTCTATTATTAGTTTCTTACCTATTATCGTTATTTTATTCTTCTTCTTATCATTACTAGAAGATACAGGATATATGGCGCGTGTTGCCTTTGTAAGTGATAAACTATTAAGAAAGATTGGTTTATCAGGAAGAAGTATTGTGCCAATGTTGATTGGATTTGGATGTTCTGTGCCAAGTGTTATGGCCAGCCGTACACTCCCTTCAGAACGTGACCGTAAGATGACAATCATGTTGACACCATTTATGAGCTGTACTGCAAAGCTTCCAATCTATGCATTCTTTGCAGCTGCATTCTTCCCAAAACAAGCCGGCTTAGTCATGGTTGGATTATATATCTTTGGCATTGTGATGGGTATTATTACAGCTCTTATTTCTAAGCGTTTCTTATTCAAGGGTGAAGCTGTTCCATTTGTGATGGAACTTCCTAATTATCGTATGCCAAGCGCAAAAACTACCTTCCAGTTATTATGGGAAAAAGCGAAGGATTTCTTACAAAGGGCTTTTGGTATTATCTTTATTGCTTCTATTGTCATTTGGTTCTTACAGAGTTTTAATTTAAGACTAGATTTAGTTTCTAATTCACAGGATAGTATTCTAGCAATGGTGGCAGGATTTATTGCGCCAATCTTCAAACTGTTAGGTTTTGGTGATTGGAGAATCTCTACATCACTTATTGCTGGATTTATGGCAAAAGAAAGTGTTGTTTCTACACTTTCAGTATTATTTAAAGGAACAGAATCTTTAATGACAATACTTACACCTCTAGGTGCATTATCACTCTTAATATTCTGTTTATTATATACACCTTGTGTGGCAGCTATTGCCTCTATTAAAAGAGAACTAGGTGCTGCCTGGGCTATAAAGATTGTAGTATTTCAGTGTGTTATTGCCTGGATCTGTGCCTTTATCGTACATACTATTGGATTACTCTTCATATAATTATTTTTCTCAAAATAGTTGTAATGTTTGATACATTTATTGTGATTAATTATAATAAATGTATTGAAGGAGGTGTTCATCATGAGATTATCTAAAATCATACTTTATTCAGATGCGAAAGGACGTGGAGTAAAACCGGATGCTTGTGTAGAAGTCAGTCAGCGTTTAACCATTATGCGTGATGGACACATCTGGTTTACTGGATACAATTACGGAGATGGATTCAATTCTAGAAGAATTATTAGACGTAAAAGAGTGAATATAGGACAAGAAAAAGCTGAAACACTCTTAGAACTATTAAAAGAATTCTTTCTTGAAACATCTAATCATCCATCCTCTACAAATCGTGATTGGTGGCGTATTCAGTTAATTGATGAAGACGGAAATGAATACAACTATAATGTATCTATTGTAGGAGAAGTCATTCTTAAAGAAATAGATCTCACACAATATATGAGAAATATTATTCCTATAGATGATATGTATTTGTTTGGAAACAATGATTCACACAATTTGACATAATCGAATTATAATCTTAACACATTCATTAAGTATTATATAAACTGTAGTCAAGCAATCCCTTCCCTTCGTTAGACTACAAAGTACAAGTGTAAATACAAGAAAGAAGATAAGTGTTCCCCATGCTTATCTTTTTTCTTTATCATATAGTTTGTGTTTACTAACTAATTTATGTAGTATGAGTAAGGGAGGTGTTCATATGGTTTTAATTATACCCTTTATAGGAACAACACTAGGTGCAGCCTGTGTGTTCTTTATGAAAAGAGAATTAAGTTTAAATATACAAAAAGCACTCATTGGATTTGCGGCAGGTGTAATGGTGGCTGCCTCTATCTGGAGTTTAATCATTCCATCACTTGATCAATCTTCTACCTTTATTCCTGCACTTATAGGATTTTGGTTAGGTATACTATTCTTATTATTACTTGATCATTTGATTCCTCATATGCATTTAGATCATAGTCAGGAAGGACCACGTAGTCACTTGTCTCAAACAATCAAGTTAGTACTTGCAGTCACTATTCACAACATTCCTGAAGGAATGGCAGTAGGTGTTGTCTATGCGTCTTATTTATCAGGTAATAAAGGAATAACTGCCATGGGAGCACTTGCTTTATCAATAGGTATCGCAATACAGAACTTTCCTGAAGGCGCAATTGTATCCATGCCTTTAAGAAGTACAGGGGCGTCTCGATTGAAGTCTTTTATGTATGGCACATTGTCAGGTATTGTAGAACCTATCGGAGGTTTTATTACAGTCTTATTATCAAGTTATATTATCTCAGTGATGCCTTATCTACTTAGTTTTGCGGCAGGTGCTATGATGTATGTTGTAGTAGAAGAATTAATTCCTGAAATGAGTCAGGGAGAACATTCACATTTAGGTGTATTATTATTTTCAGTAGGATTTACTTTGATGATGGTTCTAGATGTCGCATTAGGTTAATTCGTAGTATTCGTCTTTACTATTATTTGAATTAAGCATAAGATAGATATAAGAGGTGAAATAAATGAGAAAGATATTCATAGTTTTATTGATGTCTTTGTTTTTTATAAGCCCAGTTTATGCAGATAATCATGTAGTCAATGTCAACTATGATGGTGAAGTGACGACTGTTTCTGGAGAAGCACCATCACTCCCATTAAAGGCGAAGGTAACCTTCTATGATGGTAGTGAGAAGGAATATGATATTGACTGGAATACATTTGATGAAAGCTTATATAAGACAAGAAATGCGAGTCAATTTACTGTCACAGGCTCTATTGCAGACTTACAGGTAACCACTAGCTGTATAGTGAATGTAGAAGCAGCTAAAATAACACATATTGGTGATTTAGCTAATAAAACAGTGACTATAGGAGAAGCACTTTCTTTACCTGCAACTGCTTCTGTAACATGGTCTAATGGAGATCAATCAAATGAAATCATACGCTGGGATAATTATGATAATAATGCTTTAAAGTATGTACATACATTTTCTTTAAATGGTCATATTTATGATCAGACTATTACACAGACAGTTCATGTAAAGTATGCATCTGTTACAAGTGTGAGTGTTCCTGCAGTTGTTTATACAACTACAGGAGTAGAAGCACAATTACCACAATATGCGACTGTTAGTTATTCTAATAAGACAAGTAAAAAGGTCAAGATTATCTGGGATAATCAGATTTTTAATGAAGCAGGTAAATATACAGTTTATGGTAAGTTATATCAGTCTACACGTAAAGTATCAATACGAGTAGAAGTAAAGAAAAATGAAGACACTACTACAGAAACACCAAAACAGGAAGAACCTGTAAAAAAGACTAAGACTAAGAAAAAAACTAAGAAGGTTCAAAAAGAAGAGAAGTCATCTTTTTCTTATGTGATTGCATTAGTTGTATTCACAGCTATTTTATTTGGTTTTATCACGTTAATTTCTTTTATTAAAAGAAAGATTAGAATTAAGGAGAATCGTTAAGGATTCTCTTTCTATTTTATTAATAAGGTAAGCGTTTACTGGAGGGCAGAGTATGGATGAAATAAGGGGTGTTAGAAAAAAGAATGTTATTAAGATTATTCAGTCGTTAGTAAAACAAGGAGGGTGTACAAAGAATGAATTAGTATTCTATACAGGTTTATCTTTATCTACGATTGATAGTCTTTTAGAAGAGATGTTGAAAAGTAATCTTGTGATTAAAGAAGGATATAGAGAATCTACTGGTGGAAGACCTAGTATGGGCTATCAAGTCAATGGAGAGTTTTCACAAACATTATGTATATATGCTTATAAGCATGATAAGACAATAACAGTTATAGGACGTCTTTATAATCTTTATAGTGAGATGATGGAAGAAAAGAGAAGGGATATACCTAAGCTAGACCGTGATGTATTGTGTTCTTTTATAGATGAGATGTTGAATGCACAGGTACATACAATATGTCTCTCATTACCTGATAGTGATATAGATATAAAGAATCGTTATAAACAGCGTATATTAATAGAAAATAATGTATATATGGGGGCTATAGGCGCTTATATTAAGCATATGCAATATGATTCTATTGTATTGTTGGATTCAAAGAATGATTCACGTCTAGGAATAGTTATTAATGGTCATCTTGTAGAAGGAAAGAGTTCTATTGCTGGACAAACTTATTTCATGCCTGTTATAAATCATGAAGATTATAAGAATAGAAGATCGATGAAAGGTAGAAGTAAAAGACTTGTTTTAGAATTACAGAATATTATTGGAATGTTGAATCCTGAAGCTATTGTAATATGTGCTCAAAGTATTGATGAACATTATGTAGAAGAAGAACTATTAAAGATATTTAAGATGAGTGATATGCCTCATTTGATTTATATTGATAATTATATTGATGAAGTCATGTTAGGTATGGAGAGTATAAGTAAAGATAGCTTATTTGACAAAATATCAAGATAAAGTATGATGGTAGAAAGGGGTGAAAAAGATGTCACAGACAGTATTAATTACAGGTGCTTCTAATGGAATAGGGAAAGCATGTGCACGTGTATTTGCGAGAAAAGGATATGATCTTGTACTTCTTGCACGTCATAGAGAAAAATTAGAAGCAGTGAAAGCAGAATTATCTGAATATAATGTACAGATCAAAGTGATTGCGATGGATCTGACAGGAGAAGATGCTGCCGTAGATCTATATAATGATTTAGTACTTGATGATATAAGTATTGATATTCTAGTCAATAATGCAGGTTTTGGAGATCATGGTGCTTTTCATGATTCATCATGGGAAAAACAGAAGAAGATGGTTTTATTGAATATAGTGGCTTTAATGCAGATGACTTATGTATTTGGCCAGTCAATGAAACGTAGAAAGAAAGGCCGTATATTGAATGTGGCTTCTATTGCCGGACTTTGTGCCGGACCTTATATGTCTACTTATTATGCAACGAAAGCTTTTGTATTATCTTTTAGTGAATCTATTGCCTATGAACTGAAAGACTATAATGTAGAAGTATCATGTTTATGTCCTGGCCCTACTAAAACAGGATTTATGGATGTAGCCAACTTAGGTCAGTCTCCAATGTTTAAATTATTTAAACCACAGTCTGCAGAGGCTGTTGCGGAAATAGGTATACAAGGTTTATTTGATAATCGTTTAGTTCAGTTTACTGGTTTATCAGGATACTTATTAAATATTGCGACAAGATTCCTACCACGCTCATTTTTAAGTTCATGCACAGGATTTGTGAACGGAAAGAGAAAAGTATGATTGAACATCCATTAGAACCAATCATAGATGAACAATGTGAAGTATTAATATTAGGAAGTTTCCCTTCAGTTAAATCAAGGGAAATTTCTTTCTATTATGGTCATCCTCAAAATAGATTTTGGAAGATTATTGGTACAATCACACAAACAGACTATGAAACAATAGAAGATAAGAAAAAGATGTTATTGGAACACCATATTGCGATATGGGATATTATTCATTCATGTACTATTACAGGAAGCAGTGATGCCTCTATTAAGGATGTTGTACCCAACGATATAAAGACATTAATACAAGGTACAAATATCAAGAGGATATATTGTAACGGTGGAACATCTTTGAAACTTTATAAGAAGTACCAGGAAAAAGAAACAGGAATAAAGGCTATACTTTTACCTTCCTCTTCTCCTGCCAATGCCCGTTACAGATTAAGTGATTTAGTCGATATATGGAAGAAAAAATTGACTTTATAATAACCTTTATGTATGATTAATCATGTTAATCAAGGAGGACATATATGGAATCAATCGCATTATGGTTTGCAGGAACATTAGGTAAATACATTTCATCTAAGCTTGCAGTATTTATTGTATCTTTAGTTCCTATTCTTGAATGTCGTGGAGGATTAATTGCATCAGCATTATTAAAAGTAGATATTCGTTATGCAGTACCTCTATGTATTCTAGGAAATATCTTACCAATTCCATTTATTTTATTATTTATTAAACGTATATTTAAATGGCTTAAGAAGTTTAACTTCTCTAGACCATTAATTGAAAAACTAGAAAACCGTGCTATGAACAAGAGTAAGAATATGAGTAATGGTGAATTCTTAGGACTCTTATTATTCGTAGGAATTCCATTACCAGGTACTGGTGCATGGACAGGTTCTTTAGTGGCCGCATTACTTGATATGGACTTTAAGAAGGCTATTACAGCTATCTTCTTAGGTATCTTACTTGCAACACTTATTGTTGGTTCATTATCATATGGCTTATTAGCTGCATTCTAAAAGAGAGACTAATCATCTCTCTTTTTATATTCCTCTAATATTTCCTGCATTTTTACTAATCCTCGTTCACAGTTTGGATGAAGTAGATCACAGCTTCTTGCACATCCTAAACAGAATTCATTTTCTAATATCTTTAGTTCTTCCTCTTCCATAATCTTCACCTCAACTTATTATAAGAATAATTTTCTTTGATTGACAAGCGATATGAATTTGGTAGAATGAAATTAATTAAAGGGGAGTAGCTCTTACAGAACTGTTCGTCAACACGTTATGATTTACATAACCGGATTGTTTTGGTCATTTATGATCAGCGAGACCTTTAATAAAACGATTGTTTTTATTAAAGGAGGAATTCAAATGTATAAAAAAACAATTGAAGAAGTAGTAAACTCTTTAGATACAAATATTGAAAAGGGACTGACTTCTTCTGAAGCAAAGAAGAGACAAGGCATATATGGTACCAATGAACTAGAAAAGCCACAGAAAAGGTCTCTTCTTTTACGTTTTCTAGATCAATTCAAGGATGCAATGATTATTATTTTAATTATTGCAGCAGTGATATCTATTGTTGTAGAACCAGGAGACTGGATTGATTCTCTTATTATCGTAATAGTCGTTATGATGAATGCGATTCTAGGTGTTGTATTAGAGAGTCATGCAGAAAAGAGTCTTGAATCATTACAGGAATTATCTGCACCACAATCTAAGGTATTAAGAGATGGTGTGAAACAGACTATTGCCTCTAAGGAATTAGTGCCTGGTGATATTATTATTCTTGAAACAGGGGATATGATTCCTAGTGATGCACGTTTAATTGAAGCTTATAACTTAAAGGTGGATGAATCAGCCTTAACAGGTGAATCTGTTCCTGTAGAAAAGACAACGGATCCTATTAGTCAGGATGTTGTGATTGGCGACCAGACAAATATGGTCTTCTCTTCTACAGTAGTCACTTATGGTCGTGGTAAAGCAATAGTGACATCTACTGGTATGAAGAATGAAGTAGGTAAGATAGCTGGCATGTTGAATGCGAGTGAAAAGGAATTAACACCTTTACAGGTTAAATTAAATGAAATTGGTAAAACAATTGGATTACTTTGTATTGTAATCTGTGTGATTGTATTTATTCTTGAATCATTGAGCGGTATTAGCTGGTTAGAATCATTTAAGACAGCTGTTGCCTTAGCTGTTGCAGCTGTACCAGAAGGACTTGCAGCTACTGTTACTATTGTCTTAGCTGTCAGCGTGACTAAGATGGTTAAACAGCATGCCATTATTCGTAAACTACCTGCAGTAGAAACATTAGGTAGTACTTCTATTGTATGTTCTGATAAGACAGGTACATTAACACAAAATAAGATGACTATCTTAAAGACTTACTTAGATGGTGATGAAGTAAAAGACTTAGGAGATGCAGATTCTAAGACTGTTGATATGTTGAATGCATTTACTCTATGTTCTGATGCTTCTATTGATGATGGTAAGGTACTAGGTGATCCTACTGAAGTTGCTTTAGTAGAAGCAAGTAAAAAGATGAACTTTGAAAAGAAAGCACTCATGGAAAAGCATCCACGTGTAGGAGAATTAGCTTTTGATTCCGATCGTAAGATGATGAGTGTTATTGTGAAGGATGGAGATCATTATGTGTCTATTACTAAAGGTGGACCTGATGTGATCTTAAATAGATGTCGTGATGTAGATAGTGATCAGGCTATGACTGCCAATGATGAAATGGCTAAAGATGCATTAAGAGTTTTAGCTGTGGCAGTGAAGATATATGATACAATGCCTACTCACATTACAGTAGAAGAAATAGAAAATGATATGGACTTTATTGGGTTTGTAGGTATGATTGACCCGGCTCGTCCAGAAGCAAAAGAAGCCATTAGAGTTGCTAAGCATGCAGGTGTGCGTACTATTATGATCACTGGTGACCATAAGACAACAGCGACTGCCATTGCGAAAGATTTAGGTATTTTAAATGAGGGACAGGAAGTTATTTCTGGTGAAGAATTATCTCAGATGTCTCAGGAAGAACTAGAAAAGAATGTAGAAAAATATAGTGTTTATGCACGTGTGGCTCCTGAACATAAAGTCAATATTGTCAAAGCATGGAAATCAAAGAATAAGATTGTTGCTATGACAGGGGATGGTGTCAATGATGCACCAGCCTTAAAGACTGCAGATATTGGCTGTGCTATGGGTATTACAGGTACAGATGTAGCGAAGAATGCTGCTACTATGATCCTAACAGATGATAACTTTGCGACAATTATTCAGTCTATTAAACAGGGTCGTGGTATTTTTGATAATATCCAGAAGGATGTACAGTTCTTATTATCAAGTAATATTGGTGAAGTATTAGCTATCTTCTTAGCTTCTATTATTGCGTTAATTAATCCTTCTTGGGGATTTGGTGTACCACTATTACCTATTCATTTATTATGGATTAACCTAATCACAGATGCTTTACCAGCCTTTGCGATTGGTTTAGAACCAGCTGAAGATGATATCATGGATAGAAAACCAAGAGAAAAGGATGAAGGTTTCTTTGCGAATGGCTTAATGGTGAAAGTCATCTGGCAGGGTGTTATGGTAGGTTTACTTACTTTAGTTTCTTATTCAATTGGTCAGTATTTCAGTAATCATGAATATGCGATGACTATGGCCTTTATTACTATGTCAGGTGCTGAATTATGTCATGCTTTTAACGTAAAGAGTCATCATTCAGTATTTAATAAACAAGTATTCAACAATAAATATTTATGGGGTGCAACAGCTTTGGGTCTTGTATTACAGTTAGCCATCATCTTTACACCTCTTTCTCACTTATTTAGTTTAGTGCCTCTTGATCCATCTCATTTCGCGATTGCAGCATTACTTGCATTCTCAGTTATCCCAATCGTAGAAATCTCTAAACGTTTCAATAAACGTTAACACCTGCATCGCAGGTGTTTTTTTACTATTTCTATTGCATTTATCTAATGAGAGTAGTATTATTTAGTTAGTAAAGGCTAACCCCTTTACTAAACACAACATATCCTTTCATATTCTCAGTTCCTTTAAACAGAGGACATAAAAAAATCACAGGACGGCACACACCTGTGATTTTTTTATTTAGATCTTATTTTTAAAATAAGCTTTTAAAGCTTCAAAAGTTTCTGGTGAAATATAATGTTCGATACGACATGCATCCTGTGAAGCAGTAGATTCACTAACACCAATATGAATTAAGATATTTCTTAATTCAGTATGTCTTTCAAATATCATATTCGCAATCTTAGCACCAGCGTCTGTTAATGTAATGGCACCATCTTCATCCATGTTGATGAGTTCCTTCTCTTTTAATCTTTTCATCTGTTGTGAAATAGTAGGTTTAGAGAAATTCATTTCACGGGCGATATCAATGGAACGCACATGTCCTTTCTTCTTCTGAATAACTAATATAGTTTCTAAGTACATTTCTGTAGATTCACTCATCTTATTCACCTCATTTACATCATTATAGCATAAAAATTCAAATAATGAAAAAGTTAGGCTTTACTAATATTTTTGTTGACATATAAAAATAGTAAGTCTATACTAACATTGAAGTTAGAAAAGGCTAATTAGTTTAGTCTAATCATCTGAGGAGGCGGAGTATATGCCAATTAGTATGGCAAATCCTGGAGATACAGTCATTATTAGACGTATTACAGGAACTGATAAAGTAAAGAATCATCTAGCAGAACTTGGTTTTGTGGTAGATGGGGAAGTGACTATTATCAGTAAAGTGGATAACGGAATTATTTGTAATGTGAAAGGTAGTAGGATTGCGCTTTCTGAACAGATGGCGAATCGTATATTGTTTTAAGGGAGGAGCAACATGAACTTAAAAGATGTAAAAGTGGGCGAAACAGTAACTATTAAAAAAGTAACTGGTACAGGTCCAGTAAAAAGAAGAATTATGGATATGGGTTTAACTAAAGGACAGAGTGTTTATGTAAGAAAAGTTGCACCTTTAGGAGATCCAGTAGAAATTACAGTACGTGGTTATGAATTATCTTTGCGTAAAGCAGATGCGCAGATGATTGAAGTGGAGGAATAGTTATGAAGATAGCGTTAGCGGGTAACCCTAACTCTGGTAAAACAACGTTATTCAATGCACTGACTGGTAGTACTCAGTATGTTGGTAACTGGCCAGGGGTTACAGTTGAAAAGAAAGATGGGAAACTAAAAGGTCATAAAGATGTGACTATCCAGGATTTACCTGGTATTTATTCATTATCTCCTTATACACTTGAAGAAGTTGTTACAAGAAGATATTTAATTAATGAAACACCTGATGCAATCATTAATATCATTGATGGAACTAACCTAGAAAGAAACCTATATTTAACAACTCAGTTAGCTGAATTAGGTATTCCTATGGTTTTAGCTGTCAACATGTATGATATCATCGAAAAGAAGGGTGATAAGATTGACTTAGATCAGTTAGGTCAGTTATTTGGTTGTAAAGCAATGACTTTATCCGCATTAAAGGATAAAGGGACCCAGGAAGTGGCAGAAGAAGCTATTAAGCTTGCACACAACCATAAGGTATCAGAACATCCTCATGTATTCGTTGGTTCTGTAGAACATGCTTTAGCACATATTGAAGAATCAATTGAAAATAAAGTAGATGCATCTAAGTTAAGATGGTTTGCAGTTAAGGTATTTGAAAGAGATGAAAAGGTATTGGCTGAACTTAAATTAGATCAGGCAGTATTAAATGAAATCGAAGGTCATATTGCGGATTGTGAAACAGAAATGGATGATGATTCAGAATCTATTATCACAAACCAGAGATATACTTTTATTAAGAATTCTATTAACAAGGTTCTTACAAAGAAGAATCCACATCAGACATTATCTACATCAGATAAGATTGATAAGATTGTCACTAACAGATTCTTAGCTTTACCAATCTTCGTATTAATTATGTGGCTTGTTTATTACATCTCAGTATCTACAGTAGGTAGTTGGATGACTGACTGGGTGAATGATGTATTATTTGGAGAAATCATTCCACCTGCAGTAGAAACTTTCCTTAAATCAATTGGTTGTGCAGCTCCATTAATCAGCTTAATTAATGATGGTATTATCGCTGGTGTTGGTACAGTATTAGGTTTCGTACCACAGATGGCACTGATCTTCTTATTCTTAGCTATTCTTGAAGATTCAGGATATATGGCAAGAATTGCCTTCATTATGGATAGATTATTACGTAAGTTCGGTTTATCTGGTAAATCATTCATCCCTATCTTAATTGGTACAGGATGTGGTGTTCCAGCCGTTATGGGTACACGTACTATTGAAAATGAATCAGATAGAAGAATGACTATTATGTTATGTACATTTATTCCTTGTGGTGCGAAGACTGTTATTATTGGTATGATCACTTCAGCATTCTTCCCAGGCAACATTTGGATTGCGCCAGCAATGTATTTCTTAGGTATTTTAGTTATTATCTTATCAGGTATCGCATTAAAGAAGACTCGTTTCTTTGCAGGTGATCCAGCACCATTCGTAATGGAATTACCAGCATACCATATTCCTACATTAAGAGGTGTATTCATCCATGTTTGGGAACGTGCAAAAGCATTCATGATTAAAGCAGGTACTATTATCTTTAGTATTTGTATCATAGTATGGTTATTATCTACATTTAACTTCTCATTCCAGATGGTTGAAGTTGAAAACTCAATGTTAGCCTCTATTGGTCATGTATTTGCAACATTATTCGCACCAGTAGGTATTGAAAACTGGAAAGGTTCAGTAGCTGTTATTTCAGCATTAGCTGCTAAGGAACAGGCTATTTCTACTATCTCTATCTTAAATCACATGGGTGATGCAGATTCAGGTGCGAAGGCAATTCATGCTATGGTGAATACTTTCTCTGCAATGGGTGGCTTCTCATTCATGATTTTGAACTTATTCGATCCACCATGCATTGCCGCTATTGGTACAATCATGAGAGAAATGGGTTCTAAGTTCTGGGGATGGTTCGCCGTATTATACCAGTTGGTATTAGGTTATGTATTAGCTATGATCACTTATCAGTTAGGTTCATGGTTATTCTATGGTGCAACATTCGGATTAGGTCAGATTCTATCAATCGTATGTATTTTAGTCATGATCTACTTCATTGTAAGACCAGCACCTAAACCAGAATTAAAGACACAGAGAGCTTAATCAATTATGGGTAACATCATAGTTGCGGCTATTGTTGTTGTTTTGCTCATTATAGGTGTTCTTCACTACAAGAAGACATTACAGTCAGGATGTTGTGGTGAACACGATCAAATAAAGAAAATAGGTACGGGGGATAAGGATAAAAATCTTTATCCCTATCGTACTATTCTTCATATTGACGATATGTTCTGCAAGAACTGTGCAGCAACAATAGAAAATGCGTTTAATCAACATAAAGAATATCTTGCATCAGTAAACATGAATAAGAAAGAAATCACTATTCTTTCTATGAATCAACCTGATCTAGAAACATATAAACAGATGATCATCAAACTTGGTTATATGCCAAGATAATTGTATAATAGAAGCAAGGAGGAGATAGTATGGGTACAATTATAGTAAGTATTTTATTAGTTATCTGGATTTGTCTTGTCCTTAGAACTATATATAAAAATAAGAAAAAAGGCATAGGTGTCTGTGGACATAATTGTAATACATGTGGCACAAATGATCTATGTCATGCTGATTTCTATAAAATGTATCGTGAAGAGATGCGTAAAGAAGAGCACGCTTAGTGTTCTTCTTTTTTTAGTTTGAGCATATTCATTGAATTATATCTCAAAAGGACTATAGTATAAGTAGTAATAATTACTATATACGAAAGGAGGAATCATAATATGAAATGGGTATGTAAAGTATGTGGATATGTGTATGAAGGTGATGAATTACCTGAAGATTATGTATGTCCACTATGTGGTGTAGGACCAGAAGAATTTGAAAAAGTAGAAGAATAATATAATTATTTTTCAAAGCAAAAAAGGCTGTAACGCTTAAGGTAGTAGTCAATACTATCTGTTCGTTACAGCCTTTTAATCTGGCAGGGAATACACCTAGTTTTTTAAAGAATATGTAAGTGTTGTGTATTTTGATTAGGTTTGATTTATTTAGTTGTTTGATATGATATAGTAGAGTGGAATGGAGAGGTGAATATGAAGAAAATATTAATTTTATTAGTGACAATGATGTTATGTGCCTGCTCACCTGCAGAACCTATGTCACTCAAAGACAGCTATGGACAGTACAAACAAGAGAAAATCGTATATGCGAATAAGAAGGATTACATAAAGAAGAAGGATGCTTATAATGCGTATCTTGTTTATGAAATCAATAAAGATGCATGTACATTTGAAAGTGATTTAAAGTATCAGAATATCCAGTATAAGAAGGTTGAACTATCAAAAGATGAGAAAGAAAAAGTTCCTGAAGCACTCATCAAATACAACCTTTATGAAGGTGAAAAACAGTTAGGTATTGCAGTTTACTTAGGTGAAGAAACTGTTTATATTTCTAGCTATGATCAATATGATGGTAAACCTGTATATATTGCGAAAATGAAAAAAATCACGAATAAGAGTTAAAATTTACGAAAAACAGAAAATAAATAATTTTGTTTATATTTAAAGAAAAATTATTGACAAAGTAAAAAAGTGATTGTATTATAGACCCAAGTTAAATAAACAAATCGATGAACGAGAAGAGTATCTTACAATCACCTACAGCGAGATGACATAGAGTGGAAGGCCATCAGGAAGATATAAGAGAAACGCACTCGGGAGAGTCTGTTGGAATTGAGTATAACAGAACGTGAATCTGCGTTAATGAAGAGGTGGTTTGTATGATACAAGCAACTAGAGTGGTACCGCGTTTATATACGTCTCTGGATTAATCCAGAGGCGTTTTTTGTTTATTAAAGGGGTGTTTGATATGAAGGAACGACGATCTAGTTAAGTAGTGGGGCATTAAAATAAAACATCAAACATTTAAAGGAGAAGAAAATTATGGAAAAGAAAACATTTAAGAAAGTTGTATTAGCTTATAGTGGAGGATTAGATACTTCAATTATTATTTCTTGGTTAAAGGAAAATTATGGCTGTGAAGTTATTGCAGTTGCTGCTGATGTGGGACAGGGTGCTGGAGAACTTGATGGTCTTGATGAAAAGGCTGCAAAGACAGGTGCTTCTAAGTATATTTGTGTAGATTGTAAACCTGAATTTGTTAAGGATTTCTGTTTTGAAGCAGTTAAAGCCAATGCATTATATGAAGGTAAATATATGTTAGGTACTTCTCTTGCAAGACCAATTATTGCGAAGAAGTTAGTAGATATCGCTTTAGAAGAAGGTGCAGATGCAATCTGTCATGGATGTACCGGTAAAGGTAATGACCAGGTAAGATTTGAATTAGCTATTAAAGCATTCGCACCAGATATGCCTATTATCGCTCCTTGGAGAGAATGGGATATTAAATCAAGAGAAGAAGAAATCGAATATGCTGAAGCAAGAAAGATTCCTCTAAAGATCAACAGAGAAACAAACTACTCTAAAGATAAGAACTTATGGCATTTATCTCATGAAGGTTTAGATCTTGAAGATCCAGCTAATGAACCTAAGTATGATGAAATCCTAGAAATGGGTGTTTCACCAGAAAAGGCACCAGATGTTCCAACATATATCACTTTAACTTTTGAAAAGGGTGAAGCTGTCGCATTAAATGGTGAAAAACTTGAACCAGTAGAAATGTTAGCTAAGTTAAATGAAATCGGTGGTGCAAACGGTGTTGGTATCGCAGATATGGTTGAAAACAGACTTGTTGGTATGAAATCAAGAGGTGTATATGAAACACCAGGTGGAACTATTTTATATGCAGCACATCAGAACCTAGAAGAAATTACTGTAGATAAAGAAACACAGCATTTCAAACAGCAGGTAAGCTTAAAGCTTGCTGATAATATCTATAACGGTCAGTGGTATACACCTCTTACTGAAGCATTACTTGCATTTGTAGATAAGACTCAGGAAAACGTAAATGGTGATGTTAAACTTAAATTATATAAGGGTAATATCGTAGGTGCTGGTGTAACATCTCCAGATACATTACATGATTTACAGACAGCATCATTTGATGAAGATGATGATTATGATCAGTATGATGCTAAAGGATTCATCACATTATACGGTTTACCAATCAAGGTAAAAGCTAAGTTAGATCAGAAGAAAAAGAAATAGGAGTTTAAGATATGGTATTGTGGAAAGGTAGATTTTCTAAAGAATTAAATCATGAAGTGAATGCATTCAATTCATCTCTTTCATTCGATCATCGTATGTATAAGCAGGATATTAGAGGATCTCTTGCTCATGCAAAGATGTTATGTAAACAGAGTATTATTGAAGAGAAAGATTATGAAGAGATTGTAGAAGGTTTAAATGCAATTTTAAAAGAGATTGAAGAGGGTACACTCCTCTTTGATCCTGAAGCTGAAGATATTCATATGTTTGTGGAAAGTGAACTCACAAAACGTTATCCAGTAGCTGGTAAAAAACTACATACAGGACGTTCTAGAAATGATCAGGTTGCATTAGATCTTCGTTTATATGCACATGATGAAATTCTAGAAATCAAGAAGATGTTAGTGAACCTGATTCATACATTAACAGATTTAGCTGAACACAACCTTGATACAATCATGCCAGGATATACACACTTACAAAGAGCACAGCCTATTACTTTTGCACATCATTTAATGGCTTATGCATCAATGTTCTTAAGAGATATTGATCGTTTAGAAGATGTTGATAAGAGACTTTATGTATCACCTCTAGGAAGTGGTGCACTTGCAACAACAACTTATCCATTAGATAGACCATTTGTGGCAGAAGAATTAGGTATGTATGATATTATGTATAACTCTTTAGATGGTGTGAGTGATCGTGATTATGCGATTGAGTTATCAAGTGCCTTAGCCACAATCATGATGCATTTATCAAGATTCTCAGAAGAAGTGATTCTATGGTGTTCATGGGAATTCAAATTCATTGATCTTGATGATGCCTATGCAACAGGTTCTTCTATTATGCCTCAGAAGAAGAATCCAGATATTGCAGAATTAGTAAGAGGTAAGAGTGCAAGAGTCATTGGTGATGTGAATACATTACTTACAATGATGAAGGGACTCCCTCTTGCTTACAATAAAGACATGCAGGAAGATAAAGAAGCTTTATTTGATGCAATTGATGAAGTTAAGCTTTGTCTTCCAGTCTTTACAGATATGATGGCAACTATTACTGTTCATAAAGATAAGATGAGAGATGCTGCTGCAAGAGGATTTATTAATGCGACAGATTGTGCAGATTATCTCACTAAGAAAGGTATGCCATTTAGAGATGCTTATAAGATTACTGGGGAACTTGTAAGATACTGTATTGAACATGGAGAAACATTAGAAACACTTCCTCTAGATGTTTATACAGGTTATACTGATATGTTTGGTGAAGATGTTTATCAGGCTATTTCATTAGAAACATGTCTTAACAACAGAGCAGTTGTTGGTGGACCTTCTCCTAAAATTGAGATGGAGAATATTCATAGAATCAATCAGAAAGTGAGTGGATATTGTGATTAAAGCAGGTATTATTGGTGCAAGTGGTTATGCAGGATGTGAACTATTAAGAATCTTATTAATGCATCCTAAAGCAGAAGTAACAGCTATTTCTTCACATAGCTATACTGGTAAGAAGATTTATGATCTTTATCCTAACTTCTATCAGGTATGTGATTTAGAGTTTATTGAAGATACAGAAGTCATTGAGAAAGCAGATATTATTTTTGCATCACTTCCTCATGGCTTATCTGAAAAGTATGCCAAGACATGTGTAGAAAAGGGTAAGAAGTTTATTGATTTAGGGGCTGACTTCAGACTTGATAAAGAAGAAGATTATCAGAAATGGTATGGTTTAGATTATAACCTACCAGAACTTCATAAGAATCAGGTATATGGGTTACCTGAAGTCAATAGAGATAAGATCAAGGATGCTACTATTATTGGAAATCCTGGTTGTTATCCCACAACTATTACTTTAGGCCTCTATCCTTTATTAAAGAATAAACTCAATGTATCACAAAAGATCATTATTGATTCAGCATCAGGTACAACAGGTGCTGGTAAGAACTTAAGTGATGGTATGCATTTCCCAAGATGTAATGAATCGTTCCATCCTTATAAAGTAGGTGTACATAGACATACACCAGAAATTGAACAGGAATTAAGTAAGATGAATGAAAAAGATGTACATATCACATTTGTCCCTCATTTACTTCCTGTAGACCGTGGCATTGTTTCTACTATTTATGTTCCTGTAGATCAGTCTTTAGAAGAAATCTATGAAACATATGTAGAAGCATATAAGGATGAACAGTTTGTGAGAGTATTACCTCTTGGACAGGTCGCAGACTTAAAGTTTGTGAAAGCATCTAACTATTGTGATATTTCATTACATATGGATGAACGTGATCATACATTAATTGTAGTGTCTACAATTGATAATATGGTGAAAGGTTCTGCTGGTCAGGCAGTACAGAATATGAATATTATGTATGGACTCGATGAGAATACAGGTTTAAATCTTGTCGCTCCATCATTCTAAGGAGGATGTTATGAAAGATATACTTGGTGGTGTTTGTGCACCAATTGGATTTAGCGCAAATGGTATTCATGCAGGAATGAGAAAGAATAAATCTAAGAAGGATTTATCTCTTATTGTGAGTGAAGAGTTATGTACAGCAGCTGCAACATATACACAAAATAAAGTAAAAGGTGCTCCTTTGACAGTTACAAAGCAGCATTTAAAGAATGGTCGTGCAAGAGCAATTATCTGTAACTCAGGTAATGCGAATACATGTAATTCAAATGGTATTGAGCTTGCGAATGAAGTATGTGCTCTAGCTGCAAAGGAATTAGGTTTAAAGGAAGATGATATTATTGTCGCTTCTACTGGTGTTATTGGTCAGCCTATGTCTATTGATCCTTTTAAAGATCATATGAAAGAACTTGTAAAGGGATTAAATGTAGATGGGTCTCATGATGCATGTTATGGAATCATGACAACTGATACACAGCCTAAAGAATATGCAGTAGAGTTTAAATTAGGTAATACAAAATGTCATATTGGAGCTATCGCAAAGGGTTCTGGTATGATTCATCCAAATATGGCAACAATGCTTGCTTTTGTCACAAGTGATGTAGCTATTTCTAAAGAATGTCTAGAAGCAATGGTACATGAAGTTGTAGATGATACATTTAATATGGTCAGTGTTGATGGGGATACATCTACTAATGATATGTTATGTGTATTATCAAATGGTATGGCACAGAATAATAAGATTGTCTTAAAGGACCAGTCTTATAATATTATGAAGGATGCGTTATATCATATTTGTGAACAATTATCTCGTGGTATTGCGAAAGATGGTGAAGGAGCAACTAAACTTCTTACATGCAATGTCAAGAACGCGAAGACATTACAGGATGCCAAGATTGTCGCAAAGAGTGTAATCACTTCTACGTTATTTAAAGCAGCGATGTTTGGTAGAGATGCGAACTGGGGTCGTATCTTATGTGCTATTGGTTATTCTGATGCTGATCTAGACATCAACAAAGTATCCGTGACATTAGCTTCATCTGCAGGAGATATTCATGTTTGTGAGAAGGGCATGGGTGTCATCTTTGATGAAGACAAAGCATTAAAGGTCTTATCTGAAGATGAGATTGATATTAATATTGATTTAAATGATGGTATGTGGGATGCAACAGCATGGGGCTGTGATCTTACTTATGATTATGTGAAGATTAATGGGGAATATAGAACATAATGGAAGAAAGAGAAATATATCGAGCAAAAATCTTATCTGAAGCTGTTCCTTATTTACAGGAATACAATGGTAAGACAGTAGTAGTAAAATATGGTGGAAATGCGATGATCAATGAAGAATTGATGAATAATGTCATTTCTGATATATGTCTAATGACTTTAGTTGGTATTAATGTCGTATTGGTTCATGGTGGGGGCCCTGAAATCAATAAAGCATTAAAACGTTCTGGTATAGAATCAAAGTTTATTAATGGGTTACGTTATACTGATGAAGAAACAATTGATATTGTACAGGAAGTATTAGCTGGTAAAGTCAATAAGAATCTTGTAAAGCTGATTATGAATGGGGGAGGCCGTGCAGTAGGTCTTTGTGGTATTGATAATAAGTTATTAGAGGCGAAGAAGATTAAAGATGAATTAGGTTATGTAGGCACTGTCACAAACGTAAACAATGAAATCATTAAGGATGCAATCAAGAGTGGATATATTCCAGTTATTGCATCTATCGCAATGGATGATGAAGGTAATAGCTATAATGTGAATGCAGATTATGCAGCAGCAGCTATTGCGGATAGTCTAGAAGCAGAAAACTTGATTGTAGTTAGTGATATTCCTGGTTTATTAAGAGATCCTCATGATGAAAAGACATTGATTCCAGAGGTATCTATCCAGGATGTAGAAAACTTAAAAGCAGAAGGTATTATTGCAGGAGGTATGATTCCTAAAGTGGATTGTATTACTCATGCATTAAAAGGCAATATGTCAAAAGCAGTCATTATTGATGGTCGTATTCCACATTCTATTCTTATTGAAATATTATCTAAGGATGGTAGTGGTACACTATTCACAAGATAACAGAGTTACATCTGTTATCTTTTTTTTACCTCTAAAATAGTATATTATTAAAGATAAGGAAGGGTGAAACGATGAAAAGATTATTATGTTTATTATTATGTAGTATATTGTTTGTGGCATGTGGTACTACAAAAGAGACAAAAAAGAAAGATACTGCAGTAGTAGAGAAACAAAAGAAAAAGAAAGAGGAAGCTAAGAAATTAGAAGAACAAAAGAAAAAGGAAGAAGAAGCTAAGAAACTAGAAGAACAGAAAAAATTGGAGGAACAGAAAAAATTAGAGGAACAGAAGAAATTAGAAGAACAGAAAAAACTAGAGGAACAGAAGAAAGCTGAAGAACAAAAGAAAGCTGAAGAAGCTAAAAGACAGGAAGAAGTAAAAAGACAACAGGCACCTGTTGCGATAAATAATAATGTGGTCGCTATTGATGCAGGACATCAGGCGAGAGGTAATTCACAATTGGAACCTATTGGTCCTGGTGCTTCAACACAAAAGGCTAAGGTCGCAGGAGGAGCAACAGGAACTGCCACACGTATTCCTGAATACCAGACAACTCTTAATGTGAGTTTAAAACTAAGAGATGTATTACAGTCTAGAGGGTATAAGGTTGTTATGATCCGTACAACCAATGATGTAAATATTTCTAATAGAGAAAGAGCTGAAATGGCTAATAATGCAGGTGCTGGTGCTTTTATTAGATTACATTGTGATGGTATTGGTAATAGCGGTGTGACTGGTGCAAGTGTACAGGAACCAGCTAATGGAAATCCTTATATGAGTGCAGGTAATGTGTCTGCTTCACAATCTTTAGGAAGAACAGTACTGAATCATTATTGTAGTACAACAGGTATTAGAAATAGAGGAATGGCTGCACGTAATGACTTAAGTGGAATCAACTGGTGTAAGACACCTGTATGCTTACTTGAGATGGGATTCATTTCTAATGGTGATGAAGATAGAAAGTTAAATAACAGTGATTTCCAGCAGAAAATTGCGGAAGGTATTGCGAATGGTATTGACGCGTATTTTGGTCGATAATAATTGCATTTATGCCTATTAACTGTTTATAATGTTTCTTGATAAGGTTATCCTTAGAGGATAACCTTGAATTTTAGAGTATATTCCTATGTATTTAGTAGGAACTAGAGGTGAAACAATGGATAACATAAAAGCGATAGAACGTAGTATTATTACAAACTTTAGAAAACCTTTATGGCGTAGATTTATTAAGGGTATTCAGGATTATGAACTCATAGAACCTGGTGATAAGATTGCGGTATGTATTTCAGGTGGGAAGGATTCAATGCTTCTTGCGAAGCTATTACAGGAATTACAGAGACATGGTAAGTTTCATTTTGATTTAGAATTCATCTGTATGGATCCAGGCTATAATCCTGCCAATAGAAAATTGATTGAAGAGAATGCGGAAAAGCTAGGTATTCCTATTCAGTTCTATGAGTCAGATATATTCAATGTCGTACATGGGATAGAAAAGAATCCATGTTATTTATGTGCAAGAATGCGTAGAGGGTTCTTATATCATAGAGCACAGGAATTAGGATGCAATAAGATTGCGTTAGGACATCATTATTCAGATGTCATAGAAACAATATTAATGGGTATGATGTATGGGGCTCAGGTCCAGACTATGATGCCTAAACTTCATAGTAAGAACTTTAAAGGTATGGAATTAATCCGTCCTATGTATTTGATTCATGAAGAAGATATTATTGCCTGGGCTGAGAAGTTTAATTTAAAATTCTTACAGTGTGCATGTCGTTTTACAGAAGAATCTGAAGCACGTGGAGAAATTGAACATACATCTAAACGTGCAGAAACTAAGATGTTGATTAAGAAACTAAGAGAAATCAATCCTAAAGTGGAACAGAATATCTTTAAGAGTGTGGAGAATGTAAATCTTAAAACAATTATTGCCTATACTGACTGGGATGAATCAAAGAAGAGTTTCTTAGATTTCTATAAGGAGCAGGAATAATGGATGATCAGTTTACAAGATTAAGATGGGTAGCAGGTAATGAGTCTATTGATATCATGAAGACTAAACATGTTGCAGTGTTTGGCTGTGGTGGTGTTGGAGGCTATGTCATTGAAGGATTGGTTCGTTCTGGTATAGGAACAATTGATGTATTTGATCATGATACAGTGGATATCACAAATCTCAATAGACAGATCATTGCCTTACATTCTACAGTAGGTAAGAAGAAAGTAGATATTATTAAAGAACGTATGTTAGATATTAATCCAAATTTAAATATAAATACGTTTGATACATTTTATTTACCAGAGAATGCTGATACAATAGATTTATCTCAATATGATTATGTAATTGATGCAATTGATACAGTAACTGCAAAGATAGAATTGATTAAGAGATGTACAGAATTGAATGTACCTATTATCTCTTCTATGGGCACAGGTAATAAGCTTGATCCTTCTCACTTACAGATTACTGATATCTATAAGACAAAGATTGATCCTCTTGCGAAAGTAATGAGAAGAGAATTAAAAGCAAGAAGAATTAAGAAGTGTTTAGTTGCTTATTCAGATGAGATTCCTGCAAAGACAGGACAGAGAACACCAGGTAGTAGTGTGTTTGTGCCAGCAAGTGCAGGATTAATGATTGCAGGATATGTGTTTCAATCATTGATAGGAGGATAATAGTATGGCTAAAGTTGCAGTTTTAATGGCAGATGGTTTTGAAGAAGTAGAAGCCTTAGGTGTAGTAGATATCTTAAGACGTGCAGAAGTGGATGTAGACACTGTTTCTATTAAAGAGGAGCAGGTTGTCATTTCTTCTAGAAACATTCCTGTACGTGCCGATAAGACACTTACAGACATGGATTATTATGATATGATTGTGATTCCTGGAGGAGCAGGTGCATGGACCTTAAGAGATGATGATCGTATTATTTCACTCATTAAGAAATATGATCATGAAGAAAGATATATTGCCGCTATATGTGCAGGACCTATGGCTTTAGGTAAAGCAGATGTAATCACTAATAAGAAAGTCACTTCTTATCCAGGAGAAGAAATTGAAAGCTATTTAAAAGCAGGTAAATATGTTGAAGAAGAAGTGGTTGTAGATGGTCATATTATTACAAGTAGAGGACCAGCCACAGCATTTGCATTTGCCTATAAGCTTTTAGATGTATTAGGTATCGATTCATCAAGCCTTAAGCATGGAATGTTGTATGATTTATACAGATAGCCTTTGTGCTATCTTTTTTTATTTAGGTATAAAAAAACGATCCCGAAGGATCGTAGTATTTAATATGGTGACCGGTACGGGATTCGAACCCGTGAATGCATGCGTGAAAGGCATGTGAGTTAACCGTTTCTCCAACCGGCCAGCGGAATTGAGTATATCATAGGAGAAACGAATACGTCAATAGTTATTTTAATATTTTGATAATGAAAATGCTGAAATTTTTTTGTCTTTAAAAGTAAACTTAATTTGTATATTCTTCTCTTTATATTTATAGGTTATTGTACCTTTTCCGTTATTGTAATGGTTAGAAGTAGGAGAAGAATAAGTATGCTTTACTGTAGAATAATCAGTTCCAACAGTAATATTATTCTTAAGTTTATACTTTTTAGTAAAGAGAGTGATTGTTTGGATTTTTCCATCCTCTTCTGAATATTGAATATTAGAATCAAATAAAGCATCTGACAACTTTGATGCACTCACACCAGGATAGACCTCTTTATTCTTATAAATGACTGTATAGTCCTTTATATCAGTTTGAGCACTACATGCACATAATAAGAGACATAGTAATAATAGTATCTTTTTCATATGTATACCTCCTTGTCTTTATATTAGAACTTTAATAAGAAATTGCAAGAGAAGTTTGACAGGGAGTAACTACCGTCTAGTACAGTAAGTGTAGGAGGTATTCGTTATGGAATATGTTAAACTAAATAATGGCGTAGAAATGCCTATCATCAGTTTTGGAGTCTATCAGATTCCTAAAGAAGATACTAAGAGATGTGTCTTAGACGCAATTAAGTCAGGATATAGGGGCATTGATACAGCACAGAGCTACTTCAATGAAAGTGAAGTAGGAGATGCGATTGTGGAATGTGGTGTACCTAGAGAAGAACTCTTTATTACTACTAAAGTGTGGATTGATCATTATGGTTATGAAGAGTGTAAGGCTTCAGTAGAAGAATCATTAAGGAAACTAAAAACAGATTATTTAGATTTGTGTTTACTTCATCAGCCTTTTAGTGATTATTCTGGTGCTTATCGTGCTTTAGAAGAGTTATATGTGGAAGGTAAAATTAAAGCAATTGGTGTTTCTAATTTCTATCCTGATCGTTTGACAGATATTTGTATGTTTGATAGAAAGGTTATTCCTGCAGTGAACCAGGTAGAAGTCAATCCTTATAATGCGCAATGGTGTGCTCAGGAAAACATGGAAAAACATGGTGTGAAAATGGAAGCATGGGCTCCATTTGGTGAAGGAAGAAATAATCTATTTACTAATGAAACATTAGTTTCTATTGGTAAGAAATATAATAAGAGTTCTGCTCAAGTTGTGTTGAGATGGCTTATTCAAAGAGGTGTTATTGTTGCCTGCAAGTCTACTCATATTGAAAGAATGCAGGAAAATATCAATGTCTTTGATTTTGAATTAACAGAAGAAGACATGAATTCTATTAAAACATTAGATACTAGTAATAGCTTATTCTTCTCTCATAATGATCCTAATATGGTTGAATGGTTTGACAAGATTGTGAAAGAAAGAAGAGTAAATGAAGATTAGATAAAAAGACTTCAATTGAAGTCTTTTTTAACGGATGTTATGTTTTGATATCATCTTTTGAATGATTACAGGTATAAAGAATTCTATCACAAATGCGGAAGCATAGAATAATGCAATATGAATTATTGTGATAGGCATGATTAATGGAATAATCATCATCTTTATTGTGAAAATCATAATCACTTCTAGAAGAATCCATACAAATGTACCTAATATTAATGCGTTTTTCAAGTATGTGCGATAGAAGCTGTGATCTATTCTCTTAGTTGTTAAACCCATGTTATAAAGATAGTCTCTTGTCTGTTTTTCTTCTCTTAAAATGAGATACTTAAGGTAAAAATAGAAACCATACAATAATATAAAGACAACTGCAATGAATTGTATTAGTACTTTCTTGTTGTTATTGATAAGAGAATTAATTGCATCATTATCTACAAATGCACCCTCTACCTTAAAACCTAATCTTTCTAATTCATTCTTTACCTGATTGATATTCTTAAGACTATCTACTCTTAATGTATAAGCATCTGGACGCCATGGTGTTTTCATGATGATATCATCTACATCATTCATAGTATAATTTTCAGGAAGAACATTTTCAATTTTTACATAACCTTTTTCACTATGAGGATCCTCTATATTATAAATAACAACACTTTCTTTGGCTTTAAAAGCTTCCATATATGGTGTAATACAGTCTCTAGGAATGTAAACATACGCATCTCCTGTGCCAACACTATTTGTGCTTATAGCTGTTCCTGATTTTAAAATTCCTCGTACAGGCAGGGTCATATAAACAAGTTTTACACAAGGTGTGTTGATATCGATCCACTCATCACCATCAGTTGATGTTCCTATTTGAGAAATACCAGAAGCATTATAGACAGGTATTGGAACCCATAATCCTATTTTTAGCTTCTTGATATTAATATCCTCTAGTCTAAGGTTATTTTCTTCTAAGAAAGCTTCCATTTTTTCATTGCTTAAATAGACACCTTTATTATCAGCATGTTTAATAGTGATGTTTGTGTAATCATCCCTGCTATCATAAGTTTGAAGCATAAAGATAGATGAACTACCATTAATATGACTATCAGATAATGATATTTGATCATAGTTATTTTCTGTTGCACCATTCATATCATCCGTCCATTCTGAGAAGGTGCTATAGTGAACATCATATCTCCATGTGAGACGTTCTATGTGACTGACACTTTTGATTTTATTGTAATCCTGTTGACTCAGAGGTGTTTCTCCAGAATAGTATGTATAATAATCATTCTTATATTTTTCTTTGTAGACAACAAGGTCTCTAGAAGCAACAGAATTAATTTTGTCTTCATAAGAAGCACTATATGTTCCATAAATATTATAACTATAAGCACATATAATCATTGTGAAAGCAATAAGTACATTCATTACTGTTCTGAAAGTACGATGCGAGAAACGAATATCCATGTTTTTATCTTTTAGGATAGGTGCTTTTATTAGATTCTTCTCTTTAGATATATCTCTATCTATGATTAATGCACCCTCCACTTTATAAAGCGTATCAGCTGCTTGAATCATTCTACTATCATGTGATGCACTAATTACATAATGTCCTTTATCGGCATATTCCTTGAGAATATGAATCATTGTCTGTGCATAACCTGCATCAAGCGCAGCAGTAGGTTCATCTAAGATGAGTATTTCAGGCTGTCTTATTAAGGCTAAATAAACAGCAGCACGTGTTTTTTCTCCTCCAGATAAGCTTTTAGGATACTTATTTTCAAGAGGTTTTATACCTAATTGTTCTTCATAATCAGGAATTCTTTTACATCCTAATTTTTCTAGCTGTTTAATATGACTGCCAATAGTCATTCCTTCTATAAATAAAGGAATCTGATGAACATTTGCAAGATGATTATAAATAAACTTTTGTTTATTTTCTTCATCAAGAGTATCTATTCTTTCACCTTCATAGAGATAAATACAGTCATAAGCAAATTGGAAGGCTTTAAGAAATGTGGATTTTCCTGATCCACTTCTTCCTTTGATAACAGTTAAATGTCCACATTCAGCGCAGAATGAAGCATCTTTAAATAGAGTCTTTTTTCCAAAAGACACATTAAGTTGTTTAATTTCAAGCATATTAAACCACCTCATTTCTTAGTTCTGTAACAATATCAATCTTTTTGATAAATCTAGATTGCGTAATCACTCTTTCTAAAAGAAGTGCAATTATAAATACAAAAGTAGATATAAGAGGTGCTACAAGTGAGGATATACCTGTTAAAAGCAACATGATAATAGATATAATTGTACTAATTACTAAAACAGCACAAAGCCCAATAATGCTTTCAGTCAGAGATATATGAATCAAATCTTTTTCTCTTAAGCCAGATATTCTTAATAAAACAAGTTCGCTCTTTCTTTGCATTAATAAATGTGATTCAAGAACAATATCAATAATTATAGCTACAAGAATAATAATACCTGCAAATGTAAACATCAACATTTGATAATAGTTGTTTAAGCTATTCATCGATTCTCTATCTGTAAATGAATCATTGATTGTATAACCACTGCTTTCATAGTCTTTAAGAGCTGTTTCTAATTTATCGTATGTATCATAGCAGATTACGTATCCTATATATTGTTTATCTTTACTGTTCTTTTCATAAATGGATTTCATTAATGAATAAGGCATGTAGATATATCTTTGACTTTTTACTACATAATGGACTTTTTTAGAATTTTTAAATACACCATTGATATCAAATGTATGTTCTGTTTGATGCATTCCTTCTCTATCTTTAATTGTTATATCTAGATTTATTTTGTTGTTCTTGGATTTCTGATTGAGAATATAGAAGGTAGATTCATCCATATAGATACCATTTTGTTTATCCTGTATAGGTCTATCTATATACTTGGATAAATCATCTTCTTTGAAATAGGGAACAATAAAAACTTCTTCACCATTTATATCCGTACACATCTCATATAAAGGATATGCATTCTTATCATTTAATGTAATCAGTTTACTATAATCCTGATCTACATAAGAATGTTCATCTTTCGTGATAATAGCTTTGTTTTCTAATTGTCCTACTAGCATCTGCATTGCCTGTTTTTTGGAGTTATGAATAATTCCAGTCATAACCTGACATGAAACAAGACTTAAAACAAAAACCATCAATAAGAGAACATACATAAAGCTATAATGCTTCATGTACGTTTTAACATATTCAATACAGAAATTTTGATTAATAGAAGGGGCTGTCCCTTCACCGCTTTGATCTTCTGAAAGCAAAAAATCAGAAGATGAAAGCCTACCATCTTCAATCATATAGGTAATATCAGCATATTCTATTGCACATTCAGAATGTGATGCCATAACAATAGTCATATCATGACTCAGCTCTTTTAGTATTTCATAAATCTGTATTTCATTGTCATGGTCTAAAGAAGCAGTTGGTTCATCAAGAACAAGAACTTGTGGATGACTAATAAGGGCACACGCAATAGAAAGTCTTTGTCTCTCACCAAGAGAAAGTGTCATAACATTCTGTGATGGAGAGACATCTAAATGCATTCTATCAAGGCATTCATTGATATCATCATCAGTTAGAACTTTATTATGAATAGACGCAAAATATTGAAGTGTACCTGTCACATCAAGATGAGGAAGAAGACTACTTTCTTGTAAAACATAACTTATACGACTTCTTCTATATTCATCTCTCATCTTTCCTTCTATGAGTTTTCCATCATAGAAATATTTATAATTACTTTTATTATCCATAAGAGCAATACAGTAAAGAAGAGCTGTTTTTCCTGAACCGCTTGTACCTCTAAGAAGAGTGACAGAGTGAGCAGGAATACTGATTGTTGCATGATCTAGAATGACTCTATCATAGGTGATGGTTACATCTTTGAGTTCAATCATATTATTATTCCTTTCTAAATATGACTTCCAGTGGAACTAGAAGTCATAATTTTTAATAATCCTATATATAATAATAGCAATTTATAAAAAAATGTATACCCTTACATTGAAATCATAAAAAAAGACCTATGAAGGTCTTATAAAATAATCGCAATAATTAATTCAATTACTGCAAACACAATAAATGCGATTGTCCATCCTTTCTTGCTTTTTTTAGATGAAAACTTATCCATCTGAACAGGTACAATAAATAGAAGGGTAATAAGAATAATACCCGGAAAACGGATGCTTATACTTAAGAATCTTGTACAATACATCAATATAATTAAAAACAAATTAATGCATGTGGATGGTAAATTTTTTATATACTTCTCTTTCATAATATATCCCCTTAGCGAATTAGTTAAAACTAACTACAGTATATACTTTATGGGAGAAAATACAATACTATATTATAAGAAATACTAAAAGGGCAGTTAACTGCCCTTAAGTCTTCCAACCTTATGAATGCATAGTGTAGTAATAAATTCTTCTAGTAGAATACTGAAGAACCATAATAAGCATGCATAGAGAATAATAGGTACATGCATCATGAAAGTCATAAATATACTTATGATTAGTAGTATGATTAAATAGAATACGTAGTAGTAAACATAATCGTATCGTGCAAGAGATTTTAACTCTTTAATACTTAATCCATTCTCATACAGGAAGAAGTATTCATCTTTATTAGAATCAATCGTCTTTTGACGATGATAGATTAGAATAATCAACATGATAATAAATATTGCACATATTAACATCAGTAGACTATTCATCATTCTAGAATTAATCTGAGTGAGGTGATTAAGATTCACATTAGAATATACTGTTAAGTGAGGATCTATATCATTGATTTGTGAAAGAATACTAGATATATATTGTGCATCATCCACTCTCACAAGTAACATCTTTACATCATCAATCTCAAAGTATTTCCTATATATAACTTCAGGAAGATAGAGTACATCATCTCCTTGAGAAGAAATAGTATTCTTCTTGTTTATGTAGGATGAAACATGAAAAGTATGATTATTGATGGTGATGTCTTTACCTAAATTCTTGATTGTACGAGATGCTTTGATTGTATCGCCAGTATAAGATTGTACGATTAAATCATCAGTCACTGTTTCATAGAATGGAGTGATATGAATATGTTCTATTTCATTGAGATCTCTTCTTATATCCATTCTAATGGGCTCAGTAATAGAATCATAAGCATACTTACTGTTATTTCCATAATAGAGGCGTACATCTAATAGTTTCTCTTGTATCGCATTGATCTCATGTGAGTAGTATGTACGATATCCTAATATACCTATAGTCATAGAAAGAATCAAACCAAAAAGTATATATAGGATTTTAGAAGAACGTATAAGATGCTTTTTGTAATAAGATAAATAGTTTTGTGGTTTTCTATTAATAGAAGTGGTTTCTAGTTCTTCTATCATACTCTTTTTGATAGGTACTATTTTATGATTCTGAATCTCATAGAGATCATCTGCATAATCAATAATACGTTTATCATGAGTCGCAATAAGAACGCATACTGGATGTGTATGGATATAATCACTAAGTAGTTCTATTAATAACTTGCAGTTAATAGAATCTAGAGAAGCAGTTGGTTCATCTAAAAGAAGGAGAGAAGGATCTTTCATTAATGCAAAGGCGATAGCTGCACGTTGTCTTTCTCCTCCTGATACATGATCAGGTGTCTGATTGAGTAGATGTTCTATCTTCATAGAACATAGAATATCATTCATTCTAGTTTCGTTATATTCCTGTCCGGAGAGTAGGAATGCGAATTCCATATTCTCTCTAATGGTCATGTTGTTGAATAATGTGCTTTCTTGATGTACATAACCGATCTTTTCTTTCCTTGTAGTAAGAGGGTCATCAATAGAATGACCCTCCATTAAATAATCACAGGCTAAAGGGGCTACAAGTCCTAATTGATTCAATAAGGTTGTTTTGCCTGTACCACTTTTTCCTTTGATCATAGTAATGCTGTTGTTAGATAAGGTGATGCTGGCATTATCAAAAATTACTCTATCAAATGTGATAGAAAGATGTTTAATATCAATCATGATCCGTACTCGTTACCATTATTTTATTTGTAATATAGAAGACTAATGTAGTCACAACAGCACTTACTAAACCTATAATCATCTTGATTGAATTGTTTACTAACGCAAACTCACTCGATGAGAATAGTCTTAAACAGAAGGAAAGAAGAACAGCTATAAATAGGAATGTAGACATAAACTGTATATCAACCATATGGATGGATTGAATCTGTTTCTCATTTAAATCAAGTTCTCTATATCTTATATATTCTCTTGATTTATTATAGAGGATCAAGAAAACAATATAGGCAATAAGACCCACAACAGTATAGATGAGAATCATAGTCTGAGTATTTTTAGAATCCTTTTGACGCATCTTAGCGGTTTGTTTATAATCATCACTCTCTATATAAGTAACAATGTTTGGAGATATCTTATTGAGCCCATTTCTTACCTGGTCTACATAACTTGCATTTTTACATTCGACAGCATAAGTTGCAGGAACATAATCAACGATATGTTCATTTAGATCTTCATATAAATTAATAGAAACATTAGTTGTACGATATTTATTTATAATAGAGTTCGCAAAGTCATTGTTTAAATAGACTTTAAATGCGTTATTTCCTGTGAAGTCATCTTGATCTTCATTTGATTTGATAACACCATAGATTTTAATGGATACTCTTTGCTTCTGATACACAGGATGTCGTGTAATTACATCATAAGATTTTTTCTGTAATCCATTTTGATCACCATATCGTATAGTGCCATTATATTCAGTAGAACATACAGGTACACCTATATCCATTTTCATAGTTACAGGAAAATCTGAATCAGTTAATTCTAACGTTTTCATAAGACCTTCGCTTATATAATTTTTGTTTTTATTACCAAACTGACCCTTTATATAACTTGATACAAAAACGTTGTCATCAGTAGAATATTCTCTTCCCTTGACTGACATATATGCAATTAAATTATCATCCTCATCATTTCTTGTATCATAATCACGAGTTGGGAACTGATAATAGCTTGTTATGCTTTTAACTCCTTTGATAGATTGAATAGATTGGATTTCTTGAGGAGTCATAGAATATCCTTGATCATATTCCATGAATCTATAACCAGAAGGTAATTCATTTCTTGTAATGTATTCTTTTCCTGTATAGATAATTTTACTAGTTAAGTTATCCATCATAGATGCTGTATTCTTGTTTGTCATATATAACTCTATACCAGAATATAAAGTCATATTGATAATAACTAAACACAACAAAGCATATAAGAGGATGCTGAACTTTTCTTTTTTGCTTTTTACATGTGCAATTCTTTTAGGAATGAATTTCTGTGTTACTGAGAGAGGGTCACCTTTGATTTCGTTATCTTTGATACGAGTAAATTGAAGATTCTCAATTAAATACTTAATATCCAAATATTCATCAAATTCTTCATCATGAATAGTAAGAATAATAACACGGTCATGACTATATTCTTTTAATAACTTCATGATTGAATGTTTATCTTCATAATCTACAGAAGATAAAGGCTCATCTAATATAATACAAGGACTATTAGAATAAACACTTAAGGCTATCATGATTCTTTTCTTTTCACCTAAGGAGCAAGAATCATATTTCTGTGATAAGTTGGCTTTAATGTTTAAATTCTTGAATAGTTCATCTATTACATTTTGATCATGTTTTCTATTGTATATAGATTCTATTAATTCAAATTGCTGCGCAATAGTAAGGTCTTTTTTTAATAATGCATCCTGGTTTCCATAGAATATAGAAGTGGCATCATTCACCATAGAGTCTACATGAATCTGTTTAGAGATGATTTTTAAAAAAGTGGTTTTTCCACAGCCACTCTCACCTGCAATACCTATCATTCCAGTAGAAGGAGCTTTGAAAGATGCACCATCGAAAAGAACTTTATTTGTTTTGTATGTAAAGTTTGTTAATTCAATCATAGAAGTTCACCTCTTTATGTAAAAAATATATAAGCGCTAACATAATTGTATAATCTGTAAACAAAAATAACAACAGTTTGCTTCAAAAAGTGTTTTGTGATTGTATGTGTCATAAACCAACATATATAATATATATGAAGAGGTATTCCAATTGAATAAAGAAAGGAGAATAGTTATGAAAAAGTTAATTCAATTGTTGGTGGTACTCTGTATTTTTGTAATAACGGGCTGTAAAACAAATAAAGAACGTTATCTATCTATTACAACGAGTGGATATGATAAGAAAGGGAATGAAGTAGTGAATATCTATGAATATTCATTATCTACTAAGAAAGTGACTAAAAAGTATACTTCTTCTAATCCACTTGGTGTCTATTCTAAATCTAATAATGCCGTATATTATGCTGAAGAAGATAATAGTGGTGATCATCTGTATGCTTATGATCTTGATACAAAGAAATCTAAAAAGTTGTCTGGTGGTTTAACCGCAATGAATCAGATTATTCCTATAGATAATAATATCTATGTATTAGGCGTAGAAAAAGGTCAAAGATCACTCAAGCCTTATCGTTATAATATAGAAACAAAGAAGTTCAGTAAGATTAAGGCAGAAGAGGATTTAGATTTTGATCATATGGTCTATGATGTTTTCAATCATGATTTATATCTATGTGCAAGTAATCAAAAAGAAGAAGATCAGGCATTAGAAGATGCAAATGCGGGTAAGGGTAGTAAGTATATTGCACCTAATACGCATATTTATCGTTTGAAGAATAATCAACTTAAACGTACCTATACTACAAATCGCAAGTTAGTCTATAGAATGCTTCCAATGGAAAATGGAAATCTTACATTTACTGAAAGTGACACCATTCCAGCTTGGAATCCTCAATATCATACATATACATTAGATACAAAAACAAATAAGAAAAAAGCAGGAATTAATCTTGATGAAATTATGGATGTAACACAGTATGCTTGTTTTAGTTCTTCTCATCAGATTATTCTTCTTGGCAGCAAAGATAAACATCAAGGAATATATACATATGATATTGATTCAGGTAAAACTGAATTGTTGTATGAGTCTAAAAATGAATTGATTAATAGTTTTGAATTATTAGAGTAAATGAAAATACCCACAGATCGTAACTGTGGGTATTTAGATAATAAAAAAATAGACCTTAGTCTATCTTCTAATCGTATGGAGCGGGTGATGGGAATCGAACCCACGTAGTCAGCTTGGA
>UMHU01012948.1_pt1 | contig 84327 bp, 103 predicted proteins | sample 1965591 | NCBI WGS metagenome assembly UMHU01 (sample SAMEA4836101, study PRJEB28245) | human gut metagenome | biome: gut microbiome; material: fecal sample | place: Denmark | collected 2008
TTTTCAATATCTACGTTATTATTTTTAAGATAGTTATATAATTTATTTTTCATAGTTCTCTACATTTTCATTCCTTTCTCCAAAATAGTTTATTAAATCTTTTAAAATTTTATATGCTTGATCATCAATATTATACAAAGAAATTTCTAAAGGATGATTTTTTTTAATTAAATAATCTGTAGATATTCCACATAAAAGGGAGATTGTTTTTATATTTTCAGTTGATGGTTTTGATACGCCATTTTCCCAGTTATGAACACTTGTTCTGCTTACACATAATCTTTTTGCTAATTCAACTTGAGTCATATCTAAAATTTTTTCTCTTAAAAATTTAATTTTATCAGCGAAGTCCATTTTCATTCTCCTTATTATATTGTTTTAACATCATTGCTAAATCATAAACTACTTTTTGCTGTTCATAAGATAAATCATTAATATTCAAACTTTCTCTTATTTCACCAAACAAAAGTAATTCTGTTGAACAATCTAAAATATCTGATAATTGTTCTAGTATTAAAGAATCAATTGCTTTTAAACCATCTTCCCAAAGATGAATTGTTGAAGTATCTTTATTAATTGCAATTGCTAATTCAGAAATTGATAACTTCTTATTCAGTCTTGCATGTTTTAAACCATTATTTGTAGCACTTTTCATAAAATTATTCTCCTTAACTATATATAAATTACTATATTGCTCTTTTAATGTTTGTAATTTACATAAATTGTTATAATAGTGTATCTATTTACATTATACCTTAACTTTGTTCATATATATTCAATTTTTCAAACAAAAATTGTTTCTTATTCATCTGTCTTGTTTTTTGTTCATGAGTCATTAAAATTTTAATTTAATAATGTTAAGATATTTTTGAGGTGATGAAATATGGCATATGGTTTTAAAAAAGGCATTTTGAATTTATTTACATGGACATTGACATTATTAGCAATTGTTGGTGTTAATAGTGCATGTAATATTGTTTTTGGTCAACCAGAAGAACCAAAATCATTAAAACGATATAAAAGAAAATAAAACATCGTTAAATTCAAAATATCTAATGAAAAACGGAAACAAATACTAATTTAGTCATTTGTTTCTTTTTTTATCAAAAAAATACTAATAAGTGAATATATATTTGATATGTGTACATTCACATTGATATTTGATCATTAGCAATTGTTAGAATTCCGCTAATAGAAGTCCACCAAATACGCTGAGCAAGTCCACTATGATTTTGAAAAAGACATAACAAATTTTTATCTAATCCACCTTTTTTTGAGGCACAAAAAAAGAGCTGTAATGATTTCATTACAACTCTCATAGATATTAATAGTTACCCTGAGCAATCATAGCATCTACAACTTTTTCAAAGCCTGCAATATTTGCACCCTTGATTAAGTCATAACCTAAACCATATTTTTCAGCTGCTGCAACAGAGTTATTATAGATATCTACCATGATAGTATGAAGTTTTTCATCTACTTCTTCTCTAGTCCAGCTATAACGCATTGAGTTCTGACTCATTTCAAGTGCAGAAACTGCAACACCACCAGCATTTGCTGCCTTTGCAGGAGCTAAAGTACCTTCATGACTTGTGAAGTATGCGATAGCTTCTGGAGTAGTAGGCATATTAGCACCTTCGATAATATACTTACATCCGTTTTCTACTAACTTCTTAGCATCTTCTTCTTCGATTTCATTCTGTGTTGCACAAGGAAATGCCATATCACACTTAACACCCCAAGGTTTTTCTCCTGGATGGAATTCAGCACCGAACTTTTCAGCGTAGTCTTTTAATTTAACATCGTTCTTAGTTCTGATTTCAACAAGGAAGTCCCACTTTTCCTGAGTATTGACACCTTCTGCATCATATACATAACCATCTCTACCAGAGATAGTAACAACCTTAGCACCAAATTCAGTTGCTTTCTGAGCAACACCCCATGCAACGTTACCATATCCAGAACATGCAATAGTCTTGCCTTCATAACTGTCATTGAAATGTTTTAATACTTCATTACCATAATAAACAGCACCAAAACCAGTAGCTTCAGGACGAATTAAGCTTCCGCCAAATGGTAAAGCTTTACCAGTTAAAACACCGTTTTCATAAGCATCTTTAATTCTCTTATACTGTCCAAATAAGTATCCGATTTCTCTTCCACCTACACCGATATCACCAGCAGGTACGTCTACGCTAGGACCGATATGACGGTATAATTCAGTCATGAATGACTGACAGAAACGCATTACTTCAGCATCACTCTTACCTTGTGGGTCAAAGTCAGAACCACCTTTACCACCACCGATAGGTAAAGTTGTAAGAGAGTTCTTTAAGATCTGTTCAAGACCTAAGAATTTAATGATACCTAGGTTTACTGAAGGATGGAATCTTAAACCACCTTTGTAAGGACCGATTGCGCTAGAGAACTGTACACGGTAACCTCTGTTCACAATAGTCTTACCTTCATCATTAACCCAAGGGACTTTAAACATAATAACTCTTTCAGGTTCAGTAAATCTTTCAAGGATCGCCATATTTTCATATTCAGGGTGTGCTTCAATAACTGGTTCCAAACTCTTTAAGATGTTTGTAGCCGCTTCGATGAATTCTGGCTGATCAGCATTCTTTTCTTTTAATTCTGTTAAAACCTTATCAACATATTTCATAACGAAATCCTCCTTAAATTAATTATATTATGCGTATGATAGAATTTCTATAAAATAAGAAATTATTATCACAAAGATAAAGCTAGAATTAAGGTGATAAAAAGCATGAACTACATTTTGTGAGTATACTTTAGGATTGTGATTATTGAAAATAATTTATATATAAAAATTGGTAAATTATTTACTAATATTATTTGTATCAGTATAATATATAGTGTAGAAAGCGTTTACATTTATCTAAGTGAAAACGACAGAAACCCCCCACCTCAATATAAAAATGTAGTCGTTTTGGAATATCTGGAGATTTCTTGGTAAAACATATGAGAACATATTACTTTGATTCAAGTGGATTATATGATTTATATAACTACATTTCCAAAAAGACGCCAGCATCCTATATTGATGTTAAATCTAAATCTTAATGTATAGAGGTATAATTTTATGAGTACTAAAACAATAAAATTTCTTTTCTGTTTTGTTATTTATGTGATTTTATTTATTGCAGTTTCTTTTTATCCTGATCAAACAATTGTGGCAATCCCTATCGCAGATACGCTATTTGAGTTTGTTTCAATACCAACATTTTTCCACTCATGTCTTTTAATTCCATTTGTTGGAAATACAGTGTTACTTATCTACTTCTTTAAGGATGAAATTAAAAACTTCTTCAAATTCTAGGTTAAATAAGCGAATTACTAGTATATACATAATAATCTTAACTTATAGCAGGGGTCCTGGGAGATAGCGGAAGCTATCTCTTTTCTAATGTTTTTAAGTGCATCTAGAATATGAAAAAGTATTCATCATGCAAAAGAGAATAACCTTTTTAGGAGAGTATATATGAAAAAGAGCTGTAACGCTCAAGGTAGTAGTCAATACTGTCTATTCGTTACAGCCCAAAGATTTTTGAATCAGTTTAGCTATGCAATCTTTTCACCTTTTAATAACTTATAAACGATATAAGCGACTAAAGCACCAATAAGTGGTGATAATAAGAATACCCATAACTGATTGAGTGCAGTGCCTTTACCAAGTATCTTCATAATAACTGCTGGACCAAATGATCTTGCAGGGTTAATAGAAGCACCAGTAAATGGGATACCTAAAATTGTGACAAGTGTTAATGCACCACCGATTAATAATCCAGATATTTTTTCTAATCTTTCATCATTTACTACATGTAAGTACACTGATACAAATACAAAAGTTAATACAGCTTCTATAAGAATTGCACCTTTTACATCTAATGAAATCATACTTAAAGAGCTATATCCTGTCTGTCCAACACCTAAAGTTGTAATAGATACACTAGGAATACATTTAAGAATACCAAGTAGTAATCCACTTGCAAGAAGTGCACCTAATAGTTGTGCCACAATATAAAGGATTGTTTCTACGAGAGAGATAGCTCCATTAAAATACATTGCGACAGACACTGCTGGATTGACATGTGCTCCTGAAATAGAAGAGAACATATAATAAACAAATGTCATTGCAAGACCAAATACAACTGCAATACCGATAATACCTGCTACTGTACTATATGTAGAACCTAATCCTGTAGATCCAAGTAATGCATAAGCTGTAGTACCTAGAAATACAAGTAGGAAAGTACCAAGTAGTTCAGATAGAAATTTCTTGATTTTCATTGAATACCTCCAATATTTTATGAAATGAGTGTAAGACAAATTCAATAACTTGTCAAATGACCCTAATCCATGTAGAATGTGAAAAGGTGATAAAATGAAAAAATTCAAAGATTTTAGAGTAACAGTATTTATGATTATTATGATTCCTGCATTACTTGCATTATCTATTTATTCCAAAGTTGTATGGCATTCACAGATGCGTTTTGTTTTAGCTCTTATTATGACAATCACTATCGCATTAATCTGTCTTGCTGGCTATAATCTTCACTTATATAGCGATATTATCATGATATATACATGGAAATATGTCGCATTACTTCCAGAAATGATTGAAGTAAAAGATATTAAATCAATCAAGGCAGTAAGTAAACATAAGATCAAGATTGCGCATAAGTATATTTCTTATGCTTATGTGAGTAATAGTGAAGAGTTCATGGAAAACTATCAATTATTACAGGAATCTGCACAAGAACAAGAAAATATGTAAAATCATGTGAAATACCAAATGGGCATCTATTTGGTATTTTCTTTTACTAAAAAACCATATAGTCGTATGTGACTATATGGTCTGATTATTTCTCTTTGAGTACAGTATACATATTAACTAAAGATAATATGATAGATATACCGAAGAATAGTGTATTGAGACTACTGGAACTTATACCTAGTTCATCTATAAGAATAGCTGTGTTCCATAAAGATATTGCAGCAGATATAGAAATACCTAAAGAAATCAAAACAAGTAGTACGCTATTATTATGATTACGTTTGATAAATAGGAATAAGAGTAACTGTAGAATCAATACAATTAAGAAGTAAATAATACTTGTAGACATGATTTTCTCCTTTCTCTTTATGTTAAGTGATTTATAAATATATTATATTATAATAATATCAACAAGTATATATATTTGAATAAGTGTTGTAGAATGAATAATGCATACATACAATGTATTAAAATTTTTACATCATTGTGACAATCACTTTTTTCATCTTATGCAAAAAAGAACTTTTAGAAGATAATAAGTGTATGATGCCTTCTAGGGGGTTAAAGATATGGATTTAGCTATTTCACTTGCTACACAAATTGGAGCTTTATTTATTATGATAGGAGTAGGATATGTACTAATTAAAACAGATATATGTACAATATCAGAATCAAAACTTTTATCACAGATTGTATTATATGTTTCTGCACCTTGTGCAATCATCAATTCATTCCAGATTGACTTGACAGAAGAAAAGCTAAAAGGTTTCTTACTGTCTATTGGTGCAGCTATTCTTATACATATTATTTATTATATACTTGCTAAGATACTCACAAAGAAATGTCATTTTAATGCGATTGAATCAATGTCCATCATGTATCCTAACTGTGGAAACTTGATTCTTCCTCTTGTTTCTATCGTATTAGGGAACGAAATGGTTTTCTATTGTTCAGGTTATATGATTGTACAGACTATATTATTGTGGACACATTGTAAGTTCATTATTAGTGAAGATACACACTTTGATTTAAAGAAGATCCTCTTGAACATCAACATGATTGCGATTGCAGCAGGTATCATTATGTTCTTCTTACAGATTAAATTACCTACGATGTTTCAGAGTGCTATATCTGGGATGGGCAGCTTAATGGGACCATTGAGTATGTTTGTAGTAGGAATGTTACTTGCTGGTATGAACATGAAGGAAGTCTTTACCAATGTCCGTGCTTATGTCGTATGTTTCCTTCGTTTAGTTGTATTCCCGGCAATTATTTTATTAGTTTTTATTTTTACAGGTATGACAAAACTATTCCCAAGTGCATCACAGGTATTAATGATTTCATTACTTGCAGCCAGTGGCCCTGCAGCTTCTACTGTGACTCAGTTTGCGCAATTATATGATAATCATGCTTTTGAAAGTTCAGTTATTAACGCATTATCTGTTCTTTTATGTATTATTACTATGCCAATCATCAATATCATCTATACGTTTTTGTTGTAAAATATAAAAACAACGTGCATAATAGTGAATATAAGGAGGGCCACAATGTCACAAACTACGAAACGCGCTATTGAAGCGTCATTGAAACATTTATTATTAAAGAAGCCTCTTGATAAGATCACTATTAATGATATTGCGGAAGACTGTGGTATCAGCCGTATGACTTTCTATTATCATTTCCAGGATATTTATGATCTCGTAGAATGGTCATGTATTCAGGATGCTGAAGAAGTATTACAGGGCCATAAAACATCTAATACATGGGAAGAAGGTCTCTATGCACTCTTTGGTGCTATCTTAGACAACAAACCATTTGTCACTAATGTTTATCGTTCTGTTAGTCGTGAACATGTAGAAACATATCTTTATAGGATTGTATATAAGTTATTAAAGGATGTTGTAGATGAGCAGGCTGTAGGAATGAATGTCAGAGAAGATGACAAAGAGTTCCTTGCGAATTTCTATAAGTATTCTTTTGTAGGTCTTACATTAGAATGGATCAATAATGATATGCGACAGGACCCAGAACTTATTATCCGTAAACTAGATAAAGCAATCAAAGGAAACATCAAAGCGGCCTTAAAACGCTATGAAACCTTTTAAACAAAAACACTATAATGTATAAAAAATAAACATCTTGTATGGGATGTTTATTTTTTTATATTTTATTTTTTCTATACTATGAGGATAGGGGGGATTGCCATGGATTTATTTGTGAAGCCAAGAAAAAGAGAAAACATTGATGCACATAATGCATATATATTAGGAAGTGACTTTACTAGCTTAGTGACTGCCTGTTATTTATTGAGGGATGGTTCATTAAAGGGTGAACATATTCATATTATAGATTCAGTAGATTCATTTCACCATTATGAGTCTTATCTTTCCTTTGTAGATAATCGTAGTCTTTATTTATGGGATATATTACGTTCTATACCTTCTATAGAAACAGAGGGACTCACTGTTTTAGATGAAATGACTTATTTAAATCATGATGCACCTATGAAGACTATTCATAATATACAATTAAGTGATCAATTAATATCAGAACTTGTTCATTTCTTCTTTACTCCAGATGAACAATTAGAAGGTAAACAGGTTAAAGATGTATTCAGTCAGGACTTTATGGAATCTGATTTCTACTATTATTGGCATGCTTTATTTCCAGTCAATGATGCTTATTCTTTTAAAGTAACATTACATCGCTATATGCATATATTGACCTCGCACAGCATGATTTCTCCTAAGTATTGTATATATGAATCAGTGATTGTACCTATTATAGAATATCTAGAGGCACATCATGTAGTCTTCCATTTCAATACTGAAGTCACTCATGTAGAAATAGAAGACAATGAAGCGACTGCTTTCACAATTAAGAGTGAAGGTATGGAAGAAACTATAGATCTGACAAAACAGGATCTTCTATTTATTCATACAAGTCAAAGTAAAGATTCTATAGCCCATGCAGTCATTACAACTCATGATGAGAAAATCATCCATTACCTAAGAAATATACTTCAAATCGATCCACTTTCTGGTGAAGATATTACAGGTGGTGTGATTCCAATTAATGAATCAGCCTGGGAACTCAACTGGACAATACCAAGACAGCCTTACTATAAGAACCAGAAAGAGAATGAATGTGTCATTCTACTTCATGGATTACATCCAGAGAAAACAGGTGATTATGTAGAAAAGTCTATGTTAGAAAGTAAAGGCTATGAGATATGTGCAGAATGGCTTTATCATTTAGGTATTCCACAAGATAAAATCAATGAACTCTCATTGATGTCTGCTTCTACCGTTTCTTACACTCATACTAGTACTCATTGTGAAGCACACATCAATGGATTAAATTATGCTTATATAGGTGAAGGAGTTTCATTACCTTATGAATATCCAGGAAGCTTAGATTATCTCGTACATACCGCAATGAATGCAGTGTATTGTTTATTACATATCACTAGAAGTATTCCTACTTATCGTTATTCTATTGAAGACTATTTAAGTGTCTTCTCATCTTTATATGGTGATGAGACTTTCATGGAAAGTCAGTCATTCACAAAACGTCTTGTCTTAAAAGAACTATTAAGAAGAATAGAGGGCTCCGATCTAGAAGCCCTATTAAAGGAATATAAGTTCTTCTAGATAATATGAAAGTACTTTCTTATAAGAATCTCATTATGAGGTTCTTTTTTTGTGCGACAGGCAGTCGCTTATATGTTATGTCAACAGGGGCATGACATTTTCTACTTGTGAACTACCTCGACTTAATACTCCGTATTCTTATTGCGTGTCCACTTCGTCTCTACTGTATAGACAATATTTGCATCCACAACGCTACTTTTACGCATGATATTTAATGCACCATTCACATCTGCATTCAGAACTTGTCCACTCGCTGTTCTATACTGTCCAAGATTTATTCTCTTTCCACTGAAATGGTATTCTTCAGTATCATCACTCTTATAGACTGGTATGACATCCTTATCCCAAAAACTTGACTATGTTGGAATCCTTCTGAAATGTTTCATTATATCCCACAACAAGAGTTCTAATATCATGATTGATACAGTAATCAATCACCCTGCGTGCAGTCTTATTCATGTAGTCATTTCTGCCGTTTTCATTTAGATAAAAGAATGGAAAACCAATTATTAGTAGAATTCTTCTAAAAATATTACTTTGAATTATTCTTAATAAATACGTATAATAATGATGTAAGGAGTGATTGCTATGCCAGTTATTAAACCTATTTCAGATTTAAGAAATTATAATCAAGTGTTAGAAAAAGTATCTGTTGGTTCACCTGTTTATTTGACAAAAAATGGTCATGGTTGTTATACCATTATGGATATCAATGAACAGGAGGAAATGTATGAAAAAGCAATGAAGTACGATAAACTTGTTGCTGAGATGAAACTTATGAGCATGTTAAATGAAAGTGTTGTTTCTGCTAATGAAGAAGGGTGGATTGATGAAGATGAAATGCTAAAACATTTTGAAAAGAGATTCAATAATGATTAAAATATTTTACTCACCAAAATCAAGAAAAGATTTGGATAGAATTTATGATTATATCTATGATGATTTGAATAATCCGATTGCAGCAGAAAAAACAGTAAAAGGAATTCTCGATAAAATTAGTGAACTTAAGGAATATCCCCAACTTGGACCAGTATGGTATTTAGAAAATAATATTGATAGTGGATTTCGATTTTTAACATGTGATAATTACATTATATTTTATAAAAATACTAAAGAAGCTATTTTGATTGTACGAATACTACATTGCCTGCAAGATTATGTTAAATACTTATTTTAAGAAAAGATATCAATTTTTACATGGTAAATATATATAAAAATTTAATTCCAGTTTTATTTTACAATTGAGGGTGACCAATTGATATCAGAATTTGTTCATTTCTTCTTTACTTCAGATGAACAATTAGAAGATAAACAGGTTAAAGATGTATTCAGTCAGGACTTTATGGAATCTGATTTCTACTGTTATTGGCATGCTTTATTTCAAGTCAATGATGCTTATTCTTTTAAAGTGACATTACATCGTTATATGCATATATTGACAACACAATGTATGATTTCTCCTAAGTATTGCGTGTATGAATCAGTGATTGTACCTATTATAGAATATCTAGAAGCACATACCAATGGAACAAACTATGCCTATATAGGAGGAGGTGTCTCATTACCTTATAATATCCAGGAAGCTTAGATTATCTCGTACATACCGCAATGAATGCAGTGTATAGTTTATTACATATCACTAGAAGTATTCCTACTTATCGTTATTTTATTGAAGACTATTTAAGTGTCTTCTCATCTTTATATGGTGATGAGACTTTCATGGAAAGTCAGTCATTCACAAAACGTCTTGTCTTAAAAGAGTTGTTAAAAAGAATAGAGGGCTCTGATCTAGAAGCCCTATTAAAGGAATATAAGTTCTTCTAGATGATATGAAAGTGCTTTCTTATAAGAATCTCGTTATGAGGTTCTTTTTTTATTTGTTTGAAAGTAGATTCCAAACCCGCAAGATTCATTGAAGTGATGAGGAAGTCTGATTATGATTGGTAATGAAAGGAGAACATAAAATGGTTGGGGAAATAAAAAAACATTTAATAGTTTCCTGTCAGGCTTTGGAAGATGAACCGCTTCACTCTTCTTTGATTATGTCACGCATGGCTGTTGCTGCAATGCAGGGTGGCGCAAAAGGAATTCGTGCAAATTCTGTTAAAGATATTGAAGCAATCAAGAAGGCAGTTCCATTAGCTGTTATTGGGATTATTAAAAGAGACTATAAAGACAGTGATGTTTATATTACACCAACTTATGAAGATGTAGATCATCTTGTTCAGGTGGGATGTGACATCATTGCGATGGATGCAACAATAAGCACGCGTCCAGGGTGTATATCTTTAGATGCTTTCTTCAAGAAAGTAAAAGAAAATCATCCTAAACAATTATTCATGGCAGATTGCAGTACTGTAGAAGAGGCAGTATATGCTGATGAATTAGGATTTGATTTCATTGGAACGACATTAGTTGGTTACACCAACCAAAGCAAGGGGAATCAGATCAATGCGGATGATTTTAAAATCATAAGAGACATCTTAAAAAAGGTTAAACATCCAGTTATTGCAGAGGGAAATATCGATACTCCTCAAAAAGCAAAACGTGTATTAGAACTAGGATGTTATAGCGTAGTGGTAGGTTCTATTATTACAAGACCACAAGTCATTACAAAGAGATTTACAGATGTAATAGAAGGAGAAAAATAAAATGAACGCTTTAATGGATAAGATTGCAGATAAGATTCTGCCATTTGCGGAAGTGTTATCAAAGAATAAATACTTAGCCGCTATTAGAAATGCTTTTGTAACTATTATGCCAATTATCATTGGCTGCTCATTATGTACACTATTGAATAGTGTATTCTTAGGAAAAGGAAACTATTTTGATAAATGGTTTGGGTTCCAGGGATTAGATATTGTGAATGTTCTTGGTGCTATTGGTAGCGCTGGTATGAATATTATGGCTTTATTAATTGTTTATCTATTAGCTAAGAACTTGGCTAAAGAGTATAAGATTGATGAAGACGCTGTTTCAGTCACTGCAGTTGTATGTTTCTTGATTATTACTACTTTTGGAACAGATGCAAAAGCAGGAGAATATATAAGAACATATTATTTAGGTGCTGCTGGTTTATTTACTGCATTTATTGCTGCATTTGCGACAGTAGAAATCATGAGAAGATTAATGAAATGTAAAGCATTGATCATCAAGATGCCTGATTCTGTTCCTAGTGGTATTGCTAGAAGCTTTAATAGTATGATTCCAGTTATTATTACTATGTTTATTTTTGGTATTGTAAGATTTATTACAAATGCAGTAGGTACACCTTTAAATGACTTGATCTTTAACTTTATTCAGACTCCACTTACTGCAATTATCACTTCTCCAGTTGGTATTGTAGTGATTTATTTCTTATATATGCTTTTATGGGGATTTGGTATTCATACAGGTTATATTATTTCACAGCCTATCCTAGAACCTATTTTCTTAATTAACTTAACACAGAATGCTGCTGCAATTACTGCAGGTCATGCTGCAACTCATATTCTTACAAAACCATTTACTGATTCTTTAATGTTCATGGGTGGCGCAGGAAATATGCTTGCATTAGTTCTTGCTATTTTAATTGTTTCTAAACGTAAAGACTATAAACAAATCGCAAAGCTTGGATTTATTCCATCACTATTCAATATTTCTGAACCAATCATGTTTGGTTTACCAGTAGTAATGAACCCAGTATTAATTATTCCTATGATTCTTGTAACACTTGTCAGCTTAGGTATTGGTACACTTGCGACTGTCACTGGATTTATGGGTTATACATATGTTATGACACCTTGGACTACACCTCCTCTAATTGGTGGTTTCCTTGCAACAGGTGGTAAGATTGGCGGTTTAATCACAGCTGCTATTTGTTTAGTTATTTCTGTTTTGATTTATATGCCATTTGTTAAGGCAATGGATAAAGAATTAGAAAAGGAAGAAGAAAAATAATTTATGAAAGTAATCGTGTTTGACTTAGATGGCACATTACTTGATACAAAGAATGAAATCATTGGAGGAGAGAAGACCCTTTCTCTCCTTAATGATTATCAAGAATCAGGCTATAGACTTGCTATATGCACTGGTCGATTAGATCATGATATTGTAGCCATCAATAGAAAGTATCATCTAGGTATTACTGAGAGAATATCTCAAAATGGTGCTGTGATTTATCAAGGAAATCAATTAAATGCTGCTTTGTTAGATAAACGAGATGCCATGGGAATTTATGATTTACTAAAGGAGTATAATGTAAGAGTAGAGATGAATACAGTATCTAATCGTTATTGGATGAGTCCAAGGGATCCGGATTTTCCAAAAGAATTTTACGATTCATCAATTATTAAAGAGGATTTTAAAGACATTATACCCTATCAACCTGTTGTACTTTATCTTGTTGTAGGGGAAGAGGATTACTTAAAAGAAATCCAAACAGTTATAAAGAAGAAATTTACACAGGTAGATGCGATTCTTACAAGTAAGACATCATTAGAAATTGTTCCATTACATATATCTAAGGGAGAAGCTATTCGCACCATGTATCCAGAGGATGAAGTCTATGCAATTGGTGATAGTGAAAGTGATCTTGCAATGTTGGAATATGCACATCGATTCTATTATGTAAAAGAAGAAGTAGAAGGTGCTATTTGCGTAGAAAGTATTTTAGAAGCTTTAGAAAAGATAAAGGAGGAGTAGTATGCGTATCTTATTATTACCACTTGATGAAAGACCATGTAATTATATTTATCCTCAGATGATTGTGTCTTCTAACCATTCAGTTCATCTTACAATGCCTCCATTGGATATCCTGCCAAAAAAGAAGATTCCTGCTTCATTTAATAAGATTAGACAGTATTTATTAAAAGAAGCAGTCACTCAGGATGCTTTAGTTATTTCACTAGATATGCTTCTTTATGGAGGATTACTTTCTTCAAGACTGCATCATCTTACAGAGGATATTCTAGAAGAACATCTAGATGTTCTTCAGGAATTAAAGACACTTAATCCTCATCTTAAAATATATGCATTTCAATGTATTATGCGTTGTCCTCAATATAATTCGAGTGAGGAGGAGCCAGATTATTATGAAGATTATGGTTATGCACTCTTTAAAAAGAAGTATTTAGAGGATAAAGAAGAAAGAGAAACATTAACGAGTGAAGAAGAAATTGAAAAGAATAGTCTTCATATACCTGAAGAAGTAATCAGAGACTATGAAGACAGACGACTTATAAACTGTAGAATGAATTCAAAAACACTTGAATTATTAGAAAACAATGTTATTGATTTTCTTGTTATTCCACAAGATGATTCTTCACCTTTTGGTTATACCGCAAAAGATCAGAAGATCATTCTTAAAGAAATTAAAGAAAAGTGTTTAGAATTCAAGGTAATGGTTTATCCAGGTGCTGATGAAGTTGGTATGTCCCTTATGACGAGAGCTTATAATGATTACTATCAGGTTCATCCTAAGATTTATCCATTTTATGCTTCTACACTTGGTCCACAGGTTGTACCTCTTTATGAGGATAGACCTATGTTTGAAAGCTTAAAATCACATATCCTTGTAACAGGGGCAAGACTTGTAATGGATGATTCAAACGCAAATATAGTTCTGGCAGTGAATTGCCCAGGAAAAATTATGCAGGAATCATTTGACAAGAAAAAGGATGTCTCTTATTCAAGCTATCGACAGTTAATGAGCTTTGTGGAGAGAATTAAGGAATATGTTGAAGAAGGTAGAAGTGTAGGTGTGATTGATAGTGCTTATGCGAATGGTGGAGATTATGAATTGATTCGATATCTTGATCATTATAATCTTCTAGAAGAATTAAAGGGTTATGCAGGATGGAATACGAACTGCAATACAACAGGGACTGTTCTTTCTGAAATACAGGTTGGAGAGATTCATGCACCTAATACTGTATATCATTTGATAGAGGATGTTTTCTATCAAGCTAAAGTAAGACAAAAGGTGATTGAGGAAGATTTACCTGAACTTGGACTTTCTTATTATGATTTTAAAGATAAAGAGGATTTAGTAGAAAAAAGAATTGGTGAGGCATTATTAAAAGAGTATTCTACTTTAAATATTTCTCATAAGTATCCAATTAATTCTATAGAAGTTATTATGCCTTGGCATCGTATGTTTGAGATAGGAGTGAAGTTCAAATGAGAGAACAGATGATTTATAATCCTGGCATTTACCAATTAAGAGAAGATGCTCTTAAAAGAATGTTAGATATTATTTATAACCAAAAGACAGCACAGTCTGGACAAACAGTATTTTTTGGAGATTCTATTATAGAGTTTTATGATATGAATCAATATTTCCCAGAAAAGACTATTTATAATTGTGGTATTGCAGGGGCTACAACAGATGAATTGTTATGGATTGTAGATGAAGCAGTTATTAAATATAAACCTGCTCAGCTTTTATTACATGTAGGGACAAATGATCTTGGTAACACAGTGACACATTCACCCCGTCAGATTGCCTCGAATATTCAGATGTTAGTAAGTATAATACAGAAGAACTTACCTAATTGTCGTATTACTATTCTTTCACCATTACCTTGTGATGAAGATATTCAAGGATATCCTCATGCGCGTGGTATACGTTCAAATGCATTTCTAAAAGATATTTATGAACATTTTGTGGAGTATCTAGGTGATAGAGTTAATTACATTAATGCATTTGATTCATTTGTAAACAAAAAAGAATTATTACTTGAAGATGGCCTTCATCCCAATGAGAAGGGCTATCAGCTCCTTACGCATATCATCAATGATTCTATGATTTTGTGATAGAATAGTTTTGGGTGATAATATGGATAATTATTTAAAAAGTACAAAAACGATGATTGAAGAGAAATATGATAGTTTTACACAAGTAGAAAAAGTGATTGCGGACTATTTTCTTCATGGAACAATAGAAGATTTTTCTAGTAAGGCTGTTGCTTCCACAATATATGTTTCAGAAGCATCTTTATCTCGATTCTCAAAGAAATTAGGTTTTAGTGGCTATAGAGAGTTTGTTTTTTCTTTTAATGCGAATATGAAAGAAAATAAGCGTTTAGATCAATTAACATCATTTTCTATACATAAATATCAGGAAGTATTAGAACAGACTTATCAAATAGTGGATAATAATCAGATTATACGTATCGCAAAGCTTCTTGATTCAAAAAAAAGAGTGTTTATTTATGGCATTGGTTCAAGTGGTCTTGTCGCAAAGGAATTTGCATCACGTTTAATACGTTTAGGTCTTGATGCGGAAGCTATTAACTCAGAAAGTGATATTACTGCCAATAGTCCGCGTGTTCAGTCAGAGTCGTTAGTAATAGGAATTTCTATTTCAGGAAGTAATCCAAATGTTATTGCGGGACTTAAACGTGCGCATGAAAAGAATGCGACAACAGTTCTTATGACTTCTATGCAGCGTGCTTATCATGATGATATTATTGATGAAATTGTTAAGGTGGCTCATGTGAAGAATGTGACAGTGTCACATATTATTTCTGCTGAGTTTCCTGCTTTAGTCATGACGGATATTATCTATACACATTATCTAAATTATAATAAATCAGATAAATTAGAGTCATTAAAGGAGATATTGAATTCAATAGATTATAAGTTTGAGAAGTAGGTGTTAAAAATGGAATTAGATTACCCATATTCAAATCATATGGTTCTACAAAGAAATAAAGATATAATTCTTTCAGGTACTTCTGAAGAAAAAGAAGTAAGAATGACTTTTTTAAAAAAGGAATATAAAGTGCCCGTCAACGATGGGAGATGGCAGATATCATTTAAAATAGAACAACCTGGTGGACCTTATCGTATGATTCTTACAGATGATAGAGATATGCTTGTATTGAATGATATTCTTGTAGGTGATGTTTATCTTGCAACAGGACAATCTAATATGGAATTAGAGATGAGAGAGTCAAAGGAAAAGAAACTTCCTTTATATCGTTCTAATGTTCGTATCATGACAGTCCCAAAGTATATCTATCCTTTTGAGGCCGATAATCAAAGATGGAAAGAACTTAATGAAGAAACAGTGTCATCCTTTTCTGCAGTGGCTTCATTTTTTAGTTATTATCTTGATGAAGATATACCAATCGGTATTATTTCTAATAATAAAGGTGGTACAAGTGCTTCATGCTGGATTGAAGAAGAAGTTCTTAAAAAGAACAATGTACTTAAAGAGAATGTATATGATCCGTATTATGATGATTTACCATCATTAGATATACAAAAAGAAGAAACCGAAAAGTATTACAATGTATTTAATAACTATCAAAAAGAGTTAAAGGAATGTATTAATACACATCCTGATATGACTCTTTCCCAAATTAAGAATATTGTAGGACATACTCCATGGCCTCCTCCAAAAGGTTATTATGATTATCGAAGACCAGGTAGTCTTTATGAACATATGTTTAAATGTACTCTTGATTATCCTGTCAAAGCAGTGTTATGGTATCAGGGGGAGGAAGATAGTCCACAGTATATGTATTACAGTGAGCTACTTAAGACATTGATTCAAAGCTGGCGTCGTGCTTATCACGAAGATTTTCCATTTTTTATTATTCAATTACCTGAATATAAAAATAGTCACTTTGATGAAATAAGACGTGTTCAAAGAGACGTTGTACGTTCTATAAAAGATACATATCTTGTTACGACGCTTAAAACAGGTGATCCAGATTATATTCATCCAGCAAGTAAAGAGGAAGTAGGAAAACGTCTGGCTTATAGTGTGGCTCATTATCTTTATGAAAAGAATACACCAGTTACACCTATATTAGATGAAGAGACTTTGACATATGATCAGGATATGAAAGAAAATGATGTTCATTTAATTGTAGATGGACATGCCTGTATAGGGCATATTAAAAATAGAAAGCTTATTATACCAGTTCAGAATTATCATATGTTAGCTTATGCGAATGATGATAATCCTAAAGTAGAAATAGAAAGTGTAGAAGGTATTCCAGCTTCTCCATTTAGAATTAAGAGATAACACCCCTAAGGGTGTTTTTTTTTACAGTAAATAGGCAAATGATTTATCAATAACTATATATAAAACTTCACTAAAATGCTTTTTTTTATGAATGAAATGTGGTAGTATATTAAAAACTGAGGTGAATATTTATGAAAAATACAATTTTTGTCAACAATTTACACCATCACCATCGTGGTTCTAGTTAGGGTTATATCAATTAGATACAGCCCGTTTTGACATACAACTCAAAAAAAAACGGACACGAAACAATGACATAAAGGAACAGGTCATTGGACCTGTTCCTTTTTATATATAAGGGGGACATAACTTTGGAAGAATTTAAATATCTGATTCCTGAAGAAAGTAATGATGCAACTAGAATGGACGCTTCTTTAATGCGTACAATTGAAGGACATTTAAGAAGAACATTTAATGCACATGACTACCAGGAACTATTATTACCTACATTTGAATATGCAGACTTGTTAAGTGGTTTTGGGACAAATGAAGAAACAATGTTTCAGTTTATTAACCATGAAGGAAAGCGTATCACTTTAAGAACTGACTTTACTGTACCTATTGCACGTATCTATAGTAATGCTCATACAGATGAAGTAAGACGTTATAGTTATTTTGGTAAGGTATATCGTACTCAGGCACGACATAAAGGTAGAAGTTCTGAATTGTTCCAGGGTGGTATTGAGTTGTTTGGTCTTCCTGGACGTGAGGGAGATCAGGAATGCTTATCACTTATTGAAGAAACAATGCAGAATATTGGTTTAAGTGATTTAAAGCTAGAACTTGGTTCTGCAAAGTTCTATAAGCGTTTAATGGCTCTTGTAATGGATCGTTCTCTTACTGATATCTTAAAGAAAAAGAAAAGTTCTGATATGAAACATTTAGTAGAAGCACATGATTTTGACGAAGATTTAAATAAACTCTTATTAATTCTTCCTAGTGCTTTTGGGGATATTAAGTGTTTAAGAGAAGTGAAAGAGATTGTGAAGGATGAAGAACTTCTAGAGGCTATTGAAGAGATGGAATTATTGTATGAGTTTTCTAAGCATAAAGAGAATATTATCTTTGATTTATGTATGGTACCTGAGAGAAGTTATTATACAGGTATTATGATGAAGGGATTCTCTTATTATAGTGCCCATCCAATTCTCCAGGGAGGACGTTATGACCATTTGTTTGATCATTTCTATAAGAACGTACCTTCTATTGGATTCTCATATCATTTGAATAATGTATTGGATGCAATAGGAAAGGAGAATGAAGCCAATGATTAAGATTGCGATTACTAAAGGAAGAATAGAAAAGCAGGTATGTAAGTTATTACAACAGCAGGGCTTTGATATGGATCCTATTTTTAATAAAGACCGTGAGTTATTAATAGAGACAAAGGATGGTATTTCAATGATCTTTGCGAAAGCAAATGATGTATTGACTTTCCTAGAACACGGTATTGTGGATGTTGGATTTGTTGGTAAGGATACTTTGGATGAATCTGATTTTGATGATTATTATGAGTTATTAGATTTAGAGATTGGTAAATGTTATTTTGCGTTAGCGGCTTATCCAGAATACCGCACAAAGACATTTAATCGTCGTAAACGTATTACTTCTAAATATACAAAGACCGCAAAAGAATATTTCGCATCTAAACAGGAGGATGTAGAAATTATTAAACTAGAAGGTTCTGTAGAGTTAGGACCCGTTGTTGGTTTATCTGATGCGATTGTAGATATTGTAGAAACAGGATCTACACTTAAGGCCAATGGTCTTGAAGTGATTGAAAAGATTTCAGATATTTCTACAAGAATGGTTGTGAATAAAGTGGCTTTGAAATATAAGAAGGATGAAATATTCAAACTAGTGGATGCACTAAAGAAGGGGGATCATTAAAGTGTTAAAAGAATTGATTTATAAAGGAAACTATGAAGAACTAGAAAATAAACTTCATACAAGAAAAACTGAAATATCTGAAGAAGTCAATAAGGCAGTCAGTGAAATTATTAATAATGTACGTGAAAATGGGGATGATGCATTAAAGGAATACTGTGCTAAGTTTGATGGTTTCCATGTATCTAGAAAGGATGATTTCATCGTTTCTAAACAGGAAATCATGGATGCTATTACTAATGTAGGACCTGAATTCATGAAGATTCTAGAACGCACAAAGGATCAGATCACTGAATATCATAAGAACCAGATTGAAAAATCATGGACTATGTATAAGGATAATGGTGTTGTCATGGGACAATTAGTGCGTCCTATCGCCACAGTGGCTTTATATGTACCAGGTGGAACTGCTACGTATCCTTCTACTGTTATGATGAATGCTGTACCTGCAAAGCTTGCAGGTGTAGAAGATCTTTATATTATTACACCAGTAAAGAAGGATGGTAAGGTTTCTGATGTTATTTTAGCTGCTGCTTATGTAGCTGGTATTACTAAGATTTATAAATGTGGTGGAGCACAGGGTGTTGCAGCTGCTGCTTATGGAACTGATACAATTACGAAAGCAGATAAGATTGTGGGTCCAGGTAATATTTTTGTCGCAACTGCAAAGAAGTTATGTTATGGAGTCGTTGATATTGATATGATTGCCGGACCTAGTGAAATTCTTATTGTCGCTGATGAGAACGCAAATCCTAAATATATCGCAGCTGACTTAATGAGTCAGGCTGAACATGATAAGCTTGCCAGTGCGATTCTTATTACAACTTCAAAAGAATTAGTAAAGAATGTAGATAAAGAATTAGTTAGACAGGTAGAAGATTTACCTCGTAAAGATATCATCAAGTCTTCGTTAGATAACTATGGTGGTGCTGTTATTGTAGATAGTATCAAGGAAGGTATTAACTTATCTAATAAGATTGCACCTGAACATTTAGAAGTATTAGTAGATAACCCATTAGAACAATTACCAAATATCAAGAATGCTGGTTCTATATTCTTAGGTGAGTATACACCAGAACCATTAGGTGACTATATGAGTGGTACAAACCATGTATTACCAACAGGTGGTACTGCTAAGTTCTATAGTGCTTTAGGTGTTTATGATTTCATAAAGCATTCTGCTTTCAGCTATTATCCACAGGCAGTACTTGGTACATTCAAAGATGATATTATGAAGTTTGCACATCTAGAAGGTTTAGATGCACATGCTAATAGTATCAAGGTACGTTTCGAGGATTAAATTATGCGACAGGCAGAAATAGAAAGACAGACAAAAGAGACATATGTATATGTTTCTTTAAATATTGATGGTAAAGGAGAAGCAGATGTGGATACAGGTGTAGGGTTTATGGACCATATGCTTGAGCTTCTTGCTTTCCATGGTAATTTTGATTTAAAGGTGAGATGTAAGGGTGATCTACAGGTTGATTCTCATCATACTGTAGAAGACTTAGGGATTGTCTTAGGACAGTGCTTCAATAAAGCTTTAGGTGATAAGCGTGGTATTACCCGTTATGGTCATTTTACTATCCCTATGGATGAAGCACTTGTGACGACTGACTTAGATTTCAGTGGACGTCCTTATTTAGTTTTTAATGTAGAACTAGATAATATTCATCTAGGTAACTATGAAGTAGAAATGACAGAAGAATTCTTCCGTGCATTTGCCTATAACTGTTTCATGACTTTACATATTAATGAACATTATGGTAAGAATACACATCATATTATAGAGGCAATATTTAAATCTATGGCACGTGCCATCAAGGAGGCTGTCACAATTGATGAAGCCCATAAGGGGCAGGTAGTATCAAGTAAAGGGGTGTTATAAATGATTGCGATTGTTGATTATCATGTGGGAAATCTTGGATCAGTTACAAATGCCTGTAAAAGACAGGGGATGGATGTAGTTGTCACAAATGATCCTGAAGTTATTCGTCAGGCAGATGGCATTATTCTTCCAGGTGTTGGTGCATTTCCTGCAGCTATGAGTAATTTAGAAGCATGTCATCTTGTACCTGTACTTAATGAAGTGAAGGACAAGGGAACACCAATACTTGGTATTTGTATTGGGATGCAGCTTTTATTTGAAGAAGGCAGTGAGAATGGACATACAAAAGGATTAGGATTCTTAAAAGGTTCTGTCGATAAGATGGAAGTCGATGCAAAACTTCCACATATGGGATGGAACCAGTTAGTTATTAAACAGTCTCATCCTTTATTAAAGTATGTAGAAGAAGGCGATTATGTCTACTTTGTACATTCATATAGTGCTCATTGTCCAGAAGACCAGATTGGAGCTTATGTGAATTATGGTGGTAAGAAAATTACTGCTTTTGTATATAAAGATAATGTCATGGGTACGCAGTTCCACCCTGAAAAGAGTGGAGAGATTGGTAAGAAGATTTTACGTGCCTTCAAGGAGTTGGTAATATGTTAGTTATTCCAGCCATTGATTTAAAAGATGGAGAAGCAGTCCGTCTTTATAAGGGCGATTACAATAAGAAAGTTGTTTATTCATCACATCCTGAAGAACTAGCAGCAGAATTTGAGAAGATGGGTGCAAAGTATCTCCATGTAGTAGATCTAGATGGTGCAAAAGATGCCCATGCAACTAATAAAGAAACAATTAAAAGAATACGTGCTTCTATTTCTATTCCAATGGAATTAGGAGGAGGTATTCGTGATATGGATACAGTCTCTATGTATTTAGATGAGATTGGGGTAGATCGTGTTATTCTTGGTACGGCTGCTATTAAGAATCCTGCTTTTCTTGATGAAGCATTAAAGAAGTATGGACCAGAAAGAATAGTCGTAGGAGTAGATGTAAGAGATAGAAAAGTCAGTATTGCCGGCTGGCTTGAAACAAGTGATGTAGATTATTTGACATTTATTCATCAACTAGAAGAGAGAGGTGTGAAATATATAGTATGTACGGACATCTCCAAGGATGGTACTCTCACAGGAGCTTCTTTCCCTCTTTATGAAGAAATACACGCTAATTCTAAGATTAACTTTGTAGTCTCTGGTGGTGTAAAAGATGATGAAGATGTCTATGAAGTCAATAAACGTGATTATTATGCTTGTATTGTAGGTAAAGCATACTATGAAGGGCGTATTAATCTAAAGGAGGTCATTGAAAATGCTGGCTAAAAGAATTATTCCCTGTCTAGATATTAAAGATGGGAAGGTTGTAAAAGGTGTTAATTTCGTTGGCCTGAAGGATGTTGGTGACCCCATCGAACTAGCAAAAGAATATGACCGTCAAAGTGCAGATGAAGTTGTCTTTCTAGACATTACTGCTACATATGAAAATAGAGATATCATCAAGGACCTGATCCAAAGAGGGGCTGATGAACTTTCTATTCCACTATGTGTGGGTGGTGGTATTCGTACAGTTGAAGACTTTCGTATGATTCTTGCAGCAGGTGCAGATAAGGTATCTGTTAACTCAGCTGCAGTCAAGAATCCAAATATTATTAAGGAAGCCAGTGATGAGTTTGGTGTTCAATGTGTTGTTGTGGCAGTAGATGCGAAAGCACGAGAAGACCATTCTGGATGGGATGTCTATGTCGCAGGTGGACGTACAAATACGGGACTCGATTTAATAGAATGGGTTAAGAAATGTGAATCTCTTGGTGCTGGTGAAATACTTCTTACAAGTATGGATGCGGATGGAACAAGAGATGGATTTGATATCGACATGTTGAAAGCAGTAGTGGCAGCAGTCAATATTCCAGTGATTGCAAGTGGTGGCTGTGGTGGTAAAGAAGATATCGTAGATGTCTTTAAAGAAACAGACTGCGATGCTGCATTAGCTGCAAGTTTATTCCACTTTGGTGAAGCAACAGTGGATGAAGTTAAGGAATCCTGCGCACAGGCAGGTATTCCAGTAAGGAGAAATAAGTAATGAAACCAGATTTTGAGAAAATGAATGGTCTTGTACCTGCTGTTGTACAGGATGTTAAGACTAAACAAGTATTAATGCTTGCTTATGTAAATGAAGAAGCATATGAAAAGATGTTAGAAACAGGAGATACTTGGTTCTATTCACGTTCTAGAAATAAGCTATGGCATAAAGGTGAAGAATCAGGACATTTCCAGCATATTAAAGGTCTTTATTTAGATTGTGATTTAGATACAATCGTTATTTATGTAGAACAAGTCGGAGCTGCTTGTCATACAGGTTCTTATTCTTGCTTCTTTAATGAAGTAATTCCTTATGACAATAGTGATTTTGCGCATGAACTTTATGATCTTATTGAAGATAGAAAAGTACATCCAGTAGAAAAATCTTATACAAATTACTTATTAAATGAAGGTATTGATAAGATCTGTAAGAAGGTTGGAGAAGAAGCGACTGAAACAGTTATTGCAGCTAAGAATACATCTAAAGAAGATTTGATTGGTGAAATCGGTGATTTATATTATCATGTATTAGTCTTAATGAATGCCTATGGCTTAACTGTAGATGATGTTTTAGATAAATTAAAGGAAAGACATAAGGTGACAGGCAACAAAAAAGTATTCCATACAAGAGGAGAGATTTAATTCTCTCTTTTTTTTTGTTATAATCTTGTAAGAGAGGTGTTTGTATGAAATTAGAAAAGTTATTAAATGGTTTTGAATATGAAATCATTGGAAATAAAGATGTAGATATTACAACATTAGTCTATGATTCACGTAAGGTAGAAGAAGGCAGCTTATTTGTCTGTATGGTTGGTGCTGCTTTTAATGCACATGATTTTATTGATCAGGTGATTGAAAAGGGAGCCCATGCGATTGTGATTTCTCAAGATGTACCTTTAAAAGATGGTATGACTTATATTAGAGTCAAGGATACACGTATTGCGTTGGCTTTATTATCTTGTGCTTATTTTAATTATCCTAGTAAAGAATTAAAGGTTGTTGGTATTACAGGAACAAAGGGTAAGACGAGTTCTTCATTAATGATCAAGTCTATTCTAGAACATGCAGGTAAGAAGGTTGGTATTATTGGGACAAATGGTACTTTTATTGGAGATATCCATGAGCCTACAGCCAATACAACACCAGAATCTTATGAATTACAGCGTATCATGAGAAAGATGGTAGAACATGATTGTGAATATTGTGTCATGGAAGTATCAAGTCAGGCTTTAAAGATGAACCGTGTCGCTGGTATTGAATTTGATTATGGTGTCTTTACAAATATTTCACCTGATCATATCGGACCTAATGAACATAAGGATTTTGCAGAATATATGGCATGTAAGAAACATTTATTTGATTTCTGTCAGGTTGGTTTATTTAATAAGGATGATGAACATTTTGAAGAGTTTACAAAGGATGTTCCTTGTAAAGTATTAACATACAGCATTGAAAAAGACAGTGACCTTAAAGCTCTCCATATTGAACTTTATAATGAGAATGGTGAATTAGGTATTACCTTTGATACAAAGGGATTAATTAATGCCTCTTTTAAAGCGTCTATGCCAGGTAAGTTTAATGCTTATAATGCATTAGTCGCAATCATGATCTGTTACTTAATTGATGTCCCTACAAAGGATATACAAAACACATTACCACAGGTTCATGTATTAGGTAGAGGACAGGTTATGCATGTCTCACCTGATTATAGTGTATTAATTGACTATGCTCATAATGGTGTTTCTTTTGAAAGTATTATTTCTACTGTAGAACAATATAATCCTAATAAGTTAATTGTAGTTTATGGCAGTGGAGGAAAACGTTCTAAGACTAGAAGATATGAATCGGGTGAAGTAGTCGCAAAGCATGGTGGTTATTCTATCTTGACTGCAGATAACCCAAGGGGAGAAAAGATTGTGGATATCTGCAAGGACATCGTAGTGGGTATTGATAAGTATCATGGTGAATATACGATTATTCCTGATCGTAAAGAAGCCATCTATCATGCATTAGATATGGCCCATAAGGGTGATGTTGTTTTATTACTTGGAAAAGGTCATGAAACTTATATGATAGGTGAAGATGAAGTGACACGCCATTTCTCTGAAACAGAAGTATTAGAGGAATATAAGAAGGAGCGTGGACTTAGTGCGTAAGATTGATTATCATATGCATACACATTTTAGTGGTGATAGTGAAGCAAGTCCTCGTGAACATATTGAACAGGCAATTAGAATGGGATTAGATGAAATATGTTTTACTGATCATCGTGATTTTGATTATCCTATTGATACATTTGATCTAGATACAGATGCTTATTTTATGGAACTAAGTGCCTTGAAGAATGAATATGTAGACCGCATTACTATTAAGATTGGTGTTGAAGTTGGATTAGACATGGATCATATTGATGAAATCAACGCTTTTGTAGCACAATGTCCTTTTGATTATGTTATTGGTTCTATTCATGTCATTCATCATACAGAATTCTATTATGGAGAATTCTTCAAGGGTAAAACAAAAGAAGAAGCACATAGAGAATTCTTTGAAGAAACATTAAAATGTGTACAGACATTTGACTGTTTCAACTGTTTAGGTCATTTAGACTATATTATGCGTTATGGTCCTTATGAGGATAAACATGTAGAACATGAATTATATCAGGATATTATTGATGAAATCTTAAAGACACTTATTCAAAAGGGTAAGGGTATTGAAGTTAATACATCAGGATATGCATTAAATAAGACATGTGGTTTCCCTAATTTTGATATTGTGAAGCGTTATAAAGAACTAGGTGGTACAATAATTACAGTGGGTACTGATTCTCATACAAGCAATCGTGTAGGGGAACATGTAGAAGATGTTTTAAAACATTATCAGGAAATTGGATTTGACGATGTAACTACATTCACAAAAAGAGTGAAAGATAATTAAGTCTATGTTATAATAGGCGAGATGGGAGAGATAAAGATGATAGAAATACTTACAAAAGATGATGTAGAAGAATTAAATAGCGAAAAAAATGATCAATACTACATTCCTGGTGAATTATTTAATGGGATGCAGTATAACCTTATACGACTAGAAGTCAAATGGGCTTATGTGGCTGTATTAAATACATTATTGAATAAACCACATTATGATCAGGATAATAATGCCTATGTAAAAGATGATTCTCCTGCAATTATTGAGATGTTAGTTAAGATTGCGAATAAGAAAGTCAATGCCGCAAAGATTGAAGGCTATCTTGATGAAATGGATGAATTAGAACTCGTAAGACGTGATGGAAGAAACGTTTACGTTAGAAAAATTGTTTCAATTTTTTAGAGAAAGGTTCCTTTCTCTTTTTTAATAATCAGGGGGAATATTTATGTATCAGTTATTAATAAAGACATTTATACGTGATTATAAGAATACAGAAGATGCACATGTAAGAGAACAATATGGAACAGTCTGTTCTATTATTTCTATAGTATGTAATATTATACTTGTAGTATTTAAACTTATTTTTGGAACATTAGTTCATTCTGTTTCTATTGTTGCAGATGGTTACAACAACTTATCTGATGCAGGAAGTAACATTGCGACATTCTTTGGCTTTAAGCTAGCCAATAAGCATCCAGATGCAGAGCATCCATATGGTCATGGACGTTTTGAATATATTACAGGTTTAGGCATTTCTTTTTTAATTATTTTAGTGGGTTTGATGAGTTTAAAGGATGCAGTCTTAAAACTCTTTAATCCAGAAGCAGTCAAGTTCAGCGTTCCTGCACTTATTGCTTTGATATTCTCAGTATTAGTTAAGATATGGATGGGTTACTTTAATCGTAAAGCAGGTAAAGAAATCAATTCAACCGCATTAGAAGCAGCTGCCCAGGATAGTATGAATGATGTTATGGCAACTTCTGCCACTATTGTGGCTCTAGTAGCTTCTTTAGTTACTGATCTACCAGTGGATAGTCTTATTGGTGCAGCAGTCTCTGTTGTTGTTGTCATTTCTGGTATCTCTATCGCAAAATCAACCATTGATCCACTTCTTGGTATCAAACCAGACCCAGAAACAATTAAAGAAATAGAAAACTATTTAATGAGTAATGATTGTGTTATGGGTATTCATGATTTAATGATGCATGACTATGGCCCAGGACGTCGTTATTTAACTGTTCATTGTGAAGTAGATGCTTCTATTGATATGATGACAACTCATGATGAAATAGATAATATTGAACGTGCAATGATGGAGAAATTCCATATCCTTACTACAATTCATATGGATCCTATTGATATCCATGATACACTCACAAATGAATTAAGAGATAAAGTGACTCGTATTGTAGAAACTATTGATTCATCACTTTCTATCCATGATTTTAGAATAGTGAGAGGTCCTACACATACTAATCTTGTCTTTGATGTATTAATGAAGGATGATAAATATAGTAAGAAGGAACTTAATAAATTAATTACTTCTAAGGTCAAAGAAATGAATACTACATACTATTGTGTGATTAATTTCGAATATTCATTTGTCTAGAAGTGTACAACCATAGTAAGAAATGTTAAAATCTTAATAGATAACTAACAATAATTTCATATATATATTCGAGGTGATTCAAGTGAAGAAAGCAAGTAAGATTATTACAGGATTTAACAAAGGGGAATATAAAGCACTTATCAAGGATCTTTATATAGAAGATGCAAGACTTACAAAGCAGAAGAATCGTTATGTCACTGCTTTAAAGCAGTTTATTGAATTATATGGTGATGAAGAAGTAGAAATCTATAGTGCACCAGGACGTAGTGAAATCTGTGGTATGCATACAGATCATCAGCATGGTAAGATGCTTGCATGTTCTGTTAACCGTGATATTATTGCGGTTGTTACACCTACAGATGACAATGTTGTAAGACTTGTGTCTGAAGGATTCCCAGATATTCGCCCTATCACAATTAGTAAAGCAGGATTAAAGTTAGCTTTTGATGAACAGGGTACAACTGAATCTTTAATTAAAGGCATTGTGTCTCAGTTCCAGAAACTAGGTTATAAAGTAGGCGGTTTTAAAGCTTATATTACAAGTGAAGTACCACTTTATTCAGGTATGTCATCAAGTGCTGCAATAGAAGTTCTTCTTGCCACTATTCTTAATGGTTTATACAATAGTGGTTCAATTAGCTCATTAATTATTGCACAGATTGCACAGTATGCTGAAAATATCTATTTTGGTAAGCCATGTGGTTTAATGGATCAGGCAGCTTGTGCGATTGGTGGTTTAATCAAGATTGATTTCAAGGATCCTAAGAAACCACTTATTAAGAAACAGATGATTAAGTTTGAACAGTTCAATCATTCTTTATGTATTGTAGATACTAAAGATGTACCAGCTAACTTAACGAAAGAATATCGTGCTATTATTGAAGAAATGAGATCAGTTGCTAAATATTTTGGTAAAGAATTCTTAAGAGAAGTAGATGAAAATGAATTCTATGAACATATCATTCCAATGCGCAAAGTATGTTCAGATAGAGCTATCTTACGTGCTATGCATTTCTATAGTGAAGAAAAGCGTGTGAATAAAGAATTAAAGGCACTAAGAGATGGTAACTTTAATGAATTTAAGATCCAGGTGAAACGTTCTGGTAATAGTTCATTTGAATATTTACAGAATGTTTATTCTTCAAAAGATCCTTCTCATCAGAACATTTCTCTCGCAATCTGTATGAGTGAAAAGATTCTAAAAGATAAGGGTGTAGTAAGAGTACATGGTCCTGGTTTTGAAGGGACTATCCAGGTATTTGTAGAAAATGATTATGCTAGAAAGTATAAGAATGAAATAGAAAAGTATATGGGTAAACATTGTTGCTATGTTACTCATATCAGACAGCAGGGCGCTATGAAAGTCATCTAAACGATGACTTTTTTTGTACTAGTTTTTACCTTATAGGACTTTAGATTTAACATAAAAAATGATAAAATGGCAAAGGACTTTTATATATACAAGGAGGGTGAATAACATGGATAAGATGACAAAAGAACATCTTACTAGTCTCTTAATAAATGGGACTTCAGAACAGATTCAGGAAGCGATAGATGATATTCACCCCGCGGATATTCTTGATGTATTACAGGACCATCATAGTCAGTTAAATAATATTCTCTCTAAACTCCCAAATGATATTATTGCGGATGTTATTGAGGAAGAAGAGGATGAGGATGAACAGTATGAAATCCTTAAAACATTCCTTAAAGATCGTCAGAGTGCTATCTTAGATGAGATGAGTGATGATGAATTAGCCGATTTGATTGGTGAACTTGATGATCCAGAAGAACGTGCAGATGTGTTATCTAAGTTGGATTTAGAGGATAAGACACATATTGAGAGCCTGTTGAAATATGATCCAAGCACTGCTGGTGGTATTATGACAACAGAGTTTATCTCTGTTAAAGCCAATAATACAGTACTAAAGACATTAGAATACTTACAAACACAGGTTGAAGAAGATACAACCTATTACTTATATGTTTTAGATAAGGAAAAGGTATTAAAAGGTGTTATTTCATTAAGAGATATTGTATCTTCTCCTTTCGATACACCAATCATGGATATTGTGAATCCCAATGTAAAGACAGTAGATGTTAATATGGACCAGGAAGAAGTGGCTAAGAAGTTTATGAAATATGGCTTCTATATGATGCCAGTTGTTGATTCAGAGTATCGCATGCTTGGTGTGATTGAAATTGATGATGTTATGGATGTCATGGAAGAAGAAACAACAGAAGATATCAACTTAATGGCTGGTATGAGTGGTGAAGAACGTGTAGATTCTACAGTATTAGAATCTGCAAAGAGCCGTATTCCTTGGCTTATTGTCAATTTATTTACAGCTGTTATGGCTGCTGCAGTTGTCGCAAACTTTGAATCTACAATCGCCAAGGTTGTCTCTTTATCTTCAGTTATGTCCATTGTTACTGGTATGGGTGGTAATGCAGGAACACAATCACTTACTATCTTATGTCGTGGTTTATCTTTAGGTGAAGTAGATAAAGACAATGCCTTTCAGATCTTCTGTAAAGAAATCACTGTTGGTTTATTATCAGGTATTGTGATTGGTATTATTGTCGCATTTGGTGCCTGGTGGTTTGCTAGTAACCCATGGTTTGGTTTAGTCGCAGGTTTGGCTATGATCTTAAATATGCTTGCAGCTAATATTGCAGGTTATTTAGTACCAGTTATCTTAAAACGTTTAAATATCGATCCAGCACTTGCATCAGGTGTATTTGTCACAACTGTGACAGACTGTATGGGCTTTTTCTTCTTTTTAGGTCTTGCCACATTATTCCTTCCTTTGTTAATATAAGAGATGGAGGATATGATTATGGAACATTTTACTTATAAGACTAAAGGAACTTGTGCAACTGCTATTGATTTTGACTTAGAAGGTCATACAATTCATAACGTTGTATTTACTAGAGGATGTAATGGTAACTTAAAAGCCATTGGTAAACTTGTAGAAGGTAAGGAAGCAGAAGAAATCGTAGCTATTCTAGAAGGCAATACTTGTGGTATGAAAAATACATCTTGTGCAGATCAGCTTGCACATGCATTAAAAGAAGCAATCAAATAATTAAAAAGGCAGAGAAATCTGCCTTTTAGTGTGCACAATAATCACCTAGAATGACTGCACTTAGTCCAAGTACTATACTTAAGACTATATAAATCATTGCAAGAGTTGTATTGCCATTCTTATGTAAAGTAATAGATTCTAACGCAAATGTAGAGAAGGTAGTAAATCCCCCACATAATCCTGTTTTAAGTAGTAAAACTAAGTGGGGATTCATAGACTTCTTTAAAGCTATAGTGCTAATAAAACCTATTAAAAATGCACCAAGAATATTAATAGATAAAGTCAGTAATGGAAATCCATGTGTAGTCTTTAAAGGAATCAAACCGAATAAATAACGTAGTACTGATCCAATAAAACCACCAATACCGACATATATACATGCTGTCATATAATTTTCTCCTTTTTATGTATTATAAAATAGATGGAAGAGAGAATCAAAGGTGCTATAATACCAAAATAGAGGTGGTATTATGTTGAAAATTACTTATATAACTCATAGCAGTTTCTTTATAGAAACAGATCGTACATGCTTGTTATTTGATTATTATACAGGGACTATTCCAAAAGTGCCTGTTGGTAAGAAACTTTATGTATTCGCTAGTCATAGACATGGTGATCATTATTCTAAGAAGATCTTTGATTTAAAGAATGAATACAAAGATGTTCATTATTTGCTATCTAGTGATATAGAGAAAATAGAAGATGATTCTATCTCTTATTTAAAGGATAATATTGTTTATTTTGATTCTAATATAGAAGTGAGTACTTATTTATCAAATGATGAAGGTATTGCGTTTATGGTACAAGTAGATGGTTATACTCTTTATCATGCTGGAGATCTCAATAACTGGGATTGGGTTGGGGAAGATAAAGAGTGGTTGGATTGGCAGAAGAACCTTTATCATACAGAACTAGAAAAGATGAAGGACTTTGATATAGATGTAGCCTTTATTCCTTTAGATCCTCGTCTAGAAGATAATTATCATGAAGGTGTTACAGACTTCTTAAAAGTATGTCATACGCGTTATATTGTCCCAATGCATTGTTGGAATAAATATGATGTCATTGAAAGATTTATAGAAGAGCATGGTCATAAAGATCAGGTTCTCTCATTTACACAAGAAGGAGAAGTTATGGATGTCAAAATATAAAATACTTTGGGTTATTCCCCTCTTTTTTATAATTTCTATATGTGGTGTTCTTTATTTTCAGAAAAATATATCGAATGAAATGTCTCGTTCACAGATTGCCTATATTAATAATCATTTGATTATTCCTGATAGCCAGGAAATCATTGAAAAGGGTTATCCTAAAAATGAATCAGGGCAGACTTATGGTCCTGATTTATCAGACTATGTAGGTAGTGTTCCTGATCTCATTCTTGCAGAAAGTGAAGATGGGATTAAAGGTTATTTAAAGAAAACAGACAAGGATTCTATTACATCATCGTCACGTACATTACCGCTCTATTTACAGGATGGTCAGACAAAGATTGCAGAACTGACACTCAAAACAAAATAATTTCCCAGGAAAAGGAGGATCTCATGACACTCAATCAATTACGTTATGTCGTTATGGTGGCACAAACAGGAAGCATTACTCAGGCGGCTAAAAGATTATTTATCTCACAGCCTTCTCTTACAAATGCGATTAAAGAATTAGAAAGCGAAATGCATATCACAATCTTTAGACGCACCAATAAAGGTGTTATTGTATCTAGAGAAGGAGAAACATTCTTAAGTTATGCTAGACAGGTATTAGATCAAGCTGATTTACTTGAAGAACGCTATATGAATGATAAACATCAAAGTCCTCATTTTAGTGTATCCTGCCAGCATTATTCATTTGCAGTTAATGCCTTTGTGGATGTTATTAGACAGTTTGGTGTTAACCAATATGATTTTACATTAAGAGAAACAGAAACACATGAAATTATCGAAGATGTTTCTACTATGAAAAGTGAAATAGGTGTTCTTTATACATGCCCTAAGAATGAAGAAGTCATCATGAAGATGATTAGACAGAATAACTTAGAATTTAAAGAACTCTTTGTCGCAAAACCTCATGTCTTTATTTCTTATCACCATCCTCTTGCTTATAAGAAGACATTAACTCTTAAAGACTTAGAAGATTACCCATATCTCTCTTTTGAACAGGGAGAATATAATTCTTTCTATTTCTCAGAAGAAGTATTAAGTACATTGGATAGAAAGAGAAACATTAAGGTAAGAGACCGTGCGACACTCTTTAACTTGTTGATAGGTTTAAATGGTTATACAGTATCTACTGGTATTATCTCTAAAGAATTGAATGGAGAAACAATTATTTCTGTTCCTTTATTAGTGGATGAAATTATGAAAGTAGGCACTATTACACAAAAGAATATGATACTTTCACGTTATGGAGAAGCCTATATGGAGGCACTAAAAAAGCATATATAATGATAATCTCTTGATTTTACCACTTAAATATTACTAGTGATATTCTTGCTTTTTGTGATTTTTGGTGTAAAATACTACCAACATCACAAGTGTGATGTTGAAGGAGGTAAGACTCATGTTGAAACGTTATTTAGAGAAGCTGATCTCTTTTGGCTGTAGTCTTCAGGATGTCCCTCGCGTAGATGTTGTTTATGAAATGCCAGAAGGTCAGAACTATCATTTAGTGAAATATATATCAGGAAAGCAAGGATGCTTATATGTTGATATCGATGCTTTCAAGAAGGAAAATCAAAAATCCTTATTTGCGTTATTTACAGAATTGAGACGTTATTATCAGGATTACACAAATATGAAACAACCCCATGATCTTGAATATGTTATCGATGCCAATGCCTTTGCGGTCATGGTCATGAAGGTCTACTTTGGTGTAGATTCTCCAGTTAATCATGATCTACCAATGACAAGAGTGATGCTTGCATCTCATCGTCTCTCACAACAATTAAATATCAAGTAAAAAGAGTGGCCGTGGCCACTCTTTTCTTAAGGATTGTAAGGATATGTTTTTTTTAGTTACTAGTTAGTAGTAACTAACTAGATATTATCATATATATAGGGTAAATGCAATAAATATATTAAATTAATTTTTCTGGTCATTTTACTTGTTTAATCACTATAGTTATGCTAGACTAACCACAGTTAGATAAGTCTAACTCGGAGGTAAACAATGAACAAATATTTAATTGAGAAAGTATATGGACGTGAAATTATTGATTCTCGTGGGAATCCTACAGTAGAAGCAGAAGTGACTCTTGCAGATGGTACAGTAGGACGTGCTGCAAGTCCTAGTGGTGCTTCTACAGGTGAATTTGAAGCATTAGAATTAAGAGATAACGATCCTAAGAAGTTTGGTGGTAAAGGTGTTTCTAAGGCAGTCGAACATGTGAATAATGAAATTGCGAAAGCAGTCATTGGTGCAGATGCAAGAGATACATATCATGTTGATAAACTAATGATTGAAGCAGATGGTACAGAAGATAAATCTAACTTTGGTGCCAATGCGATTCTAGCTGTTTCTTTAGCGGCTGCTCAGGCTGCTGCTAAGAGTGAAGGTATTTCTTTATACCGTTTCATTGGTGGTGTGAATGCGAATAAGCTTCCTGTCCCAATGATGAATATCTTAAATGGTGGTGCTCATGCCACAAATACTGTGGATGTACAGGAATTCATGATCATGCCAGTAGGTGCTGATAGCTTTAAGGATGCCTTAAGAATGGCGACTGAAGTATTCCATGCATTACAGTCATTATTGAAATCTAAGGGACTTGCTACTTCAGTAGGTGATGAAGGTGGATTTGCGCCAGACTTATCAACTGATGAAGAAACAATCGAAACTATTCTAGAAGCAGTTAAGAATGCAGGTTATGAACCAGGTAAAGACTTTGTACTTGCTATTGATGCTGCATCAAGTGAATGGAAGACTGATAAGAAAGGCTTCTATAAATTACCTAAGTCAGGTAAAACTTATACATCTACAGAGTTAATTGCACATTGGAAGTCTTTAGTTGAAAAGTATCCAATCTATTCATTAGAAGATGGTTTAGATGAAGAAGACTGGGAAGGCTGGACACTTATGACTCAGGAATTAGGAGACAAAGTACAGCTAGTTGGTGATGACTTATTTGTTACTAATACTAAACGTTTATCTAAAGGTATTGAATTAAAAGCAGGTAATTCTATCCTTATTAAGCTAAACCAGATTGGTACTCTATCTGAAACATTAGAAGCTATTAAGATGGCTCATAATGCAAACATGACAGCCATTGTATCTCATCGTTCTGGTGAAACTGAAGACACAACTATTGCGGATTTAGCTGTTGCACTCAATGCAGGTCAGATCAAGACTGGTGCACCAAGTAGAACTGAAAGAGTGGCTAAATACAATCAGTTACTTCGTATTGAAGAAGCTTTAGGTGATAGTGCTGTATATCCTGGTATTAAAACATTTAAGTTCAATAAGTAAGGCAGAGAAATCTGCCTTTTTTTCTTCTCTTTTAATTCGTTTGTGTTATGATATATGAACATATTTTTTGGGGAAACATTATGGAACATTTTAAAAGAGGAGTACTTCTCACTTTAATTGGTGGGACATGCTGGGGATTTTCAGGTGCAAGCGGACAGTTCTTATTTACTCATTATCAAGCCAATCCTATGTGGCTCACATCTATGCGTATGTGTTTTGCGGGATTATTGATTACACTATTTGGTGCATTAACACAAAAAGAAGCGATGAAACGTTTAGTAGGTCAAAAGAAAGACTTACTTAAAACATTTGGTTTTGGTTTTGTTTTAATGTTGTGTCAGTTTACTTATTTACAGGCTATTAATACATCCAATGCAGGAACTGCCTCAGTATTGCAGTATCTTTCACCAATTTATATCATGATCTTTGTTTGTCTTACATTAAAGAGATTACCAAATAAGATTGAAGCATTATGTATTGTTTTAGCCTTAGGTGGTGCTTTTGTGATTGCGACACATGGTCGTTTAAGTGGCTTAGCACTTACGCCAACAGGATTATTCTGGGGTATTGCCTGTGGTTTTACGAGTGCTGCTTATTCTATCTATCCTAAGCGTTTGATGGCAGTCTATGGCAGCGTTCCAGTCACAGGTATAGGAATGTTTTTTGGTGGTATTGTGCTATTATGTGCAGGCAAGACATGGACTCTTGCACCTACATTAGACTTAGCTGGAGTACTTGCGACAATCGGTATTATAGTCATTGGCACAGCAGTTGCCTTTACATTGTATTTACAGGGAGTTGTAGATATTGGACCAGTCAAAGCAAGTATGATTGCAAGTATTGAACCTGTTTCAGCTACATTATTTGCCTTTGTATGGTTATCTACACCGTTTAAGGGTATTGATCTCATTGGTTTTGCGATGATTCTTGTGACAATCTTCTTATTAGCTCTTCCTAGTGATCAAGTATCAAATTCATAACTATTACATATATTTTGTAATATAATAATATTAGGGAGTGGTTAATATGAAGAAGTTAAAGAAGGGGATTCCATTTCTCATTTATATGGTGATTTGGTCTTTGTATATATTATTTGCCTGGTCAAAAACACATCCAGGACAGATTATTGAAGTGTCATTATTTATATTATATTTAGTATTGCCTGCATCCGCTTTTATTATATCAGTACTCTATGGTCAGTCAGATCATCGTGCTATTTACTTACTTACATTATTCTTTGGTATGATGGAGCTACTTGGCTGTTATCTTAGCTTTATTCATGTATCATTAACTGATATAGAAAAGATTCTTGCACCAAGTTCAGAAATAGCATTATATGGTGTACTTCCATCTTTGCTTGGAGTCATGATTGGACAATATATAAACAAACAGAACCGCTACAAGATGTAGCGGTTCTGTCTTATAGTTCTTTATCGTTAAGAATAGAGATTGTACTTCTATATGAGATGATTAAGACAATGAGTGCAATGAAGGCATATATTCCAATGAGTAGGAATGCTGAAATTTGACTCATCAACATGCCAACTGATGTGGCACCACTTGCGACTGCAAGAAATAAAACAAGCATCAACATTAAGACAATAATAGTTGCCTTTTCACGACCATATTTCATCATTACAGGAATCGTGATAGAAATATATATGAAAGCAGAAAAGAGCATGGCAAGCTGGACAATTATTGTTTCTAAGTTAATATGAGTTGCGGAACTTATAAGGAATGCAATCAGCCATGATATGAATGTGACAGTGAGTGCATAGATATATTTTTCTAAACAGTATTCTTTTTTGCTGAAAGGTAGGGCAAAGAGATAAGTCATCTCATTGTGATACATATCATAAGAAAATGAATTGAAGACAAGTCCTGTTCCCATAAATGTAAGATAACTAGAAATATACGCAAATCCAGAATTTGCATAAGCCATAATTAAACAGATTACAACAATCGTTACAATATACTTTATTTGAGACTTGAGTAATAATAAATCTTTTTTGAGTAGTCCTTTCATAAGCGCTCTCCTTTTAATAGAATAGGAATCATTGTATCAATATGATTCTGTTCAATCACAATAGTAGGATAGTTTTCACTATAGAACTGTCTAACATTAGTCAGACATGAATAACCAAACGGTTCTTTCATTACTTTCAGCAGATAATCTTTATCTAAGTTATCGTAATCTTCTTTAGATACCTTTAACACACCATATTGAGACAGAAGTGTATCCATTTCTTCATGCATGATGATCTGCCCATGATCAATTACATAAAGATCATCACATAATGATTCTAAATCACTCGATATATGAGAAGAAATAAGAATAGTACAATCTTCCTGTTCCATATAATCTCTTAGTATATCAAGTATTTCATCTCTAGTAAGAACATCAAGTCCTGCAGTTGGTTCATCTAAGATCAGCAATTTTGCATGATGTGTTAAGGCAATAATGATATTGAGTTTTGCTTTCATGCCTGTAGAGAATGTACGTGTTTTCTTATCTAAAGAGATATCAAAACGCTGACAATAAGATCGAAACAAATCTTCATCAAAACGTTTATAAGTACATTTCAGAATACTGATTATATCGGATACAGTAAAGAATTCACTGAATCCTGTTTCACTTAATACAACACCAATTTCCTGTTTATCAGGTATCTGTATGTTACCTTCATCAATAGGATTAATACCAAGAATACTCTTGAATAATGTGGTCTTACCAGCCCCATTCATTCCTATAATTCCAGTAATCACACCTTTAGGAATATCTAAACTACACTCAAGAGTAAATGAGTCATAACTCTTTTTTAAATGATTAATGTGAATCATAAATATCCTCCATAATAAGAGATAACATGTCCTGCATTTCCTGATAAGTAATGCCAGAACATTTCCCTTTTTCTATAGCACGAGATAATAGTTCTTCTGTTTCTCTTAAACAATTTTCTTTTACTTCATTTTGAGAAACCTCTAACACATAGCTTCCTTTTCCATGAACAGTTGTTGTATAGCCTTCTTTTTCCAAGAAATCATAGGCTTTCTTCACAGTTAAAGCACTGATTTTTAATTCTTTAGATAAAGCACGTACTGAAGGGAGTGCTTCATTAGGAGATAACTGATTAGAGAGTATTGCTTCTTTAATGGCTTCTACAATTTGTTCATATATGGGAATCATTGATGAATGATTAATGATAATATGCATATCTCTTCCTCCTATAAACAGTATATAACAGTGTATAACACCGTGCAATACAAAATTCAAATTTTGAAAATAATAAGCATAATCTTCCAATGTTTGATAGTATACTCTTGAAAACAAGGAGGACATAATCATGAGTTTTAGAGAAGACTTTTATTGGGGTGGCGCAACTGCAGCCAACCAGCTAGAAGGAGGATGGCAGGAAGGTGGAAAAGGTATTTCCTGTCCTGATGTATGTACTGGCGGAACAGCAACAGTAAGTAAACGCATTACACCAGTATTAGAAGAAGGTACTTTCTATCCTTCACATGATGCGATTGATCATTATCATCGTTTTAAAGAAGATATCGCATTATTCGCAGAAATGGGATTCAAGATGTATCGTTTCTCAATTGCATGGACTAGAATTTTCCCTAATGGTGATGAAGAAACACCAAATGAAGCAGGTTTAAAGTTCTATGAAGAATTAATTGATGAATGTCGTAAATACAATATTGAACCATTAATTACTATTTCACATTATGAAGTACCATTTAACTTAACTAAGAAATGGAATGCCTGGGCAGATCGTCGTATGATTGACTGTTACTTAAACTTCTGTAAAGCAATTTTTACTAGATATAAAGGTAAAGTAAAATACTGGTTGACTTTCAATGAAATCAACTCAGCGACTACCCCAATGGGTGGTTTCTTATCACAGGGTATTTTAAATGAAATCAAGACAACGAATTTTATGGAACAGGTAGATAATCCTCAGAATCGTTTCCAGGGCTTACATCATCAGTTTGTGGCAAGTGCACTGGCAGTTAAAATGGCTCATGAAATTGATCCTAATTATCAGGTAGGATGTATGCAGATTATGGCCACTAGCTATGGTTTAACATGTGATCCTCATGATCAGATTGTGAATCAGGAAAAGAATCATTTAATGAACTGGTTCTGTTCAGATGTACAGTGCCGTGGTGCTTATCCAAACTATATTAAGAGATACTTTAAAGAAAATAATATCAACATCGTTATGGAAGCAGGCGATGAAGATATCTTGAAGGCAGGTCCAGTTGATTTTTATACATGTTCTTATTATATGTCTAATTGTCAGACAGCAGATAAGAGTAAAGAAGCAGGTTCAGGTAATATCCTAGGTGGTGTACCAAACCCATATCTTAAGGCAAGTGATTGGGGCTGGCAGATTGACCCAATTGGTTTAAGATATTCATTAAATGAAATCTGGGATCGTTATCAGAAACCTATCTTTGTTGTAGAAAACGGCTTAGGTGCATATGATAAGATTGATGAAGATGGTAAAGTACGTGATGACTATCGTATCGATTACTTAAGAAGCCATATTGAACAGATGCATGAAGCAGTATTAGATGGTGTTGATTTAAGAGGTTATACTCCTTGGGGATGTATTGACTTAGTATCAGCTTCTACTGGTGAAATGGCTAAACGTTATGGTTTCATCTTTGTAGAAAGATATGATGATGGAACAGGTGACTTCTCTAGACGTAGAAAAGAATCATTCTACTGGTATCAGAAAGTTATCAAAACAAATGGTGAAGATTTAAAATAATATGAAAAAGAAGGACTATGAATTTTATAGTCCTTCTTTAATGTTTATGTCTTTTCTGTTTGACAGAATTACCTTCTTCAGGTCCTTTGAAATCTACTAAAGATCCTAAATCAAAGACCTTAAATCCAGCTTTGACTAATTTTCTTGCTCCTTCATGTGCTGTACCAGCTGCAAGTGCATAAACATAATATGTTGCGGTAGGATCAAGATCCCTTTTAGCATGCTGATCAATTAATCTAGCAGGATAACATTGTGCATCAACTGGATGTCTGACATCAAACTTTAAATCATCATCTACACATAAAAGAATAATATTCATATTATTTTGAAATTCTTCATAAGCATGATTAAATTCAATTGTTTTTACTGCTTCTTTGCGTTTAAAAAACATAGACTCACCTCACTCATACAATAATATCATTTTCTTATGTATTTTACTATTGCTTTTTAGAAATTGGTATGGTAATATAAACAAGCAGTCTAACTTAGGGGCTTGGTCCAATGGTAGAACATCGGTCTCCAAAACCGTTGATACGGGTTCGATTCCTGTAGCCCCTGCCATCTGTAAACAACGAACATTAATTTGTTCGTTTTTTTTATTTAATTTTATGCTTATTTATTTAACACTCCTTTTATTGTGGTATAATATAGTTATGAAAGGGGTTACAATTTATGGCAAAAACTTTAGCATGTATCGTAACAGATCCAGTAGGTTTATATGCGACACCTGCAATGGATCTTATCGAAGTCGCAAAGACATTCGACAGTGATTTTACCTTAACTTATTCAGGTAAAACTGTGAATCTTAAATCGATGATGGGCGTTCTTTCATTAGGTATTCCAACAAAGGCAAAGATTGTGATTACTGCCGATGGAGAAGATGAAGAAACAGGTATTAAAGCAGTACATGAAAAAATGAAAGAATTAGGTATTATCGGATAAAGAATGCATGATGCATTCTTTTTCTTTTTTATGTATAATAGGCGTAAGGAGTTGATGGTATGAAACCAATGATGTGTTTTGATGTGGATGGTACTATTAGAGGTACGACTGATGAACATATAGTATATGATTCAACGATTCTTGCACTTAAGAAGTTAAAAGAAGCAGGATATCCGATCGTTGTTTCAACAGGAAGAGGAAGAGACTCTTTCTTACGTACTGGTATACAGGATATTGCGGACTGGGATGGATTTGTGTTTAATAACGGTCAGTTGATTACAGATGGGAAAGGCAATGTAATCAATGCCCATCATTTTAAGAATGAGGATGTTATTCGTACGATTGAAAAAGCAAATGAACTCAATCTTGCAGTGACATTAAAGAAAGAACATCGCATTATTACAAAAGAACCAGATGAGTATGTCTTAGAGACACAGCGTTATTTTGGGAACCAGATTGGACCGGTTGAAAAGTATAACGGGACTGATCTTGTAGATATGATGATTATCTATGGTCCTAAAGGGTGGGACTATAAACCATTTCTTGATTTAGAAGGTATTTCAGTATTACCTGGCTTATCCTGTTTTGCGGATGTCGCCATTGCAGGTGTATCTAAAGCAACAGGTATTATGGAATTAGGAAAGGTATTAGGTAGTGATCATTATGTATGTTTTGGTGATTCACAGAATGATATAGAAATGATGAAGCATGCCTCCTCGTCAATTTGTATGGGTAATGGTGATGCAATGACTAAAGCGGAAGCAGATTATGTTACTGCAGATATTGATGATGATGGTATTTATAAAGCATGTATTCATTTTGGTTATATAAAGGAGTAAAGAAAAATGACATTAAAAGAAGCATATGAAACAGGTAGAGATTTAGATGTATATGTAGATAGTGAAATGGCTGATCAGGATTCACATAGTTTTGATGATTTATGGCAGTCTATTTATGATATTGTGCAAGTATCAGTAGGGGGAATTGTAGAAGAAGACCCTGAAGAATTAAAAAAAGCCATTGCATGGCTTAAGGAAACACAGGATAAAACAGAAGCCTATAAGACTTTAGATATTCCTTTTGAGGTAGAGTAATGAAAGTAGTAGATATGCATTGTGATACACTTTATGAGATGGAAAAGAATCACCTCTCATTAAGTGAAAATAACTTAAATATTGATATAAAAAAGATGGAAGAAGGAGATTATCTTCTACAGAACTTTGCCATCTTTACTGAATTAAAAGAAACAGCAGATCCAGTGGATCATGTTATGAAATGTATTGATTATTTCTATCAGGAAATGAGAAAGAATAAGGATAAGATTCAGCCTGTTACTACTTATGATGAAATTATGGACAATTCACATAATGGTGTCATGAGTGCGCTTCTTACTATTGAAGAAGGTGCTGTGATTCATGAAGACTTTTCTTATTTAAGAAACTATTATCGTTTAGGTGTACGTATGGTCGCATTAAGCTGGAATCATATCAATGGACTCACATATCCTAACTTTGATATGAATGATGATACACATGGCTATCATACATATGATGATGTACATGGTCTCACTGATGCAGGAAAAGCCTATATTAAAGAAATGGAAGATCTAGGAATGATCATTGATGTCTCTCATATGTCAGATAAGTGTTTCTATGATGTATTAGATATCGTCAAGAAGCCTTTTGTGGCATCTCATTCTAATGCACGTGCTGTATGTCCTCATGCTCGTAATATGAGTGATGATATGATTTTAAAGCTTGCTCATCGTGGTGGTGTGATGGGGCTTAACTATGCTGCAGGATTCTTAGGTGAGAATGCAGAAAAATCACGTATTGAAGATATGGTGAAGCATATTCTTTATATTAAAGATTTAGCTGGTATTGATTGTATTGGTTTAGGTTCTGATTTTGATGGTATTTCACAAAATTTAGAAATGAAAAATGCGTCTTACTTGCCTCAATTAGAACAGGCACTTAAAGACGCAGGACTTACAACTGAAGAAATAGAAAAAGTCTTTTATAAAAACGTATTACGTGTTTATAGAGAAGTCTTGAAATAGAAAAAATGACAGGCCGTATATGATGGGGAAGCCTGTCATTTTCCTTTTAATAACTTTTTGGGGGAGAAGTTATGTAGTCACTTGGGAGTATCCGTGAACTACATATAAGAATATAACGGAGAATTGTGAACCTAATATGAATACAGTTCATATTTATACTAAATAGTGCATATGTCATTCTTTTTTTAATTTGAAAAGTATTATATAATAATATAGATAAATAACGTGAAGGAGAGAAAATATGAAAAATTTATTTTATCGCCTGATGATCTATCTAGATACAGCTAGTGAAACAGATACAAACTATTTTATAGCTTTATTTATGGCTAATAATTTTTATCGTATCCCCGATATGCGTATTAGTGAACTTGCAGAAGAATGTTTTGTGTCTCCAGCAACCATTTCACGTTTCTGTCGTGCTTTAGGATATGAAAACTTTGCACATTTAAAACAGGAATGCAATAGTTTTCATTCTAATAATAAGAAATTCAATAATTTAATTAATATTGATTTAGAATGTATGGCACATTCACCAGAAAAAGCAACAGAAGAATTTGCACAGCAGATTATTGAATCTACAGCAGAAATTTCAAAAATCCTTGATTGGAAAATATTGGATGAAGTACTTCATTTAATTCATGATCATGAAGAAGTCGCTTTCTTTGGAACTCAGTTTTCTACAAGTGCCGCTATTCTATTACAGACAGACTTGTTAATGTTAGAGAAGTTTACGATTGCATATATGGATTCAGAAAGACAATTAGAATGTGCAAAACAGATGACTAAGGATTCTGTCGCAATTGTGATTTCATTAAATGGTAATTTTGAGCATGTGGGACATAAAGTCTTACAGTATCTACATAAATCTCAATGTCATATTGTATGGATTACTTCTACTCATGAAGATAGTCTAGGTATTCCTGTGGAATATAAGGTATTAGTCGGTGGTTCACTTAAAAACAAGACAACCAAGCATGCATTATTAACTGCAGTACAGCTTATGAGCTTACGTTACTATAGTTTGTTTTGTCCAGATCTCAAGTCGATGAAGAAGAAATTGGTATAGGTGATCATATGAGAATAATTAAATCAGAAACAATTACAGAAACAATTAAAGAGTTATGTATTAAAGGTGCTTGTCATCTTCCTACAGATGTTTATAACCGTTTATTAGAAGCCATCTCTACAGAAGATTCTCCTGTTTCCAAACACACATTAGAAATATTAAAGGAAAATGCGGACATTGCAGCGAATAATCAGGAACCAATTTGCCAGGATACAGGAATGGCCTGTATTTTTGTGGAAATAGGTCAGGAAGTCTATGTGGATGGCAACCTTACAGAAGCTATTAATGAAGGTGTCAGACAGGGGTATACTGAAGGATACTTAAGAAAGAGTGTTGTCGATGATCCTGTCTTTGACCGTATTAATACAAAAGATAATACACCAGCAATTATTCATTATGATATCGTTCCTGGAGATCAGTTAAAGATTACGGTAGCACCTAAAGGATTTGGTAGTGAAAATATGTGTCAGGTTAAAATGCTTAAACCAAGTGATGGGATTGAAGGCGTTAAGGACTTTATTTTAAAGGTTGTTGAAGATGCAGGTCCTAACCCATGTCCCCCTATAGTCATTGGTGTAGGTATAGGTGGTACATTTGATCATGTTACTTATCTTGCGAAAAAGGCAATGATTAAGAAGATTGAAGAACATCATCCAGATCCTCGTTATCGTGCATTAGAAGAAGAAATGTTGGAAAAGGTGAATGCAACGGGTATTGGACCAGCAGGTTTTGGTGGTAAGACAACAGCACTTGCCTTACATGTAGAAACATGTCCAACACATATTGCTGGCTTACCTTGCGCAGTAGCTATATGCTGTCATGTATCACGTCATCAGGAGGTTACATTATGATTAAATTAGAAACGCCTCTTACTATTGAAAAGGTTGAATCACTTCGTGTTGGTGATCAGGTATTATTAAGTGGTACGATTTATACAGGGCGTGATGCAGCTCATAAACGTTTTGTAGAAGCAATAAAAAATAATGAACCATTACCATTTGATCCTTATGATCAAGTCATTTACTTTGTGGGTCCAACACCTACGAAGCCAGGTCATATTATTGGTAGCTGTGGACCTACAACCTCTTATCGTATGGATGCTTATTCCCCTACAATGTTATCAAAGGGATTAAGAGGAATGATTGGTAAAGGTAGAAGAAATAATGATGTAAAAGAAGCAATGAAACAATATAAAGGTGTTTATTTTGGTGCGATTGGTGGTGCAGGCGCTATTATTGCCTCTTGCATCAAATCATGTGAAATCATTGCTTATGAAGATCTTGGTCCTGAAGCAGTACGTCGTTTAGTAGTAGAAGATCTTCCACTCACTGTAGTCATTGATAGTGAAGGACATGACCTTTATGAAATAGGCCGTCAGGACTATTTGAAAGGAAAGGAGTAATTATGGATCAACCATTTAGAGATTATAACGAGACAGATATTCTATATCTTCTTATGACATATGTAAACTTTTCATCTGGACAGGATATGTATTATAGTATTGCGAAAACAATACTTACACATCTTGAACAGATTCCTAGTATTTCAATTAACGATCTTGCAGAACTATGTTTCACATCTCCTGCAACAATCTCAAGATTTTGTAAAGACTTAAATTGTCGTAACTTTGCGACATTTAAGAAAGAAATGGCAATTGCGTTAGAGATTGCTCATGATGAAATTCATTTCTCTATGGATGATGATTTTAAGATTAAGAAGGATCCTCAATATCTTGTCAATAAGGTATATGATGATACAAAGAAATCATTAGAATTAGGACAGGCACAATTAGATATTAAAGATATTGATCATATTTGTGAACTTATTCATGATGCTCCTCAGGTATTTATGATTGGTTATCAGTTCTCACGTATTGCCTGTCAGGATTTCCAGTTAAAGATGTTGAAACTTGAAAAATTCCTCTATGCTTTTGCGAATAGAGGAGATGAAGTACAGAGACTTGATCTCATTGAAGAAAATGATTTGGTTATTATTGTGACAGTACGTGCTAGAAAAGAATTGATTGATTCACTTATTACACGTATTAAGAAACAGAAGGCACGTATTTTGATTGTGACTATGAATGAGGATTATACAAATCCTGAAGTAGATTACTACTATCATCTTAATGGTGAAGAAAGTGATTATACACAGTCTTCTATTTCTGGCTTTATTGATACAGTTTCATTCTTTAATATTGTCTATTTGCGTTATGGTTTACTCTATAATCAATATTTGTTATAATTAGATGGCGGAAACAGATTTAGGGAGATTGATTATACTTCCTTACGAAAGTAGAAATTTACCGTTAATGTGGTCGTTGGACTGCTTGGTAATGAAAGTTCTGATTCAAATAGATTGACACTTGTAACTCTAAAGTCTGAAAATGATGTACGATTACAAGCTGCACTTGGTAATCAGAACCTCACGGGCTTGCCTGTGGGAGTAGTCAGAATTAAACAAGTTAAAAAGAAAGGAAGTATCTATTCATGAAGAAAAATGAATTAGTAGAAAAGGTTGCAGAAGGTGCTTCATTAACTAAAGCAGATGCAGAACGTGCAATCAATGCGTTAGTGAATGCAGTATCAGAAGCACTTGTTGAAGGTGATAAGGTTGCTTTAAAAGGTTTAGGAACTTTTGAAGTTAGAGAAAGAAAAGCGAGAACTGGTATTAATCCTAGAACTCGTGAAACAATCGAAATTGCTGCAAGCAAGGTACCAGCTTTTAAAGCAAGTTCTACACTTAAAGATGCAGTAAATAAATAATAATAAAAAAGTGCTTCGGCACTTTTTTATTTGTTTTTTTTAGTTTAGAATTATGTAAAGGGGAGTGGTGATGATGATTACAATACTCTATACATCAAAACATGGCGCAACAGCCAAAATAGCACGTGTCATTAATACATATCTTGATCATACATGTACATTAATGAACCTAGATGAATTAGATATGGCTGTCTTAGAAAAGACAGATACGATTGTATTAGGTGTTCCTGTTTATTATGGTGCACTTGATCCAAAAATGGTGGATTTTATTAAAAAAAATCAGGGACTATTGATTAAGAAACATTATTCTATTTATATTACAGCTTTATTCCATACTGAATTCATGAGTTATATTACAAAAGAATTTGATTATTCTATTTTAAAGAATGTAACGACAATGGCAGGACTAGGTGGGGCTATTTATTATCCTGATTTAAGTATTCAGGAAAAGATGGTTCTTGCAGTGATGAATAAGAATAGACCTGTTATTCCTAAAGAACATCATGTGAATATCTTTGAGAATTTTGATAATCATGAAATAGAATTATTCTCACAGAAGATTAAAAGAATTGATAACTATGCAACAAAATAAAAAGGGGAAGCGAAGTATGCTTCTCCTTTAATATTAGTCTACAATAATTGTACCTTCTTTAGGTCCACCAGCAGCATTTGATTCATCAGTATCAATATGCATGAATGTAGCATAAGTATCTTTAACACGGCACATAACATCACCAAATACTAATGAACGACCATTTGTTTCAACTTCTACTTTAACAATCTGACGATCCTTAATACCCATAGCTTTTGCATCTTCTGGAGAGAAGTGGATATGACGTTTTGCAGCGATAACGCCTTCAGTTAATTCAACTTCACCCTTAGGACCAACTAATTTACAAGCACCACTACCAGCAAGGTCACCAGAACCTCTTACAGGTGCTTCTAAACCTAATGATCTTGCATCAGTAAGAGCTAATTCAATCTGAGTATAATCTCTAACAGGACCAAGAACAGACATAGCTTTTTCTCCTCTAGGTCCTACTACCTTTACTTTTTCAACACATGCAAACTGACCTGGCTGAGAAAGATCCTTCTTCTTAGTTAATTCATAACCTTCACCAAATAAAGTTTCTAAATCAGCCTGACTTAAATGAATATGTCTAGCTGAAGTTTCAATAATAATCTTGTTATTCATAATCTGCCTCCTAGTCACGTATTTTACACCCTTTTTCTTATTTTGAAAAGGCTTACTTTACAAATTAGTATAAGTGTAACACATCAATGTTTGTTTTCATTGATTTACAAAACTGTTATAATATTTGTAAGTGAGGTTGATGTTATGATTAATATTATTACGTCGGAATTACCAATGATTTGGAAGTTTGTAAAATCGGCTATTGATTTATTGGCAGTATGGGTTTTATTATACTATGGTATCATGATGTTTAAGACAAACATGCGTACTATGCAGTTATTTAAAGGAGTTATTGTAGTTCTTCTTGTTAAGGCTATTACGAGTGTTCTAGGACTTGTGACTCTTGGTACTATTGTAGATGCAGTCATTACATGGGGAGTATTGGCTATTGTAGTCATTTTCCAACCAGAAATACGTGTTTTATTAGAGAAGATGGGACAAACTAAAAATGAAGTACAGCATCGTTTATCTGATGATGAAAGAGAACGTGCTATGGATGAACTTGTTGAATCTATTACAACTATGTCTAAGGATAAAACAGGCGCATTAATTACATTTGAGCGTCGTCAGTCTTTACAGGACTTCATTAATACAGGTGTTAAAGTGTCTGCTTCTATTAAAGCAGAACTTCTTACTACAATCTTCTATGAAGGTACACCTCTTCATGATGGGGCTACTATTATTAAGAATGATATGATTGTGGCTTCTGCCTGTTTCTATCCTCCTACTAATAAGGAAATTCCTTCACAGTATGGAGCAAGACATAGAGCGGCCATTGGTATTAGTGAAATCACTGATTCTTTGACAGTGGTTGTATCTGAAGAGACAGGAAATGTTAGCTTTGCAGCTAATGGCGAACTTACAAGAATTAACTTAAATGAGTTACGTTCTAAGTTGATTGCAGAGTTGAACTGGTATGATGAAGGTGGTGAAGACCATGAGTGATCCTAAGAAAAAGAAACAGACGGATTCTACTACAGATTTTTTCTTGCAGTTTATGAAAGAAGAAAAGTCTGATAAAGAGAAGACAGAAGCTAAAAAAGAAGAAAGAGAACAGACTTATACTAAAACAGTAGAAAAGTTTTCTTCAGGTTATAACTACTTTAATAAGCTATTAGATAAACTTCTTGCCAATAAGCATTCTGTACGTATTCTTTCGTTTGTGCTTGCAATATTTTTATTTGTTTCATTCTCTGGTGGAGATGTCATGAATTCTACTACTGCAGGTGCAACTTTAAAGAAAGTGCCAGTACAGGTAGAAGGTTTAAAGGAAGGTTATGAAGTATCAGGACTTCCTGCAACAGTAGAAATAGGATTAATTGGTCCTTCTATGGATATCTATACAACTAAATTGACTAGTAATTATGAGGTTTATTGTGATTTATCTGAATATAATGAAGGAACACATCATGTTACTTTAAAAACAAGAAATTTTGATAATGATTTGACTGTTATGTTGATTCCTGAGACAGTGACTATTAAGATTCTACCTAAAGTAGATGCGAAGTTTGACTTAGGATATAAGTTTATTAATCAAGATAAATTAAATGAAAAATATAGCGTTTCAGTTGATACAATATCTACAAAACGTGTTACAATAACAGCGACACAAAATAATCTAGATAAGATTGATAAGGTCGTGGCACTTATTGATGTAGAAGATAAGACAAAGGCATTCCAGCAGGCATGTGAAATTAAAGCATATGATGCTGATGGCAATGAAGTACAATGTACAATCGCACCAGAAAAGGTGAATGTTAGCTGTCATGTAGATTCTTATTCTAAGGAAGTGCCAGTTAAACCAGAATTTGTTGGTCAATTGCAGGATGGCTATCAAATGACAAATTATAAATTATCTAGCTCTACTGTAACTATTTATGGTAAGCGTACTGATATTAGTGATATTAACTATATTACTTGTCAGGTAGATGTTTCTAATTTATCAGGATCAACAACATTATCTGGTATTGCGTTACAGGGGAATGACAAGATAAATAAGATGTCACAGACAACTGTAGATGTGACTATGTTTATTGAAAAGAAATAGAGAGGACAAAAAAATGGGTAAATATTTCGGAACAGATGGTTTTAGAGGAGAAGCAAATAAGACTTTAACAGTAGAACATGCTTTTAAAGTAGGTCGTTATTTAGGTTGGTATTATAACCGTAACCATAAAGCAAAAATCGTTATTGGTAAGGATACAAGACGTTCAAGCTATATGTTTGAATATGCATTAGTTGCAGGTTTAACTGCAAGTGGTGCAGATGCATATCTTCTTCATGTCACTACAACTCCTTCAGTATCTTATATTGTAAGAACTGATGGATTTGATTGTGGTATCATGATTTCTGCATCACATAACCCTTATTATGATAACGGTATTAAGTTAATCAATGATAAGGGTCAGAAGTTTGATGCTGAAGTAGAAAAGCAGATTGAAATGTATATTGATGGTTTAACTGATGAACTACCATATGCAACTAAGGATGAAATTGGTCGTGCATTAGATTATTCTATGGGTAGAAATAGATATATTGGTTACTTAATGAGTATTCCTAAACGTGCATTTAGAAATGTTCGTGTTGGTTTAGATTGTGCGAATGGTGCTTCATCTAATATTGCAAAAGCAGTATTTGATGCATTAGGAGCTGAAACATATGTTATCAATGATCATCCAGATGGAGTAAACATCAATACTGATTGTGGTTCTACACATATGGAAGCATTACAGAACTTTGTACGTGAAAAAGGTTTAGATATTGGTTTCGCATTTGATGGTGATGGTGATAGATGTTTAGCTGTAGATGAATTTGGTAGAGTTGTAGATGGTGACTTAATTCTTTATGTATGTGGTCAGGAATTAAAGAAAAACAATGAATTAGCGAATAACACAATCGTTACTACAATCATGAGTAATATTGGTCTTTATAAGGCTTTAGATAAGATTGGTATTGGTTATGCAAAGACTGCTGTTGGTGATAAGTATGTATATGAAAACATGGTGACTAATGGTAACGTTATTGGTGGAGAACAGTCTGGTCATATTATCTTCTCTAAACATGCAACAACTGGTGATGGTATCTTAACATCATTAAAGATTCTTGAAACATGTATTGAAAATAAAAAGACATTAGCTCAGTTAACTGAACCAGTAACTATTTATCCACAGTTATTAATCAATGTACGTGTAAGTGATAAAGCTACAGTATTAAATGATGAAGATATAAAGAAAGCAATTGAAGAAGTGACAGAAACATTAGGTGATGATGGTCGTATTTTAGTAAGAGAATCTGGTACAGAACCATTAATTCGTGTCATGGTTGAAGCACAGACAGATGAAATTTGTCATGAGAATGTACTTAAGGTAGTAAATCTTATTAAAGAAAAAGGCTATGCCGTTAAATAATCACATAATCTAACAAAATATTGCCACTTTCGTGGCAATATTTTCACTTTATAATGAAATACGGGAGGTGAGTCTCTTGAAATACAAAATTAATATTATTGATGATGAGAAACACTTGAATGATATAGTAAGAACATATTTAGAAAAAGAAGGATATGAATGTACTTCTTTCTATACTTATGATGAAGCTTTAATGCATTGTGATGATGATGTACATTTATGGTTAGTAGATATTATGCTTGATAAGAATAGTGGATTTGATTTGTTGACAGCTATTAAATCAAAGCGTCCTGATATGCCTATTGTCTTTATGTCTGCAAGAGACCAAGACTTTGATCGAATTATTGGTTTAGAAAAGGGTTGTGATGAATATATCACAAAACCATTTAATATGAAGGAAGTGATTCTTCGTATTCATAACGTTTTAAAGCGTGTCTATAAAGATACTGAAATGATTGATATTGATGGTTATATGGTGGATGAATCTAAACGTAAAGTATTAGAAAATGACCATGAAATAGATCTGACTACTAAAGAATATGAATTGCTTCTTTATTTTATGAAGAATAAAGGCATTGCGATTTCTCGTGAACAGGTCTTAACACGTGTCTGGGATGAAAACTATTTTGGTAGTGACCGTGTTGTAGATGATACTTTAAGACGTTTAAGAAAGAAGATGCCAAATATCAATATTAAGACAATCTATGGTTTTGGCTATAGACTAGACTAATGTTTAAATCTTTTTCTTTATTAAAACAGCTTCTTGTAGTAATACTTGGTTTAGCTATCATGTTAGTGGCTGTTGTAATGCCTATTGTAGATTCTAATGTGCATGATATTATTGATGATCAGATGTATGAAAAGCTAGAGACATCACAAAGAGATTCTGTAGAATATGACTTTATGCCTTCTAATAATAAAGAGAAGGCAATCTATACAATTGTTTATGATCCTACAGAAAATGCCTTTACATTCAGTAATCTTCATGGAGATGCCACTACATTGACATTACTGTATAACTATTTATTTGGACGTGATTTAGAGAAGATTGTGAATAGTAGAAGACATAATACTATAGAAAGTAAAGGAACTTATGCAAGAGAAACTTATTATTATCGTATTATGAAGGTGGATGATGAGTATTTGATCTCTATTATGTCTAATTCTTATTCAGATAAGCTGATCACAGATATTCGTAATCGTATTATTTATATTCTTTATGCAGTACTCACTATTTTCGCATTAGTACTCGTCTTATGGGTTATTTCTCTTATTCGTCCTTTAAAGAAGATTAAGACTTATGTAGATTCTATTGCGAATCGTGAAGAAGCGACTCTAGTCATGGATCGACAAGATGAAATAGGTGTTGTAGGAAATGCGATTGTCACAATGAAGGATGAACTCATGAAGCAGGAAAAAGTCAAAGAAGAAATGATTCATAATATTTCTCATGACTTAAAAACACCTATTGCACTTATTAAGACATATGGACAGAGTGTCAAGGATGATATCTACCCATATGGTGATAAGGACAGTTCTATGGATATTATCCTAGAAAATGCAGATCGTTTAGAACATAAAGTAAAATCCTTACTCTATTTAAATAGATTAGATTACTTAAGTGCTGAAGAAAGTGAATTAAAACCTTTCCCTATCAAAGACTTAATTGAACATATCGTCATGCAGATGGAAGCAATGCAGCATATCCATATAGAAACAGACTTAGATGATGTGGCTTTTATTGGTAATGAAGAACATTGGCGTGTTGCGATAGAAAACATTATTGATAATGCATCACGTTATATGAAATCTGTTATTAAGATTACTTTAAAAGAAGATACACTTATTATCTATAATGATGGTGATCCTATAGATGAAGATAAGAAAGAAGATCTTTTTAACCCTTATGTAAAAGGAGTAAAGGGTCAATTTGGTTTAGGTCTTTCTATTGTCGCAAAAATTGCGGATATGTATGGCTATGATATTCATGCTGAAAATAAAGATATAGGTGTAGCATTTATATTTACGAAAAGAGCTTCCTAGTTGGGAAGCTTTTTGTGATAGAATAGAGTAAAGGAGTTGAGAACATGACTTATTTTGGAGAACATACACCAAAGCTTGGTTTTGGTATGATGCGTCTACCACGCACTCATGGACAAATTGATATTGAAGAAACAAAGAAGATGGTAGATGCCTTTATGGATGCTGGACTGACTTATTTTGATACAGCTTATGTTTATGAAGGATCAGAAGAAGCAACTAGAAAGGTACTTGTAGAACGTTATCCTCGTGATTCTTATACTTTGGCTTCTAAAATCAATGCAAAAATGATGTGTCATGATGAAGAAAGCTGTCAGGCACAATTAAAGGTCAGCTTAGAGAGAACTGGGGCAGGATATTTTGATTATTATCTTCTACATGCATTATCTGATGCCAATGTGGCTTTATATGATCAATATCATATATGGGACTTTGTGAAGGATGCAAAAGCAAAGGGACTTATTAAACATTATGGTTTCTCCTTCCATGGAACACCACAATTATTAGATGAATTACTCACTAAGCATCCTGATGTAGAATTTGTACAATTACAATTAAACTATGCAGACTGGGGAAACCCAGCTATTACATCACGTGCCAATTATGAAATTGCGAGAAAACATCAGAAATCTATTGTTGTAATGGAACCTATTAAGGGTGGTACACTTGCCTCACCACCTGAATCAGTCAGAGAAATACTACATAATGCGAATCCTGATATGTCTATTGCATCATGGGCTGTACGTTATGTCGCGTCACTAGATGGTATTATTACAGTACTTAGTGGAATGAGTACAATGGAACAGGTACTAGATAATATTTCTTATATGAAAGATTTTAAACCGTTAAGTGAAGAAGAACAAAATACGATTAAGAAAGCACAAAAGGCATTAGATGCCATTGAATCTATTCCATGTACTGCATGTCGTTATTGTACACCGGGATGCCCTATGGGTATTGAAATACCAGATATTTTTAAGGCAATGAATTGGTATAAGATCTATGGTATGAAGGATAAAGCAAAGAATCGCTATGAAGGCATTATAGAAAAGAGTGCGAAAGCATCTGTTTGTATAGAATGCGGGCAATGTGAGGGTGTTTGTCCACAGCAGTTACCTATTATGGAATATTTAAAAGAATGTGCTGATGTATTAGAGGAGTGATGTGATTGAAAAAATGGATTTTATTTTTATTAAGTTTATTGCTGATGACTGGATGTACACAAAAAAAGGTTGAATTACCTCATCCTGTCACTATTGAATTTTATTCAGTTAAGACATGTTCTGAATGTATCGCTTTTAAGAAAAATGCGATACCTTATTTAAAAAAACGTTATAAGAATATTACAATCAAGATGTATGATATGGATGATACAAAAACAACAGACCATTATAATCAAGCAATTAATTCTTTAAAGGATTTTGATGATGAATATTATGGTTTAGGTCCATTTATTTATGTAAAAGGTTATTTTGCCTTACTAGGATATGAAACAGATGATGAAGAAATACTTGCGAAAGATATTGAACGTGTCACAAATGGAAAGAAACCTACTCAAGATTTTAATAATCGTAGGTTTACTGTTAAGTAGTACATCATGTAAAAAGAATATATATTCTGTAAAAGTCTATGGACTTAAGTCCTGTGGAAATTGTAGAATATTAATAGATGATTTCAAGGATGATGAAAACATCCATCTGCATATGATTGATATTGATACACATATTTTAGCCTATAAGAAAGATATCGCATTATACGATGGTTTGAGTGATAACCAGGCTCCTGTCATAATGACAGAGTCATTTGCGAAAGCAGGTTATTCTAGTAAAGAATATAAGGTACTCAAAAAAGCAATCATATCAGGTAAGAAACCAAATCTAAAAAATTATTATAAAAGGAGATCGAATTATGGCAACACCACACAATGAAGCAAAAAAAGGTGATATCGCAAAAACAGTCTTAATGCCAGGAGACCCATTACGTGCAAAATATCTGGCAGAAACATATTTAGAAGATGTTGTACAGTTCAACGCAGTAAGAAATATGTTTGGTTATACAGGAACTTATAAAGGAAAGAAGATTTCTATTATGGGTTCAGGAATGGGTATGCCTTCTATTGGTATCTATTCTTATGAATTATTTACACAATATGATGTAGAAAACATCATTCGTATTGGTAGTGCAGGTTCTATGCAGAAGAATGTACATATTAGAGATGTGATTATTGCTCAGGGATCATGTACAGACTCTAATTTTGCTCATCAATATGAATTACCAGGTACTTTCTCAGCTATTTCTTCTTATTCATTATTAGAAAAAGCTGTTACACTCGCAAAAGAAAAGAAGATTAACTACCATGTAGGTAATGTTTTAGCATCTGATATTTTCTATCATGCAGATACAACTTCTGTAGAAAAATGGTCTAGAATGGGTGTTCTTGCAGTAGAAATGGAATCTTATGCATTATTCGCAACAGCTGCTTATTTAGGTAAGAACGCTCTCACATTACTTACAATCTCTGATTCTTTAGTCAATGATGAACCAGAAACTACTGCCCAAGAAAGAGAAAAGACATTTACTGCAATGATGGAAGTCGCATTGGAGATTGCTTAATGAAACAGAAGTGTGCATTTTTTGATTTTGATTATACAATAGCTCATGGTGATTCTATTAGGAAGCTATTGTCTTATACTTTAAAGAAGTATCCTTTATCAGTATTCCGATTTCTTCCACTTATTCCATATGGAATTGGCTATGTATTACATATCTGTTCTATGGAATCAATGAAATCATGGGTTCATTTCCCTTTAGATTTACTCACTGAAGAAGAAATCAAAGACTGTTATGAAAAGGATATCGTACCTACATATTATCCTCATATGGTTGAAGAGATGAAGAAGAGACAGGAAGAAGGATGCTTAGTATTCCTTGTCACTGCCAGTGCTGAAGCTTATATGCGCTTTAATACACTTCCTTGTGATGAGTTAATGGGTACAAAGACACAAATAAAGAATGGACATTATACATCTCGTATTATTGGTGAGAACTGTAAAGGTAAAGCAAAGGTGACTAGAATCAATCAGTATATGAAAGAACATGATTTAGAAATAGACTATGATCATTCTTATGGTTATTCTGATTCTGATTCTGATCTTCCAATGCTGGAATTATGCCGTTACCGTTATCGTGTCGATAGAAAAGATGGCCACTTATCAGACTTTTAAGCAGCACGTGAGTGCTGCTTTTTCAAACAGTTCTTGAAAAGTATAAATCTCTAGTTTATACTTTTTACGTAAGGAAAAGAGGAATATAAAATGACACGTTATCGTGATACGTATGCAAAAGTACGTTTAGATTATATTAAAGAAAATGTAGAAACATTATATAAAAAAACTAAAAAGCCAATGGTGGCTATCATTAAAGCAAATGCGTATGGACATGGCTATAAAGAAGTTGCTTCTGTTTTAAAGGATGAATCTATTATTCAGATGTTTGCAGTAGCTACTTTAAAAGAAGCTGTAGACTTAAGAGATTTAGGTGTAAAACAAGATATTCTAGTATTAGGTGCAATACCACTAGAAGACTTAGATATTGCGATTAAGAAGAATATCAGCCTTGCTTTATTCTCTTTTGATTACTTAAATAAGATTAATGAGATGCATCATTATGATGCTCCTGTTAAGGTTCATTTAAGTATTGATTCAGGTATGAACAGAATTGGCTTTAAGACAGAAAAAGAATTTGAAAAGGCTATGGAAATGATAGATTCTTCTAAGATTGATGTGGAAGGTATCTTTACTCATTTTGCGACAGCAGATGATTTCTCTCAGGATGATGAATATGAAAAACAGTTGGCTTTATTTAAATCTATTGTAGGTAATAACCGTTTTAAATATATTCATTGTGATAACTCAGCTGCTATGATGTTCCATCATTCAGACTATGGTAATTTGACACGTATTGGTATTGCGATGTATGGTGTAGATCCACGTGGTGAAGAGAATAGTGATTTAAAACAAGCTATGAGTCTTTATACAAAAGTTGCAATGGTTAAAGTTGTACCTAAAGGTGAAAAAATCGGTTACGGTATGACTTATACTGCTGATGAGGATCAATATATTGCGACTTTACCAATTGGTTATGCAGATGGATTTACACGCGCTAATCAGGGTAGAGAAGTCTATATTAATGGTCATTACTATCCTGTAGTAGGAAGAGTATGTATGGATCAGTGTATGGTGAAGGTAGATGAAAATGTAAAACCTGGGGATGATGTAGAAATTTTTGGAGAACATATCTCACTTGCAAAAATGGCTAAAGAAATCAATACAATCCCTTATGAAATCATCTGTCTCATTTCACCAAGAGTGGAGAGAATATATGAAAAATAGAAATCAATATGCGAAAACAATTAGAAGAATAGAAATAGGTTCTAACTTCTTATTAATTATTGGTATACTAGTCAGTTTCTTTATGTCATGGGGTTTACCTGGAACTATAGGGACTGTTGTGCTTTATATCTTGCTTATGGCTTATAATTTTACTTTAATGAAAAGATGTCGTTGTGACTCATGTGGTCATGTTGATGTTTTTACAAAGTCTAGAAGTTTTGTGACTGGTGTAGAAAATAGATGTCCTAATTGTAACCACAAGTTAAAAAATGATGTACCACTTAATGAAATAGAATTCAAGAAGTAAAAAGATGTCAGCTTAACGGCTGACATCTTTATTATTATATCTTTTTGCAAGTCTCTGGAATGTCGTATGACTTATTTCCAGCATCCTTCCTGCTTCTCTTAAACTAATTAAATTATTCTCCCAAAGCTGATAAATAGAATCAAAATTCTCTGGAATATCCATGACTGGTCTACCAAACTTAACACCTTTTTCTTTAGCAATTCTAATACCTTCAGCTTGTCTTTGTCTAATATTTTCTCTTTCTATCTGGGCAACATAGGATAATATCTGTAATACAAGATCTGCAATAAACTTTCCTGTTAAGCCATTGATCTTATTTTTTGTATCAAGAAGTGGAAAATCTAATACACTCACATCTACATCCTTATCTTTTGTCAGTATTCTCCATTGTTCAATAATCTCATCATAATTTCTACCAAGTCGATCAATAGACTTAATATACACTTCATCACCAGCCTTCAGCTTTCTTAACATTTTCTTATAATTCTTACGTTCAAAATCCTTACCTGACTGTTTATCAATAAACATCTTACTCTTATCAATACCAGCCTCTTTCATTGCTTCTACCTGTCTATCAATATTCTGGTCTTTAGTAGAAACTCTAATATAAGCATATTTCATATCCATACCTCCATTGATTATGGAGATTATACAAAATATACACTTCCTATATATATTAATAAAAAATTTTACAAGTAAAAAGATTGCCTTTTGGGCAATCTCTTTTATAGGTTTGCATTTATAAAATCTTTGAAATAGTAGTACTGTAGAGCACCTGGATACTTTGCAGTCACTTTACCTTTTTTAATAATAAATGTACAAGGTGTAGAGATATTGACATTTAATTTCTTAGTAAGGTAATTAGAAGACTTTCCTTTTGTATCAACATAATAAATTTTATTTTTTCTATTCTTTGTCTGGTAAGTAGTCATTACTTCCTGGAAAGACTTCATAGTACTATCAGAACTATCACCTGCAACAAGAATGAAACTATCCTTGTTTTCAATCTTCTGTTCAAACTTAGTGCTTGATAAAGTTGTATATGTTGCATATGTTGCCTGACGATAAATAAATAATCCAAGGAATACAACAAGTACTAATCCAAAAACACTGATTTCACGTGCAAATTTCTTGATAAAATCTTTCATAATTCTTGTATGCCTCCGTTTAAATATTGTAGCAAATTCTACCCTTTATGACAACATCTTATTGTTTCACTTTACTGTATAACAATGGTATAATAGGACCATTAGGAGGATGTACAAATGACTAAAGTAGTAAAAACAGACAAAGCACCCGGTGCTATTGGACCATATAGCCAAGGAATCGATATTGGTAATATGATCTTCTTTTCAGGACAAATTCCATTAGATCCTGAAACAGGCGTGATGCCAGAAGGTATCGAAGCACAGACTAGACGTGCATTAGATAATGTAAAAGGTTTACTTGAAAGTCAGAATCTTACATTCAAGAATGTTGTGAAAACAACTGTATTCTTAGATAATATTAATGATTTTGCAACTATGAATGGTATCTATGCTGAATACTTTGAAGAACCTTATCCAGCAAGAAGTGCTGTAGAAGTTGCTAAACTTCCTAAAGGCGCTTTATTAGAAGTTGAAGTCGTTGCAGTAAAATAGACTTTCTCATCCGAGAAAGTCTTTTTTTATGTTTAAAACCTTGAAAATAATGAGAATTGTGCCATAATCAAAAAGACAATAAAAAAGGAGATTATTATGTTACTCTATTTAAAAACTATTTTGTTTGGTATTGTAGAAGGTATCACTGAGTGGTTACCTATCAGTAGTACTGGACATATGATTTTATTAAATGAATTTGTGAAATTAGATGTTTCTAAAGATTTCTATTCTATGTTCCAGGTTGTAATTCAGTTAGGTGCTATTCTTGCAGTAGTAGTTATCTATTGGAATCAGATCTGGCCATTTAAGAAGAATACAAATCCAATGGTAAAAGGTTTCTTTAAATATGTAGATAGAGATATCTTTGATTTATGGCTTAAGATCATCTTTGCATGTATCCCAGCTGCAGTAGTAGGATTATTATTTGATGATGTATTTGAAGCATTATTCTATAATCCACCATGTGTCGCTCTAGCATTAATTGTCTTTGGTATTGGATTTATCGTAATTGAAAATAGAAATGCATCATTAAGACCTAAGATCAACTCTTTAAAAGCTATCAATGGTAAAACTGCTTTCTTAATTGGTATGTTCCAGTTAATTGCAGCTATTTTCCCAGGTACATCTCGTTCTGGTGCGACAATCCTTGGTGGATTAATGTTAGGTGTTAGCCGTACAGTTGCTGCAGAATTTACATTCTTCTTAGCTATTCCTGTTATGTTTGGCGCAAGCTTATTAAAACTAGTTAAGTTTGGTCTTGCATTTACAGCTTCACAGCTTGCAGTATTAGGCCTTGGTATGCTTGTCGCATTTGTATCATCAATTTTAATTATCAAGTTCTTAATGAGCTATATCAAGAAGCATGACTTCAAGGTATTTGGATGGTATAGAATTGTATTAGGACTATTAGTACTTGCGTATTTCTTTATCATTAAATAAAAAAAACAATGGCGCGAGCCATTGTTTTATTTTTTCTTGATTGTAATACCAATTTTTCTTTCTACTTTTGCAAGTTTCTTTCTTGCAATTCTTCTTGCTTTTTCTGCTCCTGCTTCAAGAACATTATCAAGATAATCACCGTCTAGGATTTCATTGTAACGGTCCTGAATTCTTTGAAGTTCATTACCAACAACTTCTGCAAGATCCTTCTTGAAATCTCCATAACCTTTACCTTCATACATTGTTTCAAGTTCTTCAATAGTCTTACCTGAAATAATAGAATAGATTTCAAGTAGGTTAGAAATACCAGGTTTGTTTTCTGGGTCAAACTTTACATGTGAATCACTATCAGTCACTGCAGATAAGATCTTCTTCTTAGATACATTAATTGGATCTAATACATAAATACATCCTTTACCATTAGGTGATGACTTACTCATCTTCTTAGTAGGATCCTGTAAGTCCATAATACGTCCACCTACTTTAGGAATGATAGGTTCAGGAAGCTTGAAAGTATCACTATAACGGCTATTAAAACGTTCTGCTACATTTCTAGCAAGCTCTACATGCTGTTTCTGGTCTTCTCCTACAGGTACATAATCAGGATCATACATTAAGATGTCCGCATTCATTAAAGAAGGGTAGTTGAAGATGCCAGCGCCAATATGTCCGCCTTTTTCTTCTGCTTCAAGTTTCTTTGATTTATATTGAGTCATACGTGATAATTCACCCATAGAAACCATGCATCCTAAATACCATCCAAGCTGAGCATGTTCTAAGACATCACTCTGTAGGAATAAAGTCACCTGTTCAGGATCTAATCCAGCTGCAATATATAATGCGATTAAATCTTTTGTATTCTTTCTTAAATCCTTAGGTTCCTGGTAAATAGTCATTGAATGAAGATTAGCGACAAAGATAATCATTTCATATTCATTCTGGAACTGTACAAATGGCTTAATAGCGCCGATATAGTTACCTAAAGTAACTCGTCCTGTAGGTTTAATACCACTTAACATTCTTTTCATAATTACATCCTCCTAAATAAAAAAGGCACGTCCAAAGGACGTGCCACCAATGTGTATTTGTGCTGGTAACGACAGCAGACGTTTCTAACTCATGCTAGAAAAGCTCCCAGAACCCAATTCATTTAGTATCTATGACTCATTTCCACCATCCATGAGCTCTCTATCCATAGTATAAAAAACTACTTATTTCTGTTCATTGCTTCCTTCATTATAATACAAAATTATGTGAATGCAACCAATAAACATACACAACCTACGAAAATGATGTATAATAAACAAAAGAAAGAGGTGAAATCATGATTAGAATCTACACCGCACCAAGTTGTGCATCATGCAGAAAAGTCAAAGCATGGCTCAAAGAACATGATATTCCTTATGTAGAAAAGAATATTTTTTCTACAATACTAAGAGAAGATGAACTACGTGAACTATTAGAACGTAGCGAGAATGGTACGGATGATATCATTTCTAAACGTTCTAAGATTATCAAAGAGAATAAAGTAGACATTGAAGATATGTCTACCAATGAATTAATTCATTTTATTCAGAAGAATCCATCTATCTTAAAACGTCCTATTATGATTGATGAAAGACGTTTCCAGGTAGGGTATAATGCGGAAGAAATTCGCGCATTTATTCCAAGAGAATTAAGAAAGCTGGCAGAGTGTCAGAAGTTTGACAATTGTCCACAATTCAGTGCATCTACACTTGTGGAAGACTATCATCACAATAAAAAAGCAGGCTTATAGGCCTGCTTTTAATGTGCTTAGAACTCTCGCAATCTTACTTGCACAGTTTCCTTTATACTGTAGATGATATGTTTGACATAATTCTTCAAATTGTTTAAGTCCTTTTTCTTCATCATTCACTTCAAATTCTAATTCATAATCAGTGATTCCGTTATAATGATTTTCATCAAGAGATAACATACCTGAATCAAAAGGAACATCTCTTCTAATAGTAGTCAAAGAATAAGCCTGTTTAATAAGACTTAAATTAAATCCCTTATTACTTAATAAACGAGTAATCTCATTATCAGGTATTTCACCCTTTTGAATCATTTCTAAATCTTCTTTAGTAATTTCTAGATTATGTTCTAGACGACCATTCTTTTCAGGAATCTTTAAAGTCATCTCATAATAGCCTTCTTTTTCTCTTATACGAAGACTATAGCGTAAAGCACTTAATTCAATACTTGTAAGATAATAGTTTGTTTGACTATAAGTATGCCCTTCGAAGTCATTCATCAATTGATTGAATAGAGTTTCACTTAATAACATCTTATATTCTATTTCAAGATTTTTTTCCATAATTTCTCCTCATTTTCTCAAATTATATACTTGAGAGTTAAACCCGTCAATACAAGTCATATTGCGTAAAAAGGTAATAGAAAGTATAATAATATCGGTGATAAAAAATGAAAAGATATGCAATTGTGTCAAAAAAAGATGATGTATCCCGTCATCTTGCAGTTTTAATTAAAGATGAACTCAAAGAACTGATTTATGATGAAGAACATCCAGATATAGTGATTTCTGTAGGTGGAGATGGAACTATGATTTATTCTATTCATCGTTATGAACATGTTTTAAATGATGTCTCATTTGTAGGAATCCATACAGGAACACTTGGGTTCTTTACAGACTATTTAAAGGATGAATATAAACAACTTGTAAAAGATATTCTTACAAAAGAACCTGAAATCTTTGATCGACATCTCTTGCGTATTTCTTATAATGGAGAAATCTTTCATGCTTTAAATGAAATGCGTATAGAGAATAGTCATCGTTCACAGGTTATAGATATGTATGTAAATGATGAACATATGGAAACATTTAGAGGAAACGGACTTTGTGTCAGTACTCCTTCAGGGTCTACTGCATTAAATAAATCATTAGGTGGGGCAGTGATTAATCCTAGCTTAAGATTGATGCAGGTGACGGAAATAGCTGGTATTCATCATAATGCTTATCGTTCTTTAGGCAGTCCTCTTATTTTAGGAGATGAGGATGTAGTGCGCTTTGAGACAGATTTTAACGAGAATGCGGTTTTAGGTATTGATACAGATATTTTTGAATTAAAGGATCATGATGTCATAGAAGCACGTTTATCTAAACGTGTGGCTCATTTCTGTGATTATCGTCATATATCATTTGTGAAGAGATTGAGGAAATCATATCTATGATCTTGCAGTTTGAAATAGATGAACAGCACAAAGATATGCGTTTGGATGAATTTTTCTATTTACATGGTATTTCTAAGAAACTAGTCAAAGATTCTAGAAATCATGGAGAGATATTAGTGAATGGAGAAAAGCAGTATTTGTGTTATAAGACAGTAACAGGGGATAGTGTGGCCATTGTTTTTCCTAAAGAAACAAGTAATGTGATTCCTGTAGATATTCCCTTAAAAGTTGTATATGAAGATGATTATTTGATGATCATTGATAAGCAGCCTAATCTTGCCTGTATCCCTGTTAAGAAGTACTTAACAGAATCATTAGGGAATGCGATTATGTATTATTATCAAGCAAATCATATTGAGAGTGCAATTCACTTAGTAAATAGACTTGATAAAGAAACATCAGGGCTCATGATGATTGCGAAAAGCCGTTATGTTCATGATGCTTTTTCTCATGATATTAAACAGGTGAAACGTGTATATCATGCACTTGTAAAAGGCAACCCAGGACAAGGAACTGTCAATGCGCCTATTGACCATGCAGAAGGTCATGGGACTAAAAGAGAAGTAAAAGAAGGCGGTAAAGAAGCAATCACCCATTACCGTACTATTAAAACAACTAAAGACTATTCTTTAGTAGAATGTAAGCTAGAAACAGGACGTACGCATCAGATACGTGTTCATATGGCTTATTTAGGATGTCCATTAGTAGGAGATCCACTTTATGGTGAAGGAGAAGGGTTTTATCTAGATAGTGTAGAAATAGCCTTTAAACATCCTATCACACAACAATGTATGACTTTAAAGAAGGTGTTCAACGATGTACGAATTAAAAAAATTAAATCTTAAGCAGTCAGAAAAATATATGACTTATAAATGTAATGAATATGGAAAGCACTATAAGAAGTTTTCTAGAATTATTCCTGTAGTTGTGATTATCACATTAGTGGCTGCCTTTCTTGTTCCAACTCAATCTAAAGTAATCTATGCCCTTGGGGTGGCTATTACAGCTGGATTATTCTTTATGGTTTATAGCTATTATAAACAGATGGTGAACTTAAAAGAGGTACCTTCAGTACCTTGTGAATATGTGGTTACACCAGTGAAGTATAATGAGAGAGTACAGCTTAAGACAACTAAGGGGGATAATCTCTTATTTGCTTTTGTAGAAAAGAGCCGTTCTATTTATAAGAATGAAAAAGAAGCACTTATTGTCTATGTACCTGAAACAGGACATATTTATGGTGAGCATGTAGCTTTACTTAAAGATATTAAGGGTTAGTTATATGAAATAAGAAAAACGGCATACCTCATGAGAGGCATGTCGTTTTTAGTATTGTTTATGTTTTACATCACGAAGCTTATTCTGATAATCAATATCAATAATAATACCCATTGCGAACATATATGAAAGCAATGAAGATCCTCCATAAGACAGCATTGGTAAAGTAATACCAGTAATAGGAAGTAATCCAAGAATCATTCCAATATTCCATGTCTGCTGGAAGATGAGACATCCAAATGTCCCCATGATAAATGTCTTATCACGAATATTATCACTCTTTAAGCCGATATTTAAGATAGTGATATCAAATGCTGCAATTGCAAGTAAAGTGAAGAATGCACCTACATAACCAAAATCAGTCGCAATAACTGAGAAGATAAAGTCTGTCTGTCCTTCAGGGAAGACCTTGACAACAGCTCTAAAGCCATGTCCAAACCATCCTGCAGTTCCATAAGATAACTGAGCATACCATGACTGTAACCCTTGGTTACCAGTTGTTCCTTCAGGATCTAGCCAGCCATAAATACGGTCTAGTTTATGCCCTGAGATGATAGATGTAAAGACTCCGTTCTGGTAGATGAATAAATAAGCCATTCCAAGTACACCTACTACTGCAATCACTAAAATAAATAGGAACCAGTTTCCATTCATACCACTTGATAATAATACAAAGAAAACAGCTGCCATAATAATCATCATAACCCCTGAGTCATTCTGTAAATAAATAAGAATAGCTGGTGGTAAAGAAATCTTCATGACTTGAATAATATACTGGATTTCACTATCAGTTGTCTTGACTAAGATACGATCATTATATTCCTGTGTAATTTTTGCAAGATACATAACCATGATGATCTTCATGAATTCAGAAGGCTGAAAACTAAAGCCTGGGATGTTATACCAGGAAGTTGCACCATTAGTAAACTTTGCGAGTGGGACAATATGAATGTGTAGTAGTTTTGTATAGACAAAATGATCCACGGCAAGTCCAATAAGTAATACAATAAAAACCATATATAATGTTTTGATATGAGCATAAAGGGTATCCTGACCTATTTTATAGATAATATAACTTAAAGCACCACCTAATACATAATAAAGCCCTTGTTTAAGCCATAGCATGTAAGGATTCGCAATGTTAGTCATAATTGGTGCAGCACTTGCAACCGCAAAACAACTGATGGCACCAAGCAATATAATTAAGGCAATGAGAGGATATTTCTTGAGTGTTTCTTCAAGGTTTTCCATGCGTGCCCTCCTTTTTTCTTTTTACTTTTTTCATTCTTATAGTATACTATATTTTAAAGATACTTCAATAAAAAAGGAGTGTGCGTAAAGTGTCTAAAAATATGATGATTGGGATTATTGCAGCAATCGTAGTTGTACTCGTAATTGTTGTGATGATGACTCGTAAAAAGAAAACAAGTAAAGAACAATGTCCGATTGATGCAGATCTATTAATTAAAGCATTAGGTGGTAAAGACAACATTGCTGCTTTAGAAGCATCACCTTCTAAATTAAAGGCGACTTTAAAGCAGGATAAGGATCTTGATGTTGAAACAATTAAAGCACTAGGGGCTAGTGGTATTGTAGCAGGTCATTTAACACTTACTATGATCTTTGGTAAAGCATCAAGCATTATCTGTGAAACTGTATTAGAAAAAATTAAATAAGAGGTTTTGTTATGAAATTTAAAATGGTACATGAAAACTATAACGTTAAGGATCTAGATGCTTCTCTTAAATTCTATGAAGAAGCATTAGGCTTAACTGAAAGAAGACGTAAGGTGAGTGAAGATGGAAGCTTCATTATTGTGTATGTTGGTAATGAAACAACTCCATTTGAATTAGAACTCACATGGCTTAAAGATCATCCACAGGCTTATGATATTGGAGAAGAAGAATTCCATTTAGCTTTTCATGTAGATGATTATGAAGGGGCACATGCATTACATGAAAAGATGGGATGTATCTGTTTTGAAAATCCTTCAATGGGCATCTATTTTATCCAGGATCCAGATGGATACTGGCTTGAAATCATACCTGAAAAATAGTCTAGGAAATGCATGCTGCATTTCCTTTTTTTGTGAAAAAATAATTAAAAAATATTTTTAAATAAGAAAAAAGTTGCCAATGTAAGCGCATTATTCCTAAAACTACAAATATATTATTACTAATTTCGGAAAATAAAACAAACTTATTAGAAAAATTTTTATCACGAGGTAAAAAATGTTATACGTTTACAGAAAACGCATACAAAAATGTAAGCAAATCCATAGACAAACATTTTGAATAATGGTATATTGAAATCGCTGAAAAGGATGCGTAACAAAATTCAGTGGTTTTTTATACTTTAAGGAGGAATTGTTACAATGGATACAAATCGTTTTGCTGATGCGTGGGCTGGATTCAAAGGCCGTTTATGGAAAGAAGAAGTAAATACTAGAGACTTCATTCAGAATAACTACAAACCATATGATGGCGATGAATCATTCTTAGCTGAACCTACAGAAGCAACTAATAAATTATGGGGCAGATTACAGGAACTTCAGGCAGAAGAAAGAGCTAAAGGCGGAGTTCTTGATATGGAAACTGAAGTGGTTTCTGGTTTAACTGCTTATGGACCTGGTTATATTGATGAAAGCATGAAGGACTTAGAAACTGTTGTTGGTTTACAGACAGATAAGCCTTTAAAGAGAGCATTCATGCCTTATGGTGGTATCCGTATGGCTGAACAGGCTTGCGAAACTTATGGTTACACACCAAGCCCAGAATTACACAAGATCTTTACTGAATATCATAAGACTCATAACCAGGGTGTATTTGATGTTTACACTCCTGAAATTATGAAAGCACGTCATAATAAGATTATCACTGGTCTTCCAGATACTTATGGTCGTGGACGTATTGTTGGTGACTACAGAAGAGTTGCTTTATACGGTATCGATGCATTAATCGAATGGAAGAAAGAAGACTTTGCTAACTGCGGTAGCGGATCAATGACTGAAGACGTCATCAGAAAGAGAGAAGAAATTGCTGAACAGGTAAGAGCTCTTAACAATATGAAGAAGATGGCTGAAGCTTATGGTTATGATATTTCTAAACCAGCTACTAACGCTCGTGAAGCATTCCAGTGGTTATACTTTGGTTATTTAGCAGCTATCAAGACTCAGAATGGTGCAGCTATGTCAGTTGGACGTATCTCTACATTCCTTGATATCTATATTGAAAGAGATTTAGCTAACGGTACATTAACTGAAAGCGAAGCTCAGGAATTAGTTGACCATATCGTTATGAAATTCCGTATGGTTAAGTTTGCACGTATCCCATCATACAATGCATTATTCTCTGGTGACCCAGTATGGGCTACTCTTGAGGTTGCAGGTTTAGGTACTGACGGACGTTCAATGGTTACAAAGAATGACTACCGTTTCTTACATACATTAGAAGATATGGGTCCTTCTCCAGAACCAAACTTAACAGTTCTATATACAGAAGCATTACCAGAAAACTTCAAGAAGTATGCTGCTAAGATCTCTATCGATACTTCATCAATTCAGTATGAAAATGATGATGTTATGAGACCTGTATGGGGCGATGACTATTCAATCTGCTGCTGTGTATCAGCTACTCAGACTGGTAAAGAAATGCAGTTCTTCGGTGCAAGAGCTAACTTAGCTAAGTGCTTAACTTACGCTATCAATGGTGGTGTCGATGAAAAGACTAAACAGCAGGTAGGTCCTGAATATAGAGGAATTACTTCTGAATATCTTGATTACGATGAAGTTATCAAGAAATATGATAACATGATGGGCTGGTTAGCAGACTTATATGTAAATACATTAAACTTAATCCAGTACATGCATGATAAATACTACTATGAAGCAGCAGAAATGGCATTAATCGATACTGATGTTCGTAGAACATTCGCTACTGGTATTGCTGGTTTCTCACATGTAGTAGACTCATTAAGCGCAATTAAATATGCTAAGGTTAAGACTATCAGAGATGAAGATGGTATCGTAGTTGATTACGAAGTTGAAGGTGATTTCCCTCGTTATGGTAACGATGATGACAGAGCTGACAACATCGCAGTTTGGTTATTACATACATTCTTAGAAAAGATCAAACAGCATCATACATATAGAAATTCTGAACCAACTACTTCTATCTTAACAATCACTTCTAACGTAGTTTATGGTAAGGCTACAGGTTCATTACCTGATGGACGTAAAGCTGGTGAACCATTATCTCCAGGTGCTAACCCAGCATATGGTGCAGAAAAGAACGGTTTACTTGCTTCATTAAACTCAGTTGCTAAGTTACCTTACGAATGGGCATTAGATGGTATCTCAAATACTCAGACAATTGCTCCAAGTGCTTTAGGTCATGACGAAGCTGAAAGAGCTGATAAGTTAGTAACAGTTATGGATGGTTACTTCAGACAGGGTGCTCATCACTTAAACGTTAACGTATTCGGTAAAGAAAAGTTAATCGATGCAATGGAACATCCAGAAAAACCAGAATATGCAAACTTCACAATCCGTGTATCTGGTTATGCAGTTAAGTTCATTGACTTAACTAGAGAACAGCAGTTAGATGTAATTGCTAGAACTTGTCACGATCATATGTAATAATTAAAACAGTCTCTTATGAGACTGTTTTTTATAGAGGAGGAGAATGTGATGAACGCTCGTGTACATTCCGTTGAAACATTTGGTCTTGTAGATGGACCAGGTGTACGTTTTATCTTATTTCTACATGGATGTCCTTTTAGATGTCAGTTCTGTCATAACCCAGATACATGGGCAAGTCAGAAGTTTGAAGAATGGACACCACAGCAGGCATTAGACCGTGCCTTACGTTTTGAACCTTATTGGGGTAAAGATGGAGGTATTACTGTATCTGGTGGTGAACCACTTGTACAGATTGATTTCTTATTAGAATTCTTTAAACTTGCTAAAGCTGCAGGAATCAATACATGTATTGATACAAGTGGTGCATGCTTTACAAGAGAAGAGCCTTTCTTCTCTAAGTTTGAGGAATTAATGAAATATACTGATTTATTGATGGTTGATATTAAAGAAATCAATGATGAAAGACACCAGGTATTAACAGGTGCTTCAAACAAGCGTGTTCTTGATATGATTCAATATTTGAATGATATCAAGAAGCCTATCTGGATTAGACATGTACTTGTTCCTGAAAGAAGTGATTATGATGAAGATCTTCATGCATTGGCTGATTATATTGATACTTTAAGTAATGTGAAAAAGGTAGAAGTTCTTCCTTACCATACTCTTGGTGTATATAAGTGGAAGGAACTTAACTTAGAATATCAGCTAGAAGGAATTGATCCACCTACAAATGAACGTGTAGAAAACGCAAATAAGATTCTACATACAGATAAATATAAATAAGTATGATATAATGTCTCCTAGAAGGAGGCATTTTTCATGGATGAATTGCTTTTTGATGAAAATTATATAGTATTCTTACAGAATCAGAGTTTGGATACATTATGCAGCCTTTATTATGAGGTACACAATCAATTAATGGATATTATTCATACTCATAAAGGGGAAGAAGACTATAAAATAATTACCGCAAAACGTGCAATGATTGAAGGTACAATCATGTCAAAAGTGATGCAGGAACATGGTTATTCTTTAAATCAATATGCTTACTATAAAAATGATAAGATGGTTGCCTAAAAAATGTAACAGTATTCAAATGTCCGTTTACTTTTAGTAGTAAATAATTTAAAATATGAATGATTACTATTATGGAGGTAAAGGATAATGAAATTAGGTACTATTGAAGGTGGAGGAACAAAGTTCGTCGTTGGTGTTGGTGATGAGAATGGTAACATTTTTGAAAGAGAATCTTTCCCAACTACAACACCAGAAGAAACAATGAAGAAAACAATTGAATTTTTCAAGGATAAGGGTGTAGAAGCTATTGGCTTTGGATCATTTGGTCCAATTGACCCAGATAAGACAAGTCCTACTTATGGAAGCGTCACTACTACTCCTAAACCAGGATGGTCTAATCATAATGTCGTAAAGGATTTAGAAGAAGCATTCCCAGGTGTTCCTGTAGGATTTGATACTGATGTAAACAGTGCATGCTTAGGTGAAGTAGAATTTGGTGCTGCTAAAGGATTAAATAGCGCATTATACTTGACTATTGGTACAGGTGTAGGTGGAGGTGCTGTTGTAGAAGGTAATCTTGTACACGGCTTACTACATCCAGAAATGGGTCATATGAAATTGATCACTCGCCCAGAAGATACTTATAAAGGTAAATGTCCATATCATGGAACATGTTTTGAAGGTTTAGCAGCTGGACCAGCTATTGAAGAACGCTGGGGTAAGAGCGCTAAAGAATTACCTGTTGATCATCCAGCATGGGATTTAGAAGCTTATTATATTGCTCAGGCTTTATGTATTTATATTCTTACAATTTCACCTAAGAAGATTATTTTAGGTGGAGGTGTTATGCACCAGAAACAGTTATTCCCAATGATTCATAAATACGTTCAGGAAATGTTGAACGGCTATGTTGCAAAAGAAGAAATTACAACAGATAAAATCAAGGATTATATTGTTTATCCAGGACTTGCAGATAATGCAGGATTTTGTGGTGGATTAGCACTTGCTAAACAGGCATTAAAGAATAAATAAAAGCAGGCATAGCCTGCTTTTTTTAAAGGAGGATAATACATGCAATCACTTAGAGAACTTTATAAAATAGGAATTGGTCCTTCCTCATCTCATACTTATGGACCAATGAAAATCGCTGAAAGAATTAAATCACTTTATCCAGATATGGAAAAGGTACATGTTGATCTGTATGGTTCTTTATCTTTAACTGGTAAGGGACATTTAACAGATAAAATCATGCAGAAGACATTTGCGCCTGTACCATGTGATTTCTCTTTTAAGAGCGGTGAATTACCTTACCATCCTAATGGGATGTTAGTCACAGTATATTGTGGTGGAGAAGCATTAAAACCTATTGAGGCTTATTCTATTGGTGGAGGAGAAATCTATTTCAAGGGAGACTTAGAAGAGGAGAAGGTAGAAATCTATCCTCATCATACAATGCGTGAAGTCATTGATTATTGTGAAAATGAAGGATTATCACTTTATGATTATGTCTTACGTTTTGAAGATGAAAACTTTAAAGAATATTTATTTGAAGTTCTTGAAGCAATGTTTACCTGCGTAGAAAATGGGTTACATACACAGGGAATATTACAAGGCAGTCTACAATTAAAAAGAGTAGCCGGTTCTATGTATCAACAGGCTTTAAATACACATCATGAAATGGCTCAGGAACGTTTATTTATTGCTAGCTATGCTTATGCAGTTTCTGAAGAAAATGCAGATGGTCATATGATTGTTACTGCACCAACATGTGGTGCAAGTGGTGTACTACCAGCTATTCTCTATTATGCACATCATCAGATGGGCTTAAAAAAGAGAGACTTAGTCAAAGCACTTGCGATTGGAGGATTATATGGTAATACTGTTAAATATAATGCGACTATTGCTGGTGCAGATGGAGGATGTCAGGCAGAAGTAGGAACAGCTTGTGCGATGGCAAGTGCCTCTATGGCCTGGATCAATGAGTTAAATAATAGTCTCGTTGATTATGCAGCAGAAATGGGATTGGAACATAACTTGGGATTAACATGTGACCCGGTAGGTGGTTATGTACAGATTCCTTGTATTGAAAGAAATGCCTTGGCTGCATTACGTGCTTATGATGCGGCTATGCTTGCAGGGCAGTTAGGTTATGTACGTAAGAATAAAGTACCTTTCGATACAGTTGTAAGAGTTATGAAAGAAACAGGCAAAGACTTGAATGTTGCTTATAAAGAAACATCTCTAGGAGGTCTCGCAAAAGAATTGAAATAGTGATTTCACTATTTCTTTTTTTATAAAGGGGGGAATCTATGAAACAAAGATTTATTAAATATATATGTTTAAGCATATTGGGAGAAATGGCTATATCGTTTTATATACTTGCTGATACATTCTTTATTGCCCAGGGAATAGGGGATAAAGGACTCACTGCATTGAATCTTGCGATACCTGTATTTAATTTTATTTACGGGATAGGGCTTATGTTAGGAATAGGATCTGGTATTAGATTATCTATTTTGAAAATAGATCACAAGCATGATGAAATCAATCAGGTGTTTGATCATACAGTGCTTTTAGGACTTGTAATAGGAGTACTTTTCATGATTACAGGAGTATTATACAGTCCTTCTCTTGCAAGAATGCTAGGAGCCAATGATGCGGTATTACAAGATACAGTAATTTATTTAAGAACTATTATGATATTTACACCTGCCTTTATCTTCAATAATGCGCTCAATGCATTAGTAAGAAATGATAACAATCCCGCTCTTGCGACAACAGCTATGATTGTCGCTTCACTGATGAATGTTGTACTTGATTATGTATTTATATTCTTATGTCATATGGGGATGTTTGGTGCTGTTTTTGCGACTTGTCTTGCACCTTTGATTGGCTTAAGTATTCTCTCTTTACACTTCATTAAAAAGAAGAATACATTCCATCCCGTTCATCTTTGTTTTCAATTCTCTATGATTAAAAGAATTATTAAACTAGGCTTTCCTTCTATGTTGATAGAGATATCAAGTGGTTTGGTTGTTCTTCTTTTTAATACACTTATATTAAAGATTACAGGTAATATAGGTGTTGCTGCTTATGGTGTTGTATGTAATATATGGCTTGTATGTATTGCGATATTTAATGGTCTTGCAAATGGTATGCAGCCTCTTACAAGTGAATCCTATGGTTCTCATGATACAAAGAATCTTATTATGTTAAGAAGAATGACTCTTACTATCTCTTTATTAATATCTTTCATAATTTACTTAACAGTCTTCACAAATGCCTCTATGATCACTTCTCTATTTAATAAGACAAACAATCCAACATTATATAAACTAGCAATAGAAGGCTTTAAAATCATGTTTATTGGCTTATTCTTTGCAGGGGTAAACATTGTCTTAACTACATACTTTACTTCAATAGAAAGCGCTAAAATAGCTTCTACACTTATTCTATTGCGTGGTGTAGTACTTATCGTACCTGCATCTATTATTCTTTCACAATTAGGTATGAAAGGAATCTGGGCTTCATTACCACTATCTGAAATCATGACTACATGTGTAGGACTTACATATCTCAAACTTAAAAGAGCGATTGACTAAATCGCTCTTAAATTCTTTTTCTTAATATTATATAGAGTATGATTGAAAGAAGAGGAATAAGAAGATACATTCCCACTATGATGAACATATTAGAAAGAGTACTAAAGGCTTTTGTCTGTTCATACAACATCATAGACATCGATATTGTGCTGTAGTGCATCACAAATATACCAATGACTTCTGCACCTATAAGCAGATAAAATAATTTAGACATCTTTGCCTTTATTAATAGGAATGTAAGGAATAATGATACAATCAATAATGGTAGAAGCTTAAGAAATAAGCTGCTATAAAGAGTTTGAGAAACATTCATAATATTCACCTGCACTTTCGTTTATGTTTTTCCTCTATAATTATTATATGAATTATTTAAGAAGGAGTAAACATATATCACTATTTAGAAAAAAGTCTATTTATATGCAGAAGTTACAGGAGTCTTGTAACTTACATTAAAATAGATTAAAATACATATAAAAGGGGAATCACTATGAAAGATACGACTAAATCAATTATCTATGGGGCAACTCCTATAGCACTTTATATCATACAAACTTCATCAACAGAATATGTACAGAAGTTCCAGCATGCACTCACATTACTTACACAGGATCAGAATTATTCTACTGCTATCTCTTTTTCCATTATCTCAAATATCTTAATTGCGATATGTTTTATTCTCATGTTTGTGATGGCAACCAAGAATAATGTCACTAAACTCATTAGTGCTGTTTATGCTGTAGTAGGTCTATTCCTTCTCTTTGACCAATATACTGCCACTATTCAGAATCATCTTTATACAAATGTGATTACACAATTCACATATAATAATATTTCTTTGATTGTGATAACGACAGTAATTATGATTTATAATCTCTATAACCTTCTAAAAAAATAGAAATCATTGATGATTTCTATTTTTTTATTGCCCATAGCCTTTAAATTTATTGATATAAATTATATAATAATTATATATGGTGAAAAATATACTAAACAACTAGGAATTAATGCATGTTGGTAATGCTGATTCTATTGATGCTAGGGAGGAAATCTAATGGAAAACGTTATGAACAATACATCAAAGGTATTTGAATCGCACATAAGAATTCAAATGATTGCCAGTTTAAGTGTTGAAGATCTCACTTATAAACAGATGAAAGAGATTCTAGGTTGTACAGACGGGAATATGACAACACATACTAAAAAGCTAATTCAAGAAGGATTTATGGAAGTGAGAAAGGAATTTGTAAATAACAGACCACAGACAACTTATCATTTGACTAATGAAGGTAGAACACAGTTTGAAGAGTATGTAGCTTTATTGAATAAATTAGTAGAAGATGGAAAAAATGCACAGAAAGTCTGATTTTTATCAGATTTTCTTTTTTTTCTTTTTGGATAGTATATAATAAAGTTGTAGTGATAAGTAGTAAAGATAGTCATATAGTTCATGATTATATTAACAGGAGGAAATTATGAAAAAGACCCTATCGTTTAAATCATGCATTATCGCGTTCTACTTACTTGTATTTATCGCATTTATAATAGAGAAAAGACCTATTCTAAGTAATAGTACACCTTACTTCTCTAGAATAGCCAATGCGACTAATCTTGTTCCGTTCTACTATGATCCTAATACGAATTATCAGGCGTTACAGATGAATATTATCGTGAAGATATTCTTAGTGATGCCAATCGCATTATATTATGTGATCAAGAAGGATTGTACATTAGGACAGTTAATCACATTTATTCTAGGTGCTAGCTTTATTTTCGAAGTAGCTAAATTACTTTCATTAAGAGGCTATTTTGATATCACTGATTTCTTCTATTATATGGCTGGTGCTGCCCTCGCTTACTATATCTATAGAAGTATCAAGTTCTTTATCAAAAAATAAACAATTTAACATCATGAACTAAAAAGGAGGAAAATCAATTGATTTTCCTCTTTGTGTTTACTTTTCATCTTGATCTGGGATAATAAGCGAAACTGCATGTCTTAAACATTCAACATGAACAGGGAAACTCTGTCCTTTTTCACCATCAATATCATAGACAATATCCTCATCACAACTGATTGTGATATCCTTTGCCTGAACATAACGAATCATTGGATTTTGAGGATGAAGATTACGCTTATAATCCATAAAGACATTAAGTAGTTCAGCTACATTCCCTTTTTTAATAATAATAAGATCTAACTTACCATCACTTGTAGAAGCATATGGAGTCACTCCTGGAAATCCTCCTACATGAGAACTATTCGTAATCATGAATAAGGCAGCATCTTCTTCAAACTCTATTTCATCTGCTTTTACTTTAAGATGAAGTGATAAGCCTAACTGTTCAGGTAACATCTTCAATCCATTGATATAGTAGGCAAGAGGACCAAATTTCTTCTTTTCCTCTTTCGTGACAAGAAATCCAATATCACTAAACATACCACCACTTAATACATTCGCAAAACAATGATCATCTACATAACCTGCATCAATCTTCTTTGTCTTAAAACGAGCAATCATATCACGGAATGCTTCTGGTGTATTAGGAAGATTAAGGTAAGTCGCAAAGTCATTGACAGTACCTGCTGCTAGTATCGCAAGAGGAATCTTAGATTCACTCTTAATAAGTCCTGTTATGATTTCATTAATAGTACCATCCCCACCTACTGCCACAATAAAGTCATATTCATTTTTAGTCAGTCTAGCAGCACGTTCTAATCCATCGTTCTTACCTCTAGTAAAGTAAGTATCAATCGTATTCACATTAGTATGAAGAATTAATTGACCAATAAACTGATCAATAGATTTCTGGAATGCATGTGTACCACTAGAAGGATTAATGATAAACAAACACTTCATATATTATGCCTCCTTAATCAATTCAAGAAGTAACTTAACACCCTTTTTCATAGAATTAATACTACAGAATTCATAAGGACCATGGTAGTTATATCCACCAGTACCTAAGTTAGGACAAGGAAGTCCCATAAAACTTAAATTAGCCCCATCAGTGCCACCTCTAATAGGAGATGCAATAGGATCAAGTCCTATATTAATCATGGCCTGTTTTACCTTATATACAATATCAGGTGTCTTATTGATAACTTCAATCATATTCTTATATTGTAAAGTAAAGTCAATATCAATATAATTGCCATGATTGACCTGATTTAAATAAGAAGCAGCAAGCTGCATTGTATGAATCATATCATGCATATTATCCATGTCATGATCTCTTAGAATATAAGTCATCTTAGCTGTAGAAACATCACCTTCCATATGATGAAGATGATAGAAGCCTTCTTTATGTTCTGTTGCTTCAGGACGCTTATTATCACCAAGCATTGTATCAAACTGACGACCTAAAGTAAGAGCATTCACCATCTTACCTTTAGAATCACCTGGATGATAACTCTTACCAGTAATAGTGACATCAGCCTTATAGGCATTGAAGTTTTCAAAACTGAATTCATCAATTCTACCACCATCTACTGTATAAGCATAATCAGCATCAAATCTCTTTACATCAAAGTTTTCAGTACCTCTACCTACTTCTTCATCAGGAGTAAACGCAATACAGATATCACCATGCTTAAAATCTCTATTCTGGCAGATATACTCTACCATACTCATAATAATAGCTATACCTGCTTTATCATCCGCACCAAGAAGTGTAGTTCCATCAGTTGTAATTAAATCATCACCCACAAGACCCTTTAATTCAGGATTTGTTTCTGGATCTAAATACATCTTCTTTTCTTCATTAAGAATAATACGTCCTCCTGGATAAGAACGGATAATACGTGGATGAATATCATGTCCACTTGCATCTGGGGAAGTATCCATATGGGCAATGAATCCAATTGCTTTCATAGGCTCATCAGAATTACTATAAATTTTTCCGTATACAATTCCCTGATCTGTTCTTTCTACTTCATCTACACCTAAAATCTGCATTTCTTCACTTAAGAAATCAGCTAAATCAAATTGTTTTTCTGTAGAAGGAGATGTTGTAGAAGATTCATCAGACTGTGTATCAAAACTCACATATTTCAAAAATCTCTTTTCAATCAACATAAAATAACCTCGCTTTGTTTATTTCTTTCATTTTAACATAGTAAATAGTTTTTGTGAACTTGCATAATTAACTAGACAACGCCTATTGTTTTCATTATTATGGGGTAGGTGATAAAAATGAAATATTATGCCGTAAAAAACGGAAGAGTACCAGGTATTTATAACTCTTGGGCAGAATGTCAGAAGCAGATTCATGGCTTTAAGGATGCTTCTTATAAGTCCTTTACATCACGCACGGAAGCAGAAGAGTTTATTTCTGATAAAAAAGAAATGCCTCAAATGGAACATGGGTTAATTGCTTATGTAGATGGTTCTTTTAATGCGAAAAAGAAAGTATATGGTTATGGTGCTGTATTAATTGATGGACAGCAGGTCATTAAACGTCTTTATGGACATGGAGATAATGAAGAATGTATATCTAGTCGTAATGTCGCAGGAGAAATATTTGGGGCACTTGCAGCTGTAAAGTATGCAGTAGAACATCCTGAATATGATGGTATTGTGATTTATTATGATTATATGGGTATTGAAAAGTGGGCTATTGGAGAATGGAAAGCTAATAAAAAGCTGACACAGTATTATGCTGATAAAATGGCTAAATACCGTAAACAATTGCCTATTGTCTTTATGAAGGTAGAAGCCCATACAGGAGACTTCTATAATGAACAGGCAGATCAGTTAGCAAAGAAAGCAGTGGGAATTGAATGAGTGAAAAAATAACAATCTTTGATATTGAAGAATTAAATAACGATCCTGTTAGTATCTGTTCTATTGGAATAGTCGTATTGGAGGATATGAAAGTAAAGGAAACATTCTATTCCCTTATTAGACCTCCTAAATTGACTTTTGATCCCTATCGTTATAAGGTTCATAAGATCAGACCACAGGATTTAAAGAAACAACCCACTTTTCCAGAAATCTGGCCTAAGATTAGTCAATATTTTGAAAACAGTATTGTGATATCTCATGATATCCAGTCAGATCTTAATCATTTATTGGCAGTGTTTAGAAGGTTTCGTATAAGAAAGCCTACTTGTTTCTTATCATGTACATTAGTACTCGCAAAGCTGTTTCATCCTGAATTACAAAAGTATGGCTTAGGTTCTCTATGTGATTATTATTCAGTGGAATTAGAGAATGCCCATAACGCATTGGCTGATTCTTTAGCCTGTGCAGAGCTTTTAAAGAAGATGATGGATGAACATCACTATACAAGTCTTAAAGAGCTTCACGAGAAGGAAAATGTCCCTTTAGGACGTATGACAAGTTCTTTTATTGAACCTCTTGTATCAAGCGATAAGGTACAGGAAGTAAAGATGGGAATACAGAAAGAAACAGTTGCTTTCACTGGAAAACTTGCTCATACAAAACAAGAAATAGAAGCATTTGTAGAACAGGATGGTATGACACCATCATTTCATGTTACAACACAGACAAGATATCTCGTTATTGGAAAAAAGGACTACAAGCAGACAAGATATCAAAAAGGCAATAAGAAGATTAAAAAAGCCATGACACTATCAAGACAAGGTCAGGATATTAGAATCCTACATGAAGACCAGTATATTGATATGGTAAGAAAAAGAACTCTTAAGGCATAGAGTTCTTTTTCTTACACACTATTTTAAAAAAATGACGCTTTTTTTTATTGTAAACAGGATAAAAGTACAGTTTGGTGCACAAATACGTCATTTTATTTAAAAAATGTATTGAAAACGCTTCTAATATTTGATAATCTTATTATAGGTGATTAATTATGGCAAAGACTTCAAACTATTTATTTAAACTTGATTTAATGATTTTAAGCTTATTGAAAGAAAAAGATCAATATGCGTATGAACTAACTAAAGAGATTGCAGAAAAATCTAAGGGTCGTATTGAACCGAAGAATGGTACTATGTATCCTATTATTTACAAACTCATTGAAAATGGCTATATTTCAAGCAATACAATCATTTACCACAATAAAGCTAGAGTGTATTATCACCTAGAACCAGCCGGAAAGGAATATTTAGATAAGATTATTGTGGAATTTGATGAACTAGTGGATTGCATCAATTCATTTATTCACAAAGATTAAAATAGAGTTTCCATGATGGAACTCTATTTTTTTGCATAAAAAAGAAATAGGCAAATGCCTATTTCTTGATTTCTTTATAACTGATAGCGAAAGGTCCAGTTTTAGTAACGATTGTGATTGTATCGCCTTTTTTATACTCTTTAAATTCTTTTGCGGTAGCACGATAAGTAAATTTCTTTTTACCTGTTTTTACATTGAAATGATATACCTGTGAGAACTTAGTTGCATAATGTTCTGTCTTAGTAATAACACATTCTTCTGTATTAGTTACCTTTGCAAGAGGATCATTGATCCAGCATAATGCAAGTGGAATAAAGATAACTAGGAAGCATGTAAATAATGCATCTCTAGGTAATCCAGCTTTTTCACCAATCCAGCGATAGAATACAAAGATAATTAAGAATACAATAATTGTTGCATAAATAACAGGTCTTGTATTTTCCATTGCATATTTAGTAAATAGAATTAACCATCCTGTAGTAGTAGGGATAATAAAGTTACCGAAGAACAATCCATACAATTCTTTGATTGCTGGCTGATTTCCTTCGGCAGTTAGGCCTAAATAGTAAATACCTGCAAGCACAGGGATAACGATAGAAATTAATCCACCCACAACAAGAGAATCAAGTGCACCAATCATACCAGCCACTAATGACACTAACTGGATAAGTGTTAATACAAGCATCACTGGTTTAGTAACTGATACAGCAGGCATACGACTAGGTGCTTCCTTTGTACCCTCAACATCTTCATAAGGGATCTTATGATCAGTACATTCTTCAACTAATTCAGCTAAATCAGCCACTTCAAATTCTAATGAAGAAAGCTGTGCAATCACTCCTTCTTTAGAATAAATAGTAAGTGTCTTACCATCATCTACTAGTTTAGTAATGTCTTCATAAGCATACTTCTTTTCGTTATTACCTTCTTTAAAAGTAATATCATCTTCAGTCATCATATAAGAGAAAGTCTTCTTCTTGTTCACCTTTAAAGTGATATAAATCATAAGTAGAAGCCCGATGACACCAAGCCCTGTAATCACATAATAACCGTCTTTTGCTTCTATAAAGCCAAGAACTAACATGATAATACCAAATACAGGACAAAGGAACTTCATTGTACTAATATGAAATAGTAAACTATCCTTATATGTTACGTCTCTATTCATTTGTTTACCTCAACTCCTTACGTATACAGTATATATTACATTAATTTTAGATGTAAACACAAGCGATAGTTGATAAATTATAGCCTTATTAAGGTGATTTATGGTAAAATAAATCTATATGGAGGTAAAAATATGAAAACTCTTACAGTTGCAGTGCCTTGTTATAATTCACAAGATTATATGAGACATGCTATCGAACCATTATTAATATGTGAAAATGATATTGAAATCTTAATCATTGATGATGGTTCTAAGGATAAGACAGGAGAGATAGGAGATTTATTAGAGGAAGAATATCCTGCAACAATCAGATGTATACATCAGGAAAATGGTGGACATGGTGAAGCAGTGAATACTGGTTTAAAGAATGCAACCGGACGCTTCTTTAAAGTATTAGACAGTGATGACTGGTTTGATGAAGCATCTTTAGTTAAAGTGATTCAGACATTAAAGAAACTTGGTAATGATGTCGATATGATGATCTGTAACTATGTCTATGATAAACCATCAAAGAATACACAGAAGCCTATTCGTTATACAAATGCATTACCTGAAAATAAGATTTTCAGATGGTATGATGTGAAATATTTCTATCCATCACAGAACCTATTAATGCATTCAATTATCTATCGTACAGAAGTATTACGTGCAAGTGGTCTTGTACTTCCTAAACATACATTCTATGTAGATAACTTATTTGTGTATGAACCTATTCCATTTGTTCAGACTATGTATTATCTAAATGTTGATTTATATCACTATTTCATTGGTCGTGATGATCAGTCAGTGAATGAAACAGTGATGATTAAACGTATTGATCAGCAGATTAGAGTGAATAAACGTATGATTGATGCGATTGATATTGATAAGCTTAAATCACGTAAGATGAGAAAATACTTAATCAAGTATCTATCTATGATTACTACAGTAACTACAGTACTTTGCGTAAAGAGTGGTACAGAAGAAAACCTACAGAAACGTAATGATTTATGGGCTTATATGAAGGATACAAAGCCTGCCGTTTATAAGGAAGTAAAGAAGACTGCATTAGGTCTTGCTATGCAATTAAATGATCCACTAGGACGTAAACTAATTGTTGGTGGATATAAACTTGCACAGAAACTATTTGGTTTCAATTAACAGTGATTCTATCACTGTTTTTTTATGTTGACTATTACCTACTGAATCGATAGAATAAAATTTGGGTGATTAAATGATTAAGAAATTCATAAAGACTCATGAACATGCATGGGTTCTTGTCTATTTTGTATTTTATATGCCTTGGTACTTTGGCTTACAACAAAGAAATATTAGTCATTTCTTTGATATGTATGTAGGATTAGACCGTATCATACCATTTGTACCAGCATTTATTATTCCTTATATCTATTGGTTTTTATTTGTTGCAGGAACTTTGTTATTCTTGTTTTTCTATGATGCAGATGAATTCTATCGTGGCTTTTCATTTCTAGCCTGTGGTATGACTATTTCACTTATCATATTCACAATATTCCCAACAACATTCTGTCATCGTCCAGAAGTACTTACAGGGAATGCCTTTGAACAATTCTGGTTAAGATTTATTTATGGGGCAGATAAACCAACTAATGTATTTCCAAGTATTCATGTATTTAATTCAATAGGATGTGCGATAGCACTTATTAAATCAAAGAAATTCAAAGATAATAAACCAATGCATATATTTGCGATTATCTCAGCAGTACTTATTACATTATCTACAATGTTTATCAAACAGCATTCATTTATGGATGCTGTAGCAGCAAGTATAATCGCATATGTGCTCTATCAGCTCATTTATAAGAGAGAACATCCACGTTTACGTCAATTTGTATATTCTAAGTTTCCTAATAAAGGCTAAAGGTGTCAGTAAAATGACACCTTTTTAATCGCAATAGTTTATTATGATTGAAAGTTTTGCGGTTTAAAACCGCAAAACTATTGTTGAAATGGTAGTTTTGCGATTCCATATACATGGAAGAGGTGATTGTATGATAGAAAAACCACTATATTTAGACAAAATCATGCCTTTTGTAGATACTCCATTTCTGAAAATATTGACTGGAGTTCGACGTTGTGGTAAATCAACAATTCTGAAGATGATTATTAAAAAACTAAGAGAAGAGAAGCATGTGGATGATGAACAGATTCTTAGTTATCGCTTTGATTCTATGGAATATGAAGATATGACTACAAAAGAATTGTATGTGGAATTGAAGTCAAAAATAATACAATCAAAAACGCTCTTTTTAAGTAAATTGTTGCTTTGAGTAATCTTATTC
>UMHU01018071.1_pt1 | contig 82207 bp, 73 predicted proteins | sample 1965591 | NCBI WGS metagenome assembly UMHU01 (sample SAMEA4836101, study PRJEB28245) | human gut metagenome | biome: gut microbiome; material: fecal sample | place: Denmark | collected 2008
TACGAAATCATCAAAATCAGGAACGGTATTGCCCGCCAGCTGCGCGATACCCGCATCAGCGCGCATTTATCGCTGGCACAGGTCGAAAAGCTGTCCGGCATTCCAGCCAATATTATCGACCTGTTGGAAGTCGGCATCAAACCGGTTGACCTCGGCCATCTGTACCAGCTGGCCAAAGCCTACGGCAAGGCGGTCAAAATTACCCTGATATGAAAAAAGCCCCGATATTAAAAGTCAAGCATAAGAAAAAATAATATCGTCATTGTCGGACTTGGAGTCGATAGTTGGCGAGAACGAGCTATAAGCGAAGTTCGTGGCCTACGGGACGAAAGGGAGCTCAACGTAGTTGGGAATTTACACACGGCAATCCAGAGCCCCCCGGGTCAAGCCCGAGGGTGACAGGGGAAAGAAAATGATACTGTCATTGCCCGGCTTTTTTTCTTTTTCGTCATTCCCCGGCTTGACCGGGGAATCTGTAAGGGAGATGTCCGGTTCAAGGTCGAACATGACAAAAAACAAAGCCCCTCTTCCGAGGGGCTTTTGCTTATTTGCTTTCTTTGCCGGCCGGTTTGGCTTTGGCTGTCTTCGCCGCCGGTTTCCTGACGGCGGTTTTCTTTTTGGCCGCCGGTTTTTTTACTGCGGCTTTGGCTTCAGCCTTGGCCGGTACCGCCGGTTTTTCGGTTTCGCTTTTGGCCGCGTTTTTTTTCTTGCCCGGCGCTTTTTTTGCGGGCGCCTTTTTTACCGGTGCAACTTTGATCTTCGCCGGCACGGCTTCTTCCTGCCGAACTTCGGCTTTGGCCGCTGCCGGTTTTCCGGTCGGAACATATTTGACGACGAACCAGATCAGCGCGCCGAGCATAACCGCCAGAAACAGCAGCGTGCTGCTGAAGCCGAGCCAGCCCAGCGGAATGAACAGAATGTAGGCGGCGGTCAGGACGACGGCGCTCAGCCGCATTCTGCTGTCAAAAGCCATGTCGCGGCGTGCCAGTTTGGCAATAACCTGCGTGCAAAGGGCATAAAACATGGTCAGAATCAGATACAGCACAAACAGGATGACAATGCCGGCAATGCCGCCGATAACCGCCGACCAGTTCAGCCAGCTTTTGAAGACGTCGGTATAATCGCCTTTGGGGATATAGTTGTCGCCCTCAATCTTAATGACTTTGACCTGGTTTCTGTTAACCGTGTAAATGTTGGTGCGGGTAACGTAAACGCCCTGCGGCAGCAGGTTGGCGTCCAGATTGGTAACGCGCGTGTCCAGAACCAGCGGCAGCGCCAGGGGCGTATCTCTGCCTTCAATCCGTATCTGCGCCATTTTGAACGTGTTGAGCGGTTCGACGATTTGGCCGTTAACAACCTTAACCGGCAGCATCTGGTCGGCAATTTCCTGCGCATAGGGAACGTAAGCCGCGCCCTGAACCCTGATGACAATGGCAAAAATCAAGGCCATCAAAACCGACAGGCAGGCCAGAAACTTCATGCCCAGGCCTTGGCCGTTAAGGATATAACTGGTAATTTTTCTCATTTTTAACCCCGTTTTCAAATTGTTACTGATGTCTTTTTATAACCTTTTTCAGTAAATGTAAATTTATTTTTCTTGCCGGACGGGAAGATAGATTTTTTCCCAGCCCGAATTGTGCGTTGCGCCCTCAACGCGCACGACCGGATGCTTTCCGCCGACAAAGTCTTCAATCAGCGCTGCCGGCATGACCTTGTCGTCGCTCCCGGCATAATGGATTTGCGGAATTTCCAGATATTGCCGGCGATAGCTTTCCAGACTGAGCGATTCGTTGATTGGGGGCAGACCGTGATATGTTGTCCAGGCCAGCGGATCCAGATTTCCGGCGATGGTTACCAGCTTTTTGACCCGGAGGCCGGGTTTGGCGGCGCTGATGAGCCCCGCCACCTGTGCGCCGCCCGAAAAGCCGACGAGAATAACCTCATGGCCTCCGGCCGTCTGCCGGACCGCGTCATATTCGGCATTAATCACTTCCGGAGCAAAGCGCGCCGTGGTCCAATGCCGTTTGGCGCAAATCGGGCTCATTATGTACTGGCAGGGGCGCGCCAGATAGATGACGTTCGGCGACGGGTCGCCGAAGGCCAGTTCGCGCAGCATGGTTCCCTGCGGCGTCGGATCTGCGGTCGGCCGCCCGCGGCTGTCAAAAGCGTGGCCGTCCCCCTCGATATAAAATTTGTAAACGCCGTCCGGTTCGCTGATTTTCTGCCATGACGCCAGTTTGAAGTCGCGCGTTTCGATTTCCTTATATGCAAAATCGTCCGGAACCTTTATGCCCGAACAACCGGCCGACAGCAGGCCGAAAAGCGCGGCGATAAAGATAAATTTGTGCATGTCTTTTCTCCGTTGTTTGTTTTCAATATATACCGGAAACGCCGCCTGCCAAATATTTTTTTGCCCGTCTGGAAATTTTTCCGCGCGTGATTAGATATTAGACGATTATAAAACCCGTTTGCAAAGGAGAACGATTATGGCTGCATCAAAAACACAACCGAATATGGGCATCTGGCATCTGATTGCCGGCATTGTCATTGCCGTGCTCGGCGTCTATGTCTGGTTCAATCCGGCGGCCACCCTGCTGGGGCTGGCGCTTTATCTCGGCATTATTTTCATTGTCGTCGGCGCCGGCTATTTTATGCTGTCTTTTTCCAACCGTTCCGGCTGGTACCTGACGGTAGGCATTCTTGACATGCTGGTCGGCGTTATCTTCGTCGGCAATCTCGGCCTGACCGCCGCAACCCTGCCGATTGTGCTGGCGCTGTGGTTTCTGGCCATCGGCGTTATGCAGATTGTTGCGTCCTTCAGCCTGCGCCGCGAGGGATATTCCTGGGGTTGGTCGCTGCTGGCCGGCGTTTTGGGCGTGCTGTTTGCCTTCCTTATTCTGGCTTATCCGGCCGTCGGCGCCGTTACCATTACCGCGCTGGTCGGCGCATATTTCTTCATGTATGGCGTTATTGAAATCGGCGAATACGTTTCCAACCGCCGTCTGATGCCGGCCGAGGCCGACATTTAGTTTTGTTTCCGCGTCCGGGCGGCTTTTGCTGCCCGGACGTTTTTTTCACAGGAGAAAATAATGGCGAATGAAAACAACAAAATCGGCTTGATTCCGGCAACGCTGATGGTTGCCGGCAATATGATGGGCTCCGGCGTATTTATGCTTCCTGCCAATCTGGCCGCCATCGGCAGCATTGCCATTTTCGGCTGGCTGATAACCATTGTCGGCGCTGTGGCTCTGGGGCTGGTGTTTTCCAAACTGACGCAGATTTATACCGCTGCCGGCGGTCCGTATGCCTATTCGCGCAAGGCTTTCGGCGATTATATGGGGTATCAGACCAATCTGGTCTACTGGCTGGCGAACGTTGTCGGCAACGTCGGGCTGGCGGTGGCCGGTCTCGGTTATCTTACCACCTTTTTCCCCTCGCTGAAAGATCCGCTGATTATGGCTTTGGCGCAGATAGGCGTTATCTGGTTCTTCACTTATGCCAACATTCTCGGGCCGAATATTGTCGGGCGCATTCAGGGAATGACGACCACGGTTGCCCTGCTGCCGATTGTCGGCATGGCGGTTTTCGGCTGGTTCTGGTTCAGCCGCGATACTTATATGGCCGGCTGGAATGTTACCGGCGAGAGCAATCTGACCGCTTTGGGCATGACGCTTAATTTTACGCTATGGGCTTTTATCGGCGTTGAAAGCGCCTCGGTTTCGACGGCCGTTGTCAAAGATCCGGCGCGCAACGTGCCGATTGCGACCGTGGTCGGCGTGCTGTTGGCGGCCGTCTGCTATATTCTGAGTTCGTCGGCGATAATGGGCATCATTCCCAATAAGGAACTGATTGCTTCTTCCGCGCCTTTCTCCGACGCCGTTTCCATGGCGCTGGGGCCGGTGGCCGGCAACATCGTCGCCCTCTGCGCGGCGGTCGGCTGCCTGGGTTCGCTGGGCGGCTGGACACTGCTTGTCGGACAAACGGCCAAGGCTGCCGCCGATGACGGCCTGTTCGGCAATGTTTTCGCCCGCGTCAACTGCCGCGGCGTGCCTTCGGCGGGACTGGCCATCGTTGCCGGCATCATGACCCTGCAGGTTCTGGCTACCATGTCGCCGACCGCTTCCGAGCAGTTCGGCAAAATCGCCTCGATTGCCGTCATCATGACGTTGCTGCCGTATATCTACTCTTCGGTGGCGATTAAGATTATCGGCCGGGACAAAATGAGCCGCGGCGAAAATGTTTTTTACACCTTTGTCGGACTGATTGCCGCCTTTTACAGCATGGCGGCCATGATTGGTTCCGATCCGAGCCAGACGCGCTGGGCGCTGATGTTTGTCATATCCACCGTTATTTTTTACGAACTGGCGGTCAGCCGCAAGCTCGACATTAAGGAAAACCACATCAAACCGGGCGGCTGTGTGCCTTTCTGGGTACGCTGGCTGGTTCTGATTGTTACGATTCTGGCGCTGGTCGCCATGTTCTGGATTTCCGTCGGCCGCTATCATGCCTCGTCGCTGCATACCCGCGGCCATGTTCAGATAATCAACGATATTGAAAACCTGTAGGAAAGGGAAGAAAAATGGAAATGAACAATCCTTTTAGAATAAAGGCGCTGGTCGTCTACGACGGCATTGACGAGGAAAATGCCACGGCCAGAGCGCTGCGCGCGCTCAAACAAGACTTGGAGGAAAGCGACGTTGAGGTTGAGGTTTCGCAGTGTATCTGCGACGCCGAACTCATCGTCACCTCAGACCCGAGCGTACAGTGCGTTCTGGTCTACCTTGACGGTGCCGACGACGAAAAACATCGCCGCATTCAGCATTTTCTGGAACTTCTGCGCGGCCGTAACCACGATATGCCCGTGTTTCTGATGTCAAACCGCACCAAGGCTTCCGAGATTCCGGCTGCCATTCTCGACAAGGTCAACGACTTTATCTGGATTCTGGAAGATACCTCGGATTTCATCAGCGGGCGTATTCTCGCCGCCGTTCAGCGTTACCGCGAGTTTATCCTGCCGCCGATGTTTAAGGCGCTGGCCGAATTTTCCGACGTTTACGAATACTCCTGGCACACGCCGGGGCATACCGGCGGCACCGCTTTTCTGAAATCGCCGGTCGGCCGGGCGTTTTTCAACTTTTTCAAGGAACCGGTTTTCCGTTCCGATCTGTCGATATCGGTTGGCGAACTCGGTTCATTGCTTGACCATTCCGGTCCTATCGGCGAGAGCGAGAAGTATACCGCCCGTATTTTCGGCGCCGACCGCACTTATCATGTTACCAACGGTTCGTCGACATCAAACCGGGTTATTCTCATGGCCAGCGTCGTCCGCAATCAGGTGGCGCTCTGCGACCGCAACTGTCACAAGTCGGTTGAACAGGCGATTACCATGTCCGGCGCCATTCCGGCTTACCTGATTCCGTCCCGCAACCGCTACGGCATCATCGGCCCGATTCATCCCGCGCGGATGACCGGGGAGGCCGTGCGGAAAACCGTTGCCGACAATGCTTTGATTCGCGAGGGGATAGACCCGCAGCCGGTTCATGCCATTGTTACCAATTCGACTTATGACGGTTTGTGCTACAATGTCCGCCGGATTAAGGAACTGCTCGGCGAAAGCGTCGACCGGCTGCATTTTGACGAAGCCTGGTATGGTTATGCGCGGTTCAACCCGCTTTATGCCGAACGCTTTGCCATGTACGGCGACCCGAAGGATTATGACCGCGGCGGCCCTTCTGTCTTTGCCACCCAGTCGACACATAAGCTGCTGGCCGCTTTTTCGCAGGCGTCGATGATTCACGTTCGCGACGGCCGCCGCCCGATAGAGCATAAGCGCTTTAACGAAGCGTTCATGATGCACGCCTCGACGTCGCCGTTCTATCCGATTATCGCTTCCAACGACATCAGCGCCGCCATGATGTCGGAAGAGGGCGAAGCGCTGACCGAAGACGCGATTAAGGAAGCCGTCGCTTTCCGCAAGACGGTTGCCCGCCTGCATTGCGAAGCCATGGAGAAAGGCGGCTGGTTCTTCAGCGTCTGGCAGCCGGATTTTGTAACCGATAAGCAAAGCGGCAAACGGATTCCTTTCTGCCGCGCTTCGGAAGAGCAGCTTTCGACCGATCCTGAATGCTGGGTTCTGCATCCGAACGAAGAATGGCACGGTTTCGGCGATATTGAAGATGGCTGGTGCATGCTTGACCCGATAAAGGTTTCCGTCGTTACGCCCGGCGTCAATGCCGACGGCAGCCTGGCCGATTGGGGAATTCCGGCCTCGGTGCTGACCTCTTATCTGGACAATAAGGGTATTATTGTCGAAAAGACCACCGATTTTACGATTCTGTTTCTGTTTTCGATGGGCGTTACCAAAGGCAAATGGGGCACGCTGCTGAACGCGTTGTTTGAGTTCAAAAGGGATTATGACCGCAATACGCCGCTGGAACGCGTCATTCCCGGTCTGGCGGCCGAACATCCGGAACGCTATGCAGGCATGGGGCTGAAGGATTTGGCCGGCGAAATGTTCAAGGCTATGTCCGAATTGGGAACTACCCGCGCTTTGTCCGAAGCCTTCTCTGTCTTGCCGCATCCGGATATGGCTCCGGTAGACGCTTACGAGCGTCTGGTTAAAGATGACGTTGAATCTCTGACTCTTGAGCAGATGGCGGATCATACTGTGGCAACCGGCGTTGTGCCGTATCCGCCCGGAATTCCGCTGTTGATGCCGGGCGAAAATGCCGGCCCGGCCGACGGACCGCTGCTGGGCTATCTGAAGGCATTACAGGCCTTTGACCGGAAGTTTCCCGGTTTTGCCCATGACACGCACGGCGTTGAAGTTGACGCGGACGGAAATTATACGATTATGTGCATTAAAAAGTAAACGAAAAACCCCGGATACTTCCGGGGTTTTTTGCGGGCCCAAAAACATCCCGGCAAAGCCGGGATGTTTTTTTAACGGCGCTGGCCGCCGTCGTCAAAATGTCCGGTATGGAAATAATGGCTGTCGTGTGTGTCTTCGTGCATCAGATGACAGGCGGCGATGACGGCAATGGCGGCAATAATCAAAACTTTTTTCATTTCTTTCTCCTCAAAATTATAAAACAAGTATACTCCGTTTTTATGGCGGCACAAACCGAAAGCGCGATTATTGCACAGAATATCAGGGCTGGGTTTCCGGCGCGGAAGATATGAAATGGATAACCCTTTGCGGATAGGGGATATTGATGTTGTTTTCTCGGAAGCGTTCGACGATTTTCTCCCTGATGCGGAACGAAATGCCGGCACCGCTGTAAACGTTGGCCGTATAGCAGTTGAGCTGGAAATTGAGGCTGTTGTCGCCCAGATCCGTAAACTGCAGGGACGGCGGCGGCGAATTGAGAACTTCCGGATCTTCGCCGGCAATTTCGAGCAGGATGGCCTTGACCTTGTTGATGTCGCTGTTGTAGTCGACCCCGACCTTGATTTCCACCCGGCCCATCTGGTCGCTGTAGGTTTTGTTAATCAGACTGTTGGCCAGAATGGAGGCGTTGGGGACGATGACATTGGACTTGTTCCAGGTTTCAAGTTCGGTCGAGCGCATGTTAATGCTTTTAACAATGCCTTCCTGGCCGTCGATGATAACCCAGTCGCCGACCTTAATCTGCCGTTCAAACAGAATGGTCAGACCGGCGACCAGACTGCTGACCATGTTCTGCAGGCCGAGACCGGCGCCGAACGACAGGGCGCCGGCAATAATCGCAATGCTGCTTATGCTTCCGCCCATAACCGCAAAACCGACAATCAGCGAAATGATAATGCCGAAAAAGCCAATGCCCGAAATGACCGAGTTCTTAACGCCGGGATCCCAGTCAATCTGGCTCAGGCTGCCGTTTTGAAAACTTCCCTTAAGCATTTTGAACAGAAAGGACGATACGAAAAAGCTGATAATGCCGAGCAGAATGGAGGTAATTGAAATATGCAGGCTGCCGATGTTGAAGCCGACCAGAAAGTTGCGGACCTTGTTCAGCATGATGTCGACTGACACGCCCCAGACGGCCAGCAGGGTCAGAATGGCCATAATGCCGAGAATGGGCTTGAGAATCAGCGCAAACCAGAAGTTTGCCTTTACCAGTTTTCGCGGATTGATGCGCAGCGTCCGGCTCCAGAATTTCAGCCGCATCAACTGACGGAAGATAACCCTCAGCAGCCGGTCGAGAATGTAAAAGACGGCAATGACAACGCCCGATATGATGAAACGGTTGATGGCAAATTCCGAAAGCCGTATATAACCAAACAGCGATGCAGCAAAGGAAACCGCCATGAATACGGTAACCGCCAGACTTATTTTGGCCGGTGTGCTCAGTTCCTTGTATTCTTCCTCGTCCTTGCCGGCGTTTTCCTTTCCGGTCGCTTCGGCGGTGGCTGCGTTTTTGGCGTTTTCTTCCGGCGTACCGTCAAAAAGAAACTTGTTGGCAACCAAAACGACACAAAAGGCTTTGACCGCATTGGCAAAAATCTTGAGAGAATACAGCACTTCCGGATTTACGTTCATTTCGGCGGCCAGCGATTGAAAAAAACTGACGATGCAGATGGCCGCGGCCGAGAAAATCAGCGCCTTGCTGCTGGCCTGCGCCCGGTCGTTGCTGACCTCGATAATCCGCCATTTGCCGTTTGCCGGTGTCAGCAAAATGCGAACCAGCGCTTGCGTCAGGAAAAAATAAAGCAGGTACAGCGCCGCCGTGTAAAGCATGGTTCCGAAGTTGCTTTTATTGATAATGGCGCCGTTTTTAATCCAGAACATGAACGTTCCGATAATTGCGGCGGGAATCAGCCCGCGGGCCAAAAACATCCACAGCGCGGCTCGCACTTTCTGCGTATAGTCCGGGTTGGCAATCGCCTCGCGGTAACCGAGCCTGGTTTTGATAAAATGGCGCAGGTATGCGGCGGCAAAGGTTGCGGCGATAATGTAAAACAGCGCGTAGACAATGTTGTCGTCAGCGGTTGCCATGTCGGCGGCAGGCAGCTGGCGGTACCAGTCGAGCGGCGACTTTATCAGTTCGAAGGTAAATTTGGCAAAGCTGACCAGTGAGGTCCAAAACTCCTGAGGATGGAAAATGGAGCTTTGCTTGGCAAAAATGCGCGTGAACAAATCTTGGTTGCGGACTTTCAAAATCAGCCCGTTTAAATCGTCGATTTTGGTTTTTGCCAGTTTTGCTTGGGCGATTGAGGTCTTATAAGCGTCGGCCTGTTTGTTAAGCTCTTTGCGCTGTTTGGCTATTTCCGCCGGTTCGTTGCCGTCGTCTGGGACTTCGCCGAGAGCGGCGATTTTTTTCTGAACGCTGCCGAGGTCATTGTTGAGCAGCGGCAGGTTTTGATTAAGCTTGTCCTGCAGGTCGTTGATTTTGTCAAGCATGCCCCCGGTAGCGCCGGGTCCGATTTTGCCCGAGTTCAGCTCGGCCGTCATCTTGTCCAGCTGTTTGTTGACGGCGCTGTAATCGACGTTTTCATTGTCGGCGGGCGGTGTTTGCGTCTGCGCGGCCGCGGCTGCGGCGGCAAACAAAACGAAAAAAATGGCGGCTAAAAGTTTTTTCATCATCAATCCTTTGCTTTTTTGGGCTTATATAATCACGGGACAGGCTATTAAAAGTGTTGCCGGAAGAATTTTATTGCACTACACTCGGACAAGAAGGAAAGGAGAACAGATGAAAGTATTGATGATAAACGGCAGTCCGCGTCCGCGGGGCTGCACTTTTACGGCGCTTTCCGTCGTTGCCGAAGCGCTGAACCGGGAAGGGGTCGAAACCGAAATTGTCCAGAGCGGTACCGGCGCGCTGCGCGATTGCATAGGCTGCCGCAAATGCCGCGAAAACGGTAACAGTCGTTGTATTTTTAACGACGATGTCGTAAACGGGATTATTGCCAAAGCCGAGCAGGCCGACGGTTTTGTTTTCGGTTCTCCGGTTTATTACGCGCACCCGAGCGGTCGGATACTGTCGCTTCTGGATCGGCTGTTTTATGCCGGTTCCGAAGCGTTTATGAACAAGCCCGGTGCTGCGGTGGTTTCTGCCCGGCGGGCGGGAACCACGGCTTCGCTGGACGTCCTGAACAAATATTTTACCATCAGCAGAATGCCGGTGGTTTCTTCCCGTTATTGGAATATGGTGCACGGACAGACGCCGGAAGACGTCATGCAGGATGCCGAAGGGATGCAGGTAATGGAGCTGTTGGGCAGGAACATGGCGTGGCTGCTGAAATGTATCGCCGCCGGAAAACAGGCGGGCGTTTTGCCGCCGCAGCTGGATAATCCGGTCATGACCAATTTTATCCGCCGTTAATAAAGAAAGCCTCCCGTCGGTTGCGGGAGGCTTTCTTTTTAGCCGTTTGGTCGGTTTTCTCGCGAATGCGTTTCTTTTGAATACAAATGATGCGGCGTTTCGATTTCTTCTTTTTCGACAAATTCGGCCTTTTCGACTTCCTCGTCGTCATCGGAAAAAGCGTTACTGACTTTCTGGGCGCCGTTTTTGGTTGCTTCCCAGGCGTCGCTGCTCACTTCTTTGGTCTTGTCCCAGGCTTTGCCTGAAAACTCTTTGGTGGCTTCCCAGGCTTCGCCGGCGGTGTCTTTGGTCTTTTCCCACAGGCTGTCGCTGTCTTTTTCAAAATTGTCTGACATTTCTTTTCTCCTTTTTTGGTGTTACCCCCGGAAAATAGTTGTTTTCGCGCCGCTTTCAATCAAGACTTTGTATTAAGGTATGTTTTTTTCATGTCCTAAGGTTTTATTCTGCAGTTTTAAAATTATATAGAACGCAGGACATTGTAACGGGAAGCAGAACATGAAAAAACTTGTAGTCATCCTGTGCGGAGTGATATGGGCTTCGGAAGCCGTCGCCGTTACCCAGATAATTCCGGCCGGGGAAGATGTCAGCGGCGGTAACGTGCACACTGTTGTCACGCAGCAGGTTTATGGTACGACCAGAAATTTTACCGTTTCCGGCAATCAGCAGATTATGTCCGGCGGCAAGTCGTACAACAGCGTCATATATCCCTACGGGCAGCAGAATGTTGAAGCCGGTGGCGTGTCTTATAATACGAATGTTACGTATGACGCCTTGCAGAATGTCAACGGCACGGCCTATTCGTCAACCGTTGCCACCCGCGGTACCATAGATGTCAACAGCGGCGGTTATGCGCAGGATACCGTCGTCAACGGAGGCATTTTTATCGTTTCTCGCGGCGGCAATGTAAAGGGAACGGTATTGCGCGGCGGTCGTGAGAATGTTTCCGGTACCGATGAAGATGCGACCATAATCGGCGGCTTGCAGGAAATTTTGTCCGGCGGGGTTTCCGAACGGGCGCAAATTACCGGCGGCCGGCAGCAGGTGGATGACGGCGGCACCAGTGTCGGCGCCGTCGTTTCCGGCCGCGGCAGACAGGAAGTTTCGGGAACGACGCGGCAGACTGTTGTCAAAAGCGGCGGCATTATTGACATTATCGACAACGGCGTTGCCGAACAGACACTGCTTGACGGCGGCGAGATGAATGTCGATTTCGGAGCCGTATCCCGCAATACGACAATCAGTTCGGGTACGCAGAGCGTTTACGGAACCGACACGGACAGCACGATAAACGGCGGCGTGCAGCAAATTGAGAGCGGCGGCGTCGCTTCGGGAGCCACAGTCAGAAACGGAGGGGTGCAAAGCGTTTTTTCGGGAGGCGAAGCGGAGAATACCGTCGTTGAACGCAACGGCTGGCTGTTCTTGTTTGCCGGCGGAACCCTGTCGGGAAAACCAGCGTAACCGAAGGCGTGGTAACATTTGTCGGCAGCAACAGCATTCCGGATATGGAAATGCGGAATGCCGTTGCGATTGTCCCCTACAGCCATGACTTCAGTTCTCTGCAGTTTGACAATTTGTCCGGCCAGGGAACCTTCGGCATCAGCAGCAGTCTGTCGGAAGGGCTTTCGGACAGAATTCTGGTACACTCGGGCAACGGAAATTTCGGCTTGGTGATTCATGACTACAGTCCGGAAGGGAGTACGCCGGCCCGCTATAAGATTATCGATGAAGACAGCGGAGCTGCGGACAGTTTTTATCTGGTCGGCGACGCCGTTGACGTCGGAGCATTTCGTTACGGGCTGGAGCGGGACGGCGACGACTGGGTTCTGGTCAGGACTCAGGACGTAACGGACAGCGCCGTCATTGCCAAAAACACCTATTCTTCGCTGGCGTCGCTGTTTTATACGCACCTGACGCCGGTTTACAACCACATCCGCAGCCGGCGCAACGCGTCCGGGCATGACAACGGTCTTTGGATAAAAGGGTTGGGGCAGAGGGTCAAATTTGCCTATAAGGACAAAAGCCGGAGCCGGATAGACATCTACGGCACGGAAATCGGCTATGACCGGGAAGTCTGGCGGCAGAACGGCCATTATCTGAGCATGGGCGTCTATGGCGGTTACACTTCTTCGCGCCAGAAATTTGACCGCAGCGGTCACGGCGATGCCGATACGCAGTCTCTCGGTTTGTATTCGCTGTTTAATACGGATGACAACTGGTTTGTCGATATGGTCGGCACCTATTTCTGGCATCGGCAGAAACTGCGGAGTTATACGCCCGCAGGCAGCGGCGTTGACGGCAAATACCGCACGAACAGCTGGCAGCTTTCGGCTTCGCTGGGAAAACGCATAAATTTTGACGGTCGGTGGTTTGTCGAACCGTCGGTCGGTTTGAATTACATGCACATTGACGCCGTCCGTTATCGCACCAACTTCAATACCCTGATAGAAACTTCCGACGCCGGTTATTTGAGCACCAGAGCCGATTTGATTGCCGGAAAGTCTTTTGTCTGGGGCGATAACCGCTTTTTGGACGCTTACGGGCGTTTTGCTCTGATTCATGATATCGACGGCAAAAGCAAGGTGCGCGTAGCCGATTACGGTTTTGCCGAAGACCTGTCGTCTCTGCGCTATGAACTTGGCACCGGCGTCAGCACCGCCTGGAGCGAAGACGGAACCGCCTATCTGGAAGCCTCCGCCCAGTTGGGCAGCCGCATTAAACTTCCCTGGGAAATTAACTTCGGGATTCAGTATCGGTTTTAAAAAAACGAAGGCCCGCTATTTTCGGGCCTTCGTCGGAAGATATGCCTAATTTCCGGCTTTCAGAATGTCGGCGGCAATCAGTTCCGGTGTCAGATGATAACGCTTATACAGTTCTTCAACGGGAACCCGGTCGGTAAATTCTTTTTTGGCGCCGAAGTTCAGCACTTTCATATTGCTGTCGCCGTAGAAACGGGCAATTTTTTCGCCGAAACCGCCGTCCAGTTCGCCGTCTTCCAGCGTGGCGACGATTTTGTGGTCGGCCTTCAGGCTGTTAAGCAGGTTTTCGTCCAGTCCGGTCAGGTAGCGCGGGTTGACGAGCGTTGCCGTAATGCCCTGTTCTGCCAGTTTGGCCGCTGCCCGCCTGCCGAGTTCAAAGAAACTTCCTGCGGCAATCAGGGCAACATTGCTGCCTTGCTGTTCAACCTTATAGGTATTCAGCCGTTCGAAAGTTTTTTCGGTTTCTTTTTCCGCATGAGCGACGGTTGACGGAATTCTGATGACAACCGGATGGGCGGTCTGTTCAATACCCCAGTCCAGCATGGACAGATATTCTTCTTTGGTTGTCGGCGCCAGGTAAACGAGGTTGGGAATATTTGAAATCAGCGGAATGTCAAAAGTTCCCAAATGCGTGGCGTCGCCGCCGGAGATGCCGTTCCAGCCGATGAGAATGACAGCGGGATTTTTGTTCAGCGCCAAATCCTGCGAAAGCTGGTCGTAAGTTCTCTGTACAAAAGAGCTCAAAACCCAGAAAACGGGTTTGCATCCGCCTTTTGCCAAAGCCGAAGCCATGGCGACGCCATGCTCTTCGGCAATGCCGACGTCAACGAAGTTCCGGCCGAATTTCTGGCGCATGTCCGGCGTCATGCCGATAGCGCCCGGAGTACCGGCGTTGATGAGGACGACCTTTTTGTCTTTGGCGATTTTTTCCTGCAGGTAATTGACCGTAATGCTGTTGTAGTTTTCGCCGCTGAGGTCAACGGTCGGATTGCCGGAAGCAATGTCGAAGGGAACGCTCCAGTGCCAGGTTTCCTTGTGTTCTTCCGCAGGTTTGTAACCTTTGCCTTTTTCGGTATGAATATGCAGAACCGTAGGCTTGTCCGTGTCTTTGACTTCTTTCATCAGCGACGTCAGTTTGGCAATGTCGTTGCCCTCTTCCAGATAACGGTAATCGAACCCGAGAGCCTTAAACATGTTGCACTCGGCTTTTCCGCCGGTCTGGCGCAGCAGCCGCAGGTTGCCGTACAGGCCGCCGTGGTTTTCGGCAATGGACATTTCGTTGTCGTTGACGATAATGATAATGTTGCTGTTCAAAATCGCGGCGTTGTCAAAACCTTCGAGCGCTTCGCCGCCGGAAAGCGAACCGTCGCCGATAACTGCGATGACGTTGTGCTTTTCGCCTTTGAGGTCGCGGGCTTTGGCCAGACCGCAGGCCAGACTGACCGAAGTGGAAGTATGCCCGACGATAAAATGGTCGTGCTCGCTTTCTGCGGGATTGGTGTAGCCGGAAATCTCCCGCATTCCTTCGTCGGTCAGAAAACCGTTTTTGCGTCCCGTCAGAATCTTATGCGGATAGGACTGATGCGAAACGTCATACACAATCTTGTCTTCCGGCGAGTTAAAAACGTAATGCAGGGCAATGGTTGTTTCGACAATGCCGAGGTTGGGACCGACATGTCCGCCGATTTTGCTGTCGCGGTTCAACACGGCGCTTCTGATTTCTTCCGCCAGCGCTTCAAGCTCTTTCAGGCTGAGTTTTTTTACGTCTGCGGGTGAATTGATGTTGTCCAGATAACTCATCTTTTTCTCCTGATATTAGTGGTAAGATTCGATTCTGCGTAACATCATAAATTCTAGAGCTTACTCTAAGTCAAGAGCTAATGTGGGTTTTCTGAATTTTTATTTGTATTTTTATGAAACCATTTTGAGCCCGACGACGCCGATGATAATCAGTCCGACGCTCACGATCCGGCACAGTCTGCGGCTTTCGCCGAAGAAAATCATATTGATGGTTACCGCGCCGGCGGTTCCCAGTCCCATCCACACCGCATAGGCGATGCTCATGTCCAGAAAATCAAGCGACAGGTACAGAAAAAGGTATGAAAGGGCAAAACCGCCGGTAAACAAAAGCAGATTGGCCAAATTCTTTTTTCGGCTGAACATCTTCAGACCGACAACGCCGGCAATTTCCAGCGTTGCGGCAATAATAACGTAAATCCATCCCATTCGCTTACTCCTTTTCGGCTGGTGTCTCTTCGTTTTCGGCCAGTTTCAGGCTGATAACCCCGGCAATCAGCAGGGCAATGAAAAAGCCTTTTGCAATTGTGAATTCAACGTTAAATATCAGTGTATCCATAAGCGCCGTGCAGACGGTGCCGACGGCCGAAAATATTGCGTAGACCGTTCCGGTCTGAATGGTTTCGCAGGCTTTTTCCAGAAAATAAAAGTCGGCAACGATGATAAGCGCGATTAGAATAAAGTGCGGCCAGCTTTCAGCCGCGTTGAAACCATAAATCCAAAGAAGTTCAAAAATACATGTCAGAACGACATAAGTCCATCCTTTATTAATTTTTTTCTCCTTACAATTAATAATAACAATTATATCATAAAACAACGAATGAAAGCAACGGAAATTTTTTCGCTTGTCAGAAGCCTTCTTATTTATATGGGCGGGACATAAGGCTCTCCATCGCCGACTTTATGGAAATGCCCGCAAACAGAACTTTGTTTACCACTTCGCAAATGGGCATTTCTATTCCCAGTTCACAGGCGCGTCTTACGACGGCTTGAGCCGTATAAATGCCTTCGACGGTGCGGGTGTTTTCTTCAATCAGTTTTCGCACCTCGCCGCGAATGCCGATTTCGTATCCGAAACTGAAATTTCTGGATTGGGAGCAGCCGGCGGTCAAAACCAGATCGCCGAGGCCGCACATGCCCATCATGGTGCTGTGGCGGCCGCCGAGAGCACTGGAGAGGCGGCCCATTTCGTTAAGTCCGCGTGTTATCAGTGCCGCCCGTGCGCCGTCGCCGAATTCTGCACCTTCAATAACACCGGAGGCGATGGCAATAATATTTTTGACGCTGCCGCCGATTTGCGGTGAAATCATGTCGGATGTGGTATATGGCCGAAAATAGGGTGTGGCAAGCATGTCGGTAAGCTGTGCGGCAAGACCGTCTTTGGCGCAGGCAATGGTTACGGACGTCAGTTTGCGCTGAGCAATGTCAACGGCAAAGCCCGGACCGGATAGAACGGCAATGGTTGCTGCAGGAATTTCGTCTTCGGCGATTTCCGACAGCATTTTTCCTGTTTCCGCTTCAATTCCTTTGGCACACAGAACAATAACGGTGTTTGTTTTGATAAAGGGTTTTATCTGCCGCAGGACTGAGCGCGTTGCCTGCGCCGATACGGACAGCAGAACGATATCCGCAAAATCGAAAACTTCGGCAATTTCGGAAGTCGATTTTATGGCGTCGGGCAGGGGGATGTTCGGCAGATGTTTGGTATTGAGATGTTTTTGGCTTATGGCGTCGATGACGTCGGAATTGCGGTCCCAGCAAAGAACGTTGCATCCCGCCCGTGCCGCGGTTAAAGCTAAGGCTGTGCCGAAAATCCCTGTTCCGATAATTCCGATTTTTTTCATAAATTCCTCCTGAAAATAAACGCTTCCTGCGCCAAACAGTTGCAGTTTTCTTCCGTTGTCAAAAGTCTATGCGTGAAATCGGCTAAAGTCAATATAACGATATCGCCTTGCCGAAGATTGTAGGAACAGGATGATTGTAAAATTGATGTGCATTTGCAGCATTACTTGACGTTTGTGTTGTATGACGATATAAATATCTTCGGTATTCTCTTATTGGTTGTTTGAGGTAAAAGTATGGAGAATTTTAAAGTTTATTACGGCGAATATAATTTGCAGCATTGGATTAAGTTGATATTAAAAAAAGACATAGAGTTATAAAATGCCGCAATAGAGTGGCTCACAATACTTATGTCAATATGTCGGTTCAAAACGACATAACGGAACTTTGCTCACGGAGAGAACTTGATTGTTGTAATGTTTTCATGCAGTTCTTCATTTTATTGTACATAGACAACATATTCAACGAAACATATAAAATATATATAAAAGAATTTGGCAATATGTGACAGATTTTTTGAAATAAAAAATGTGCGGACGAATAACGTCAGGGACTATATAAAACTTACATAATTAGCAATAATATTTTAATTTATTATATTCCTTGATTTCCTCCCAGAGGGCTGTGAGATTATTATAATCATATAGAACATAATCAATAAAGTCATGCCATAATTTAGGATGATTATTCAAAGAAAAGTCTGATACCATTTCCTGCATATTGGCATTTTGACAACTTTCAAGAAAAGTCTCTAATGCTTCTGGAGTTTCAATATTATGATATTTTGCCAAATTAAAGAGATTGCTATACATATAATGACGAATTTGATTAAAACGTTCATTAATTTTATAATACTGAACAATATTGCATTTTTTTACTGCAGGCAAATTATAGTCAAAATTAACATCAAAAAGTTTCCAAAAAAACAAAGGATGATGAAAACTTTTACCTAATTTTTGTAAATCCTCAATAAATTCTTTCTTGCAATTAAAAAAACTGGATTTTTTTATCTTATTGCAATTCGAGCAACATGGAATATAGTTATTAATACACAAAATAAGCTGCGGAAATTTTGATTGAGGAAATAAATGTTCAATTTCTGCTACTGGTAACTCTTTAGCGTCATGATCAAGTAATCTTCCGCACAAACAACATCTATGTTCATTAGTATCAAAGTAATTGAGATTAAAAAATTGTTTAGGAGTAATATCGGGCAAAATTCCTCTTAATTTCTTCTTAAATTTAGATGGGAAACTTTTCATTTTATGAGCAAAGACGTTATTTAATACATTGTAAACAATCTTGTTTAATTGCTGTTGTTTATCAGCTTCTAAAGTATTTAAATAGGTATTAAATTCAAATTCCATATCTGTTTCAAAAAAACGACAATCGTTATATATGGCATTTCTTATTATTTTCCAGTCATAATGTTCTTTTTCAATTTTTTTACGTAAAACCAACATCTCTTGTCTTAAAAGACATTGTAAATAGTCATTGAATATTTTTAAATTTTTGTTTCGCATTTTTAGCTTTGTTTTTTTAGTTCTAAAAGTTTTGCTCGTAAACGCCACCGATATTCACCGGGACCTACTTCAGAAAGCAGACGTTCTATCTTTTCTATATCTTTTTTAGAATTTGAATTTAAGAGCTTTTCAATCTCATCCTTAGCTCGTTCTCCAATGTTTCCTTCCATTTTGAACAAGATTTGACCTATATCTATGATATTGGCTCCATAAGAATTTAATAAGCAATCATTACTGATAATTTCATTATCATTTAATTCAAAACGATGTAATTCGTGCTTTTTTACATCAGATACAAGCATTGCTGAATGAGTTGCAACAAATACATCTGTATCTTTTTGAGCTAACACATCGCACAAGAGCTTCAAAAAATATCGTTTCCAATGTTCATTAAAATGTGTTTCTGGCTCATCCAATAATATAAGAAACTTTTCATTAGTTGTCTTTGAAATAAGGTAAAGCAAAGCATATCTTGACATAAAGCCGTTTTCACCGTCACTTAAAAACTGCTCTTCAAAAGTTTCATCTTTTCCATTTAATTCGTATAAAAAACCACATCTATCTATTTTGTTTTGCTTAAAAGCATTACAAAATTGTTCAAAAAAGACATATGGATTATCTCTTACACCTTTAGCTAATATGCCATTAGCCCTCATTGTCCAAAAACTTCTTCTGACATCTTTATCTTCTTCTGAAGCCATTGGTAAACATACATCAGGTTCATTTTCAAAATTATTTTTTATAAAATCATCTACCTCTGTTTCGCCATCATCAAGCGATTCTTTAGTAATAATATTAATAGTATCTATCCATAACGCTTTGATTTTAAGTGTGTTTATTGGCTCTTTTGTGAAATTGTTATTAAAAATCAAGTTAATAAGTTTATGCCAATTATCATCTTGAGTATTGAAACCACCAGCCAAATAAGCCCAAAGAGCCTTTCTGAAGGTTTCTGAATTTCCAGAAATTATATTTTGATTTTTTTCTTCAAATGCTCGTTCAGTATAACCGGTATAAAAACGCACAACCTTATCCCATAAACCGGTTGCAGTTTTCTGAATATTATTTATTTCCTGCTTATTTTCTCCCGATTTCAGCGTTAGACCATATTGAAAACTTGTATTATCAACAGATTTATCAGGGGCAGAAGTCAAATTATTACAAGCAATTTCAGCTAAAGCATCTAAAAAAGAACTTTTACCGGAACCATTTCGACCAATTAACAGATTCAGATTCAATCCTTCCTGAGGGCACAATCTCATAACAAAGCCATTAAATGCCTTATAGTTATCAATTTCTATTTTAGTTAATTGATTATTAGTCATATATCCATTTCCTCTCAAAATAATAACGAGGCACATAATGACTATAAATGAATTGATCATTTGTCGTTTGTGTCCTAACCAAGCCTAATTTTTCTAATATTTTCAAAGCTCTCAAAATGTCTGCTCTTTTTGAAGAATAAATCTCTGTGGAGTTTTGATCTTTATCTGAAATATAATACCGACATAAATCAAAATAAATTTTTTTCACAAACTCATCTGTATAAGCCAACAAAACAAAAGCCTCTCCTTTTTGTTTATCTGGTTTGAGATATACATCATAAGCCTTTTTTATATCGTCTGCTTCCAGTGTAAAATTTTGTTTTTCAGGTTTACGCGTATCAATTATATATTTATTTTCTTCTTTTCTAACAATCCCGTACGCAAGTAGGGTGCAAAAACAAGACATATCAATAAATGTATTCAACAAAGAAATATCAAACTCCTGTTTTGCTTCTTCTTTTTTAAAACAACCTAAAGAAGAAAACAATTGAATACATAACTGAAAATCTGAATAATCTTGATTTTTTAACTCCTCTCGTAACTTTTGTGGTTCTTTTGCGTTTCCCCACCAAACTTTTGTATCTTCTTTAATTTCTTTTTTATTTTCTTCAATAAATATTTTGTGTTGTAAAATTTCCTTAGAAATAATTGGCTTTTTCTTTTCATTCAATAGATTTTCATTATTAATTATATCCTTAATAATTTTTTCAGAAGGAATATACACATGGCCTTTACTCTCAAAAATAGCCGGCATTTTTATTAAATACGGCTCAGTGATTTCTGTTGAATTAAAAACATCTGATTTGACATCTTCGCTCTTAATCTCTTTATCTTCAAAAATATAATCAACTATTTCTTGGTAATCATATTTCTTAGTCGTGATAAGTTTTACTTGATTATCTTTTTTTCGTTTCTTTTGACCATACAATACGACAGTATTAATACCCGAAGATGCGGGAGGTTTGATGACCGCAAGCAAACTATTTTTAATCAAATAGGCTCTTAGGTTGTTGTATTCATTTTCATTTTTAGTTAGAAAAGTTTCTGGAACCAAACAAATAAAATATGCATCATCAGCAGCGCGGAGTAAAAAGTTAATAATAAATAGAATTTCTGTATATGAAGAAGTATTCTTATAGTTTTTCCCAACAATATCCAATATTGACAGAAGATTGTATCCGGCAATCGCAGATCCGGCTTCAGCCATTCCAACTCTAGAACTTTTTTCAAATTGTTCCCATTCCTGAGGTCTTTCTCTCTGTAATCCCATAGGTGGATCAAACAAAAATACACCCTTTCCCTCATTGGGCAAAGGCTCTTTGATACTATCTAACAGCCGTACGGAAACATTATAATTTTCGTTTTGGTGAGCTATAAATTCAGCTACTTCTAAAACATCGCTATTAATATCTTGAATACAATCAATATGATCAAGTTGCCAAACCAAACCACCTAAACCAGCAGCTAAATCGACGATATAGTTATTACCCTTAATTGACTGTACAATCTTTTTCATCAACTCAGCATTTATCGCGTTCGTGCGACATTGTTCGGCAGGAAGTTGTTCTTCAACCTTTTGGATTAGTTCGTGAAAAGATTGTTCTAGTTTTTTAGGTAACCTTAAATTTTTATATTGATGAGCAAACTCATAAAGTGAACGATCATAAGATATTCCTTTTTCTCTGTATCTCTGTCCGGCCTCTTCAATAAAATTCCCGGGGATTGAAGAAATTTGCGCAAAATTTACAGAAGACAATAAAAATTCTTTATTAAAATCAATATAATATTCATTAAGATAGGCAGAGATTTTATTCTTTTCATTTTGAGAAAGGTTTTTAAAGCCTGCAATATTTTGTAATGTGCGTGTGATGTCGAAGCGGCCACAGTTAGGACAATCTAGTCTCAAGCCATCAAAAGCTTGTGAATTAACAAATTCTTTGGCTTTAGCACCACACACAGGGCATAGGGTTTCTTTTGCAATGGTATAAGACTTTTCTGTCTCTGGGAAAGCAATACTTCCTTCCGGAATACCTTTTATTTCTTCCATGTTACCTATTTTATCAGTCATTGCTTTCCTTTCTTGGATATTTCCAAGTTAAAACACCGGTAAAGGCTTCTTGTAACAAAGATTGGAATAAAGTTTCAAAATGCTCTAATTCCTCTTGTTGAGCAACAATATACTTATTAATTTGTTCAACTTTTTTAGCAAATTCTTTTTGTTGAGATAAGGAAGGATAAGTAATACCAAAATTCTGTAAAAATAATTTATCCAATCTCTTTTGACCTGCAGCCCCCTTCATATGACATTTCCCTAATTCCATAAAATCATCAGAACGAAGCAAATAAAATAAGTATTCTGGTAAAATATACTGTTTATCGCAACGTAGAACATAAAATTCAGTACTACCAAATCCAATACCATTAATTAAATCCCTAACTATTGCTCCTTTTCCATTTTCATAACAGGGTGTTATTTTTGCGAGGATAATATCGTCATTTATAAAAGAGGAAAAACCATTACGAACATCAGAATAACATCTTCTCTGTGATGATGAAATATAACCATCAACAGAAACATCAGCCATTGAAAGAAAAGACACTTTCTCATTATTGTTCAATGATGCTTTAGGAGGATTAACTATAACGTGTTTTTTTATAGGTTCATCTCCTCTAAAATCTCCAAACATTTCTTGGAAAATGGCGGGGATAAGGTCTTTGGTTAATTTAATGGTTTCTTTACGCAATTTAATCATTTCTGCAACTGCGTCTAAAGTTTTTACAATATATTGTTGTTCATCTTTATCTGTGGGATAAGTTATTTTAATTTGTTCTATTTCTCGTTTCGAAATTGATGCAAATACAGCCCCGTTTGTTCCTGAAATTTTATCTTCCAAATATCTTAAATGATAAAACAAATATAGTTGCAATAACATAGATTTTGCTGTTATTGCAGCTAGACCACGCCCTATACAAATATCTTCTTGAGTTATATTTACTGGTCCGACAGGTGCTCTGACTGACATCAAAATGTCATTTCTTTTTGCCAATTTTGTAACTTTTGTAGTCCATTTTGTTGGCTTTCCCAAATACATTTCTTGGAATTCAGACTTTCCTTGATAAAAAGGCGTTCCATCTCCAACTGTATTATAATATATACCTTCAGGTGATTGGCCTGCAATAACATCCGCAAGTTTTCCTAACTCTTCTTCTTTCCAGCCTTGAGGTAATTGATTAACCATGTTTTACTTCCAGCGTTTTTTGCAGTTTTTCCAGTATTGCCAAAGATTTCTTTTCTGATTCGATAATCATTTGTACATATTCTTGTGGGGTATGTTCAAACACACGGGGCTTATATTCCACTTCTTTATATTTAGAAGGCAATAACGAATAATCTTGAGCAGCCAATTCTTCTTTGCTTACGTTAAAAGACTTTTTGCTTTCTCTTTTATCTTTGTAAAACTCTATAACCTCGGGAATATCATTATCATCTATCGGTGTTTGCTTGTCATCAAGGCTGAAGCCGCAATTTTCCATTTCATAAAACCAGACTTTATCGGCATTTCCGCCTTTGGCAAACAACAAAACCGCCGTTGCCACGCCGGCATAAGGCTTAAACATACCGGAAGGCATAGTAATAACCGCATCAAGCTGATTGTCTTCAACCAACAGCTTACGGGCTTGTTTATAAGCCTTATTTTCTGTGGACAGAATACCTGCCGGAACAATAATGCCGGCTCTGCCACCTGATTTTAAAAGTCTTAAAAAGAATGGAATAGCCAAAACTTCGGTCTTTTTGGTTCTGACCTTGCTCAACAAATCAGACGAAACGTCATCATAATCCAAAGAGCCTTTAAACGGCGGATTGGCTAATATCACATCAAAATAAGATTTAGCTTGTTTCGGATTACGTTCATAAAAGTTTTGCGAAAAAGCATCTTGATAAAAAATATTTGGGTTTTCTATACCATGAAGCATCATATTCATTGAAGCAACACGTAACATGCTGGCATCAAAGTCAAAACCATAAAACATTTCCTTTTGCATAAATTTACGATCTGCATCAGAAAGCAAATCACCGGCATAGTAATCATCGGTTATTTGCCCTGAAGTGGAACTGTTTTTCTGCAAAATATGATTTAATGCCGCAACCAAAAAACCGGCGGTGCCGCACATAGGGTCAGCGATACGCTCATTTTTTTTAGGATCAACCAATTCAACAATCATCTTGATGATGTGTCTTGGTGTCCTGAATTGTCCGTTAATGCCGGCTGTTGAAAGCTTGCTTAACAGATATTCATACAAATTGCCTTTAATATCATCTTGTTCCAAAGGAAGATCGTCAATATCATTGATAGCGGCACTCAATAAAGACGGTTTGTTAATCAATAAATAAGCATCTTTCAAATATGCTCCGGCTTTGGTATTAGAAAAATCACATTGTTTCAAAAATGGAAAGACTTTATCTCTCATAGTATTTAATAAGTCATCTCCGCTTTTTAGTCTTAAATTACGCCAACGAACGTCTTCCCCTTTAATTTCGGGAGAATTTTTATCAAAAGGATTGATTTTGAAATTAGGAAAATTTGTTTTGTAAGGTTTATGCGTAAGTTTAGCTGTACGAGCCTTTTTATCTTCTTGCTCATCAAGCATTTTCAAAAAGATTAAATAAGTAATTTGCTCAATTACTGACAACGGGTTTGTAATACCGCCTGTCCAAAATTTTTCCCATAAAGCATCTACTTTTTGCTTAAACTCTTGATAAGTCATTATTCGGCTCTTGTCTCTTCAATCTTAAAATTATCCAAAATTTCAAACAGTTCATCTGCTTGGACACTGCTAAACACGCCGTCGATGCTGTCTTTATCCAGCGATGTAAACGGGGCTTGATATAATCTTGCAAAATTTATGCCATTATTAGCGATAATCTGGTTTTGCAACATTGATAAAAATTGGTTTTGTCTTGCGGTTAAATGATATTTTTGCACAAAATCAGCAAATTTGGCTTTGATATAAGCCTCATCCATGCCTGAAATGGTCATTAAAACTTGTTCCAATTTTTCCGTAGATGGGAAAAACTCTTGCAAAGTTTGTTTATCTAAAGACGGATTTTGTACCATAATCAAAGATAGGATTTGCTCAAAATCTTTACCGGTTAGACCTTGACCTGATTTTATTTTTTGAATAACCGGCTCAGTATCTATGATATTCTGCAAAATATCGGTAATTTGACGTTTATATGCATCTAATCCCTTAGGATAGAGCTTTTTCACCCGCTCAAATACAATTTGACCTTCATCTTCCGAAATATTCAAAATTCTCGGTGGCAAAACCTGATTTCCGTCATCTTCTGCCAAATACATCAAATCGCGCAAATCCTGACGTATTTCTTCCAAACCCGCAAAGGTTACATTTTGCCAAAACTCAGGCGACAATACCTTATTTATAGTTTCTTGTTTTGCTGCAACCTTATATAAATTTATCGGCAACAAAGCAACCTTTTCTATTATTTTTTGCTGCAAATCTTCACAAGGTTTCTTTTGTAATATACTCTTCTCTATGCTCGTAACCAAATTATCAAAGCGAAAACTTGGTGCATGCCCTTGAATATCTATCCATTGCATCAATTTGGCTAAATCTGCCTTTAAGCGAACTTCCGTATCTGCTTTTGTAAAATCCAGATTTTCTTTTTTAGCAAAAAAACGCTTTTCTTTCCATTTTTCTTTTACAGATATGCTATTTTCAGGCAACTGGTTAATCATATCTGAAAGTTGGCCAACCATCTGTTGCTGAATATCAGAATTTTGTTGAGATTGTGCCAATTTGCATATTTCCATGCGATTTTCAAAAATCTTCTGCATTAAAGACTTTTGTTCAGGAGCTTTAATCTGCTTCTTTTTATTATCGTCTTGCTCAAAATAAGCAAAATTCTGCCAATGATCAAAAATCTTAAAATATAGTTTGTCTTTTCCCCGGCCAAACAAATCTTTGCATAATCTGGTTCCGCGACCAATCATCTGCCAAAACTTAACTTTAGACTTTACCGGCTTCGCAAATACCAAATTTACAACATCCGGCACATCAATGCCGGTGTCCATCATATCAACAGAAATGGCTATTTTAAGAGGACTATCCTTATCTGAAAAATCATCAATTAAACTTTCTGCTCGACCATCATATATATCAATAACGGCTGCTATCTTGCCGCCATATTGCGGATACATCTCATCAATGATGCTAAGTATAAAAGCCGCGTGATCATGATTGCGGGCAAAAATAATGGTCTTGCCGATGGTCTGACCATCAGCATCTTTAATGCCGTTTTCCATAAGATTTTGAACAATTAGCTTGGTTGTTGGTCTATTCATTACCTGTGTGTCAATAGATCTGGCTTCAACCGACAATTCTTTATCAATATCACCGCTTTCTTCCAAGTCTTTTATTTGTTCTGGATTTAGTTGGTTATAGTGAATCCCTTTACGCAAAAACTGTGTATCATATCGATAAGCGACATAATCCACCAAATATCCCTGTTCGATTGCCTCTTCCAAAGAATAATAAAAGGTTGGTTTTCCTTCTTCACAATTAAAAAGCTGAAACGTATTGCGATTTACAAAATCAACCGGCGTTGCTGTCAGTCCTACTTGCAAGCAATCAAAATATTTAAAAATATCAGCATATACGTTATAAATACTACGGTGTGATTCATCTGCAATAATCAAGTCAAAATAACCAACGTCATACTTTGCATATTGATTCATCATTGTCGGATATGTCGAAAAGACAATATCTGCATGCTGATTTTTATTACTTTTTAAAACTGAAGATAAAACAGAATTTAGAAGGGTATTAAAATTGCGACTGGCTTGCTTAACCAAAGCGTTTCTGTCACATAAGAATAAAATTCTTTTCGCCCAATCCTTATCTTGCAATAACTTGCTTAACGCAATAGAAACTCGTGTTTTGCCGGTTCCTGTTGCCTGAACAATTAATGCTTTTCTTTGCTTTTTGCTAAAAGTTTCACAAACAGCTTTAATAGCTCTAATCTGATAATCTCGACCTGTAATATTTGGATCTGGTTGGGCTGTGGCAATATCGCCTTTGTCCCTTTGATAAATTAATCTTTCCAAACTATCGCGAGAATAAATTCCCCAAACGGTTCTTGGTGGATATTTGTTAGCATCATCCCAAATCTTGGTTTCAAAGCCGTTCGTATAAAAAATTACCGGACGCTTACCATATTGTTTTTCTAAAGCATCAGCATACAAAGAAGCTTGTTTTTTACCTTTATCTGCATTTTTTGAAGTTTTTTTTGCTTCTATCACAGCTAATGGATATCCATCTTTTCCCCATAAAACATAGTCGCATCGTCCTTTGCCTGTTGGGGTCGGTTGATTGTCTACTTCGACTTCTTGACCGACCTCATCAGTGTTGCTTCCATCCATTGATATATTCCAATGAGCAGCACGGATCATTGCGTCAATCAAATGTTTGCGTGTCTGCTCTTCTGAATATTTTAATTCATCAACGGCAATTTTGTCACTTTCTTTAGCCGTTTTAACTGCCGCTAATTCCAGCTTTACTTTTTCAAGTTCATCTAATGTTTCTTGAAGTTTAAGGTTAGCAGCATCTATTTTTTCTTCATTGATAATTTGCCTTCTGGGCTTAGGAGCTATAAAATCAGGATAATCTTGCGCTTTTACGCCTAGAGCAATAGCCGCAAACCATTTTGAAACTTCGTAAATTTCTTGCAAAAGCTGTAATGCCTGAGCAGATTTAGCATCACCACCATGAACGATTCCGTTTGCTACTTTTCTGATAAAATTCAACTTATACAAGATGACAGAAGGTATCATCTTTTTAAATTCTTCATTTTGCAATAAATCTGCAAAAGAAGATGCTTGCGGCATTTCAATGTGATATGCCTTATAAAGAATAGTTGCAATTCGTTCTGCAAATAAACGTGCTTTGGCTATTGATGATTGAGGGTCCGAATATACATATTCTTCCGCAAAAGTTGCAATTTGATACAACTGCGGTGTTTTTTCTTGTAATAATGTAAAGTTCAAACCAGTCATAGTACTTTATTATGATACTCTATTAACGATATTGGGAACAGTTTATATTAGGTTGAAATTTTTGCAACAAAATTATAAAAAAGCATTTATTTTTCAATGAACAACAATCACTTCCCTTCCATGTGGCTGAGTATAAAATAAAAGTCCAGGCGCAAAGTCTTGTAGCACTTGAAAAACAAGGACTTATTGTAAAACTTTATTGTATATAAATTTATCCGCCGCAGACTTTACAAGCCCTGGCTCCTTGAGCTTGGGCTTTTTGTTTGGTGGTTTTTATACAATTCTTGGTACAGCGTTTTGCCCATTTACAGGTTGGACTGTGATAAATATAGGTTTTGACGTTCATAATCACGGCCGAATTGTCCGCTGCTGAAACCGGGGCAGACAAAAACAGTAAAATTAACAGGTACAGGATCTTTCTCATTTTCCGTTCCGTATTGGTACAATATATACTTTTATCATAAATTCAGCCTCTTACAAAGAGATTATACCGGCTTATTTAAAAATATCCAGAGGGTTTTTGATGATTTAGCTTGATTCTAACACATTTACTTTATAAAGTGAAATCGAGCAGTTTACTGCTTAGGGCGTCGAAAACCCTTTTATAGACTTAGTCGTGTGCACACGACTTTAAATTGTGCCGACTTCTGATTCTACTTGGACGGATGTCGGTGAATAAGGCTCAGCCAAATAAGCCGAGCCGTTTGAGTCTATACGGTTTTCGAACATCCGTGTAAAAAAATGAAATAATCAGTTGAATCAAAAGGTTATTTTTTAGAGAAAATTTTTACTGCACCATCCTTCTGTATCACTTATGGCTTAATCTTTTTCCATTTTTAGAGAGATGTCAAGTCTTAAAATTTGATGTACAATATTTCTTATGTAAAGATTCTGTAAATATGAAGCTATCAATCTTTAATACCTAATTCCTTGCGAATATGAGCCTGAAATTTTAGTATTTTTTTGTTATTCTTATCGTGAGCCTTATAAAAATCCTTCCTATATTGTGTGGGACTTTTAAATAAATCTCCGAAGAAATCATAAAACAAATCCATTGTTTTCTTATTTCCCCAAATACATTCAACTTGAATTGTGTTAAATAAATCTTTGGTTTGTTTTGACATCCAATTATCTTTTCCAATACGAATATCTTTTTCAAAACGCATCAAAAAATCATACATTTTTGCATACAAATCTTCTCTTTTTCTTTTGAGATACTGTTCATCATCCCGCTTTTGCTTTTGTATTTCTTGCTCCACCATAAACTTAAATTGTTTTGCCATTGTCTTATAGGTCGCAAAACCACCCACAGCAGCTCCCAAAATACCAGATAATGATGAAACTAAAATTTGACACCAATCCATTACATTATCCTTTAAAATTCACAATATTATTTTTTCGTTGTTTGTTGATATTTTAACATTTCTTCAAAAGCTTTATTCCAATAACTTTTAGGCAATTTAGAGACTTTTCTTAATAGTTTAAAATGCATTTTTTTATATTTCTCCATTTTATTATTTAGATAATTCACTAATTTTATCCTATCTTTTTCTGGTTGGTGTGCATTGTAATCAACAAACCTTTTAAATTTTCGCATCTCTCTTTGTAATACAATAATACTCATATTTATCTTATAAATTAACGCTTTAAACTTAACATATAATCCTTGTTTAATCTGCTCATCTTTCCATAAAAAATAATCCATATAAATAAATTCCATTAACAATTGATAAAATTGAGAAAACAATAAGAAACAATCTTTATCAATTAAATCCTGTCTATGTAAAATTGTTGAATATGTATTATTAAAAATAAAGGATTGCGATTTTAACTGACTTATCAAAAACCTCGTAGTTCTTTCATCAAAATATTTATAGAAATCATCATATGATATATTGTTGATTATATTTGTATATTCTATCAATTTTAACTCATCATATCCCCCGCCTGCTTTCATTGGAGCAATATAAATAATATTCTCACCTCTTTTACAAAAATCATCATTAAGAGGATAACTCATAAAACTTTTAAAAACCGCATCAATACAACCCTGCATTGATGCAATATCCTGGTAAGATAATGATTGATACTTGATTGCTTTTAATAGATGACTAATCACAGTAAATACATATGTAACATACATACTCAAAATAGCCCCCAATAAAGTATAAAGGATTGAAATTAAATCTGTATGTTTTTCTGACAATTTGAATATTGCATAGGATATAAAGCAGACAATTCCCAAATAAACAATTTGCAATAAAATTGCTTTAACAGTAACCAAACACATTAAAGATAAGTAAACCTTTTTACGGCTAAATATAAAGTTGTTAAATTGTTGAACAAATTTTGCTGTTAATGGAATAGATTTCAAAAAAACAGTTAATAAATAATGCTCAAAAGCGTAATATTTAATTTTTATTAACCGCACAATTTTTAAACAGTTATTTTTAATTTTTTTAAAGCCTATTAATATTCTTTTTCTTATTTTCATACGCATCGTTGCACCTAAAAAACTTTTATAAATTTATCTTAATTTGATACTATATAAAAAACAAGATAAATGACTTAACATTTAAAAATAGAAGTACGAAAATGCATATTTTATCGTTTGGAGAAAAGCGGTGTTAAAATTTTATATTGTTCAACAATAAGTTATATTTGCAAAATATCTTATGTAAAATAGTTATTTCTTCTTTGATAAGTCTTTCTCTATCTTTTTCAGACTTTCTAAGTAAGCAGCCTCAACAGGGGTAATGGTTTTCCGCTGATATTTTTTATATTCAGCATCAACTTTTTTCATTGCCTCACTATGTTTAATTCTTCCTGCATTCTGCAAAACTTTCTCTCCTGTGGCGGATAAAATATTATCCAATTGTTTCAAATAATCTTTCATATAAAGATATTCGTGGCGAGCGGCATAGATTTCAGCAAAATCAAAATATCCTGATACCAGATTATTTAAGATTTTAAGTTCTTCGGGAGTTAAGTAGTTTTTGGCTATTTTAGCCTCTGATTTCGTTGGTAAATCTCCTGAAAAGGTCGTTAGTCCCATAAAAGGCTTATCTGAATCGACTCGTTCATAGATAACTTCTGATGCGGTATGTCCGTGGGCCGCATAATGCAATTTATTTTGAACAACTTTGAAGAATTCAATAGTTTCAGGAGCTTTGGCATCATAATCCCTGCTGGTGGCGTATAAATCCAAAACCTGACGGTATAAAACTTTTTCAGAAGAACGGATATCTCTGATGCGGTCAAGCAGCTCTTTCCAATAATTACCACCACCATTCTGCTTTAACCGCTCATCATCCATTGTAAAACCTTTGATGATATATTCTTTTAACCGCTCTGTCGCCCAAATGCGAAACTGTGTCGCAATAGATGATTTAATCCGATACCCCAAGGAAATAATCATATCCAGATTATAATGGGCAACTTCATACTGTTTTCCATCACTGGCAGTTGTTCGGAATTTCCGAACAACTGAATTCTCTTCTAGTTCTTTCTCTTCAAAAATATGCTTAATATGTTCGCTGACATTTGATTTGCTTGACTGATAAAGCTCAACCAGTTGGGCTTGTGTAAGCCAGACGGTTTCTCCCTCTAACTTTACATCAATATTATTTTTACCATTATTAGTCTGGTAAATAATAATCTCACCCTGTTCATCAGTCATTAGAAAACTCCTTAAAATTCTATCTTAATTTAGCTTATAATAAATGGAGTCCATTTAAAATATGGTGAATCTAATCAAGATTTTTGAGGTTAATTCTCCTTATTGTAAATGCATAAAACAATCAATTTTCACTTTCTTCATCTTTGATTTTTTTTCCTTTTAACTGATTTTCTTTAAATATATCTATAATAGCCTTAACATTTTCACTATTAAGAAGGTCTTTAAAATTACTACTTTCTAACAATTTCAAAATCTTTGTATTGTTAAGCACTTCACATATAGGATTGTCGCTTTTATCAAAATCAACAACATATTTAGCTGGATTATCAGCACTTGCTGATAATGTATTTTCCAATAACATAGTTGCAAGCCTCTGTGAAATTTCATTATCTTCTACATCATTAATCTGTTTAGACAACCCTTCGAAGGTTTGAGCTATTGCTTTTTTATGTGCATATTCTTCAATTAATTTTTTAGATAATTTTATTTTTTTATTTGTGAACATCACAACCCAAATTAATGGAGCATATATTGGTAACATTGCCCAAGTCAATTTTGCAACAACTGTTATTACTGTTTCTAATCCTCCTTCTTTTATAGATTTTATTGTCTCAAAATTAACCCAAACAGGAACAATTGATGCAACAATTATAGCAATAATAGCAAGATAGAAGATGACAGAAGCCCAAAATCGTTCGCTCTTTTCATCATCAATTTTTTCCTTAAAAGCGTGTGCCAACCCTGCTGACATTGCTCCTGGTAACAACTCTTCTATTTTGGTTTTCAATTCTAAATAATTTTGTTCCCACTGATTTATTTTTGTTGTATATTTTTCCGTAGTAGTTTTTTCTAAATTTTCTATATTTAACTTTACTTCTTTATAAGCTTCATTAAGTTCATCCACTAGTCCATCAACATTTTCAGATTTACCATCCGCAGTTGTTTTAACATATCCAAACACTTTATAATATTCATCTTTAATTTCATCAACTTGCTTAGATGCTTTTGTATATGAGGTATTCCATTTAGACAATTCATTGAGAGTAGCATCTATCTTTGTTGGAAGCCCCGCATTCTGCTCTAATATTGTTTTAATTTTAGTTGATTTTTCATCTAGCTCATTGCAAGTAGTTGTTATTTTTTCATCAATTGTCTTGGCTTTATCAGCAATTTCTTTTATATTATTATAATTACTCTCAATTTGCCCAACCTTGGCTATAACAGTATCATAGTGCTCCTTATAGTCTTTATATTTTGCTTTTAATGCCCTTATAGAGTTTTTATTAGCCTCAAATTCTTTAATATCCTGTGGAATATTCACATTCAATTGATTAATCTCTGATTGAAGAGATTTTAATTCTTCTTCCTTAATTTTTACAATTTCCGCCCATAATTTTTTCCGTTCTTCTTCTAAATATTCCAAGGTATCCATAGCAAACAAAGTCCTTATAAAAATTAAATATAGATACAATTTAGGGTTTAGAATTTTAAAACGCAATAGATAATCAGTGATTGGGTAAATTTTAATTTATAAATAATCACTGGAATTAGTTTAGATTATAATTTTAAGTACTTAGTAACACTAAAGCATACCTTATTGTCCCCTTAAGAAAGGCTTATAAAAAAGCAACATTAAGGTAATATTAGTATTGACTTCAGAAAAGTATAGTGTATATTAAGACTATAATATTACTTTTTCGGAGTTGGTAAAATGAAATTCTTATATGCTCGTGTTAGTTCAAATGATGGTTCACAAAAAATTGATAGACAAACAACCGATATTTCTAAATATGATGAAGTATTTGAAGATTATGCAAGCGGTGGTTCAACCAATCGCCCTAAATTACAAGAAATGTTAAAATGGGTTAGAAAAGGAGATGTTGTAGAAGTTCATTCTATTGACCGCTTGGCTCGCAATATCAATGACCTTTTAAATATTGTAAAAACGATTACCGAAGAACGCCACGCAGAAATTTATTTCATTAAAGAAAATTTGAGATTTACGGATGATACAAGCAATCCATTTAATAAATTAACATTACAAATCATTGGCTCAATCGCAGAATTTGAAAGAAATATGATTAAGATGAGACAGAAAGAAGGGATTTTAATTGCAAAGCAAAAAGGTGTTTACTCAAAAGAACGCTGCAAAAAATTATCATTATCAAAAATTAAGGAATTGAAAAAAGATATTGCTGATAAAGTTAAAATCTCTGATATTTGTAAAAAATATGGAATTACCAAACCGACATTTTACAGATATAAAGAAAATTATAATTTATAAAAAAGGCGGAATTTATACCGCCTTTTCTTTTAGATATTTGTATAATGTTGTGTAATCAACATTCAGCATTTTAGCTATTTTTGTTTTTTTAATATTTTGGGATAATAATTTTTTTATTAAATCATCTTTACCCGATAATTTGGTCGTTTTATTTTTACTTCCTTTTATTCTTCCAATGTGTTTTCCCTCGGCTCGTAATTTATCTAATGAATTTTTTGTGCGCTGGCTAATGAGTTGCCTCTCTATTTCAGCACTTAGTCCAAAGGCAAATGCTAAAACCTTGCTTTGAATATCTGACCCCAATCGGTAATTATCTTTAATCGTCCATACCAGACAACCGATATTCATACAATGATGCAAAATACTCATAACTTGCAAAAGATTACGCCCTAATCTTGATAGTTCTGAAGCAATCAAAATATCATCAGGTTTCAATTTCTTTAATAATTTACCAAGTTTCCGTTCTTCAAGGCTTTTTCTTGATGATATTGTTTCCTCAATCCATTTATCAATATGTATATTATTTGCTGTGGCAAAGTTTTCTATTTCAAAATGCTGGTTTTCATTATTTTGTTTTTCGGTACTGGTGCGAATATAACCGTAAATCATCTTCAATCCTTTTAATATATTTATCAAAAGAATGAAGTTAATTTAATTCTAAATCATTGAAAATAAAGGAACATTTGATTTCAATATACATTCAAAATGTTAAGAGTCAATTAAATTTATTTTGTTGTTATTCATTTTCCTTGCAAACCTTGGATTGCAACAGGTTGAACAAATAAAGCAATATAAATAACAAAATATTGGATTCTGGCGTTCGGTTTTTGACAATGTCTTGGAATTGAACATTTTATATATGTTAACTTTTATAAAAGGAAATACTTATGAATAAAATGTTATTATTGGCAGGTGTTGCCGCTGTTTTAGTTTCTTCTAATGCAAACGCTGTTGAATTAAATCAGTATGTATCTGGTAAATTGACCTATTCTGATGCTTCTCACGATGTTAAATGGGATAACGAAGATGGCGAAACTGGAAAACAAAAATTCAGCGATAATGTTTTGGGTGGTAGTTTTGCTTATGGTGTTAAAACTGGTGCAGTTAGAACTGAACTTGAATTGAACATCAAACAGGATGCAGAAAAGAAAGTTTCCGATGAATTTGGAACAACAAAAGCAAAAATGGAAAATAATTCTGTTATGTTGAATGCTTATTATGATATTGATACTGGTACAAAATTGACTCCTTATGTTGGGGCTGGTATCGGTATGGCTCGTCTGAAGGGTTCTATTAAAGGCGATGATGCCAATGTAAGCAAGAGCAAAACAAATTTTGCTTGGCAGGTTGGTGCTGGCGTTTCTTATGCTATGACGGATAATCTGGCTTTGGATGCTGGTTACAGATATACTGATGCTGATGAAGTTAATGTTAAAAACGATGGCAGCAACAATAAGTTTGAAGCAAAATCTCACGAGTTCCTGCTCGGTGCAAGATATAGTTTCTAAACTTACCTAAAGCAAGTAATAGTTTTTTCATAAAGAAAGGCGGTACAGAAATGTATCGCCTCTCCTTTTAAATTTCCGTAATTTTATATTCACCATTGTAGAACTTAACCACGGCATAATTATATCTATTCATAGCCTGAAATACCACAACCCAGCAATAACCGTTATCAAAAACAGTTTTTCCATCTCGGGGAATATAATTAAATTTTAGATTATATCTCATCAACTGATTGTAGGCTTGCTGTATTCTCATTTTAAGCCCTACCAATAGTGAATCAAGCGTTTTGTGATAAGTTGTTGCCCTTCAGCGATAATATTATCTAAATGGCGATTTATAGCCTCTTTATCCTCATAATCATCATATTGTTGGCGAATATCCATCAATTTTTTAACTAAACAACTAATAGAATCAACCGATGGATGGCGATTTTCAGTTAGAAGCATTGATAGATAATGTTTGGTGCGTTTTAAATAATCATTAGAAAATTGATATTGTGATTTTATCAATCCTAATCTCTGCAATAACATACAGGATTTTTTCATAAATCGTACATCTTCCTGTATTTGTTCCATTTCATATTTTTCTGTTCGGGATTTTCTTAATTCGTTATTATTATCTGCCTTTTGTTTCTTCTTTACGGCTTTAACATCCTGTGATGATGTATTTTGTATTTCATCATCTAATTGCTTATTTTTCTTCACTAATGATTTTATTTTATCTTTCACAAATTTCATTTGATAATTCATTTTTTTACCTTTGATTACAATAATATTTATCAATTAAAATCCGTAATTCTTTCATATAAATCGTTTTGTGTTAATATTGGTTTACCCTCTTTCAAACAATATGAATATACTTTCTCTAAATCCTTTTTTGTATTTTTAATAACTTGCAAATCACTTGTGAAAGATGGATATAATCTTGATAGATTTTCTCTTATGAAAACATAAAACGAGTTTATGTATTTTGATGAAATATCTATGATAATATGTAAATGTGGCTGGATAAAATCACTAAAACCATCTTCCTGAAAAATACCTATTTTGTATTGTTTATCCTTATGCTTGTAATATCTGGATCCTAATGTTTTTCTATAATATTTTTGTAATATAAATCTAAAATCTTTAATTAACTTCTTCCTTGATAGGTTTTCAATATGGGGGTTTAAGGTTATAAATACATTCATAATAAATCCTCTTAAATAATAAATTTTGATAGCGGTGGGAGAATCACTACACCACCACTTTTGTTTTAATCTATATAGATTGGGGAATATCTGCCAATGATGGATATTCCGAACATCATCAGCAACAAACATATAATAACACAACTGCGTTTTTATATTCAAAATTATTTATCTAATATGATTAAAAAATGTAATTTTTTAAATATTATCAAATTTTAGAAAATTTGGCTTATTATCTTTAAGCTGTTGTAATGTTTTTTGAAGGAAGCTAAATTTAACCGTTTCAATAGCATCTTTCATATCTTTTACATCAATCTTTCCATAAACATTTTCGCCTATGTTGTGTCCTTCCCATCCACAAATAGCATTTTGAACTTCTGTTCTAATTTTGCTTTTCTCCATCATCTGTTTGAACAAATGCCGAAAAGAATGAAATGATTTTCTCGGGTCTGTTATTCCTACATTTCTTATATATTCACTATAAAAATTTTTAGGCTTTTGAGAATAATTGGAATCTTCCCTATATGTTAAATCTGAAAACAATCTTTCTGATTTCTGGGATTTCATATATTTTACATAATCTAAAAATCCTTGCTCCAAAACAATGGAATGTATAGGAACTTTTCTTTTAGATTTTATGGTTTTTAATGATTTAGTTTCTTCTTCATCATTTAAATCATAATACCAAATATTCTTTTCTTTTTTAATATCGTTAATTCCCAACTGGCAAATTTCATTGACTCTTGCTCCAGTGGTCATCGCAATCAACGGAATGTAGAATCTCCAGATTTTCTTTCTATCCCGTATTTGTTTCAAAAACACATCAGGATTAAAAAACTTTAATACATCTTTCTTATCAAAAGGAATTTTCTCAACAACACCTATTTTTTGAATAACCTTTTTAGTTGGAATAACAATATTGGATGAATAATCGTTAGGTATATATCCCTCACGATAACACCATTCCATAAAATTTTTAAAAACTATCAAATAATTTGTTCTTGTTCTGATAGATAATTTTTCAGAACCTTTATTATTTTTAGGTTTTTCTTCTAATTTAGATGATAATTCCGAACAATCGCTTGCTGTAAATTCTGCTAAATTGGTTTTCCCTATTAACTGAAAACAAGTTTCAAGCTTTTGCTGATTTCTTTTTATTGTGGTATCTTTTACAGCATAATCAGCTTTTCTTCCTCTGTTATATTTTTCAATAACATCTTTCCATTCCACAACAATAGAAGGTTTGCTTAATGCCTTCATTTCCTGTTCTTGGATTATTCTCAACCATTTCCCAATAAACGGATTTGCTGTTTTATATTCCGTATCGGTTACAAATGATTGTATATAATTTTTAGCATAATCCTCTATTAAGGATAATCCACTCATTAAACAATCAAGATGCGGATGTCTTTCCAATAATTCAGCATCAGTCATTTTATACAGAGGTTTATGCTCATAAATCTGTTTTAATTTATCTGATTTTGGGCATTTTTCTTTTTGGATGGTTTCCTTCAAATAATTTTCAAAACAGCATTCTATTGTTTCCTGCCCAAATAATATTTCATCATCTTCTGTTTCTATAGAGATAAATGTTTTTTCTTCAAATTTTCTTTTGGCGGCATCGTTTAACCAATTTACATCATCCCAAGAGAATTTTCCCTGTTTAATATCTGCAAAATTATTATCTATTGTCTGTTTTATCCTGTCTAATTCATAAATAAAGAACTTCTCGTAGTCTTCTCTACTCAAAAGCACATCCGTTGCTTCATCTGAAACTTTATTTATTTTCATTAAACAGTTCCTTACTTTATTAAACAGCACATCAACCATTGCGGAGATGATTCTCACCTTTTGGCAAGCATCATAATAGTTTTTAGTATTAAGAGAATATCTAACTTCATTTCTCTTTACAATAAAAAACAAATCTCTTGGCACGGCGATTCTTACATAATAATTATGATTTCTTAAAAATAACCTATTTTGTTTTTTTACCATCTTCTGTACCACCCTTATGTTACAGCAAGATTAAATCTAAAAAATCGTAAAAATGCTTTATGAATTTCAATAAGTTATTTAAATTTTTATACGGTTTTCGAACATCCGCCCGCCTTTAAAAAGCGGGTTTTCTTTTAACTGGTTAGAAAAAGGATGTTTAATCGTATGAAAAAATCTTTATTAATGACAACGGCATTGGTGGCGCTGACTTGCGGCCATAATGCTTTTGCGGAAAATCTTCCGACGGATGCAACCAATCTAACATCGGGAAGCTATGTTGTAGAGCGCTCGGATACTCAGGTTTTACACTCGGGAGACATAAATTTATCCGGAACGGCCTCATTAGATGTAAAAACTCAGGCTATTGTAAAGCCGGAAGCTGAAGAAGTTGATGTTTCCAAAGCTTTGGAAGTTAAAGGCAATGTTTCTCTGGCAGATGATGCCGCTTTGTCTGTCATCAATTCCAATGCTGCGGATGATACAGAAAAGCCTTTTATGCTTGTTGACGGCAAATATACCCAAACGGGCGGTGAACTGACGCTGAAACAGGAAAATGAAGCTGAATGGAGATCAACGCTGAACGCTAAAGAAGCAGATATCAGCGGCGGTACGATAAAGCTGGATACGGGAGAAATCTTTGTATACGGCAATGCTGATGACGGCAGTAAATTTAATATTTCCGGCGGAGCATTTGAAATGAATAATTCCAATATCAGCACTTATCCGGCCATGTCAGCAGCAGAAGGCAATTCACAGAAAGGTGCTGCCATGACCGTTTCCGGCGGAACATTTAAGATGAATGAGAGTTCATTGGGACGCGAGAATTCCGGAGATTTGGACATTAGCGGCGGGGAGTTTACTTTGGAAAACGGTTCCGCAATATTCCATGACGGCGAAACAGGCAATATAAATATCAGCGGCGGGACAATCTCCCTCAAAGATTCGTCGATAGTCAGAGGCGGTGACTATCAGAGTGAGGACGGCAAACCAGCAAGCGGCGATATAAATATTACTGGCGGAACGATAAATGCCGGCGGTTCTTCGGCAGAAATCGCTTCTGTCGGCAATATAAAAATTGCCAACGGTGCAGAACTTAATATTGCTTCCGGTACAACGTTGTTTGCCAAGGCAATATCGGAAGATATGAGCCAAGCACAGAAAGCCACGCTGAATGTTTATGATAATAATACTAAGATTAATTTGGGCGGAAAGTTGGTTGCCAACATTAATGGCGATGACCGCGGCAAAATTCATTTTCAAAATTCCGGAGCCAACATTGACGGTGATGTTGAAGCCGTCAGTCTGATTTTTGAAGACAGCCACTCTTTGAGTCAGGCAGTTTCCGGTACTATCGGCGGACTGGATATTTTTGAAATCAAAAAAGGCACCATGGTTTATGACAAGGAAATTAACGGCGGAGCTTCCAGCGTTGTCGTAGGAGAAGGCGCAACGCTTGATATTGGGACTAATGCGTTGCATTCCGGCGGTTACAAAGGAGTTGACGGTGAAGGTGTTCATTTCAAGGACAATTCAACTTTGGCCTTTACTGTAACTGACAAAGATACCTATGGTAAAATCCACGCCAATTATGTCAACATCAGCGAAAACGGTACAAATTTGAATATGACCTTAAACGGTGCCGCTTTGGCTAAAGGCGAAACCACAACCTTAAAATTGTTTAACGGTGAGGATTCCGACGAAGTTGAAATCGAAGGTAAGTTTGCCAATTTAAGCAAAAATTCCCGTTACGAGTTTGTTGACAATGGCGACGGGACATTTAAGGTCACTTCTGTTGCTTCCGCGGCTGATACTGTTGCCGATGCCGGCGGTTCCGCCAACAATGCCGGAACAGCCGAGGCATGGGACAGTGTCAGTGCATCAAACAGTTCTCCGGTTGCCGCGTCTGTTACGGAGAAATTGGCACAGCTTTCCAACAGCACAGATGCTGCCGAACAGAAAGCTTATGTTGATGCTTTGACGGCTGTTGCTCCGGAGGTTGCGCCGATGGTTCAGAAAACTCAGACTGAAACAGCCAACCAGGTCTTTGGTGCTGTCGGTACTCGTTTAACCGGTGGTTCAATCTCAACCGGCGGTGAAGGTATGGCTTCCGGTGACAGTATTTTCAAACGCGGGGCCATGTGGGTTCAGGGCTTGTTCAATAAATCCAAACTGGACGATACATCCAAGGCGAAGGGCTTTGATGCAGATTCTAACGGTATTGCTTTCGGTGCCGAAAAGTTTGTAACCGATGATACCAAGGTTGGTATTGGTTATGCTTATACCAACACCGATATTGACGGTTTCATGCGTGATACGGATGTTGATACGCATACTGCCATTGTTTACGGCGAATATAAACCGTCCAACTGGTATGTAAACGGTATAGCGACCTACGGCTGGTCTGATTATGAAGAAAGCAAGAGTGTTGCCGGAGTTGGCGTTAAGGCTGACTACGATGTCGAAACCTTTGGCTTGCAGGCAATGACCGGTTACGATATGAATATCAACGGCTTAGGCATTACACCGGAAGCTGGATTGCGTTACGTTCATATCAAGCAGGACGCTTATAAAGATTCTGCCGACCAGCGTGTTTCTGCTAATGACAGCGATATCTTGACCGGTGTCATCGGGGCAAAGGTCAGCAAAAACTTTGAGCTGTCCAATGGTATGAATATCAAGCCGGAAGCCAGAATTGCCGCAACCTATGACCTGTTTAACGATGATGTTAATTCGGTTGTAACTTTGGCAAATGGTTCGGCTTATGCGGTTGACGGCGAAGCCCTTGACCGTTTCGGAATGGAATTTGGTGCCGGTGTAACAGCGGAAGTTAATGACAATGTCGAACTTTCACTCGGTTACGAAGGCAAATTCCGTGAGGACTACCAAGACCACACAGGTTTGATTAACGCTAAGTATAAATTCTAGAAAATCCTGTCAAAATTTATTTTGACGCAAAAATGTCATCTTCGGAGCGAACAGAGCGAAAGCGAATGTAAGACCCGGAGATCTGGCGTTAAATCACTAAAACGAAACAGCCTCGGATATTTTTTATTCGGGGCTGTTTCTGTATAAATCATTAAATTAATTCTAAAATATGCCGCTATGAAATTTTAATTTTCGAACTTGCTTAACATTGAAAATAAAAGAAAAAAATCGCCATTTCTGACGATTTTTGAACTGTGGCTGGAGTAGTTTCGCAATTCGCGGATTAATTGTTGTTAAAAATGTTATTTTATGATTTCGTTGATTTTACTTTTTATACGTTCTTCTTCATTTGCACCAGTAGTTGATAGACGTAATAATGGTAATCCTATTTTTTCAAGGATTATATTTTTAATTTGATCTCGATTTATTTGTTTGAAATTTTGTTTATGATATTTGAAACCATCAACCTCAATAGCTAGTATAGGTTTTTTATCCATTTTATTGTATATTAAAAAGTCTACATGTGCATCCGTTCTAATAAATCTGATTTCCTCATCTGTAAATTCATCTGTGATTTTAACAAAATCAAGCAAAGGAACATGAATAACAAAATCTATAGTTAAAACTCCTATATCAGATAAACATTTTTTTATACAAACATAAGCTAAATTTTCAGAAACATATATTGAAACTTTCTTATGTTTTGCTAAAAATTCTTCTCTTTCTTTTGTGTATTGTTTATATAATAAGTCAAAAATTGAATGAATTTTACTTTCTGTCACTTCAAAATTATTATATTTTATATATTTAATTAGATTTTGAATTTGATCATTTTTATCTGTTTCATTATTAGAACAAACCAGCCAAAATTTTTTGACAGCTCTAGATACAGCAACATTAATTAGATTTGGATTATCAATAAATGGGGATACATCATTATCTACTGTAGAGAATATAATAATATCCTTTTCTCTTCCTTGAAATTTATGAATTGTATCAACTTCTACAGCTTGAGCTAGAACCTTTTGCAAAGCTGTAACTTGGTCTCTATATGGGGAAATGACACCGATAGAATAATCTTTTTCTAGAAAAGGTAATACCTCTTGTTTTATAACTTCTATTTGACGCTCATTAATATGTCCACGAGCGTGGTTTCCTTTTACTGTTTGTATAACTTTTAATACATCAGAATCTTGGCTGTCTTGAGTCATTGGTAGTAATTCATCATTATAAAATTGTTTATTACAATATCCGATGATTTTAGGGTGACATCTATAGTGTTCTTTCAATAACACACTTGGTGCATCAGGATATAAATTTGTAATGGAAGAAAGTAAGCTATTTGAATGAAACCAATATTCTTCACTGATTTTAGGATATTTCTTTAATAAATTTTCAGAATAATCTTTTACATCATTTGTTATTACATTGGGAAGTTGTTTAAGATCACCGACTACAATTATGTTTCTTGCACAGGACATTGCTATAAAACTTGTTAGTAAATCAGCTTGTGATGCTTCATCAACAATTAAGTAATCAAACACAAAACCATTATTACAAATATTTTTTAGTGAAAATAGAGTGCTTAGTACAATGGGATATTCTTCTACAAAAGCAGATGATACAGAATAGGTGTCATGTATAGAAAAATGTTTTCTCTTTTTGTTATGAATTCTCTTAAATAGTGATTTATTTAATAGTTTCAAAGAAAAATCACTTAGTCTTGAAATGTTATCGCTTAGTTTCTGTTCTTTAAGGAAATTCTTGATTTCGATGATTTCTCTCTCTGACTCTCTAAGTTTATTGCTATAGAAACAGTCTTGTATTGTTTTTATATTGTTTCTTAATCTCTTTTTTAATAGAAATAAGCATTCCCAACCAAATTTAATCCAAAAGAAAAATTTATCTTTAAATCTTAAATCATTATCTCCAAAATTTAAAAAATATGCCCATAAAGAAAATAATAATTTGGAATTTTTCTTAGTTAGTTTAGTTTTCAAGTCAATATCAATTTCATTTTCAGGCAAATTTTCTTTAAAATGCTTATATTCTGTTGAATATTGAGTATATTCTGTTTCTAATTTTGCTAAACGATTTTGTTGTTCTAAAACAGAGTTTATTTTTTCTTTTTGTTTTTTTATTTCATCTTTAATTTGTTTCGTTGACAATTCAGAACAGGAAAACTCAGGATACTCCGTTTGAGATAAAACAAAATTTTCTTTATTTTTTTTAGATCCTAAGACTGCAACCAGAAAATCTAAATTATATTTTTTCAATTTTTCTTGAACATTTAATATGGCTGAATTGTTATTCGAAGCTATCACGATAGATTTTTTATTTAAAATTGCATTTGCAATAATATTTAGAATAGTTTGAGTTTTTCCTGTTCCCGGAGGACCTTGAATTATACTAATTCTTGATAAAAAAGCATTTCTGACAGCTCCTTGTTGGCTTAAATTAATGCCAAAAGGGAAAATTAAGCTATTTTCATCTATATTTATTATATTTAATGGTTTTTTTTCCAAATAATAACTTAAAACTTCTTCATCTTCTAAAATGCATTCGATTTTATTAAAATAATTATTTAGTATGGATGTATCACTGTCTTCAATTTTTATTGGAGAATTTAATGATAACTTTTCAAAATATTGTTTTATATTTTGAGCCTTTTCACTTTTAAGGACATTTTTCTTAAATTTAACCCTATCTCTACTATATGTATACACTTTATTATTCAAAGAAAATACAAAACGAACATTATGCTTAGAAATGTCAAAACGTTTGATTTCAGAGGTTTTGTTTTTTCCATCTATAAAAATCAATAGATTATCCGGAATTGTATGCATTAAATATTTCCGTCCAGATTATTTCTTAATATGATTAAGTTATAGATAAATTATAGTTAAATCAAGAAATAAAAGAGACAATTTGAATGTAAAAATTGTTGAATGTTTTATAGAACAAATATAACCTTTATCTATAATTAATATCAAAGTGGTTAGTTTAACCATATGATAAAGAAAAAAGGAGATATTAAATGGATAATGACAAGTTTTATAAGGGTGCAACAATAGTTGCTTTAATAACTATAATTTTCACATCTTACAGTTATCATAAAGTAAATAATCCTTATCAACCAGCTTGTGATATTAATGTTGAATATATCTCTGATACACTTCAAGATTGGATGATAGAAAGAGTATCAAATAATTTTGTAAAGACAAATAAACTAGAAGTTGTTGGTATGGATGGTTTTGCTGAATATAAAAATATTCCTTTCTGGAATAAAATGCCATTATATGAAGATTTTAAGCATAGTGTTGTATGTAGTGCAACCGCATTGGTTGATTTTGCTCCGATAACATCAGATAAAAATAAACCGAGTGGTGATAACAAAAATGAAAATATAAAGGAGAGTAAATACATTGAAGAAATTTCTGTACGATATCAACTTATTGATGGAGGTGGAATTCGGATGTCCGGTATTGATGTCCATGATATGACTAAACAAGTTAAAGAAAAAGGTGCTAAACATAAAAAGAAGTAATACCCCATATCAACGACTTAGCCTATTGTCTTTGATGTTAGTAGGTTATTTTTTATTCAATCTATGTAAAAATTTGCAGAGGTTGGTTTTGAGTATGAAAAATGCTCTAAAATTTATAATCTATTGAAAAATAAGAAAAATCATAAAAAGTAGTCCGAAGATGAATCTTAAAAAAAACTATATCTGGCATAAATTTTCGGAATTTGCTAACGTATTGATTTATAAAGAAAAAGTCGCCAAAATGACGACTTTGCAAAATGTGGCTGACCCAAGTTTATGACCTTAGGAAAAAATACGAGCAGGAATTAGCTGAAATGTATCTGATTATTGAGAGCATGGACGATGATTTAAGACAGATGATAATGAAAGGAAAAAGTTAGATCTGATAGATTTAGATATGTGGCCGCAGCAATAAAGGATGTATATTTTGAGGAATTTATTGATGCTATTCATATTTTGTGATAAGTGACATTTATAATCTATAGATAGAGGGAATTTATGACGGATAAAGATTTACAGAACAAATACGATGATATTTTTGCAGATGATAAGTTGAATATAAAATCTTTTGTAGTCGATTTTGCTCATTTAATAGAGCAAGATGTTTATATTGAAGGTGGTGCTTCAAAGGTTTATTCAATAGCTGCTGAATTTGGTATTGGGAAAACCTTCTTTTGCGAAAAACTAAAACAAGTCTTAAAAACAGATAATATAAAAGTTGCTAAATTGAATATTTGGGAGCTAGATTTTTACGATAATCCTCTTGTGCCGTTATTGGCTAAATTAAACGAGCTTTATAAACGAAAAGGAAAATCTTTGCCTGTAAAAATTATAAATTCAGTGGGAGATTTGGCAGGTAAATCTTTTATGAGTTTGTGTGAAATAGGAATTAAAAAAGCTATAGGCTCTGAAACGGTTGATATTATTAAAGATAAATTTTCTTCTGAATCTTTATATGATGATTTTAAAATGTATCAGGACTCTTTGAAGGAATTAAAACAAACTCTAATTAAATGGGCTAAGAAAAATAAGCAGCCAGTTGTAATTATTATTGATGAATTGGATAGGTGTCGGCCTGATTATGCGGTAAAAACGTTGGAGGTGTTAAAGCATTTTTTCGATGTGTCAGGATTTGTGTTTGTTTTGGCTTTAGATGAAAAACAGTTGGAAAGTTCTGTTAAATGCCTGTTTGGTACAAATAATTTTGAAGGATATAAACGAAAATTTATTAATAATACATTTTTATTGCCAGCTCCTGATAGAAAAGCTTTTACTGAATTTTTGTATGATAAATCAGATATAAATATTTGGATTAAAACATTACAGGATAAGAAACACGAATTAGTATTTCCTATAGATATTTATAATATGTATTGCTGTGCTCATTCATACAGCGACTATGGCAATTTTGAAAAAGAGAATAAAGCTAAAGAATTTAATAAAACTCAGACATCTTCTGAAATTATAAAACGTTATTTTGCTGCATATAGCGATTATTTTGGTTTTACATTAAGACAAATGGAACAGATTTTTGATCGTCTAGTTCTATTTGTTAGGCAAATTTCAGGCAGTCAAGAAGTTTTCTCACCAGATTTAGCCGTGTTTTTAGTTTGTTTGCACGAATTTGATATGGATACATATAATAGAATCCGCTATGAATTTACTAATTTGGAAAGTTTAATCAGTATCAAAGATAATATGGGTTTATTGAATTTAATCCCAAATTTATATAAAGGAACTCGTGTTTTAAGTAATCAGTTTAATAGAACCTTGGCTCCAGAAGTTCCTCTTATTAATGGGTATTCTGGTTATTATAAGGATGAAGTGCCATTGTCTTCTCCTCTTATAAGAAAAATAGGTGATAATGTTGATAGGTTTTTTATTAAGGATGTATCAAAATTATATGTTGATACGATAAATTTAAAAAATGTAGACACTCAAAAATTAGATATAACAAAAATTAAAGAGGCATATTTTAGCCATATAGATTTCATTTCTCATTTTGAATAAGCTTTGAAATTTATTAGACTAGCTATTAATATAAAAAATTCTATCAAAACTAAGATGAAAAATATTTTTTTAGATTTGAAAATACGATAAAAAATTGATTTTCAATATTTTTATTATATAAGCCATAATAAAGGAAAATAAAAATGATTGAAGATTATTACATCTGCTTAGATGCCACAGCCTTGTATTTTGCTCATAAATATTTAGCTGATAAAACCAGCCGTATAATGCGTTGCTATACAGGCAGAGAAGTTGAGCTTGTCGTCAGAACTATGGAAGCCAATAAAAGCAAGAATTTTTACACGCTTCGCTCGATGCAAAATAAAATGCTAAAGGCTAAAATCAAAAATCTTGAGGTCTTAGGAACTGTGTTTGAAAGAGCTGATAATACTAGAATTAAAAATTGTGCAAATTAATTAATTATTTCTTAACTGGATAAAAATACAATATATAATCTTTAAAAAATAATATACAAAAGGTTTCGCATGTCTAAAACTAAGCTGACATCTGTAGATATTATCATGCTTCTTCTGTATTCGCCTGGCTATACAGGTAAGTTTAGAGAACCTATCGAAGGACGAACTAAACTTACAAAAATGTTGTTCATTTTTGAAAAAGAAATTCTGAAAGATTTTATTGATGACAAGATAGAATATAACGATGATTTATTTTTCTTCGCTGCTTGGAATTTTGGACCAATGTCTTTTAAAGCATTTAAAGATGTTGATTTTTTGAAAAATATAGATTTCGTTACAACATCTTATCAAAATAATGCGGATGTTTTAACATATGAAGAAATTTCAGAATTTAATGATTATGCAGAAAAAGAATTAGATACAAAACCACTGGAGTATACTTTAGAACATTTTGAAATTAGTGACAAAGGTGTTCAGTTTCTTCAACAAAAAAATAAATATGAAGCGTTATCTGATAACCAAAAAGAAATTTTAGCAGCATTTAAATCTAGATATAACAAAGCAAAATTGCGTGATATTTTGAGATATGTTTATACTAAATATCCAGAGTTTACAGAAAAATCTGTTATAAAAGATAAAGTCTTGAAAGGTTATTAAATGGGGCTTGAAGATATTCTAGCATTGGTTGGTGTTGTGTTGGGGATTGTTATTCCTTTGTTTTTTAAATTTGATGATAAAGCAGATCAAATTTTAAATTCAATTTTATTAACAAAAACTTCTATATTGGCGGAATTTATTGATAAAGTGGAAAACAGAATCCGAAATAATTTAGTTTATGATGATAATATGAGTACCTCTTTTTCTGTGTTTATTAAACAAATGTCTATTTCATTTGATAATAAAAAGGGCATTGAAAATTATATTCATAAGTGTTCAAAGTATACCTCGAAATTAATACATTCTGCTATCTCTATTTTCATTTTCACGGCACTAAAATATCTTTTTGTCCTTTGTTGTAAGTATGGGGATGAAGGTATTCAAGAAAGATACTTAGATATATTTAATGGAGTAATAATTATAAATTTTATTTATTTAGTGTTTTGTATTTATAGAATATGGAATGCTTATACGGGGTTTAGATCTCTGTCGATAAATATAAAGAAACAAGCAGATCTCATAGTGTAAGGATTATATTATGTATGAAATTGAAATGGTAAATAAAGTTTGTGATTATCTTAGAGATAAAGGGATTGCGGCTGTGACTGAAGTTCCTTTTATGCAACAGTCTATAGACCTTGTCTATCTTGAAAATAATCAATTAATTGCCATGGAATTTAAAATTGATAATTGGAAAAGAGCTATAGAACAAGCCTCAAGTCATTTTTTAGGTACAAATGAAGTTTATATTTGTATTCCTAAGCCCAAAAAAGGGATGCCTGAAAAATTATCAGAGGCTATGGCAAAAACTGATGTAGGGCTTGTTTTCTTTGATGAAACCAGTGATAATATTATGGAAGTGGTATATCCTGCTAAGCATAATAAGAAAGTTTGGAAAATCGGAAAAATTTGGTTAAACGAAGCTTTTGAAAATAGAGTTCATGGAGTTTGGGCATGATTGAGGCAGCACATTTATTGCGGTTTGGTACAAATGCAGAGAAAAAATATGTTTCAGATTTTGATAATTCATATGATGTTTTAATGTTAAATGCAAATATTTTTGCCCATTGTACAAATTCTATTTCGAAATTTATAAGTAGTGAATTATGTAAAAAAAAATTTATAATCGATCCTCAAACATACGCATTTCAATATTATCAAGGATTAATTGGTTCGAATGGAAGTTTAAAAAAATCTATTGAAAAACTTATTGAGTTTTATGGTGAGAAATTAAAAGAAATTATTTCAAATCAAAAACGTTCTATAGATTTAACAGATTTTGATCAAGAAGATAATTTTTTAAATGGATTATGTCAAAATGTTATAAATTTTCAAAAGAATACTGTTAAAGGTGAAGCCCTTGAAGAGAAGAACGAATACAAAGAGTATATAGAATATATTTTAGAAAATGATAATATTGACTTATGTATAGAACCTTGCAGCTTAATTGCTCCTTATTTTTATTTGGCGGATGAAGATTTTAGTCAATGGTTAAGAATTAATACTAAAGCAATTGAGCTTTCTAAAAGATATTCTAATTCCATTTCTGCACAACTTGTTATTAATTCTAGTATTTTACTAGATAAAGGGAAGCTAGATAATTTAGTTGATGAGTATTCTAAAGTGAAACCTTGTGAAATTTTGTTATGGATTGATAATTTTGATGAGAAAGATGTTGGTGATGTTTTATTAAATAATTATTTGTATCTTTTAACAAAATTTAAGAAACAGAATATTCCTGTTTCACAATTGTATGGTAGTTATTTTTCATTAATGCTAATTAATATAGGGTTATTGCAAGCTTGTTGCCATGGTATGGAATATGGCGAATCAAGAAGTGTTTTTCCTGTTGGAGGAGGGGTGCCTATTTCCAAGTTTTATTTGCCAATGGCTCATAAACGTTTTCATTTTAGAAATATAATTCAGTTACTTCTAGATGAAGGATGGTTAGAAAGCCAAAAAATATATTTTGAAAAAGTTTGTGATTGTCCTCAATGTAGACAAATCATTAATGACGATCCTGAAAGTGAAATTCAAGAATTTGGAATTATTAATACTGTAACCAATATTAGGAAAAAGAAAAGCGGACAAGAATACAGTGTTATGATGTCATATCCAACATCAGAAGCTAAAGAACTTTGTTTACGGCATTATTTATATAATAAAGAACGAGAATATACATTTATACAAGAGCATGGTATTGATGAAATTATGGAACAGCTTAAGCAGGCTAAGAATACATTAGAGGAGAAATTAGGTCTTGAAATTTTATATCTTTCATCTTGGATAAGAGTAATTTCTTCATATCTTGAACAAGCTAAAATTTAAAACTGATCTCTATCAAACCATCTCAACAATTTTCTTCTGGGCGTTGGTGTTGTATTCAATGTAGCGTTGGGTGGTGGAAAGAGTGGAATGTCCGGCCAGCATGCGGATGTCGTTTAAGGTTCCACCGGCAAGGCTGATATTTTTGGCGGCGGTGGTGATGAATGTTCTGCGGCCGCTATGCGAGGAACAGCCCTCAAAGCCGATGTCCTTATATAAATTATAGAAGAAGTTGACGATTGCCTGCGGGCTGGTTTTACTGTCACGTTCTGTCGTGATGATTCGATTCGTCAACGCAAAATGCTCGTTCTTCTTCTGTTCAGCCAACATTTCCGCCAGTAAAACCGCTAAATCTTTGTGCATGGGAATTGTCCGGCCGGATTGTTTGCCCTTAGATGCTTTATTAATAAGATTGATTTCGCGACTTAATTGCCCTTCCGAATCACAAACCATCAGCCAAGTCAAATTCGCAATTTCTTTGGATCGTAGCCCTGCCTTGTAACTCAGCATAAAGATAATTTTGTTGCGGAGCGGATATCTTGTCCGTTCCAAGTAACCCAATGTCAGCTCTTGCTGCTTGGTCGTTAGGATTTTTGCCTGCTTATTGAGTGCCATTTTTCACCTTAAACTTATTAAATTATTGAATCTACATTATAAATTATAATAAGTATAAAATAAAAGTCCAGGCTCAAAGTCTTGTAACGCTTGAAAAATAAGGACTCATTATAAAACTTAAATTATATAATGGGTTTTAGCCACCACATACTTTGCAAGGTCTGGCACCTTGTGATTTTGCCTTGTCTTTGGTGGTTTTTATACAATTCTTGGTACAGCGTTTTGCCCATTTGCAAGTTGGGCTGTGATAAATATAGGTTTTGACATTCATAATTACGGTTGGACTGTCAGAAGCCAAAACAGGTGCGGATAAAAGTAGGAATATTAATAAGCATACGGTCTTTTTCACTGTTCGCTCCAGACTTTATTATAAATTTTTCTCCAACCTTTATTATGGCTTGCACCATTGACTTCAATAATTAAATCATCGTCCTTGATAAACTCCCGAACCAATATCGGCGGTATAACCTTGTCATTGTTACCGACATAATGAATCTGCGGAATTTTAGCAAACTGCTTGCGGTAACTTTCTAAATTTATTGATTCATTAAGCGGCGGCAGATTGTGATATTGCGTCCATGTCAGATGGTCGAGATTTCCGGCAATGGTTATAATTTTTTTGACATTCAGCCCCAGTTTGGTAGTTGCAACTAAGCCCGCAACTTGAGTGCCGCCTGAAAAGCCGACTAAAATAACAGGGTTATTGCCAACAATCTGCTTTATCGCTTCATATTCGGCATTGATAATTTCCGGTGCAAATCGGGCGGTCGTCCAATGCCTTTGGGAGCAAATCGGACTTTTGACATACTGACAAGGACGAGCAAGATAAATAACATTCGGACTGTTATCACCAAAAGCAAGCTCTTTGACTAATGTTCCGTGCGGTGTCGGGTCTTGTGTTGCTCTGCCATGAGCATTAAACGCATAACCGTCGCCTTCAATATATATTTTATAAGGTACGGCCGAATTGGTAACCTTTTGCCACGTTGCAATCGTAAAATCTCTTGTTTCAATTTCTTTATACACAAAATCAGCCGGAGCCGTGATTGTCGAACAACCGGACAGAAACAGCAGAGTTATTAATACTTTTATCATACGTTAAGCCCCTTATAAAGCAACTATATCGGCTTATTTATAAAAATTCCAGAGGGTTTTTGACTTTTAGCTTGATTGTCTTCCAAAGGCTTTATAATATAAATTCAGGCTCGGAATTTTCTGTGCTTAGTACCTTTAGTGGTACGGGGCTTTCATCGGCTCTACGTCATTCGGTGTTAGGATATAACATCGTCATATTGTCAGCTACTCATCATAGCCGGCAGTAAATATATCCCCGATACATAGCAATATGGTCGGGGAGCTTTTAGCGTATGTTCAGGAACCATATTACTATCTCTGAAAAAATATGGCTCTAAAGGTTAAAGGAATCATGTAATGACGTATGATTGATGAACTCTCCGACCACCTCTAATACAGGTGGTTTTCTTTTAATTGCAATTAAAGAAGAAGGAAGTCTAATCATATGAAAAAAACTTTATTAATGACAACAGCATTGGTGGCACTTTCAGTGTCCGGCAATGCTTATGCAGATGTAACTATTAATTCAGATACGGTTTTGGAAGAGCACTATACTGATAATGTTATCATTTCCGGTGGTAGTGTTACAGCCCAAGACAGTTCCACAGTCAGTCTGAATTATCCTGACGGGAAAAATTTAACAGTTAACGGCGGAACATTATCTTTAAATGACTCTACCATTTACACGTTTGGCAGCAATACTGAAATTAGCGGAGATGCCGTCATTAATTTAAATAATGACAGTGATATCAGCACCAACAAGCTGACTATCAGCGGAGGAACGGTTAACCTTAATAAAGGTGAACTCAGAGAAAATAATTCATTTGTTATGACTGGCGGCACAATTAACGCAAACGGACAGACACAAATAGGTTCTGTTGGGAGAGACACCAAAAAGGTTGAAGGAACTGTAACAAGTTATGCCGGTGGAACAACAGATATCAGCGGCGGCACAATCAATGTCCAAGGCGGCGTTGGTCTCGGCAGTTCGGCAAATGATATTTATGATAATGGCAACATCATTTTTGGTACATCTATCAAAGTAAAAGGTGATGCTGCTTTGAATATCAAGGAAGGAGCCACCTTATTTGCTTATGAAAATTACAAAATCGATGAGCCGGATTTAGATAATTCTGACCTTGATGTTGTAACTTTTGGCAATAAAGCAACAATCACCATGAACGACAATACTTCAAAAATTAATTTGGCCGGTGCTTTAAGTGCCAACATTAACGGCGATGATCGCGGCAAAATTCATTTTCAAAATTCCGGTGCCGAAATTGACGGTAATGTTGAAGCCGTCAGCCTGATTTTTGAAGACAGCCACTCTTTAAGCAAAGCCATTAGTGGTGATATTGTCGATTTGGATGTCTTAGCCATCAATAAGGGAACATTGACATTTGACAAAGAGCCGACAGATACAATCACGACAGTTCAGGTTGGCAACGGTTCAACACTTGATATCGGCGACAAAACCCTGCACTCAACAGGTGATAAAGTAGACGGTGAAGGTGTTTTCTTTGCTGACAATTCAACTTTAGCCTTTACGGTAACAGACAAAGACACTTATGGCAAAATCAAGGCCAACTACATCAAAATCAGCGAAAACGGCACAAATCTGAATATGACCTTAAATAGTGCCGCCTTGGCTAAAGGCGAAACAGCCACTTTTAAATTATTTAATGGTGCTGATTCTGCTGAGGCAGAAGTTGACGGCAAATTTGCCAATCTGAGCCAAAATTCCCGTTACGAGTTTGTTGATAATGGTGACGGAACATTTGAAGTTACGTCTGTCGGTTCTGCCACAGATGCCGTTGTTGATGCCGGTGGTTCTGCCAATAATGCCGGAACAGCCGAGGCTTGGGACAGTATCAGTGCTTCAACCAGTTCTCCGGTTGCTGCTGCCGTTACAGAAAAACTGGCTCAACTTTCCAACAGTACAGATGCCGCCGAGCAGAAAGCCTATGTTGATGCCTTGACAGCAGTTGCTCCTGAAGTTGCACCAATGGTTCAGAAAACACAAACTGAAACAGCCAATCAGGTCTTTGGTGCCGTCAGCACTCGTCTGACTGGCGGTTCAATTTCAACCGGCGGTGAAGGTATGGCTTCTGGTGACAGTATTTTCAAACGCGGGGCCATGTGGGTTCAGGGATTGTTTAACAAATCCAAACTGGATGATACCTCAAAAGCCAAAGGTTTTGATGCTGACAGTTCCGGTATTGCTTTCGGTGCCGAGAAGTTTGTAACCGATGATACTAAGGTTGGTATTGGTTACGCTTATACTAATACTGATATTGACGGTTTCATGCGTGACACAGATGTTGATACGCATACTGCTATCTTGTATGGCGAATATAAACCGTCCAACTGGTATGTAAACGGTATTGCGACCTATGGCTGGTCTGATTATGAAGAAAAGAAGAGTGTCGCCGGAGTTGGTGTCAAAGCTGACTACGATGTTGAAACCTTCGGCTTACAGGCTATGACCGGTTATGATATGCAAGTCAACGGCTTTGGTTTAACACCGGAAGCAGGCTTGCGTTACGTTCACATCAAACAGGATGCTTATAAAGATTCTGCCGACCAAAAAGTTTCCGGCAATGACAGCGATATCTTGACCGGTGTCATCGGAGCAAAGGTCAGCAAGAACTTTGAGTTGTCCAATGGTATGAATATCAAGCCGGAAGCACATATTGCTGCAACTTATGACTTGATGAATGATGATGTTAATTCGGTCGTAACCTTGGCCAATGGTTCGGCTTATGCGGTTGACGGTGAGGCTCTTGACCGTTTCGGAATGGAATTTGGTGCCGGTGTAACCGCGGAAGTTAACGATAATGTCGAACTCTCGCTTGGTTACGAAGGCAAATTCCGTGAGGACTACCAAGACCACACAGGCTTGATTAACGCCAAGTATAAATTTTAAGCGTTAAACCGCCAAAACAAAGTAGCCTCGGATATTTTTTTATTCGGGGCTACTTTTTTGTGATGATTTTTTTGTATTAATTGACACACAGCGTAAAAGATTATCTACTTAATGCATATTAACTAAATAACGAGGCATATTTTGAGGCATGCAAATAAATTTGATTCTGAGGAAGAGAAATTCTTATCGGATATCGGAACTAAAGTTAAAAATTTTCGGGTTTATAAAAATATTAAATTGACAATTTTAGCCCAGAAAGCTGGTGTTGATTATCGGACATTAAAAGCCATTGAAACGGGAAAAGCAAATCCTACGATTTTAGTTTTGAATAAGATTGCTAAAGCATTGGAAACCGATGTAACAATTTTGACCGATGTAAATTATAATGCCGCAGATACTAGAAAATCTTTAATCAATTTAATTTATATCCTTAATCAAAAACAGCTTAAGATTCTGAATGATGTTGTGTCTTTGCTCTGCGAACATCCATATCAGTTTTGGGAAAAGATAAAGAATGTTTTGATGAAAGAGTATGAAAAACGAATTAATGAAATTGGGATATGGGAGTTTCATTCAAAGAAAAATTCTAATGAAAAATAACTATTTTTTTATCCACCTACATTAAAATGATTATTTTTGTATTGACTGTCATTTTAATGTAGGTATTTTTTAAATCTTTATACCTTATAACATTCTGATTTTACATAAAAATATTTTTCTTATCCTTTTATCTAAAGGTAAAAATGAATTTTCTTAAAGAGTCTTCGTAATTAACACCAACGGAGAGCTCTGTCTTGCGTTATGAAACACTAAATAGCCAGATATTGGAATGTTGTCCTGATTTGACAGCTGATGAAGCTGCCGAGGCAGGCAAAAATCTTGTCGCTCTGTTGAAGATATTACACGAGGCCGTTCAGGAAGATCCTGAACTGAAAAAATTTTTAACAGCTCAGATGAAAGGAGACTTTATAAATGAGCACAAACAATAAGAAAAATGTCTGCGACACCTGCGTTCTGCTGGTCGATTATACAGACATTAAAATAACGGAGCTTGGGCGTTTTAAGCCTAATCCGCAAATCCTCTGGGATATGCAAGGGGCGGAGGCCGTAACCTGCTATAACTTCGCAACGAAAGAAGAGCAGCAACGGCAATATTACCCTAAGCTGTTCTTAAGCAGTGTGATGCGGCATGGCGGATTCAGCGTTAAGCTGAAAATTGAATTTTCAGCCCCGAAGCTTTTGCATCTTCCGCCCAATAATCTGGAAGAAGTCTGTGATGCCGATTTTGATGACGTTATCAACGTGCTGGTTTCTCGGATGCGTGAGATGGGTGTTGAAGTTGCACCTCAAGCACTACGGACAGCTCAAGTCGTGCGGATAGATTACGGCAAAAATATTTTGGTTAAAATTGCACCCTGTGTGATTTTACAATATTTGAACAAAGCCGATGTCAGCCGTCGCCTTGATTGTGCCAAGGCAGTTTATCGCAACGAAGGCCATTCGCTGCACTTCTTGTCGCGGCATCGGAATATCGTCGTTTATGACAAACTGAAAGATATTCAAAAAGCCCTGTACTGCAAAACTCGGGCTGTCAGTCCTGAGAATGCACAGGATATTGACCTAGCGGCATTAGGTTCAAGCCAGTATTTACGCATTGAAATTCAGTTGGGTAATTCCGAGAATATTCGCCAAGCCATCAATAAAGCAGGTCTTCCGGTTCCAGAACTGACGTTTCAAAATCTATTCAGTAGCCAAATTTGTCGGGCGGTTACGCTGGTTTATTGGAATGAAATTTTGGCGGCAGTCAGATATCAGCAGTTAAGTGAAGAAGATGCGGCAGATTTGTTCAAGCGTCTGCTTGATGCCGACTATAAATTTCTTAAAGCTCTCCAGCTTGTCGGGCTGGTAACGGTTTTGAAAAAGATGGGCAAACGAGAACTGCGAATACACGCAGGGAATGTTTTTTCGCCGGCAGTTTATGATTTGTTCAGGCGGATTAACCAACTTGAACCCAAAAATAATTGGCTGCAGCCGGATTTAGACGGCATCACGGCTGCAATCAATCACAATCAACTAATAATTTTAACGAAAGGAAATGAAAATGACTAATATTACAAAAGCTTCTTATGCGGTAATTTATTGCCGAGTTTCTTCTAAGAAACAGGATTTTAAGAGTTCGGCTAATAAACAATATCGTCTGTGCCGTGATTATTGTGAGAAATTAGGGCTGAGTGTCATAGAAGGCTTAGGCATGTGTGAGAGTGCCTACAAAAAAAGTCGTCCGGGTTTTGAGGCTATGTTGGATGGACTAACGCAGCGTCAAGAAACTCCAACAGCAATAGTTGTTGCCTCAATTGACAGACTGACAAGGAATTTCTCTTCTGTCGAAAGTTTGTGGGAACTTCTTGAGGCCGGAAAAATAGAACTGCATTTTGTTTCACAAAAAATGGTTCTGACGGCAGATTCTATGCCAGATGAAATATGTCGGTTCAAAAAGGCAGTTGCCGAAGCAGAAGAAGATTCTGCTTGGACTTCTCATGAAACAAAGCAAAGACTTCAAAATTTGAGAGAAAGGGGAATATATCCGGGGAAGGCTCCAATCGGATATTGTAACAGTGTTGTAAACAATCGAAAATCAATTTTTCCCGATGAACAGGTGGGAAAGGTTCAGTTGCTGTTTGATGCCTTTTTACAGCCTGAAATTGGTATTCGTGAACTGCTGAAAATTGCTCAAATGGTAAAGTTGCATACAACTACGGGTAAGTTAATCAGCCGAAGAACGCTAATTCATATGCTGCAAAATCCGTTTTATTCTGGAAAGATGAAAAGCGGCGGAAAGTTGTATCGCCATATCTATGTGCCATTAGTCAACGATATGATTTTTAGTGCAGTTCAAAAGAAATTGGACTGGGAATTGGGCAAAATTACCAACGAAGAAACGGAGGTGAAGGTCGCAATATAAAATAAATTAGGCCTGTGAAGGCTGGATAATATCTCCGGCCTTCCTTGACCTTTCGGGATTATGAAACTTAAAATAAATCGTATTTTTAATAGTAAAAGGTGAAAAATGGGAAGAAAAGTTGTAAAGGCTGCGGCTGATAAAAGTATAAAGCATGCCGTTTTATGGATACGGGTGTCAAGCAGGGAGCAGAAAGAAGGTTATTCGCTGGATGCACAGGAAGACAGGCTAAAGAATTATTGTACTCAGCGAGGGCTGGCAATTGTCAAACAGTTTACGGTTGTTGAAAGTTCTACCAGAGGAGAGCGGGAAGAATTTTATAATATGATAGCGTTTATAAAAAAATATAAAAGTCCGGTTGCTTTGGTTTGTGATAAGGTTGACCGCCTGCAAAGAAGTTTTAAGGAATATAATGTTCTGAATGAGCTAATTGAAAAAGAAAAAATCGCCATTCATTTTAACACGGAACAGTCGGTTATAGCAAAAAATGCCAAAGCACATGACAAGCTGATGTGGAATTTTCGGATTACGGTTGCTCAGTCGCAAACGGACACAATGAGTGATAATGTCTGTCGCAGTCTTGAAAAAATGCGTAAAGAGGGAAAATGGGCACATCATGCACCAGTCGGTTATAAAAATGTTAGGCAAGCAAACGGTCATAGCGATATTGTACTGGATGAGGATAATCATTTCATCATTACGCAGCTGTTTAAGGAATTTTCGACAGGCATTTATAATCTTGAGCAGATTGTTCGCAAGGCGGCCAATTTAGGGTTGAAGATGAAGAGCAGCAATAAACTTCATAAGCAAACAATACGTAATATTTTAAGCAACCGTTTTTATATAGGGGAAATGTATAGCGGAGGGCGTTACTACCCTCATTGTTACCCTCGGCTGATTGATAGTCAGACATTTGAAAAGTGTCAGGAAATTTTAGAAGGTAAAGCAAATCATAAGGTGCAGAAACACGAATACGTTTTTAAAGGATTGGTTCGTTGTAAAAAATGCGGCGGAGTTGTATCGACAGATATTAATATACATGCCGCTAAAAAGAATAAGGGAGAAAAAGTCGTTTATAAGTACCTTTTTTGTCCGCAATGCGGTGGTTATCGGACGAGAGAAGAAAAAGGGGTTGAAAAAGTCAAGGAGGCGTTAAAAACGCTTAAAAACATGCCTAAAAGCGTTGTTGAGAAATTGATTGCCTGTCTGGATGAAGAAATTTATAAAGACCATAAAATGGAAATAGAAGCCCAAAAAGCATTGCAACGGCAAATAGCCGGTTTTGCAGATAAAGAAAGCCGCTTGGTAGACCTGTTCACGGAAGGTAGTATTACACAGGATTTATATACCAAAAAACTAACAGAATATAGACAAGATAAGAAAAAGCTGGAAGAAAGATTAGGCGACTATAATCACTTGACAAAGCAAGGCTTAATTACGCTCAAATACTTAGCTGGCTTGCTTTTGATGTCAGACCAGATATGGGATTTTCTGAACAACGATAAAAAACAGAGGATTTTAAAATTGCTTTGTTCGGAAATTTTATTAGACGGTAAAAATGTAGTTATTTCAATAAGAAAACCTATCTCAGCACTAGCTGAAATAGGCTCTTGTCAAGTTTGGCTGGGGTGGCAGGATTCGAACCTACGAATGTCGGCACCAAAAGCCGATGCCTTACCACTTGGCGACACCCCATTAAAAAAACTGCCGTTTAAAACAACTCCAAATCATTTCTGGTGGCAGCCGCAATAACGCTAAAATGCTTGGGCAAGCATTTTCGGAATTATTTGCTCTATATCTATGCTAAAAAATCCATTATTGCAAGCATTTTATTTGGTTCTTTTAATTATTTTCTTCTTTTCCTCGCGGGCTTTGAGTTCATCCAGGTCCCGTTCCGTTGCGATTTTATCCAGAATGGTTTTAACAACCTTGTCTATGTCCTTATTTTCGCGGTAATCGGCGGGCAGAGCGAAATTGACCCTGCCGTCGGAAAGCAGTTTGACCGCCTGTTTTTTGTTTTTGCTTTTCGGCGTATAAACGGCGATGGCGTTGCCGTTTCTTTCTTTGACCAGTCGCATGGACGGAATGTCGGTCATTCCGTCGCCGAAATATATCATTCGTGTAAAAGGTATCGGGCGTTCGTCGTCAGGCATGAATTCGTTGACAGCGCGGTCTTCCAGTTTGCCGAGCCCTTTGTTGATTTTGGAAAGATACTGGGTTTTGGTCGAATAGTTGACAACCCTGGCCGGCCAAACCGGGCAGCCTTCCTCGTCATAAGCATAGCTGCAGCCGAATACGTCGGTAAAATATTTGCGGATGGAACAGCCGGCGATAATTTCTTCATATCCGGCGGAAATGATATAATGTTCGATTTCCAGATCCAAAGCCGCGCCAAAGCGGTCAATCCGCTCAAACCAGGTTTCGACGCCTTCAAAATATTCAATGTTCTGTCCGCAGCGAAAAAAGTTTTCTTTCGTCAGCTTGACGCCTTTTTCTTTGGCCGTTTTGGTAAAGTAATACATGCTGCCGGTAACCTGATCGGCACAGTTGTCGACGGACCATTGGTTGGCTTTTTTCCAAAAGGCTTTCGGTTTCATGCCGAGTTCCGGAATCAGGCCGTAGTTCTGCATGTCGCAGGTGCTCAGCGTTCCGTCGAAGTCATAAATCAAAGCGACTTTGGTTGAATTCTTAGCCATTTTGTATTATCTCCCTTGCTTTTTGAATTTAATTATACTACAACAAATAAGTTAAAATTTAATCAATATTTTATGGACAAGGATTTAGAAAATGGTTGCTAAAACAATGGATCAGCTTGTATCGCTGTGCAAACGCCGCGGGTTTATTTTCCAAAACGCCGATATTTACGGCGGTTTGCAGGGCGTGTATGACTACGGTCCGTTGGGCGTCGAGCTGAAGAACAACCTCAAAAGCGCCTGGTGGCGCGCCATGGTCTATGAGCGTGACGATATTGAGGGTTTGGACGCCGCCATTTTGACCAACCGCAAAGTTCTGCATTATTCCGGGCATGAAGACACTTTTTCTGACCCGATGACCGACTGCAAGAAATGCAAGGGACGGTTTCGCGCCGATCATATCAAAGACGGCAAGTGTCCGAACTGCGGCTCGACCGAGCTGACCGAGCCCCGTCCGTTCAATCTGATGTTTAAAACCGCCATCGGTCCGGTTGACGACGGTTCGGTTTTCGGCTATTTGCGTCCGGAAACCGCTCAGGCGATTTTTACCCAGTTCCGCAATGTCGTTGACGCCACTTCCCGCAAGCTGCCGTTCGGCATCGCCCAAATCGGCAAGTCTTTCCGCAACGAAATTACGCCGCGCAACTTCATTTTTCGCGTTCGCGAGTTTGAGCAGGCGGAATTGGAATATTTCGTTATGCCGGGCGAAGACGAAAAATGGCATGAATATTGGAAGGAAACCCGTATCAAATGGTGGGAAGAGCAGGGGTTGAAGCGTGAAAATATCAATATTTATACGACTCCGAAAGAGGACCTCGCGCATTATGCCAAAGCCTGCTATGACATCGAATATCAGTTTCCGCACGGCATGGAAGAGCTTGAAGGCATTGCCAATCGCACTGATTATGACCTTGGCAACCATACCAAGGCGCAGGAGGAAATGAACCTGACGTCGCATTGTCATCCCAACCCGGATTCAACTCAGAAACTCTGCATTATGGACGACAGCAACAAATGGGTCGTTCCCTTCGTCATTGAGCCGTCCATGGGTGTTGACCGCGGCGTTTTGGCCGTCATGACCGAGGCTTACGAAGAAGAGGATTTGGGCGGAGGCAACAGCCGTATCGTGCTGAAACTCAAAAAACATCTGGCGCCGATTAAAGTTGCCGTTATCCCGCTGAAGAAGAACAATGAGGCGATTATGAACAAATGCCATGAGATTAAGCAGAATCTGCTGAAACTCGGCATCGGCCGTGTCGCGTTGGAGAATACCGGCAATATCGGCAAAGCTTACCGCCGCCATGACGAAATCGGTACGCCGCTGTGCGTGACGGTTGACTTTGAAACGCTGGAAAATCAGCCGGAAAGCGTAACCGTCCGCGACCGTGACACCATGGAACAGCATCGCGTTAATATTGCCGACCTGCCGGCTTATCTCCGCGAATACTTCCTTTAAATAAAAGCCCCTCGGTGAGGGGCTTTTATTTAGTTTGTCAGAGCGTCGGTTTCGGCTTCGTCGCGAAGAATTTCGCCATATAATTCCATTCCGCCGTTTAAAATGTAAATATTGTCAAAGCCGCGGTTTTCAAGAATTCTGGCCGCCGCATAAGAGCCGGCGCCGTAGCGGCAGTAAAGCACGACTTTCTTTTCGTGCGGAATGGCGTCAAGGTTGTTGCGGAGAGCGGTCAGCGGGATATTTACCGCGTTTTCGATATGTCCGGCGTCAAAATCCTGCGGTGTGCGGATGTCAATCAGCATAATTTCGTCTTTAAGTTCCTGCAAGTCTTTGTAATTAACGGTTTTGACGCGTCCGGAGAGAAGATTGTCCGCCATGGAGCCGAGATTGTTGATGACGTCTTTGCCTGCCGAAAACGGCGGCGCATAGGCAAATTCGGCATTTTCAAGCCCGGCGGCATGCATTCCGTTCTGTATGGCCAGAGCCAGAATGTCAATCCTTTTGCTGACGTTCCCTCTGCCGATTGCCTGAGCGCCGAGAATTTTGCCGTCGGCATCAAACAGCAGTTTAAGCAGCAGAAGTTCATTGTCCGGCATATAGGCAGAATGGTCAAAACCGTAAAGATTGAAATGTTTGTATGAAATGCCTGCCTTTTTCAGTTTTTCTTCATTGGCGCCGGCGGAGGCTGCCGTCATTTCAAATACCTTGATGATCGACGTGCCGAGGGCATATTCAAACCGGCTGTCCAAACCGCCCAGGTGGTCGGCAATGACTTTAGCTTCCTTTACGGCCAGCCCGGCCTGTGCCATTCGAACCGGTTGCCGCGTGATGAAATCCGTAACTTCGACGTCGTCGCCGGCGGCATAAATGTCTTTGTCCGAAGTCTGCATATGTTCGTCGACTTTGATGCCGCCGCTTTTGCCGATTTCCAAATCGGACATGATTGTCAGTTTCGGGTCGGGACGAACGCCGGTGGCAACAACGGCCATGTCGTATTCGATTGTCAAACCGTTGTCTAGCGTAACCCTGCTGTCGCCGAAATCGGTAAGGCGGCGGTTAAGGTAGAGCCTGAGACCTTTGCCGCGCAGATAATTATGCAGCGTGGCAGCCATATCGTAGTCAAGTCCCGGAAGCAAATGCGGCGAAGCTTCGACGATGGAAACCTTGAGCCCGAGGCGCATCAGATTTTCGGCCATTTCGACGCCGGTATAACCGCCGCCCACAACCACGACATTCCGGGGCTGGTTGTATTTGACAAAGTCTTTGATTTTGTAAATTGATTCCAGATTGTTGACGGTAAATATCTGCTCGCCGAGAATGCCGTTGATGTCCGGTCTCAGCTGATAGGCGCCGGTGGCAATAATCAGCTTGTCATAACTTTCCGGTTCCCGACCTTTAACCGTGACGCTTTTGTCTTTCCGGTTAATAAATTCGACTTCCGCGTTCAGGCGGCAGTCGATGTTGTATTTTTGTTTCATCTGTTCCGGCGTGGTGCCGATAAGCGCTTTGCCGTCTTCGACAATGCCGGAAAGCAAATACGGCAGGCCGCAGTTGGACAATGCCAGTTCACCGCTTTTTTCAAAAATGACGATTTCGTCATTTTCGTTCAGACGGCGCAGACGCGTGGCGCAGGCTGTGCCGGCCGCGCCGCCGCCGACAATGGCAATCTTCATCATTCTTCTCCCGGTTGTTTGTTTTTCTTCTAAATAAACATTGCCGGAACGATATCAAGCGCCGAAATGGGAAATTTTCAGCAAAATGACGCCGCTGATGATGAAAATGACGCCGAGCCAGCTGTAAAGGGTGGAACCGTCGCCGAAAACCAGAACGCCGAGCAGAAACGTTCCCATGGCGCCGATACCCGTCCAAACGGCGTAGGCGACGCTGATGGTAATATGTTTCTGTGCCAGATAAAGGAATACGCCGCTCAGGGTCATGGCAGCCACCGAGAAGACGATCCAGACGATTTTATGCTCCGACAGATGCGCCATTTTAAAACCAAGCGGCCAGCCGATTTCAAACAGCGCCGCCGTAATCAGATAAATCCAGGCCATGTTGTTCTCCTTGCCGGATATATAGTCTTAAAAACGCGTAAAAAAAGAGCCGGAACAGCGTTTGGCTGTTGCGGCTCTTTTGGGGTTTTTAGTTTTTGCCAAGAGCAATGTTCAGAATGTCTTTGGTACTTTGAGCTTTCTTTATGCCGGTGTGGTCGATGCCCTGCCATAAAAACAGATGGTGTCGGTTTTCTTTCCAGATCGGGCAGGTAACAATGCCGAGACTGTCTGACAAGTGGCGGGGATTGTCGTCAATGAAGAAAACCTCGTCATATCCCGCCGCGGCTTGCCGCAAGGCGTCTTCCTTGGTCTGCTTCATGCCGACGCAAATGATTTTTTCAAAACAGTCGGCATAATGCTCTTCAATGTTTTTGCGCCGTTGTGCCGCAAAGTTCGGATCGCTGGAACTGATGATGGCCAGGTCGAAACAGCGGTCGCGCAGCTCAAACACCAGCTCGGGCATTCCTTTAATCGGCAGCAGGTTTCTGAAAGTCTGCGACTGATGAAAATAGTCTCCGAATTCCAGATACGGCTTGGGATCATGCAGAAAATCCCCGATGATGTTGTCCCAGTCTTCATCGCTTAATGACATGCCGTGATAATTGGCAAATACAGCTCTCATTGATGTCCACAGGTCTAACAAAACGCCGTCGACATCGAAAATAAATAATCGTTTCATGAGTATATATTTAAAAAGTGACACAATAGATACTGAGTTAGAAACTTATTATGTATTGTGTCAAAATTTTTGTCAAGAGTCGTCGATAACTTTTTTCAGACTGTCATCGGCATAATATCCGGCGCGTACGGCTGCTTTGCGTATTTCCGGCGGTTTATCCAGATTTTTGCGCTCCAGGCCGATGTTCATTTCCTTGATTCTTGCCTCCTGTGCCAGCCATTCGGGATTCGTTTTTGCCGGGGCGGGACGGTTTTGCTTTTTGAAATCCTTTAATCCCATGGCGGCCATCATTTCCCGTATGGCGGTCTGCTGCATATGCGTCAGTCTGCCGGTGCCGCCTTTCTTGCTGCGGGCTTTGCGAATAAGCGCTAGCCGCAGGTTGGTAAAAAAACGGTAACGAAAATTGAGCAGCGTCCGCCGGATAATGTGCGTAATGTCCGTATGACGCAGTTTCTGAAACTGATAGGTCTGAGCCAGCATAATTCCCTTGGTAATTTGCCGCTTCAGTTTTTCACGGTTGCGGTGCTCTTCAACCATGTAACAACGGCGGATTTTCTGTTTGAAAAGGAGTTTTCCCTCGTCGTCCGTACCGCTGTCATGACGCAGATGCCGCAAAGCCCTGCGGCGGGAAAACGTTTTGGAAATCAGCCTGATGACGGCCGCAGCCGACAATACCGCCAGAATTGCCGCGGCGAACATAAACGGAGAAAGATATTGTACGTCATTGTTCATAAAAGCATTATACCCGAATATTTTTGAAACACAACACTTTGCTGTTTTTTGCTTGACTCTCGGCGCAAAAGCTTATATAAAGCAAAAAATTAATAAGGTTTTTTACCAAAGGACAAGACCAAAACTTATACACGCCGAGGCGTGCCGCCAGTCAGCGAGGGTTCGCACACTGGCGTGCAATAGTATGTAGGTACGGGTTTTGAAACGGGTGCAAGGGAGCATCGCGGTTTCGGGGCACGATGTCGACAGGTTAGCGCTCAGGCCGCCGCCTGCGTGCAATAGTATGTAGGTACGGGTTTTGTAGGCAGAAGGAATAAAACGATTTTTGAAACGCTGACAGATAAACTGGGTTCCGTCTTTTCCAAAATTACCTCCAGGGGTGTTTTGAGCGAAAAGGACATTGACGACGCCATGCGCGAAATCCGCATTGCGCTGCTGGAAGCTGATGTTTCGCTGCCGGTGGTAAAGGAATTCATTGCCAAAGTCAAGGAACAGTCCGTCGGCGAAAAGGTTGTCCGTTCGATTCAGCCCGGGCAGATGGTGGTCAAAATTGTCCATGACGAACTTGTCAAACTGCTCGGCGGTGAGGGTTCCGAACTGAATTTGAACGCCGTTCCGCCGGCATGTATTCTGATGGTTGGTTTGCAGGGTTCCGGCAAAACCACGACTTCGGCCAAAATCGCCAACCGGCTGAAGAACAAAAAGAAAGTCATGCTGGTTTCGTTGGACATTTATCGTCCGGCCGCGCAGGAACAGCTGGCGCAGCTGGCTGAACAGACAGGCGTTTACGCTTTGCCGGTCATTAAAGGCGAAAAGCCGACCGAAACGACCAGAAGGGCAATCAGCGAAGGCAGAAAGGGCGGCTTTGACGTTATTATTCTGGACTCCGCCGGTCGTCTGCACATTGACGAAGAGCTGATGAACGAAGTCGTCGAAGTCAAAAAAATTGCCAATCCGGTTGAAACGCTGCTGCTGGCCGATGCGATGATTGGTCAGGATTCTTGTACGGTAGCCCGCGAATTTAACGAAAAAGTCGGTATTACCGGTATTGTGCTCACGCGTATCGACGGTTCGGCCCGCGCCGGCGCGGCGCTGTCGATGAAGATGGTTGCCGGCGTACCGATAAAGTTTTTGGGCACCGGCGAAAAGATAGACGAGTTCGAGGAGTTTCATCCCGACCGTCTGGCCGGCCGCATCCTGGGACAGGGCGACGTTGTGTCTTTGGTCGAGAAGGCCATTGAGAACGTAGACCGGGACGAAGCCGAAAAAATGGCGCAGAAGATGATGAAAGGCAAGTTTGACCTGGAAGATATGCTTGCGCAGTTAAGACAGATTCAAAAGCTGGGAAGCATGGGCAGCCTGATTGGCATGATACCCGGGCTTTCCAGGTTTAAAAACCAGATTGAACAGGCCGGCGTCGGCGACAGTCTGGTCAAAAAGCAGGAAGCGATAATCCTTTCCATGACGGCAAAGGAGCGCCGCAATCCTGATTTAATCAAGGCCTCGCGCAAAAAACGCATTGCGGCGGGCGCCGGTGTTGAAGTTCATGAGGTTAACAAACTGCTCAAGTCTTATGAGCAGATGTCAGCCATGATGAAGAGAATGGGCAAGATGGGCGGCATGAAGGCTTTGGCCGGCATGGGCGGTCTGTCCGGCCTTAAAAATGGTCCGTTGGGCGGAATGCTCGGCGGAATGGGTAATCGGTTTCCGTTTTAGCCATAAGGCGGATGCCGGAACTTAAATTAACTGAAGAAAGGACAAAAAAATGGCAGTTCGTATCAGACTATCCCGCGGTGGTTCCAAAAAGCGCCCCTTCTACAAAGTAGTGGCCGCTGATCAGAGAGCTCCCCGTGATGGCAGATTCATTGAAAAATTAGGCACGTTTAATCCTCTGTTGCCGAAAGATCATGCAGAGAGATTCGTCATCAACGAAGAAAGAGTTAAATATTGGCTCGGAAACGGCGCCCAGCCGACCGAAAGAATGCAGAAAATGCTGTCTGCCCTCGGTCTGTGCTCTGCTCCGGTAATCCGTGAACAGCCGAAGAAATCTGCTCCGAAAGCCAAGGCTCAGGAAAGAATGAAAGAAAAAGCCGAGAAAGCTGCCGCTGCTGCCGAAGCTGCTGCTCAGGCCGCTGCCGAACCCGCTTCCGAAGAAGCTCAGGCTTAATCTGATTTTTGCTTTGTTATTTTTAGGAAAACAGCTTTTTTAAACCGGAAAAAGAGATGGAAAAGTCAGAACGGATTTGTTTGGGGGCGGTTGTCGGCGTCCACGGTATTAAAGGCGAGGTTAAAGTTAAGAGCTTTACCGAAGTCGACCGTGACCTCGACAAATACGGCCCGGTTGAAAACAAGGCCGGCGATAAGGTTTTTTCCGTCAAAGTAACCGGACATTCCAAGGAACTGCTGCGGGTAAAGATTAAAGGCGTAGACGACCGCAACCTTGCCGAAACGCTTGTCGGAACGGAATTCTACGTCAGCAAGAGCGCTTTGCCCGAACCGGAAGAAGACGAGTATTACCATGCCGATTTGATTGGTTTGACGGTAAGAGAAAAGATTTCCGGTAAGGAGGCGGGAACGGTTGCCGGAGTTTATAATTTCGGAGCCGGAGACATTCTCGAACTCAAGCTCAAAGAGAGCGGGCGGTTGGAGATGATACCGTTTACGAAGCAGTACGTTCCGGTCGTGAATGTTAAAGAAGGCTTTATTATTGTTGAATCTGCGATAATGAACTTTGCTCAAGATGATGCAGAGGAAGAAGTTTCCGATGAAGGTTAAAATACTGACCATATTCCCGGAGATTTTTCCGGGGTTCCTCGGTTGTTCTTTAACCGGAAAGGCCTTGGACAAGGGTCTGTGGAAACTCGAAACCGTCAATATCCGCGACTATGCTTTTGATAAGCACGGTTCGGTAGACGACACTCCCTGCGGAGGCGGAGCCGGTATGATTATGCGTCCCGATGTCCTCGATGCGGCACTCAAAGCCAATTATGACAAGGGCCGTCTGATTTATATGTCCCCTCGCGGAGAGCCTCTTACCCAGGCTAAAGTTCATGAACTGTCATTGGAAGAAGAAATTACCGTTGTCTGCGGGCGGTTTGAAGGCATTGACGAGCGTGTGCTCGAAGCCCGCAATATCGAGGAGATCAGCATCGGCGATTATATTCTTACCGGGGGCGAGCAGGCGGCTATGATTATGCTGGATGCGGTTGTCAGATTGATTCCGGGAGTTCTCGGCAACGCAGAATCGACGGCCGACGAAAGTTTCGAAAACGGACTTCTCGAGCATCCGCAGTATACACGGCCGATAGTTTGGGACGGACGCGAAGTACCGGAGGTTCTTTTAAGCGGACATCATCAGAATATTGCCGATTGGCGGCACGAAAAAGCAATGGAAGTAACAAAGCGCAAACGGCCGGACCTTTATAAGAAATATCTTGATTCTAAAAAGGTTTAGGTATATAGAGAACTTAAATAATTAAAAGGGTAAAACTAATGAACATTATCGAAAACTTAGAAAAAGAGCAGATGGAAAAGCTCACGGCAGGTAAAAACATCCCGAACTTTAAGCCGGGTGATACCTTGAAAGTTCATACCAAAGTTAAGGAAGGCGACCGCGAACGTATTCAGGTTTATGAAGGTGTTTGCATCGCTCGCAAAAACGACGGTCTGAATTCTTCTTTCACGGTCAGAAAGATTTCTTTCGGCGAAGGCGTAGAGCGTGTGTTCCCGCTGTATTCTCCGAATGTAGCCAAAATCGAAGTCGCCCGTATCGGTAAAGTACGTCGTGCGAAACTGTACTTCCTGCGCGCCCTGCGCGGTCGTTCGGCTCGTATTGCCGACGATCTGGCCGCAGCCGCCAAGGCTCGTGAAGAAAACAAAGACGCCGAATAAGCGTTTTTATGCACAAAAACCTCCCGGCTTCCAAAGCTGGGAGGTTTTTGCATATAAAATTAACATAAACAAGTCAGTAAAAACGGTTAGCTTTCTTAATATAATACAAAATAGACATAAAAAATGGCCGTTCAAAAATATTTGTATAAACTAAAAAATTAATAGGTTTTAGAGCGTCAAATTAATTGATTATGGGGTGTTATTAGGTACAATAAACTTATAAAAAATATTGTCATCGGAAGAAAATGAAAAAACTATATGCGCTAATGCCCATAGGTAGCAGGCTTTCCAACAGTTGTACCTTTATAAGTAAAAACAAGCGCTTTTTATTTGTCGTGCTTTCATTGGCTTTGTTGGAAATTTCGTTTTTGCGGGACTTTATATATCTTGAAAAAACAGGGCTGGATCCATCTTGGATGTGGGCGATGAACAATATTTTTGCATTTGTTCCCGGAAAGGACTGGGCTTTCACTTATGGGCCTCTGGGGTTTATGTTTGTCCCGCAAATGGTTGGAAACAACGTATTCTGGGCAAATTTGCTTAACAATTTTCTGCCGGTCAGTTTATTGATTGGAGGCGTAGGATATCTGATATTTCGTCAGTATCGGTTAGAGGGAAAAAGTGCGCTTTTCCGGGCTTCCGTCTTGCTGGGATTTTGGTTGCTGTTCTTTCCTTTGCCTTATCATTGGGAGTTGGTATCTTTTGTTCTGTCTGTGTGTTTGCTGTCTTTAACCGGTAAAATCAAAATTTTTAGAATGCTTTCGGTTGTTTCCGGTACTTTGTTGGCATTTACGTTGCTTCTCAAATTTAATGTTTTTGTATGCAATACGCTCATATATTCGTTTCTTGCGCTTATTTTTTTGTTTAAAGGCCGACGTTTATTTTGGAATTTTGCCTTTAGCGCCGGGACGGCTTTTCTGGTTGGACTTGTTTTAGCTATTGTTTTTATTTTTAAGAATCCGGCAAATTTTGCGGAATGGCTGGTAGCCTGTTTGGATATTTCGTCATATTTCAGCCAGGTCATGATTTGGAGCGTAAGGGGGTATCCTCTTTTATATATTGCGCTCTTATTGCTTGTTTTATATTTACTGCTTTTGGGCATTTGTTTTTTTAGAAACAAAGAATGTTTTAATTTGCTTTTTATCGGACTTCCTTTAGCGTTTTTTTCTTTTAAATGCGGTTTTGTCAGGGCCGACTCTGCTCATCTGATAACATTTTTTACGCTGTTTTTCTATTTATGTAGTTTGATTTTGTTTTTAACTTACAAACGGGATAAAAACAATGTCTTCGTCTGGCAGTTGGCCGTTTTCTATATTGTGTTTGGGGCTTGTGTTCAATTATTTTCAACCTTGCAAGCAAATTTTGAACGAGCTTTGTCTGTAGAACGGCAGCTGGATATTTTGGAAAACTATGCTGAGGTTAAGCGCCGACAATATGCAAAGCGGAAACTGCCGCAAAGCTGGCTTGATATAATAGGCAAACAAACGGTTGAAGCGCTTCCTTATGAGCTGTCATATATTCCGGCCAATGAACTCAATTGGAAAATCAATCCGATTATACAATTATATTCGGCCTATTCGAAACGATTAGACGAAAAAAGCGCCGCGTCATTTTCCGAAGACACCCGCGCAGATTTTATAATAACCGAATTTTCGGCGATTGACGGGCGAAATATGATATTGGATACACCCGCTACATGGAGTGCGATTCAGCAGAATTATAAGGTTAGCCAAAAAGATGACCGTAAAATTTTACTCCAAAAGCGGCCAGATGCTGAAAAGGCCGAATTTGTACCGGTCAAATATAAAAATATATCGCTTAATCAAAAAATAAGAGTTTCTGGCCTGAAAAGAAAAGACAGTTTGCTTTATGTTTCATTAGCTGTTCGCCCCACATTATGGGGACGTGTCCGAACTTTCCTATTTAGAGCTGCGCCGGTATGGATGGTAGTTGGCCGTTCGGATGAAACGATAAAAATATATAAACTGGCACCGGACACTTTGCAAAATCCTTTTCCGATATCCTTAATTCCTGACAATATTTCAGAATTTCATGATTTGCTGACAGGACAGGATAAAGGATTGATTACCGAATTTCTGATTCTTGCCGATGAAGACAACTGGCAGAAGAAAATACAGATGAAGTTGTATAAAAGGGAATTTGAAAATGACTGATAAAAAAGTTGGTATCATCGGAGGATGCGGACATGTCGGCATACCGCTGGGGTTAGTCTTGGCAGATAACGGCTGCCGGGTCACTTTGATTGACATCAATCAAAATGCGGTTGATAAAATAAATTCGTATGAACTGCCTTTTCTTGAGGAAGGAGCAGAAGCCGTGCTGCGCCGTTGCGGTGGTAAAAGTCTGTTTGCAACGACGGATATACAAGAAGTCTGTAAGCAGGATGTGATTATTTTTGTGGTCGGCACGCCGGTCGATGAGCATCTGTCCCCGAAAATAAATGATGTTTTGAATGTTGTTAAAGCTTATATGCCTTTTTTAAGAAAAAATCAGTTAATAGTCTTGCGGAGTACTGTTTTCCCCGGTGTTACGGCAGTGGTTTACGATTTGTTGTTACAACATTTTGAAAATCCAAAATTGGCATTTTGTCCGGAACGAATTGTGCAGGGAAAAGGTATTCGGGAACTTTACGCCTTGCCGCAGATTGTGTCCGGTATCGGCGAAAAGGCTGTTGCCGAGGCTGCGGATCTTTTTTCTGCGTTTTCGCCGAAAATTGTTTATTTGGAACCTCGGGAAGCCGAACTTGCCAAACTGATGACAAACACTTGGCGGTATATTGAGTTTGCAATAGCCAACCAGTTTTATATGTTGACCGAAAGGGAAGGAATGGATTTTTATAAAATTTTAAATGCTGTTAAAAATGAGTATCCCAGAGCGCAGCATTATGCTTCGGCTGGTCTTGCGGCAGGACCGTGTCTATTTAAAGATTGTATGCAAATGGTGGCTTATTCTGACAATCAGTTTTTTTTGGGAACTTCGGCAATGCTTGTTAACGAAGGTCTGCCAAAGTTTTTGGTTGAACGGATGGAACAAAAAATAAACGGTTTGGCTCATAAAAAAATTGCCTTGCTGGGAATGACTTTTAAGCCGGATAATGATGACACCAGGGAGAGTTTGTCTTTTAAGTTGAAAAAAGAATTAGAGTTTAAGATGGCTGAGGTTTTGCCCGTGGATCCTTATGTTGAAGGCATGATGAATCTGAGGGAAGCGATAGATAAAGCCGATGGTGTGATTCTGGGTGTTCCTCATCAGGAGTTTAGAAACTTAAAAGTAAGCAAGCCTTATGTCGATTGTTGGAATATATGGCGTTCATAAGCGTTTTAGGGAGAATAAGTTGAAAATTTTGGTAACGGGTTCGGCAGGATTTATTTGCGGTTATACAATTGAAGAGTTATTGAATAACGGACACGAAGTTGTCGGAATTGATAATTATTCAAAATATGGAAAAATAAAAAAATCGTATGATAGCCACCCTCATTACGCTTTTGTGAAAGACGATGTTAAAAATACGTCATTAATGAAAGAACTAATCGCAGATTGTGACCAGGTTCTGGCTGGGGCAGCCATGGTTGGCGGAATCTCCTATTTCCATAAAAACGCATATGATTTATTAGCGGAAAACGAACGGATTATGGCTTCAACATTTGAGGCGGCAATTTGGGCATATCAACATAAAAAATTGCAGAAAATAAATGTGTTGTCATCATCAATGGTTTATGAGTCGGCAACGAAGTGGCCGTCAAAAGAAGGCGATGAACGCCTGATGCCGCCGCCAAACAGCACTTACGGGTTTCAGAAATTGGCATGTGAATATTATTGTCAGGGCGCATTTGAGCAATATGGCCTTCCGTATACAATTATACGCCCGTTTAATTGTGTTGGAATTGGCGAGAAAAAGGCGTTGTGTGATGCGGAAATTTACTCGGGAAATGTAAAATTGGCAATGAGTCACGTTGTGCCGGATATCATAAAAAAAGTTTTACTGGGACAAAATCCTTTGCATATCTTGGGCGAAGGAAATCAAATCCGTCATTATACCTATGCCGGAGATTTGGCGCGGGGAATTCGTTTATGTATAGAGCGTCAGGAGGCAACAAACCAGGATTTTAATTTATCTGCGGCAACATCAACGACAGTCCTGGAACTGGCAGAAATGATTTGGAGCAAGATTAATCCGAAACAACCGTTTGCCTGTGTTAGTGATAAGCCGTTTAAATATGATGTCCGGAAAAGAGTTCCTGATGTAAGCAAAGCGGCAGATTTATTGGGATTTGAGGCTAAAACCTCTTTAGATGCAATGTTGGATGAACTTATTCCGTGGATTAAAACCCAAATAGAACTGGGAGGGATTTAGTGTTTTGGCAAAAAAAATTATCGGCATCGGTTTGATGTTGTTTTGTTCTGGGAGCAAAGCCGTTTATTGTGATGGAGAAAAGGGGTGATTGATGTTTCTATCGTGATTCCGGTGTATAATGAAGCGGAGAATATTCTCGAAACGCTGACAAATATTGAGAATAAGCTGTTGTTTGCCCATGAAATTTTAATTGTTTATGATATGGATAATGACAACACGCTGCCGGTTGTCAAAAGCTTTTTGCCGCAGGAAAGGTGTCAAATCAGGTTGTTAAAAAATAAATATCGGCCCGGAGTGCTTAATGCTGTCAAAACCGGCTTTGAGGAAGCTGACGGCGAGATGATAATTGTTACTATGGCCGATTTGTCTGATGCCCCGGAAACCATTAACGAAATGGTGCAAAAAGCAAAAGACGAACAGGCCGATATTGTTTGCGGCTCTCGTTATATGAAAGGCGGAAGGCAAATTGGCGGCGGCTTTGTTAAGTCGACATTATCGCGTTGTGCCGGATATTCTCTGCGTTACCTCGCCGGGGTTCCGACACATGATGCAACCAATAGCTTTAAGCTGTATAAAAAATCGTTTTTAAGTCAACAGACTATTGAAAGCAGCGGTGGCTTTGAGTTGGGATTGGAGTTGGTAATCAAGGCTTATTTGCAAGGTTATAAAATAGCTGAAGTCCCGACCGTTTGGCGGGATAGAAAAGCCGGCAAGAGCCATTTTCAACTTGTCAGGTGGTTGCCGTTTTATCTAAAATGGTATTTTAAAGCATTTACCAAATAACAAAATTGACAATATGTCAGCAGTGTCCTGCGACCCGATGTGCGGAAGCGAGAGCGGTTTCAATTGAACAGGGCCAGTTTTTCATCGTCCAGTCGCCGGCAATAAGCATATTTTTCCATGCCGTGCGGCAGTCGGCCGGGCGTTGGGCATTGTTGCGCCGATCCTGCCGGATGGTCGCTCTTTTATGCCGCAGAACCCTGTAAGGCGGCAGAAAGGCTGCGGCATGGCCGCGCAGGGCGCAGATTTCTTTCCAGACTTCCAAGGCCAGATTACGGTCGGAAAGGTTTAGTTCGCCGCTGTTGCTGATTGTAACGGCCGTCAGTCCGGGAGACGTAAACAGCCACTGTGCCGCAGAACCGGACAATCCCAGAAAATCGCTGCCGCCGGGCAGGCTTATCTGCATGCTGGTTCGGAAAAAGACGTTGGTAATTTCGTTGTATTCAAAATCGTGCCCGCCAAATATTTTTGTATAATTGTGCGCGTCCATTGCCGCAATGACTTTGTCCTGCGGCAGCAGGGCAACGTTTTCTTTGTTGAAAATCAGTTTATAAATATAACCGTCTCGGGCGGCAAAGCCGGTCAGTTTCCGCCCGGATTTTATATTAAGCCCTTTGCACAGCGGCCTGATCAGGCAATCGCTCAAATCGCCGCGGGAGAACCAGACCTTCAGCTGTCCGGATGTAAAGGGAAACAGCTTGCCGAGCGTTTTGGCGATGATGCCGGGAGCAACCCTGTCCGGCGGCAGGTTGAACAAAGCCAGAGACTTTTCTTTGAGGTTGGCGAATTGACCGGCGTTTATTCTCTTTGCGGCCATATCATAAAAGACGGCTTTGGCAAATTTTGCATCTTGGCCGAGATACGCAGCGGCCAGACGGTTGCCGTGCAAAACGGCATGCGTCGCGTTATCCAGAGTTATGTCGAGTTTTGGATCTGCAAACGAAAAGCAGCGTCCGCCCGGATGCTCCGCCGCCTCATAAACGGTTATTTCCGCTTGCGGATATTTCCGCCGGATAAGCTGCGCCGCCTGTAAGCCGGCAACACCGGCTCCGATAATGTGATATTTGGGCTGAACCTCGGCCATTACGAAGCCAGCAGAGCCTTGACCGCCAGAGCGAGCTTACCGAATCTGCCGATGGTCGGTTTCGGTGAAATTACTTCCCAGCCGCGCTCCTGCATGATGTCGAAATATTTTTTGTAAATGCCGGCGATGATTTTAACCGGACGCGCGGTTTTCTTGTCGAGATATTTGATTAGTTCGTAAGATTTTTTGAAGTCTTCATTGGCAATTTTAGCCAGCTCTTCGCGGGCGATGGCCAGGTTCTTGTCGGTAACGACGGTCCGCGGGTCGGTAGCGGTAATTTCGGCTTTTTGCAAAAACTCGCGCGGAATGTACAGACGATTGCTGAGAGCATCTTCTTTGACGTCGCGCAAAATGTTGGTAATCTGCAGCGCGTTGCCCAGCGAAGAGGAAAGCTCTTCTATCATTTTTTCGTCATTGCAGCCGAAAATTCGCAGCGAAAGGCTGCCCGGTACGCCTGCCACGCCGCGGCAGTAACGGTAAAAATCGCTGAGCCGGGGCGCCTGCACCGGATTGGGCACGTCCATCGAAATGCTGTCAATCAGACGCAGAAACTCGGATTTAGGCAGTTTGAAACGCATACAGTTTTTATAAATGCGGCGGCCGATTTCGGTAGCCGGAACCTTTTTGTCATAGATGTTGTCCAGCTCTTCGCGCCAGGCCTGCAAAAGTTCCTGTTTTTCGGCAATGCTGCTGTCGCCGTCGACAATGTCGTCAATATGCCTGCAAAAGGCATACAAAGTATACATGGCCTCACGTTTGGCCTTGGGCAGAAACCTCATGCTCCAGAAGAAAGATGTCCCTGACTTTCTGACAATTTTTTTTATATCGTTCATACCAGACCTTTTGTCGTCAATGTTTTCGTCTTTGTAAACAAGCCTTTGGCAATGCCGCGGACGGCGGCTGCAATCCAGTCAAATTTCGAAAACTTTATTTCCTTTGCCAAAACATCGCCTTTCTCTAACTTTTTTACCATAATAACGGTTAAGGAAAGGATAACGCCCAGCTCCATCCGGAGCCGCCGGCTTTTTACGATCGAAGGCAGAATTTCCGCCTCTTTGATTAAACCTTGCACTTTTTGCAAAATGGCTTTTTTCAGCTGACTTAGCTGCGGCGTTTCCCTGTCGTTGCTCAAATCGCGGACTTTTACGCCGTATTCTTTCAGCATATCAGCAGGAATATACACCCTTTTTAATAATTTTGCATCATATTTTAAATCCTGCAGGTGATTTTGTATCTGCAGCGCGACGCAAAGCGCGGTTCCCGGCAGATAGGTCGAAGGGTTTTCGTCGTGCAGAGCCAGCATGAAACGCCCCACCGGAGCCGCCGACCAGCGACAGTATTCGACCAGCTGTCCCCAGGTTTCGTATTTGTAATTTCTGGCGTCCTGCCTGAAAGCTGTTAATAAGTCGGTCAGTAAGGAAAAAGACAGGTTCTCGCCGATAAAGTCCCGGCGCAGCGTTTTGATAAAGGCAAGTTTGCGGCCCTTGTAGTCGATTCGTTCATATAAGACGTCTTCCATTTCGCCAAGCTGCAACAGCTTGTCTTTCATGCTGAGTTTGGGGTTGTCGGCAATGTCGTCGGCGTAACGGGCAAAACGATAATACTGCGCCACCAACGGCCGCAGCTTTTTGTCAATCAGCAGCGAGCCGACCGGAAAGTTTTCGTCTTTGGCTTGTTTATGCCTTGTCTTCATTCAGTTTCTCCAGCCAGGGCGACAAATCGGCCAGCGCCCGTTCGCAATAGGCGGTTTTGCGCTCAGCCCCCTTGATTTTGCGGAATTTTCCGTTGGCGGTCCTTTCGCCCGAAATTGTCGGGAAGATGCCGAAGTTAATATTCATCGGCTGATAATTTTCAATGTTGGTGTCATCGGTCAGGTGCGAGAGCATGGACCCGAAAGCGGTGGTGCGCGGCGGCAGCGCCGGTATCTGGCCTGCGGTTTCCGCCGCGGCGAAATATCCGGCCAGCAGTCCGACGGCCGCGCTTTCGATATAGCCTTCGCAGCCGGTAATCTGCCCGGCGAAGCTGATGTGCGGCAGCTTCTTCAGCCGCAGAAACTCGTCCAGCAGCACCGGACTTTTGATGAACGTATTTTTATGAATGCCGCCCAATCGTGCAAATTCGGCTTTTTCCAACCCGGGAATCATTCGGAAGATCCGTTCCTGCTCGCCGTATTTCATTTTGGTCTGAAAACCGACCATGTTGCGCAGCGTGTCTTCCTTGTTGTCCTGCCGCAGCTGAACCACGGCGTAGGGCTTTTCGCTGCGGTGCGGATTCGTCAGACCGACCGGTTTCATCGGGCCGAAAACCAGCGTTTCGATACCGCGTTCGGCCATTACTTCAACCGGCAGACAGCCGTCAAAATACTGTGCCTCTTCAAAATCGTGAAACTCGACTTTCTGCGCTTTCAGCAGTTCGTCGACAAAGCGGTAATATTCTTCTTTCGAGAGCGGACAGTTGATGTAGTCCAGCCGGTCGCCCTTGTCATAGCGGGATTGATACCAGGCTTTTGAAAAATCGATGCTGTCCTTGAAAACGACCGGGGCAATCGCGTCATAAAACGACAGCGCCTGATGGTCGGTTTTTTCCAGAATGGCGTGCGCCAGCTTGTCGCTGGTCAGCGGTCCGGTGGCAATAATCGTCCGTCCGAAGTCTTCGCCGGGAAGCTCGCCGATTTCTTCATGTCTGACGCTGATGAGCGGATGGCTTTTGATCTTTTGCGTTATCAGGGCTGCAAAACCGTCCCTGTCGACGGCCAGCGCGCCGCCCGCGGGAACTTTCGTCTGGTCGGCGCATTCCATAACCAGCGACCCGGCACGGCGCATTTCTTCATGCATCAGGCCCACGGCGTTGTGCAGATAATCGTCCGAGCGCAGGGAATTTGAGCAGACCAGTTCGGCAAAGTCAGCGTTTTTGTGAGCCGGCGAATATTTCTGCGGTTTCATTTCGTGCAGGACAACGCCGATGCCGCGGCGGGCAATCTGCCACGCGGCCTCGCAGCCGGCCAGTCCGGCCCCGATGACGTGAATGGTTTTGTCTTTCATCTTTACCCCCTGAAGTTATCGGAAATTTAGCTTTTTTTCTGTTTTTTGTAAACCAAAATTTTAGCATTCTTCTTATTGATAACTTACAGCTAACGCTTTGCTAATTTGCAAAAAACGGATATAGTAGGCGGATAGGAAAGGATGCGATTCTGTAATGATGCGAAAATTTTGGGTCATATTCGGCTTTTGTGCCGCTTTTTGGGCAGCTTCGCCGCAGGCTGACGAAGAGTATGATCCTGCCGTTTATCCGGAGCTGGCCGAAAACGAAGCCCGTGCCAATGAAGGGCTGCCGCCGCTGCAGGCTCCGGTGCCCGCCTCCATGGCTCAAACGTCTTTGTCGCCGACCCGCAATGGTTCCGTGATTGACGCTCCCAGGTTTGTAGAGGAGGCCGACATGAATTTTGACGACGTCGGCAATGCGCTGGGCGAAGAAGAAAGCGGATCCGCCGCGCCGGCCGATATTCCGATGCTGCAGAAATCGCCGGTGCAGCTGAATCAGCCGCCGGCCGCCGCGCCTGACGCGGCTTCTCCCTCAGCCGCCGGAGAAATAAAAGTCGATGCTGCGCAGCCTCTGACCGAAAACCTGAAGGAAAGCGGCAGTGGCGACGGCAAACTGCCGCTGCCCAAAGTCAGCGGCACCTGGATTAACAAGTTGGCCGCGACAGCGGAGGGAAAAACTGCCGCACCTCAGACGTCAGCGGCGACGGCGGCATCTTCTCCGGAAACCGATTTGGAAACCATGGTTGAAAAGGCCAAGCGCCGTAATCAGCGCTCCAACGCTTCGGTCTTTGACATATCCGGCGCCATGCTCCGCATGTCTTTTCAGCAGATAGACGATACGCTTACCCGCCGGGGATTCCGTCGCAGCATGCAGAAAATGGACATCCCGAACTTCATCCGCTGGCGCAATGAGGACAAATGCCGCGCCGCCGGCGTTGTCGGTTACGAAAGGCTGGAAAACTGCGTTATCAAGATTGCCAAACGCGACAAGCACCAGTATGTCGAAACCGCTTCCTATGCCAAATACGACACCAAGGAAAGCATCGAGGTCAGATTTACCAGCAATTTTACCAACAACAAGGCTTATAAGATTTCCTACAAAAGCGAGGCCGCCAACATTACCGGCAATTCGCAGAAGGCGATTTATCTGCGTAACATAAAAATTTACGATTTTTGGAAAAAAATTAACCAAAAGTATGGTAACCCGGACAACCGCGACGACGTCATCTGGGGATTGGGCGGCAACAAGCCTTATCTGCAGGCGGCGACCGGCAGGCTCGTCCTTGAAGACCCGATGCTCCGCGAACTGGACTATACCCGGATGTCCCGAGAGGACCAGCGTTTTATGAATACCGATTTATACAGTTTTTAGGTGAAAAATGGAAAATACTTTGTCTGTCTCCGAAATTTCTGAACTGGTCTGTACCCGTATCAGCCATGACCTTATCGGCAATATTGGCGCGGTGTCCAATGCCGTGGAACTGCTGGAAGAGGGAGATATGGACTTTATGGACGATATCCGTTCGATTCTCAAGGTCAGTTCCGGCGTGCTGACGGCGCGGCTCAAGTTTTTCCGCATGGCTTTCGGCGTTGACAATGCCAATCTGGAAAAACTGGATCTTGTCGAAAAAACGACGGCTGATTATCTTAAAACTCTTGGCAATGTCAATTATCCCATCAGTCTGACCATGCGGCTCAGCAACTGGCAATTGAGCAAAATGGCCATGCTTGCGGTAATGATACTGGCAGACACTTTTATCAAAGGCGGAAACATTGAGGTTCGCGAAGAAACCGGCCGCCTGCTGATTCTGGCGGCGGGCGAAAACCGCTCGGCCGAAAAAATCAGTGCCGTTGCCGCCGCCGTTAATGGAAAATTAATCGAACGAACGGCACAATACGCCCCCGTATTTTATTTGCAGGAACTTTTAAGCAAATTTAAACTGAAACTGAATATAATCGAAGATAAGGGCTTCGGTTTGAGCATTGAATAGGTGTTGTAGATGGCAAAATGTGTAATAGCTGACGATTCGCGCATCATTCGCATGCTGCTGTCCAAGATTATGGCCAATCTTAATTTTGAGGTCATTGAGGCTGAAGACGGCGAAGAAGTGGTGGAAATGGTGGAGCTGAACGAGCCGGCTGTTGTCATCATGGACTGGCGTCTGCCGGTTTTGGACGGTATCGACGCGCTTTATAAAATACGCAGCCTCAAAAAAATCAAACAGCCGAAAGTCATGTTCTGTTCTTCGCTTGTCGACGTCGACAAAATCCGCGAAGCGCTGGACGGCGGTGCCGACGATTATATAATGAAACCCTTTGATGAAGAAATCATCATTACCAAACTTGAGATTCTTGGCCTGATTTAGGAGATAAGCTCATGAGAAAAAGCGATTACCACTATCTTCTCGGCCTCCTTAAAGACAATGCCGGCTGGGATTTTGACGACGACGAATATTTTATCATTGATAAAAAGATGTATAATTTTGTTCGCGAGAAGGGCTATGCCTCGGTAGAAGAGCTGATTGCCGAGCTGAAAATGGGGCAGAAAGCGCTGCTTTGGCAGGTTGTCGAGGCGCTGGCCCTGTCAGAAACAAGCTTTTATCGCGATTATAAGGTTTTTAAGAACTTTGAAGACACGATTTTGCCGCATATCCGGGAGTTGAACCGCGGCGCCAAAAAACTCCGTATATGGAGCCTTGGCTGTTCTTCCGGTCAGGAAACCTATTCAATCGCCATCGCGGTCAGAAACAAGCTGCTTAATGTCGGTGACTGGGATATCAAAATTATCGGTACCGACTTGTCGACGGTCTCCGTAACCAAGGCACAGCGCGGACTGTATAACCAGTTCGAAATTCAGATGGGTCTGAATGCCCGTATGATAATCGATAATTTTCATCAGGAACAGGGCGGCTGGATGATAAACGACGATATCGCCGAGATGGTCGAGTTTCGCCGCTATAACCTGATGGATGATCTGACTTTTATGGATAAGTTTGACATCATTTTCTGCCGCAATGTTTTGCACTTTTTCAATAGGGACATGCAGCGCCACCTGCTGGAAAAAATTTATACGCGTCAGGCGGAAGGCGGCTTTTTGTACCTTGGCTATAATGAAAATATCAGCGGCCTTGACGACTTTTATGAGCCGGTTCCCGGCTTGACCTGCCTGTATCAGGCCCGGATCATGCCGGCGCAGCTTGATAAGCCGGTAATTGAAGACGAAGGCGACGGCGTTACCGATGACAATATGCCGTCTTTCGTTCGTCCGGTAAACTTGTCCTACCGCCGCCCGGTGCTCTCCGAAACGCTGAAAAAATAAGTTTTGTCAGTGATTGCTTGGAGAGGTATACTCGGTTTCGCAATTATCGCACCAAGCTGTGGAAGTTGGAGGACAATTACCAATCTCTGTCGTCGTGCACCATGTTGCGGCGGAAATACCATGTGAAGTTGGGGAATCTTCGTTACATCTACCAACATAATGACACATCCAACATTTGCCTTCGGAAGTGCTTTCAGATACAAAGTTGAGGGTTATCTGATAGCTGGCACCGCAAACTTCTTTTGAACATTGGCTGTAGCAGTTGTTTCCGCATTCGGTTTTTCCTGAATAAACTTTGCTGTAGCCGGTTGGGCAAATTGTGTCAGTCCACCCTGAAGGGCAAGTGTCGTCGCAGCATTTTTTGCAGGATTTAA
>UMHU01073015.1_pt1 | contig 80389 bp, 71 predicted proteins | sample 1965591 | NCBI WGS metagenome assembly UMHU01 (sample SAMEA4836101, study PRJEB28245) | human gut metagenome | biome: gut microbiome; material: fecal sample | place: Denmark | collected 2008
TTATCTTCTTATTTCCATTTTCTGCTTGCAATTCGGGTTTTTTTCTAATTTTTTTAAAAGAAAAACACAGGAATCAAAAGATTCTGATTCCTGTGTTTAATAATAATGCATAAGTTGCAATAAAATTCAATACAAAGCTAACGATTCCTGTAATCAAGCATGCCTTTGCTTTATTAGGAGTCGTTCTTCTTTTCATGAAGAAGAAGATAACACCCATAAAAGGGAATAGGAAAGAAATGATACATAATCCAATAGAGGCACGATCTTCTTCATAATAAGGACTCGTATAGCCATTACTAGAAGCATAATCTTCCATGTTTGTGTAGTCTGTTCTGTTTTCTAATCTCACAGGTTCTCCACAATTAGGACAGAACTTTGCATCTTCCTCTAATTCTTTACCACATCGTGTACAATACATTTATTCACCACTTAATTTTTCATCAATAGCTTTAGCTGCTTTTTTACCAGCACCCATAGCAAGAATTACAGTAGCAGCACCAGTTACAACGTCACCACCAGCCCATACGCCTTCTTTAGATGTATGGTTAGTTTCTTCTTCAACGATGATACCACCCCACTTCTGGCAATCAAGACCAGGAGTAGTCTGTCTAATTAATGGGTTTGGAGACTGACCGATTGCGATAACAACTGTACCACAATCAATAGTGAAGTTAGTACCTTCTTTTGCAATTGGTCTTCTTCTACCAGATGCATCTGGTTCTCCTAATTCCATTTCTACACATTCAAGAGCTTTAACTGAACCATTGTCACCATGAACAGCAACTGGATTAGTTAATAACTTGAAGATAATACCTTCTTCCTTAGCATGATGTACTTCTTCAGCACGTGCAGGAATTTCAGCATCACTACGACGATATACGATATATACGTTCTTAGCACCAAGTCTCTTAGCAGTTCTTGCAGCATCCATAGCTACGTTACCAGCACCTACAACACATACTGTATCAGCTACTTTTACTGGAGTAGGATGTTTAGGGAATTCATAACCCTTCATTAAGTTAACACGAGTTAAGAATTCGTTTGCAGCATAAACACCATCAAGGTTTTCACCTGGAATACCCTGGAAACGAGGTAAACCAGCACCAGCACCTACGAATACAGCATCATAACCACTTTCCTGTAATTCATCAATTGTGATAGAACGACCAACTACAACGTTTGTTTCAAACTTAACACCTAAGTCTGCAACACCATCAATTTCAGCCTGTACTAAATCTTTTGGTAAACGGAATTCTGGGATACCATAAGATAATACACCACCCGTTTTATGTAATGCTTCAAATACAGTCACATCATAACCACGTTTAGCAAGTTCGCCTGCACATGAGATACCTGAAGGTCCTGAACCTACAATAGCAACTTTCTTACCGTTCTTTTCAATCTTAGTTTCAGTTGGTTTACCATGATCTCTATGGTAGTCAGCAACGAATCTTTCAAGTCTACCAATGGCAACTGATTCACCCTTGATACCTCTAATACATTTACCTTCACACTGGTTTTCCTGTGGACATACACGACCACAGATAGCAGGTAAAGCATTTTCTGTAGTGATGATTTCATAAGCTTTTTCAAAATCACCATTCACTACTTCCTGAATAAAATGAGGGATAGGTACATTTACTGGACATCCATCCACACAGCGAGGCTTTTTACAGTTCAGGCAACGAGCTGCTTCTTCCTGAGCCATTTCTTTAGTATATCCTAAAGCAACTTCTTTAAAGTTAGTTGCACGAATTTCAGGTTTCTGAGAAGGCATTTCTACCTTTTTATTTGACATATTAGGCATATTATTTAACCCCCTTCATTAAGTTACACATACGGTCTGCATTGCTGTCAACAAGATGTTCTTCTTCCTTGAACATTCTCTGTCTTGCCATTAATTCATCAAAGTCAACATTTAAACCATCAAAGTCTGGTCCATCAACACAGGCAAACTTGATCTTACCATCAACAGTAACACGGCAGCATCCACACATACCTGTACCATCAATCATGATTGGGTTAAGTGAAACCATTGTCTTAATATCTCTAGGCTTAGTTACTCCAACAACTGCCTTCATCATTACAACTGGTCCAATTGCAATAACTTCATCATACTTTTCACCCTTATCAAGTAAATCAGTTAATACATCAGTAACAAAACCTTTTGTACCTACAGAACCATCATTAGTAGCGATATACACATTATCACAGAATTCTTTAAAACGATCTGCCCATAGTACATACTGTTCTTCACGTCCACCGATGATTACATCAACCTTAGTACCAAGTTCTGCTAGTTTTCTTAACTGTGGGAATAATGGTGCACTACCCACACCACCAGCTACACCGATCACGTGATCCTTCTTTTCAAGATGAGTAGGGACACCAAGAGGACCTACGAAGTCAGTGATATAGTCTCCTTCTTCTAACTTAGCAAGCTGTTTAGTAGAGTAACCTACAATCTGATAAATTATTGTGATTGTTTCCTTTTCTCTATCATAATCAGCAATTGTAAGAGGGATTCTTTCTCCATCTTCTCCTACACGTAAAATAATAAACTGACCTGGTTCACATTTTCTTGCAACCATTGGCGCATGTACTTCCATTAGCTGTACAACGTCATTAAGTACTTCTTTTTTTACAATCTTATACATATTCTCAATCCTTTCTGAATCTTATTTAATATTATCACATATTAGGTTTCTATTCAATGTCGCTTCATAGTAAATTAATGCGCTACCATGTGGTATTTTCAAGAATTGAGAGATTGTTGACAGATATAATTATTTGTGGTTTAGTTGTATGAAACAAGGAGAATATTTATGAGTAGAAAAGTTATATTTTTTGATATTGATGGTACTTTATCTACAGAAACAGACTTTACTGTTCCTGAAAGCACAAAGAAAGCAATTAAACTAGCTCAGGATAATGGACATATCCTGATGGTGAATACAGGACGTACTATTTGTATTATAGAAGATGTAATTAAAGAATTAGGATTAGATGGTTATATCTGTGGTTGTGGAACTAATATCTACTATCATGGTAAAGAAATCTATCATGCTAAACTTCCTTCAGAATTAAAGAAAGGAATTGTGAATAAAGCTGTTGAATTAGATATTGATGCCGTATTAGAAGGTCCTGAATCTATTTATTTCCCTGAAACAATCAAAACAAAGACAGTTCAGGAAATCAAAGAACGTTATAGTGATATTAAAGTAAATGTTCCTGTATATTATAAAGATGATGAACCTAATTTTGATAAGTTCACTGCATGGTATACACCAGAAGATGATATCGAAGCATTTAAGGATGCATTTAAAAATGATTTAGAATATATCCAGCGCGCTGAAGACTTCATTGAAGTAGTTCCTAAAGATTGTTCTAAAGCAACAGGTATTCAAACATTTATTGATCTCATTGGTGCTTCTATTGATGATTGTATTTCTATTGGTGATTCTACAAATGATCTACCAATGTTGACTTATACTAAAGAATCAGTAGCTATGGGCAATTCTAATCCTGTTCTATTTGATTATGTAACGTATATTACAACTGATATTGAAGATGATGGCATCTACAATGCCTTAAAACACTTTAACGTCATCTAATCAAAAAGCAGCCATTTTATTTAGGCTGCTTTTTGAAATGATACGATTCTTTCTCCATGGAATGAGACTTGTCCCTTTTGTCCTTCTAGATATTCATGAGGTTTTGTTACTTTGAGTACAATTTCTTTACCGAGTTCTGATTCAAATATGATCTTATCTTCAAGGACTTCTTTTACAATCACATCTTCAGTGATGTAGTATCTTGTTAGGAACAAATATAAGAACAACAATAGTAGAAAAATAAAAAGCACAAGATTCACCTCTTTCTTATACAATTATTGTAGCAGAAAAGATGTGTAATACTTGTGATTTTTTTACTTTAAAATAATTTTTTAATGAATGGAATCTTCAATACAATATATAGAATCAGTACGCCGCTCATATTCAGAATGATATCATCTATATCTGCTGATCCAACCTTCCAAATATATTGAATGACTTCTACTCCTATAATCATAAATAAGAAAAAGAAGAAATAAGGTTGAAATGAACGCATTGGTTTAAATAAGACATATACAAAATACCCAAAAGGCATGAACAGCATGACATTCCCAATCATATTCAGAATAATATTCTTAATAGGTAATGTATGTCTTTCATAAGCTGTGTAATAAAGAAGTATTGTCTTTAATGGACTGATATTCACACTACTAACTGCTTTGACATGTCTTAATGCTGGGTTAAGGAACAGTTGATAAGTAAGATTTATAAGGTAGATGATGAATGCGATACTATGAAGTATATAAAACATTCTTCTTTTATTTTTTACTACATTTCTTGCATCATAGGCATAACCTACTAAACCAATCATTTGAACAATAACAAGTATAAATGTCTGTGTAATAGAAAACTTGATTGTATAAGAAATGATATCTATTAATTGAATAATGAAAGCGACAGCTGCAGTAAGCAAGAATAAAAAACGTTTATGTTTCATGACAGTGTCCTCCGACATGTCATTTTAATCTGTTAACTTATAAGTGTCAATGCGTGTTACTACTTAACATAATTTAACACAAAAAAGAGGAGAGCCGTAAGGCTTTCCTCTAAATGGTTTTAAGAATTATTTCTTAGCGAATGGAGATTCGTAATCGTAGATTGTTTCTAGGATAGCTTCCATATCTTTAACCATAGGCATTCTTGGGTTAGCAGGAGTACACTGGTCTTCGTATGCGTTCATAGCGATTCTATGTACTGATTCTTCCCAATCAGCTTTGCTGATGTTCTGTGACTTAACGTTTACAGCACCACCAACTTTTACCCATAACTTTTCAACAGCCTGTGCGAACATTTCAACACCTTCTGCATCAGTCTTTGGATGTAAGCCGATTAATTCTGCTAATTCTCTATATTTCTTATCTGCCTTATAGTCTTCGATCTTTGGCCAGATGTTTAACTTAGTTGGAACTGTACCATTGTATCTGATTACATGTGGTAATAACATACCGTTAGTACGTCCATGAGGAATATGCCATTCTCCACCGATCTTATGAGCTAATGAGTGGTTCATTCCTAAGAATGCGTTAGCGAATGCCATACCTGCGATTGATGCAGCGTTATGCATCTTAATTCTAGCATCAGGATCACCTTCAAGTACTGACTTTTCAAGGTTTTCGAATACTAACTTAACAGCCTGTTTAGCCCAACCATCAGTGAAGTCAGAAGCTAAGATTGAAACATATGCTTCAATAGCATGAGTTAATACGTCGATACCAGTATCAGCAGCGATTCTTGGTGGCATAGACATAGCGAATTCAGGGTCAACAATTGCGATTGTTGGAGTTAAAGCGTAGTCAGTTAATGGATATTTCTTGTTTTCCTTAGTATCAGTGATAACTGCGAATGGAGTTACTTCTGAACCTGTACCTGAAGTAGTTGGGATACATACTAACTTAGCTTTCTTACCAAGTTCTGGGAACTTGAATGCTCTCTTTCTGATATCCATGAATTTCTGCTTGATGTCATCGAAGTTAACTTCTGGATGTTCATACATTAACCACATAACTTTAGCAGCATCCATTGAAGATCCACCACCGATAGCGATGATTGTATCAGGCTGGAAGCTCTTCATGATTTCAAGACCCTTAAGAGTCATATCTAAAGATGGATCTGGTTCAACGTCGATGAATAAGTCAACGTCTACTTTGTTACGTCTTCTTCTGATAACATCTTCGATCTTTCCTACATAACCAAGGTCATACATACCTCTGTCTGTAACGATCATTGCTTTCTTCATTTCCTTCATATCTCTAAGATATCTGATTGAATTTCTTTCGAAATAAATCTTTGGAGGAAGTTTAACCCATTGCATATTGTTGTTACGTCTCCCTATTCTCTTAATATTTAGTAAGTTAATAGCACTTACGTTGTTTGATACTGAGTTATGACCATAAGAACCACAACCAAGTGTTAATGAAGGTAAGAATGCATTGTATACTGAACCGATACCACCGAATGTAGATGGAGCGTTTTCAATAATACGGATAGCTTTGATTCTCTTACCAAATGCTTTAGAAATTTCATGATTAGTAGTATGGATTGCAGCTGAATGTCCTAAACCGTTGAATTCAACAGTCTGAGCAGCCTTTTCAATACCATCTTCAGTAGAGTTTGCTTTGATCATACCTAATACTGGAGAAAGCTTTTCTCTAGTCATTGGTTCGTTAGGACCGATTTCCTTAACTTCGCAAACTAAGATCTGAACATCATCAGGTACTTTGAAACCAGCCTGTTCAGCGATCCAAGTAGCGTTCTTACCTGGAACGATGCTGTTTAATCTAGCTTCATTTACGTTTTCACTGTATGCTGTTGCACCGAACATGAACTGTTCAAGTTTCTTCTTTTCTTCAACATTACAGAAATGTACATGATAACGACCAAGTTCTTTCTTGAATTCATCATAGATTTCGTGATCTACAACAACTACCTGTTCAGATGCACAAATCATACCGTTATCGAATGATTTTGATAAATAAATATCATTTGCTGCCATTTTGATTTTACAAGACTTTTCTACGTATGCAGGAACGTTACCAGCACCTACACCTAAAGCAGGTTTACCACAAGAGTAAGCAGCCTTAACCATTGCATTACCACCAGTAGCTAAGATAGTAGCAACACCTGGATGATTCATTAATGCACTAGTTGCATACATAGTTTTCATTGGTAACCACTGGATTACGTTCTTAGGAGCACCAGCTTTTACTGCAGCATCTAACATTACCTTAGCAGCCATAACTGAACAGTCATGAGCACCTGGGTGGAATGAGAAGATGATTGGGTTTCTAGTCTTCATAGCAATTAAAGACTTAAAGATAACTGTAGAAGTTGGGTTTGTTACTGGAACGATACCACAAACAACACCAACTGGTTCAGCGATTTCAGTGATACCAGTAAGTGGATCTTCATTAATAATACCTACAGTCTTTGTATGACGCATGTTGTTAGTAACATATTCACAAGCGAATAAGTTCTTAACAGCTTTGTCTTCAAATACACCACGGCCAGTTTCTTTTACTGCAGCTTCTGCAAGAACACCGTGTTTATCAAGACCAGCAACTGACATCTTTGCTACGATGTAGTCAACAGTTTCCTGGTCAAAACCTTCGAATTCATCTAATGCTGTTAATGCGTTATTAACTAACTCATCAATGCAAGCATCAGTCTTTTCTTCTGTCCATTCTTCAACTTTCTTTTCGACTTTCTTATCAGCCATTTTTATATCCTCCATTGACCAAAATATTTCTTATTCATATTTTGTAAGTTCACTATACATGACTTCTTGTGAAAAAACAAGCATACTTTTGTGAAAATTTACACAATTTATAAAATGCATTTACTGTAAACGTTTGCAGTTTAGGGATATCCGATTAGGTATTTTTCTGCTTAGTTTTTATCAAAAATTTAAATTATAATTATTTTTTATAATGATAGATTACTATCACTTTTGTGAACGTTTTCTTTTAAAGTCTTTCACTAAACGTATCCACAGTCTTTAATATCTCTCTTGCAACATTCATCTTATCCTTGAATAAAGCACTCATACTACCAACTGACTTGAATGGATCCTGTAGTAAGACCTTCCTATCTTCAATGAAACCATTCTTCACAATATAATCTACAATCAATTCTACAAAGTGAATCTGTCTAGAATTCAAGTTCTGATCATCTAAGAAACGTGAGAATTCAGCCATAGCCGCTTGTCTATCTAGTCCCACTATTTTTCTAATTAACTTTGTGATAGGTGTATCACCAAAGTGTAATCGATAATCATCTTTACTTCCTAAGTCTATCCACAATAAGTTTTCTAGATGTTTCATTTCATCCGGTGTAATGACTTGATTATGTCTAAGCTTATAGATAGCTTCATCATTTTCATGTGCTTTTAAATAATGTTGGACTTTTTCTTTATAGTTCTCTAATCCTTCATCATTATAGAAAGCATCATTCACCTTTGTTTCAATGATTTCATCAGTAAAGTGTGTATCTATAGGCTTTACTGGATCTTTTTTTGTTAAGTACTTTATAAGTCCTCTAATCTTCTCACGTAATACTTCCAAATCAAAGTAATTGGCAGTTTTCCAATAATCAGGATCTTTGGCACATTTCAAATATTCAGCATTTCTTGCAATATCAGGAGTTGCTTGTTTTTTATAAAGTTCATTTGCAATCGCAACAACATTGTTGATAACTGAAGTAGCGTCATAATGATTGAGATAAGCCATTTCAATCATATACATCTGTCTATCAAAGAATTTAGCTTGTGTATCTTCATCATGAATAACAACAAGTGAAGACAATTCATCTTTAATATAATGTGTATCCATTTCATTGAGATTTCTCCAGTTATCCGGATTTTTATATTGATGTACATACTTCAAACGCAATTTTACATTAAAACTATCTTCATTGAGTGCTTGAATATAGCCTGACATTTCTTTGATCTGTTTGTTGATTTCATCAACATAATCCTGGTCTGTTGCATTCTGTTCAAGTGCATAAAGTATATCTACTCGCAACTTATAAATACGCTGAGAGAGTGATTCTATAATACCTGATTTTTCAGCATTCTTGTTTACTCTGAAATATTCCATATTTCCTAGGTAATCAAATATTAAGAATTCTTTCTTGTCATCTCCTGGACCAAACAAGTCTTTTCTAAGTCTTGTACCTCGTCCAATCATCTGCCAGAATTTTGATTTACTTCTCACCTTTTTGAAGAATACAAGATTCACAATATCCGGTACATCTATTCCTGTATCTAACATATCTACACTAATAGCTACTTGAGGGTAACTATCTGTTTTACCAAAACGTTCTATAGCTTCCTGAGCATATTTTGTATTAAATGTAATAACTTCAGCTAGTTTTCCTTTATATTCAGGATAGAGTACATCAAATCTTTCCTTAATCTTATTGGCATGATTTTGATTGGCAGCGAAGATAATGCTTTTACCTATCTTATCTCCTCCTTCAATCTTAATACCATGTTCCATAAGTTCTCTGATCACAGTATCAATTGTATTTAAATTAAAGATAAACTTATTTAGCTGTGATGACTCAATCGTATCAGTATCAGGGAAAAGTGTATCAAATTCTTCCTTCTCCTCTTCCGATAAATCATCATAGCAAATACCTTCTTCTAAGAACTTTAGTTTTGTTTCATAAGAATGGTAACTGACCAAATATTTATCTTTTACAGCTTTTTCATATTCATAAGCATATGTAGGAACACCTGTTTCTAAGTCAAATATAGAATATGTATTAGCCCCAATACTATCTTTAGGTGTTGCAGTCAAACCTATAAGTAAAGCATCAAAGTAATCAAATATATCTTTATACCTGTTATATATACTACGATGACTTTCATCAAGAATAATAAGATCAAAGTGTCCTGGTGTGAATAAACGATTTCCATCTTTTCTTCTTGTTTCATCAATCGCATTCATCATTGTAGGATATGTACTAAAGATCATTCTTGATACTTCTGGATCATCTTTATTTTCACATAGATTACATGTAGTCAAAGAAGGCAGAAGGTTTACAAAGCTTTTCTTAGCCTGTCTTACTAATGCAGTACGATCGGCAAGGAATAAAATATTCTTTGCCCAATCTGCTTTAGTCAATACATCTACTAAACTAATCGCTACACGTGTTTTACCACTCCCTGTTGCCATAACAAGTAAAGCTTTACGGCTTCCTTTTTCAAAGTCTTCACATGTTCTTACAATGGCTTCTTTCTGGTAATAACGGTTTGTGATGGCATCTTGTATAACAGGTTTAGAAATACTTCTACGAGTATCTCTTCTATCAATAAGTAACTGTATCTCATCCTGTGAGAAGATAGAAGAAATCCTTCTATCTGGATACATCATGTCATCCCAGATATATGTTTCATAACCATTTGTATAGAATATGACAGGTCTTAGACCATATTCCTTTTCAATGCAATCTGCATAAAGCTTAGCCTGATTACGTCCAATACGAGGATTTGCACTTGTTTTTTTAGCTTCTATAACAGCAATAATCTTTCCAGTTCTACCACGTAAAATATAATCTACATAACCATCTTGAGACTCTGTTGGCATATGATGTACAGGGAATTCTACTTGTACATTTGTATCAAAGTCCCATCCTGCTTCCTTAAGTTGCAGATCAATAACAAGTTTTCTTGTCTGCCATTCAAGAGCATTATTAACATCAATATACTCAACAGCTTTCTCTTCTTTTCTCTTAGCAGCACCTTGTTTTCTTAATTCCACATTTTCAGCAATAACTCTAGCAAGTTCTTCTTTTTGTTTTGCTTCTTTTTCTTTTTGTTTAGTAAGAATCTCTCTGATCTGTTCTTTAAGATCCTTATTCACAAACATATGTGTTTGATCAGGTAACTTAGCAGGATCAAATTTAGGTAACTGTTCCTGATAATTTATTCCATATGAATAATTAATCCAGCTAATAAGTCTATAGAGATTATTCAAAGCAAGTACTGCTTCTTCTCTATTCACCTTAGCATTTGTATGCGTTGCATAGTTACCCAATTTAACTATATATTTAATACCTTCATAAACATCATTAGGAACAATTTGTTTAAATGTGTATTCATTGACTAAAGCACTTAGATTATCTCTATATGGCATCTGTAAGTCTATATCGTTCTTATACATGTAATGAACTGCTTGTTCTAATGCGCGTCTTGTAAGCATTGCACAGGATGAAGGTGATACCATAAGTCCTTTTTCTGCTTCTATACATATTTCAGCAAAGTCCTGGAATTCTGTTTTGTTTTTTAAAAAAGTAAAGTTCAACAGTATCATCTCCTTTATGTTTCTATTATATCCTAAAAAAGAACTTTATTGGGAATAATTGTGGTTACATTATCTATTTAACTTAGAGAATGGTATACTTTAGTTATATTCTATGGAGGTGATTTTATGGATTCAAAGCAACATGATGAATTATTGGAATTACTTGAGAAGTCTGAAGAGGATGTTAGAAATGGTAGAATAGCACCTATAGAGGATACTTTTAAAGAATTGAGAGATATGTTAGGTAGTGGTGATTAGCAGCTAAGGCTGCTTTTTTAGTGGTTAGAAGGTTATGGATTTTATGAGGAATAGTAAATGGTTACTGAGAAGCCTTGATTTATCGACTTCTTTTACGAATGATGCAAAATGGTTCTGGAATTCTAGAGGGGGAATCATTAGAATTATTTTATTCATGGTAGAAATAGGTAATTGTGGTTGCGCTGAACCACTAGCAATTTTTTCTTTTATATCACTTAATTTCATTTTAAACAATTCTATAAAATAAATTTCATTGAGTATACTTCTATTCATTCTTAATATAACCATTCCAGAATTAATTCTAATATTTTCATACGGAACATTTTTTGAATAATATGCTAAATTACCTACAGTTCCTCGAGTTGTAAGAACTACATCTCCTCTCGATAATTTTCCATTTCGTAAAGCATCATCTTTCTCTCTTGTAATAAAGTTACAATTCTCAAAATCAAATCCTTTTTGAGTTACATTTTTTGCATTTAAAAACAGGCAATAACCATCATCGAGAATTTCCTCTGATTTAGGATAGTTCTTCCCTCTATCACCATCAATAATATCACATATATCTGTCATTGGCTGAACTGGCAATTGACAAGAATTAATAACCGGATCCCCAAACATCTCCACAAATCGGGCTCTAACTGCTTCATCCAACAAAGCTAATTTCTTATTATAGTCCTCTATCAGAAGTTCACACTTTTCTAATACTTTAACCACTTCTTCTTGTCGAGTTTCGTCTTCTTCATACTCAATTATAAAATTACCCAAATCAGATTTTTTTATATTAGGCATACAAGCTCCAGATCTAATCCTAAATAGTCTTTCTTGTTGACTTTTTAAAGCATAATATAAATATTTGCTGTTTTTAGGACCATCATACAAGTAATAACAATGGGCTCCACACCAAAATGCTTCGTTCATATAATTCACATATCCAGAAGAATTTCCGCCTTCAGATATTGTTACTGTATTTTCAGCAACATTGAACTCATTCCATTTACCAGAAGGATTTATTCCACCATTTAAATATGAATATGCACCATCATCTATTAGATTTTTTCCATTGATTTGAGTTCCTTTTGAGAATTTGGTAATATCTTTTAACTTGACTCTCATTCACTCTACAAATGCAGATTTATCACCCACATTTAGCTCCTTTCTAGTCCTTCAATAAAGACTTTAATTCCTCAATACTCTCTTCTATCTCTTTATTAAGTGCTTCAATATCACCTAATATCTCATGAGTAGGACGATACTCAACCTTCTCATAAACAATCTCTTTATATTTATTAATAGAAAGATCATAATCATTCTCTGCAATCTCTTCTTTAGGTACAAAGAAACTCTGTTCTGTTCTCTTTCTATCCTTCTCTTCATCCAAATGTTCATATCTATGAATAATATCTGGAATATCATTCTCTTCTACCGGTGAACGTTTATCATCTAATGAATAACCATCAGCTTTCATATCATAGAACCAGACATTATCAGTACCACCTGTAGTTGTCTTAGTAAACACTAATATAGCTGTAGATACTCCTGCATATGGTTTAAATACACCACTAGGCATAGAAATAACTGCATGTAACTGGTTATTCTCTACTAGTTCTTTTCTAATACTCTTATGTGCTTTACTAGAGCCAAATAATACACCATCAGGTACGATACATGCACATCTACCACCAACCTGTAATGAACGTAAGAATAACGCAATAAATAACAATTCTGTCTTCTTAGTCTTACATACAGATAATAAGTTTTCTGCGACTACCTCATAGTCTAATGACCCCTTGAATGGAGGATTTGCAAGGATTAAAGAGTACTTATTTTCATCAATATTCTGCTGTGAAAGACTATCTCTATATTCTATTTGTGGATTATCTACATTATGAGAAATAAGGTTCATCGCCCCAATTCTGAGCATTGTAGAATCCATATCAAAACCATTAAACATCTTATTATTAAAATGTTCATTTAGTTTTTCATCTAAGAATAGTTCTTGATGTTTTTCTCTTAAGTATTCTTCAGCGCCAATAAGGAACCCTGCAGTACCCATTGCTGGATCACATATTGTATCTGTAGGTACAGGTTTTACAAGATTTACCATCATATTAATGATATGTCTAGGTGTTCTAAACTGTCCATTTGTACCTGAATTATTAAGCTTATTTAATAGGTATTCGTATAAATCACCTTTTATATCTGCTTCTTCTGTATTGAGTCCTTCTATTCCTGTAACTACTTTCTGTAATAGGTTTGCGGTAGGAATCTTAAAGATGGCATCTCTCATAAATCTTGCATAAGAAGATTCACCATCACCTTTTAAATTCTTAATGAATGGGAATAATTCATCATTCATAATTTGATACATCTTATCAGCACTACCAATATCTTTAAAATGATGCCATCTCAAATATGGTTTATCTTTAGGGAATAAACCTTCATACTCCATCCCAAATAATTCAGCATCTGCTTCATTTTTTGTTTCTACTTCATCTAATTGTTTAATAAACATAAGATAAGTGAATTGTTCTATGACATCTAAAGGATTAGTAATCCCTCCTGTCCAGAACGACTCCCATATCTTATCTACTTTATTTTTTAATTCTCCTGTTAACATATTTTTCTCCTTATCATACGCTATTATAACATAAAAAAATCCTCATCATTGTAATCAATTCAATAATGAGGATCACTTTTGTTATGCAGCCAATTCAAATATATGTTTTTGCGCTAAAAGATACTTCTGTAAATTCAAAAGAATGTTGTCAGAAGAACTTAATTCATTATCTGTTAGATCAACTGAATTATCTTTAGCTAGTTTGATAGTATACTCATAAATACGATTAACTAGAACATTTAATTCTTCTGTCGTTAATTCAATCTTAATCTTTTCATAATTATTATTCTGCTTGAGTTCTTCTAAAGAATCCATCAAACAATTGATAGACTCCATACTCAATTTGCCTGAACGAACATCATCAATATAATCTCGTAATGCTGCATGATAGTTCTGTACCACTTCAGGTTCTCTACTTTTTATTTTATGATACACTACACCACCGACTGTAATAGCCCCTGTAACTAAAGCCCCAATAATAAGTTCTTTTTTCCTATTCTTTGCAACTTGCATAATTTTACTTCCAACCTTTTGGATTTGATCAGCTTGCTCCATTTTGACAGGTTCAAGATTTTTCACAATTCGACCTTTATTTGGTCCAATTGCAACTCTCACAACACTACCAATTCTACGATATTCTCCAGTTGCTAATTTTGTCATGATATCCATCGGAATATCAAATGATTCTGTTACTACTGCCATTTTGAGGGGTTCTTATTTTTCTAAAGAATCCATCGCTAGAGAAACTTCATTTAAAATTGTTTTAATTAGATTTTTCTCATATTGACTAAGTGTTGGATTACTAATCATATCAATTCCGATAACACCATATATTTTATTATTTCGGCGAATGGATAAATATAATGCATTTGCTTCCTGCAATGTACTAGTAGTTGGACCAGCATTCTTATTATTTACATAAACCCATTTGGCTACTGTTTTTTCTTTTTCTGTCAAAAATATATTAACATTATCAAAATCAGCATTCGAATTGTAGATATATGGTTTATCTAACATTTTTCTATTTACAGGATAAAAAATAATAATTCGCTTTAACCATTTATTTAATTGGATACATGTTTCTTTCATGACATCATTATAGGTTTTTGCTTGTTGTAATTTTTGGCTTGTTTCTAATAAAACTTCCATACTATAGGCACGTAAAGATGCACTGTTTTTTTCTTTCTTTAATTTAAAATTTAAACCATTAATAATAACAGAAACTACTATCATCACAATTAATACCACAACATACTCTGATGAGATTATTTCTAAAGAATACTTTGGATTAATGAACAAATAATTTATTAAACATACATTTATGAATGGTATCACAAAGCTATAAATAGGAAATAACGTCAAACTACCTATAATACATGATGACAATACATATAATAATAGAATCGTAGTCATATCAAATCCCATTATTTGTGCTAAATATGCTAAGAGGGTTATAACCAATAATGTAACCATTGAAATGCAAGTATCTCTAGTTGAAAATCTAAAACTACTTTTGTATTGGTACTTGTTGAAATTTTGTCTACTTGAATTATTATCTGGAATAATATATATATCTAAATTTGGAGATAGTTTAGTTAGTTTGTCAACAATAGTCGGCTTATATAAAATTGATTTTTTTTGGTAAGAACGTCCTAAAACTAATTTAGAGACGCCTGCTGTTTTAGCATATTGGCTGATTTGATAAGCTATATCATCACCATAAGTAGATACAATATTCGCTTGCAATTCTTTAGCAAGCGAGATGTTTTTTTTGAGTTGTTCAAGAGCTTTATAGTCTAATTCTTTAGAATCAACATATAAAGCTATAAATTCGCCATGAAAGGCTTGAGCCATTTTAGAAGCAGTTCGGATTACTTTTTGATTCGTTGGTGATGTTCCTAAACAAACAAGTATATTTTCTTTAAGAAATTGTTTATTTTCATCTTTTGCATACAAATTGATACGATCAGCACATTTCCTCATTGCGATTTCTCGTAATGCGATTAGATTATCTTTAATAAAAAAATTTTCTAATGCTCTTCTTGCCTGTATCTTATTGTAAATTTTTCCTTGTTTTAATCTATCTATTAAATCATTTATATCAACATCTATTAACTTAACATCATCTGCATCATTAAATATATAATCAGGAATTCTCTCGTTTACCTTTACTTTTGTAATACTTTCTACAACATCATGTAAGCTTTCTATATGCTGTACATTTACAGTTGTGTAAACATCTATACCTGCTCTTAATAATTCTTCAATATCACTATACCTTTTTTTATGTCTAGAAGATGGTGCATTTGTATGAGCTAATTCATCAACTAGTATGAGTTGAGGGTGTCTTTCTAATGCTTGATCTAGATCAAATTCAAAGAAATGATGTCCTTTATAAATTACCTCTTTAGTCGGTATTTTTTCTAATCCGTATGTTAGATTCTGTGTATCAGGTCTAGCATGATTTTCTATATATCCAATAACCACATCTACACCTTCAACAGATTTTTGCTGGGCTGTATTTAACATTGAAAATGTTTTTCCTACCCCTGCACAATATCCAAAAAAGATTGTTAATTTACCTTTTCTCACCTCTTCCAATACCAACACCTCCTCATATCATCTGACAATTATATCCTTATTAATTGTGATCTTTGTAGCAGGTAAACTAAATGTAAATATAGCCCCTGTTGGATGATTGTCTTTAACAGATATAACACCTCCATGTGCTTCAACAATTGATTTACATAAAGCTAAACCTAACCCCATGCTCTTCTTACTATCAACAATAGAATGATTTACAGTGTAAAATTTTTCAAATATTTTATCTTTATCTTTATCTTCTATACCACTTCCATTGTCACAGACTTCTATATATACATAGTCTTCTATTTGATAAGCATTTATTGAAATTGTTGAATCATCTTCTGTATATTTGATCGCATTATTAATTAAATTTATTAAAACCTGTACAATTAATCTTGCATCCATATCTGCCATTAAAAAATCATCAGAAATATTTACTTTAATTTTGTGATTATCTTTGTTCTTGCTCACATGACTTAATGATTCATCAATTACATCTTCTATAACCTCTGGTTCTATTCTCAATTTCACATTACCATCTTCAATACAAGTTATTGATAATAGATTTTCTACTAGATTGATTAACCATAAAGAGTCATCATATATATTCTTATATAAAACAATTTTTTTATCATCTTTTAAATTACCACTATCATTTAACAATACATCCGCATTGCCATATATTGATGTCAACGGTGTTCTCAGATCATGAGATATAGATTTAAGTAAATCAGATCTAAATTGTTCTTTTTTTGCCTTTATAATAGCTTCATTCTTTTCTGCATTACTTTTTATATTTTCTAAGCATATCGCCATTTCACTTAATATAGCCAATAGAATACGTTTATCAAATGATTCTAGAACATCATTATCTAGATAAATACCTATCACCCCATATATTTTATCATCACTCAATACAGCATAATAAACACTCTTTGATCCTGATAAATAACGCGTTGTGGCTCCTGCATGTTTTCCATTTATCGCTACCCATCTTGCAACTCCTATCTCATTGGGATTCAAGAACTCTTTACAATGAGAATTCTCACTTATTGGAAATAAAATAGGCTTTTGTACAGAAGACTCTGTAATTGGAAAATATGCGATATCTCTATTAAATAAATTTGATAATTGTTTACATCCACAATTAAATATATCTTCCACAGATTGCTTTTTTTGTAAAAGCTGGTTCGTTTCTAATAGAATACGAGAAACATTAGCCATATTAGCATAACTCGCTGCCGTTAATTGAATTTTATTTGTCAGTGTACTTATTAAAAAAGCAACTATAATCATAATGACAAACGTCATTAAATAAGCCGAATCATAAAAAGAAAGACTTAATACAGGCATTGTAAAACAAAAATTGAATAAAATAACACTAACAATTGAAGAGACAACACTACATATGATATTTGATGTAATAAGAGCAATAGATAAAACACCAAGTAAATAAATCATAATAATATTAGAATCATGAAAACCCATTTCAAAAAATATAGAACCAATCACTGTACATATAAACAATATAAGCATACTAATAACAATTGATTTGAGTGTTACTTTGCTTTTATTGGTGAAGATATTCATGATTCTTTTTTCTCTTACTGGCACTATAACCAAATTAATATCATCGATATCTTCTAATAATTGTTGATATATAGGTTTTCGGAAGAAATCAAATCTCATATTCATATTTTTTCCGATAACAAGTTTATTTACTTTACATACTTTAGCAAATTTAAAGATTTCACCTGCTATATCATCAGAAGAAACAATTTCTACCTCTGCTCCTAATTGTTTGGCATAAGCAATGTTTTTATCTAATTGCTGTTGATTTGAATCATTTAATGCTCTTTTCGTATCAGATATATACAATGCATAAAAATGATCTGTTTTATTTTTTAACATAGCACTTGCAACACGAATTACATGGATATTGGATGGTGAAGGTGAAAGACATACCATGATGGAATCAATATTTTGATGACTCATTATTCTTTTCCTCGATATCAGAATTACCTATTTTTATCATTTTATACCCTACACCCACATGTGTTTGTATATACTTTTCATTTGATATTTTTTCTATCTTCTTTCTTAAAGAAGTGACATAAACTCTTAATGAAGATAAATCAGATTCAATAGAGTTCACCCATACTTTGTCTAATATATATTGATGTGTTAATACTCTTCCAATATTTTTAGCTAATAAGCACAATAGGTTATATTCAATAGGCATGAGATGAATTTCTTTATCATCTACATAGACAGATTGAGCAATATAATCTATTTTTAAATGTCCATTCACAAAACAATGATCATTATTTAATGTGTTTTCTCTGTACTGTGTTCTTCTCAAAGTTGAGCGAATACGTGCCAATAATTCTTCTACACTAAATGGTTTAGTTAAATAATCATCCGCTCCAATATCCAAAGCTATAATTTTGTCATCATCGTTACTTCTAGCACTAATTACGATAATAGGGGTAAATGAAAACGTACGTAATTTCTTTATGATATCTATTCCATCTAAATCAGGCAAACCTAAATCAAGTAGAATAATATCAAATTGATGTTTAGTTAGTAATGATAATGCCATAGTACCATTCGTAGCTGTTTCGTAATTATAACCGTTTGTTTCTAATGCAGTTGATAGTAAATTTCGTATAGCAGACTCATCTTCAACTATTAATACATTTATCAAATTATTCACAGTGTTCATCTCCGTTTATCTAAATTTCTGTTTATTATAATACTACTAAAAACAATAAGAAACTATCTTCCCTTAATTTCTCTCATTATAGATAAATTCAATTTCAACACATTTACCTTTTCTTCACCAAAGATACCAAGTAATTTATTTTCAGTATTATCCTTTATTAATTTTTCTAATTCAGTTTTAGAAATATGTGTATTTTTTGATACTCTATCCATTTGAACACGAGCAGCATCAACAGAAATATGTGGGTCTAATCCTGAACCAGATGCAGTTATTATATCTGCAGGAATATCTTCTTTTTTTATCGTAGGATTTTCTTGTAGAAATTTTTTAATATCTTCATTGATTCTTTTTTCTAATTTAGGATTACTTGATGCTAAGTTTTCACTTCCAGATGATGGTATAATTTGTTTATTACCTTCTTTTTGCGTAAAAGTATTATAGTTTACCGCAGAAGGTCTACAATGAAACAATCGCTCATCTGTAAAATCTTGACCAACTAGTTCAGAACCTACAACCTTTCCATCCATCTTAATAAGACTTCCATTGGCTTGTTGTGGAAAGATAATCTGAGATAAACCAGTCATCATCATTGGATAAATTAATCCACAGATTATAAACATTGCGAGTGATAGTTTTAATGGTGTTTTTATTTGTTTAAATATATTTTTCATAAACAACCTCCTACAATCCTAAAAAAACAAGTAATGGTGAAATAAGAATATCAATTAACTTAATACCAATAAATGGACAAATAACGCCTCCTAAACCATAAATCATCATGTTTCTTCCTAATAGTTTAGATGCACTCATAGGCTTATATTTAACCCCCTTCATAGCTAAGGGGATTAAACAAGGAATAATAATAGCATTAAATATCAATGCTGATAAAATCGCACTTGATGGAGAACCTAATCCCATAATGTTTAAGACTTTCATTTGTGGAATAGCAATTGTAAAAATTGCAGGAATAATTGCAAAATATTTAGCAACATCATTTGCTATAGAAAATGTAGTTAATGATCCTCTTGTAATTAATAATTGTTTACCAATTTCTACTACCTCTAGTATTTTCGTAGGATTTGAATCTAAATCCACCATATTAGCAGCTTCTTTGGCCGCAGTAGTACCACTGTTCATTGCTATTCCTACATTTGCTTGAGCTAAAGCTGGTGCATCATTTGTTCCATCACCAGTCATAGCTACAATTTTTCCTAAGGCTTGTTCTTTTTTTATTGCCTCTATTTTATCTTCAGGTTTACATTCAGCAATATAACCATCAATACCAGCTTCAGCAGCAATAGTTGCAGCTGTTAAAGGGTTATCCCCTGTACACATAATCGTTTTAATGCCAATTTTACGTAAACGGTCAAATCTTTCTGGTAATCCAGGTTTTACTGTATCTTTTAAATAAATAACACCTAAAATCTTGTTATTTACACAAACTACTAACGGAGTCCCTCCTAATTTTGAGATTTTTTCTACTTTTTCATTTAAATCAGAAGGAATTAACCCATTTTGATTTTTTACATAATTGATAATAGCTTCGCCAGAACCTTTTCTTACTTTTGTACCATCTTCAATATCAATACCACTCATTTTGCTGCTAGCTGTAAATTCAATGAATTTTGCATTCTTATAATCATCTTCGTTTAAAGTGACTCCCATCTTTTCAGCTAATTCTACTGTTGATTTTCCTTCAGGTGTTGTATCTTTTAATGATGCAATACATGCATATTTCACAAGATCTTTTTGATTTACACCATCCACATTAATAAAGTCACTTGCCAATCTATTTCCGAATGTAATAGTACCTGTTTTATCTAAAATCATGGTATCTACATCACCACATGCTTCTACAGCCTTCCCAGATAATGCAATAACATTAAATCTAGTAACACGATCCATACCTGCAATACCAATTGCACTAAGTAATGCCCCAATTGTAGTTGGGATTAAACAAACTGTTAAAGCGACTAATGTTGAAATAGAAATTTGAACCTTTAAATATGTAGCAATCGGATACAATGTAACGATAACTATTAAAAATATAATAGTTAAAGAGACTAACAAAGTATTTAAGGCAATCTCATTTGGAGTTTTCTTTCTAGAAGCACCTTCAACCATAGAAATCATTTTATCCAAAAAGGAATGACCTGGATCTGTTGATATTTCTATTTTAATCCAGTCAGAAACAACAGTAGTACCTCCAGTAACGGATGCAAAATCTCCGCCTGCTTCTTTTGTGACAGGAGCCGATTCACCAGTTATTGCTGATTCATCAACACTTGCTATGCCATCTATAATTTCACCATCACCAGGAATTAATTCTCCCGCTTTAACAAGTACAATATCTCCTTTTTTGAGTTCACTACTAGAAATTTCTTTTTCAGATCCATCATCTAAAATCAAACGTGCTTTTGTGTCTTTTTTTGTCTTTTTTAAAGTATCTGCCTGTGCTTTCCCACGTCCTTCAGCAACGGACTCAGCAAAATTTGCGAACAATAATGTAACAAACAGAATAAGTGCAACGATTGCATTATATAAGCTTAAATTATTTCCTTTATCATGAAATAAATGAGGAAAAAAAACTAGTATTGTACATAAAACAAATCCAACTTCAACTACAAACATAACTGGATTTTTAATCATATATTTTGGAGACAACTTTGTAAAAGAACCTTTAATTGAAGAGTAAAAGATATCTTTCGTTATGAATTTATTTTTTCTATTTTCACTCATTTTTATCCCTCCTATAATGTCAACCACTCTGCAATTGGACCTAATGCAATTGCAGGTAAGAACGTTAGTGCTGAGAAAATATACACAACTACCACTAATATAATTGCAAATGATATAGTATTTGTTTCCAAAGTGCCTGTAGATTTATTCACATCAATTTTATTCATCAAACTACCAGCAATACCTAGTTGAATGATCATAGGTAAGTATCGCGCTAAAAACATAACTATACCACAACTCATATTCCAGAATAATGAGTTATCTGCTAAGCCTTCAAAACCTGATCCGTTATTGGCTGCTGATGAAGCAAACTCATATAAAACCTGAGACAAGCCATGAAAACTTGGATTAGTAATACCATTAATTCCTTCAGGAATAGACAAAGCTAAAGCAGTGAATCCTAAAATTAATAATGGATGAATAATAATGCATAGAGCTGCAAGTTTCATTTCTTTTCCTTCGATTTTTTTACCAAGATACTCAGGTGTTCTACCAATCATCAAACCACAAATGAATACAGCAATAATGGCATAAATTAACATATTCATAAGTCCAACACCAGCTCCACCAAACACAACATTCAACATCATATGTAATAATGGAACTAATCCACCTAAAGGTGTTAATGTATCATGCATGTTATTGATAGATCCAGTTGTAAAAGATGTTGTTGCAGTAGTAAATAAAGCTGATTGTGCAACCCCAAATCTCACTTCTTTCCCTTCCATATTACCAAGAGTTTCTGTGATACCTGCTTGCGCTACTGCATGATTGCCTTGTGATTCACTATAAAAACAGATTCCTAAACCAACAACAAATAGTATTGACATAGCAACAAAAACTGTTCTTCCTTCTTTGCCCATCCATATTTTCTTTGGTTTATTAGTTGATAAAGTATAGACAACTTTATTTGCTTTTGATTCTTCATATTTACCATATGCCATTCTGCCAAAAACAATAATTGAAGATATTGGCAAAATCATCATTGAGAATAACTCAATCATATTTGAAAGAATTGTTGGATTTTCTAAAGGGGTAGCTGAATTAGCACCTAAAAATCCACCACCATTTGTTCCTAAATGTTTGATAGATTCTAATGCTGCTATAGGACCAGAAGCAATTTCTTGAAATTTTCCTTCAATTGTTGTTAATTGAATATTTGAATTCAAGTTTTGTGGTACACCTTGCCAAACAAGAAATAACCCAATAATCATTGATAAAGGTAATAAAAATCGATTAATGATTCGGATAAAATCAACATAGAAATTACCCATATTTCTTCCTAACAAGCCTCTCACCATAGCAACGCATGCAGAAAAACCTGTTGCAGCAGAAGTAAACATCATCATAATGATTACAAACATTTGAGAAAAATACGATAATCCTGATTCTCCAGCATAATGTTGTAAATTCGTATTAGTCATAAAAGATATGATTGTATTAAAAGACAATGATTCTTCCATACCACTCATACCATTAGGATTTAGGAATTCAATTGATTGAATTCTTAAAATTAAATACCCAATGAAAACCAAACATAAATTAACCATCAATAATGACACAGCATATTTTTTCCAAGTCATTGTTGACGTATCTATTTTTAATACTTTAAACATACAATTATCCATCTTATCAAATACTGGATCTGCAAATGTTCTCTCACCACTAGAAATATGGTAAACATAATTTCCAATTGGAAAGATGATAACGATAAATAATAATAATGTACAAACTATCTGCACCATAAATGCCCCTCCATTTAAACCAATTGATTTTTTTCAACAACATGTCCAATATGTCTACTATCATATTTAATTTCATACTTTTTCGTACTTTTTGAACACTCTGATTTTTCATAAAAGAATCTATGCATTGGTTCAAAACTACTAAAATTAGACATATTTTCTTGAGCAGGTAAATAAGTTGGATCCAAACACCAGGCTACCCTAAAATGTTTCATTGCTAAAACATGATTACGTTTTTTTTCATATATAATACCTAACAAATTATGAGGAATAGCAGAATCTGGATGTTTAGCTATAAAATCACAAATATTTTGAAAAGCTTCTTGTAATTGATCAGAACAAATAAGCTGTTTCATTTTTAAACAAAAGTATTCTTCATTTTCTGTATTATCGCTGGATATAGTATTCATATCACCATCCCCTTTATAATATATGTTAAAATTTATCTGGATTTATTAAAGCATATATAAGATAACAAGAAATCAATATAATAGTTACTATCAAGATAAGCATTTGTAATCACCTCTATCTTTTCAATTCTTTATCTACCAAATTAACAAACCCGATCATAAGCAAAAACGAAATAACTAAAATAGATAACATGATTATGTCAACCATAAATATCCTCCTCACTATTAAACTCATAATATCTTTATCCTTAGGACAAAAATATTTTACTGCTGCGAAAATTAAAATAGGTTAAAAAAAAGGGCTTTAAAATTAAAATTAAATTAAAATCAACTCGCAATATTTTAAATATTTGCTTATAGAAGTATCTTTGGATAAAAGAAAAACAACCCTTTCGGGTTGCCTTATAGCTTCTTTAATGTTTCTTCTACATCATCTAGAATCTGACTAAACTTAGTTAAAGCTCTAGATACAGGTTCTGGTGTACTAAAATCTACACCTGCATGCTTTAATTCATCTAATGGATAAGCACTACCACCCATTGATAAGAATTCTAAGTATTTCTTTACAGCACCTTCTTCATTATTAAGAATTGCTTCACTTAAAGCAACGGCTGCACAATAACTTGTTGCATACTTATAGACATAGAATGGTCTATAGAAATGAGGAATTCTAGCCCATTCATACTGTACTTCATCATCAATGACTAGATCTTCACCAAAATAATCTTTGATCAAGTTCTTATATAATGTATTCATGCTTGCTGCAGTGATGGCTTCTCCTCTTTCAGCCATGGCATGTGCATCTCTTTCAAATTCTGCAAACATTGTTTGACGATATACAGTGCCCTTGAAACCTTCTAGATAATGGTTTAATAAAGCCAAACGCTCTTTAGGTTCAGTTGTCTTCTGTAATAACTGTTCTACAAGTAAGTTTTCATTAACTGTAGATGCGACTTCAGCCACAAAGAGTGTATAGTCTGCATTCTGTGGTGTCTGTGTATGATTAGAAAGCCATGTATGCTGTGAATGACCCATTTCATGGGCAATTGTACTAACACTATCTAATGTACCTGTAAAGCTTGTAAGGATGTATGGATTAGAGTCATAAGTACCACTAGAGAAAGCACCACCACGTTTACCATTATTAGGATAAACATCAATCCATCTATCCTTATAAGCCTGTTTTACTCTATTGACATAATCTTCACCAAGTGGTGTGACGGCATCTAATACCATCTGCTGTGCTTCTTTATAAGTATATGACTTAGATGATCCTGCAACTAGAGGTGTATAAACATCATAATAATGGAGTTCATCTAAACCAAGCATCTGTTTTCTTAAACGTACATAACGATACATTTCAGGCATGAACTTTCTTACTGTATCGACTAAACTATCATACACTACACCAGGTACATGTTCATAAGCCATGCTCATTGCACGTGAAGATTCATAATGTCTCACCTGTGCTTCTGCCACTGCTTCTTTAATACATGCATTATATGTAGAGGCAAAGGTATTAATATGTTCCTTGAATCCTTTATAGAAAGATTTAAAGGCATTTAGTCTAAGTGTACGGTCTTCACTCATCTGTAAAAGAATATAGTTAGACTGGTTGAGTTCATGGACTTCTCCATTTGAATCAGTCACTGATTCAAATGTCATATCAGCATCCTGTAAGCTTTCAGAAATCTTACTAGGAGCCCCTAATGTTTCTGTAAAGGCAGCAAGAAGTGCCTCTTCTTTTGCACTTAATACATGAGGTTTCTGATCTAATAACTTCTGCATATTAAATGCATATGGTTTTAAATCATCTGAATGTACAATTGATTCTAAAACGTCTTCATCAAGTGATAGGATTTCTGGTTCAGCAAAGCTAATTGCAGTTGCATAAGCTGTATAGACCTGATAAGCTTTTGCTTCCATTGCCTGTGCGTCACTATCTCTTGTATCTTCACAATTTCTAAGTGATGCATAACAATAGAAATCAGATAACTTTCTACCTAGATGTGTATCAAAATCAAAGAATTCTCTGATTGTTTTCGCATTATTGAGTTTACCCTGGTATTCAGGTAATTTCTTAATCATTTCATCAAGTTCAGGTAATGCGTTATTCCATTCTTCATCATTTTTAAAAAGTGTTGAGAGGTCCCACATATATTGTGGATCCATATCTTTACGTTCTTTCATTGTTTCTGACATAATAGTACTCCTTTCAATGAGTTAGTTATAGTATACCACTCATTTGTGTTTCATACACAAAAAAAGATGATTCCAAAGGAATCATCTCTTAAATAATTAGTCGTTTAAAGCTTCGATCATAGCTACGTATGATTCAACCTGTAATGATGCTCCACCAACTAAAGCACCATCGATGTTTGGCTGTTCAAGTAAAGCTTTTAATGTAGCAGGCTTTACAGATCCTCCGTACTGAATTCTTACTTTTTCAGCAACGTCCTGACCATAAAGTTCAGCAACTACACCTCTAATGTAACCACAAACGTCTTCTGCGATTTCATTAGTTGCAGTCTTACCAGTTCCGATAGCCCAGATTGGTTCATAAGCGATAACTACTCTTTCAGCAGCTTCAGCTGTAACATCCTTGAATGCAGCAACAACCTGAGTCTTAACTACATCATGAGTCTTTCCAGCTTCATATTCTTCTAAAGATTCACCAACACAAACGATTGGAGTCATACCGTTGTTTAATACCTGAAGCATCTTTAAGTTAACAGTTTCATCAGTTTCACCGAAGTACTGTCTTCTTTCAGAATGTCCTAAGATAACCCATTCAACACCGATTTCTTTTAACATTCCAACGCTTACTTCACCAGTATAAGCACCACTGTCTTTGAAATGGCAGTTTTCAGCAGCAACGATTAAGTTCTTTGCGCCTTCTTTAGCAGTTGCTAAATCTAAGAAAGGAGTAGCGATACCCCAATCTGCTTTATCAGTTACTTTACCATCAACAGCAGCAACAAATTCCTTTGTTTCTGCGATGCCATGGTTCATTTTCCAGTTTCCTACAATAATTGGTTTTCTCATTTTAAATTATATCTCCTCGAAAAATTATTTATCGTTGATAGCAGCGATACCTGGTAATACTTTACCTTCCATATATTCTAATGATGCTCCTCCACCAGTAGAAATATGAGATACCTTATCAGCGAATCCTAACTGCTTAACAGCAGCTGCAGAGTCACCACCACCGATGATAGTGTTAGCACCCTTAAGGTTAGCTAACATGCTACATACAGCTTTAGTACCTTCTGCGAACTTAGGCATTTCGAATACACCCATAGGGCCATTCCAGATAACTGTCTTAGCACCTTCAAGTTCTTTTGCGAATAATTCAACAGTCTTAGGACCAATATCAAGACCCATGTATCCTTCAGGTACATCTTCACCAACAACCTTGATATCTCCATCTTCACCAAACTTACTGCTTACTACAGAGTCGATTGGAAGGATTAACTTATCTCCACCCTTTTCGATGAATGACTTAGCTAATTCTACCTTATCTTCTTCAACTAATGAAGAACCAACTGTATGTCCCTGAGCTTTAGCGAAAGTATAGCACATACCACCACCGATAATGATTTTATCAGCAATGTTTAATAAGTTTTCGATTACACCGATCTTAGAAGATACTTTAGAACCACCTAAGATAGCTACTAAAGGTCTTTCTGGATCAGATACAGCCTTACCAATATAAGCGATTTCCTTTTCTACTAAGAAACCTGCAACTGCTGGTAAGTGAGCAGCGATTCCTACAGTTGAAGCATGAGCTCTATGAACTGAACCGAATGCATCTTCTACGAATACATCACCAAGTGATGCCCAGTAAGCACCTAATTCAGGATCGTTCTTAGTTTCACCAGCTTCATAACGAGTGTTCTGAACTAAGATAACCTGTCCGTTTTCAGCGTTCTTAACTGCTTCTTCAAGTTCAGCACCGCGAGTAGCGTTTACGAACTTAACATCTCTTCCTAATAATTCAGCAAGTTTAGGAGCAACAACAGCCATATCGTTCTTAGCTTTGTCTTCTTCCTTCTTGATCTTACCTAAGTGAGAGAAAAGTACAACAGCCTTTGGGTTGTGATCTAATAAGTAGTTGATTGTTGGTAATGCAGCAACAACTCTGTTATCGTCTGTAATTTCTCCTGTGTCTTTGTCTCTTGGTACATTGAAATCTACACGTACAAGAACTGTCTTGCCTGCGACATCAATATCTCTAATTGTTAATTTATCCATTAATTATCATCCTCCTACGACGAATTATAGCACAATTAAATATTTATATACAATCAAAAATACTATTCTTACCAATTATCTGTTTACAGATGAAGCAATTTTATGATATGTCCATCTTTTTCCTCTAATGGCAACGCTTAACGTCATGATATTTTCAGGTAAGGCCATACCACACCATCCAGCATCACCGATATGCTGAATGTCTACACCACATCTTTTATTCACAATCGCGATTTCTCTGACTGTTTCAGTATCTGCACCTTCCTGGCTTGTACCGATTGCAGATAGTGCTAAAGCGTTATGTGCATGAATATATTCACATGCTTTAGTCACTGTTGCTTCAGATAATCCTGGTACTGTATTTACAGCTGGCATTAAGATCACATCAGCACCTGCATCAATGAATTCCTTAATAGCTTCTAAATCTACAACTGGTTCATTAACACCTGCACCATGCATCTTACCAGCAATAATTAAGCCCTTAAAATATTTCTTAGCTTCTTTAATTGCAACTGCAATTGAATGATTAGATACACCAACACCTGGGTTACCTGTTAAACAGATGAAGTTGAATCCTAATTCCTGTGCTTTTTTAAATGTTTCTGCAGTTGCCTGTCTACCAGATGCAATTGTCTGTCTTTCTTCAAGCATATCAGCATCTAAGTCTACTGGTTCAAGGTTACATCCTACTGGTCTACCAATTAATTCCTGTAACTTCTTAACTGGTTCATCACATTCTGGTAAACCATTGATCACTGGATTATTGCAATCAAATACGTTTAAAAGAACCATATCACTACCAAAAGAAACAGCGAGTTCCGCATTCGTTAAGTCTCCTAATAATGGTGGAATAGCCACTACTGTTTCAGTCATGACAGTTCTTCCTTCACATGCAAAAATAGACTGTTTTAATTCTTCTCCATTCATTGCAAGCATTTCACTTGTTGTACAATTCAATAATCTTTTCATATATTATTCCTCCGTAATTGCTTACATTATACTACATCTAAACGGAGAATTCTTCTATATAATATTTAATTTTTGTAGGGCTTTGAAAATGCCATCTTGATTATTGGTACTTGTTACGTCTTTTGCGATATTTTTAATATCATCAGGCGCATTTCCCATCGCAATACCCATTCCTACACTCTCTAACATCTCTTTATCATTATAGTTATCACCAAAAGCGACAATATCCTGTTTATTAATAGAATAATAATCACATAGATGATTAATAGCATCTGCTTTAGTGACTCCTTCATTCATGATTTCTATTAAGATATCTGAAGAACAGGCAATAGAACAATGAGGAAATCTTTCTTTTAAGCTTCTTTCTATCTCTTTTGTATAAAGCGGATTACACATACATAATAACTTATGTATTTTTCTAGAAGGATCTAAAGAAGAAAGTGTGCCTTTCTGTGCTTCTGCTTTTACTATACGTTCTTCTCTTAATACACGAGGATCTTCTTTATCCTCTACTAACCAATCATGTAATGCATAAATATTAATAGTACAATCAAACTTCTTTTCTTTAATAAAAGTAATGACTTCTTCTGTCTGTTTATAGTTCATCCCGTTTTCATATAATACCTGTCCCTTTTCATCTAAGATGAGTCCTCCACTAAAACAGATCATTGGACAAACAATATCATTTTCTTTCAGTATTGGATATATACCTTCTGGACTTCTTGCAGAGACAGGTAAGAAAGGAATATCTAAAGATTTAATAGCGTCTCTTGTTTTAGGACTCATATGATGGTCATCTGTAAGTAATGTGCCATCAATATCACTTAATATACATTGATACATATTATTACCTCCAAAAAAATGAGCATCACAATCAGTGATGCTCATATAATTAAATTTATAAGTTGATAGGATTATTGAATTAAATCTAATATCTTATTAACGTTGTTTCTACCATTTCTAATTCCAAGCCCAATGATCACAGATATGATCACACAAAGTACCATACCAACAATACCTACGATTCTTGTTATGAGAGATGTAGGTCCAAATAAAATGAACGCAAGGAATAATGAGGAAAAAATGATTGAACACTTTAGCCATCTCTTTAAGTTGTTAAGCATCTTAGTTTGATATTTTACTTCTTCTACATAATGTAATTTAAGCTCTTTATTCATGATAGAACGCTCCTTTGTATTAGTATTTTAATCCAGGGTTGAAGAATCCAATAACAACACCTACGAAAGCAACAACTACAAGTAATAACATTACTTTGATAGGAGACATTTTCTTCTTAGCTAATAGATACCAGCAAAGAATAACGAATGCTGCTGTTAAGAATCCAGGATATACACCATCTAATGTTTTCTGTAATTCTAAGAAAGGCTTAGTTGCACCAGCTGCAGTCATTGTGAATGAAGTTTTGATACTTACCCAAGTAGCTGCAACAGCACCAATAACAATACCACCAAGCATTGTGATAGATTCTCTTAGTGCTTCACCCTGAGGACCTACTAAGAAGTCTACGGCTTTACCACCAAGTTCATAACCTTTGAAATATAAGAATTTCATACCAAAGTATGCGAATAAGTTCCATACGATGATATAGAAGATAGCACCAAGAGGAGAACCTCCAGTACTCATACCTAAAGCGATACCTAATAAGATTGGAATTACAGTACCTACTACTAATGAGTCACCAATACCAGCGATTGGACCCATTAAACCAGCACGTAAACCATTAATTGTTTCATCATCTACGTCTTCAGCACCATTTGCACGTGCTTCTTCAAGACCAGCAGTAACACCAACGATGACAGTACCTAACTGAGGTTCAGTGTTAAAGAAAGCTGTATATGTTTTTAAAGCTTTTGCCTGATCTTCTTTGTTATCATATAACTCTTCAATAATTGGTAACATTGATGTTAAGTAACCAAATGTCTGCATATGTTCCTGTGAGAAACATGTAAGGTGTCCATAGTACCAATGATGGAATGATTTTGATAGAGTTTTCTTTGAAATCTTCTTTTCCATTTTAGATATCCTCCTCGTCATCATCATCTAAATCATCTGCAGCAACAACAGCTGTTTTTGATAAAGAAAGCATTTTAATTTTATAATTGATTAAAGCGAACATACCGGCAATTAATGTTGCAGATACTAAGTTAATGCCAAGTGAAGCAGCTAAAGTGAAACCAAAGAAGAATGGAATGAAATCTACTGCTTTAGTTACGATCTGTTTTAATAAGATAGCAATTCCGACACATGGTAATAATGAACCAACAGTGAATAATGTCTTCATAGCAAGACCATCCATTGGTAAGTAAGTCTTGATTAAGTCAACCATTGGTGCACCCATTTTACACATGATTAATGTTGGAATGAATGAACAAATGATATGTGAAATCCAAGGAAGTACCCAGTCAACTGTGTATAATTTCTTGAAATCACCTTTTTCAACTGCAGTCCAGCCAATATGCTGCCATGCTAAGTTGATAGTAGCTGTTCCATAGAATAATACTGTACCTAATGTACCAACCATTGAACCGAATGAAGTAGCAAGACCCTGAGCTTCAGTTGAAGCAGGATTTAAACCATAAGAATGAACCGCAATCATTGCGAGTGGGATACCGATGTAGCTGACAGCACGAACGTCTGCAGATACTGTTCCACCAGGAGTAACTAATGCGATATAAACTAACTGCATAGCGATACCAACAAGAATACCTGTCTTTAAATCGCCTAAAACAAGACCACAAACTAAACCACCAATTAAAGGTCTACCTAAAGTGTAGTTACCAATTGATGTACCACCTAAACCTGGCATACTTGATAAACAAGCAAATAACCCAAGAATAGCGGCTTGAAACCAACTAATTTCCATAATTTTTTTTCTCCCTTAAATATAATATTTGTTAATAACCAAATTTACCTTTGAAATCATCCCATGTACCGATTGAGACATCTGGTAGTAAGGTAAATTTGATTTTATAACCTGCTTTAGAAATTCTTTCGAATGCATCTGCTTCTTCCTGAGTAATAGACTGGTTATTACCAAGCTTTACAGCGCCTTCACGGTCATTACAAGGACCAACAATAACTGTATCAATACCACACTTGAATCCCTGATCTACTAGAATTGTAGCCATATCAACAGGGTTCTTAGTGATTAAGAAATACTGAGTATCAGAGTCTAATACCTTCTGAGATTTCTTAGCGAAAGCATCAAGTGTCCAGACAAATGTCTTTTTACCACTTGCAGCTTTATAAGCAGCCTTTAATACGCTGTTACCTGCTGCTTTATCATTAACTGCTACTAAACCATCACAAGGATATTCTCTAGCCCAGCGAGTACAAGTCTGACCATGAATCATACGGTCATCAATACGAATAAATGAAACTGACATATTTATTTTCCTCCTTAAATATCGTCTTCTTCGTCATCATCTGATGCGAGTTTAAATTCTTTTAATGCTTCATGTGCTTCACCAAGTACTGCCTGAGGAAGCATTTCCTTATCCATGTTATCCTTCATTAATACTGTAGTTAATGCAAGTGGAAGGTTCATACCACCAAGGACAACTGTATTATCTGTTAAACCTTTTTCATTGATTACATTTAGTGCAGTAGTTAATGGTGATCCACCAATTAAATCACCAAGAAGAATGATTTCATCTTCTCCAGTAATAGGACTTACTGCTTCCTTAAATACTTCAGCGAATTCATCAGCAGTTTTACCATTCTCTAATCCAACTGCAATGACTTCTTTCTTTTCTCCAGCTAACATGCTAAGTGCATTGGCTAATCCCTTTGCAAACTCACCATGGCTTACAAGTACTACATATTTCATCTTTCTTCTCCTCCTGTGGTTACATTCTAGCATTCAAACGCTTTCAATCCATCTGTCTAAAGTCATATCTTTAATATGACATTTGTCATATTAAAAAAAGAGTGGCTAAACCACTCTAATCATTGAGATATTTGTTTACTTCTTTTTGTAATTCTATTAAAGAAAGATCAAAGTCATCACTTGAATGAACAATCTTAGCAATGCCGTTATCAATCATAGTTATTGCTGAATCATATTTCTTAAACTTCTCTCTATTACGGGCAACAAGAAGTGCTTGATTCAATAAAGACATGCTCATCTGACTATCTCCTGATTCTTCATCTAACATATCAATAATAGTCTGAGATTGTGCAACCTTCTTTAAAGGTGAAATACCTTGAGAATAGTGTGTTAAAGACTGCTGAGTCTTCGTATCATTACATAGTTCTTTCAGTAAATCCCAGGCCTGTGATTTATGATAAGATTTACTACTCATCCCCATAAGTAATGTAGAAACCTGTGTACTACCTTTATCTTTGCTTACTGTTGGCATTTTAAGGCAATCCCATTCAAATGTAGAATACTTCTTAATACGCCATGGATAAGGTTTATAAGTACGATAGACTGATAAAGAGAGTGGTGAAAAAGCCACTAAGCCTTTATCAAATTCTTCAGAAGTGACACTATGTCCCTTATTAAGATTATTAAGCTTTCGATAGAATTCTAATGCATTTCTCACAGCACTTTGCTCAAGGAAACATTTTGTTCCTGTTTCATTAAATACCTGTGTTCCATATCCATAGATAGAATCAAGCCATTTATAATCATAACAGCCATAATAGTTATTAGAATACTCACTTACTTTCTTGCATATTGTGTAGAAATCATCCAAGGTCCAATCGTTATCAGGCATATCAATATGACATTCTTCTAAGAGTGTTTTATTCACAAACATGAGTGTAGGATTACATTCATAAGGTAATGCATATTGGTGCTTAGAATAGGTACCTGCCTTTAAAACACTTGAATAATAATCTTTTGAACTAAATGTCTGATCATGATTGATATATGTATCGATATTTGCCAGTGCCCCAATAGAACTTAATGTATTAAAATCGTCATCAAGAACCATAAAGACATCCGGTTCCTTCCCTCTCACAATCTTATCAGAAAGCCATGAAGAGTAATCACTCTTCATAATCCCATTCTCATACTCTACTTTTATTCCAGGATATTTCTTTTCAAATCTTTCTATAGCCCCATCAATAATCTTATAGCTTTCACCACTTGGTACACCCCAGTTACTTCCAGAAAAAACACCTAGTTCTAAAGTAATGGTATTAGGATAATTAACCACTATCATAAAGAAAAGTGATAATACTACAATACTTAATACAATTTTAACCCTATTCATCGTCAATCGCCTTTGTGAGTAAACCACTCTCTACTGCCCATATCGCAAGTTGAGTACGGTCTCTTAAGTTTAATTTAGAGAGTATAGAGCTTAAATAATTTCTGACTGTTCCTTCTGATAAGAAGAGTTTCTGGGCTATTTCTTTATTAGATAAGCCATATCCTACATGCTGTATAACCTTCCATTCTGGTTTACTTAATGTTTCTACATCTTTTTCATCTACTTTAATAGTATAGTTGTTCTGCTGCATCTTAGAGAACATACTAAAGACTTTTGTCGCAATATCAGGATTAATCATTGCGCCTCCGGTATTGACTGTCACAATTGCTTTATAGAGTTCATCCATTGATACACCTTTTAATAAATAACCACTCGCACCATAACGCAAAGCACTAAAGACAAAGTCATCATCATCAAAAGTAGTCAATATAATAATCTTTGTATTAGGATATTTCGCCTTCACTTCCTTAGTAGCCATAACACCATCCATACCTGGCATACGAATATCCATCAAAATAACATCAACAACATACTTTTCTAAACATTTTAATACTTCAAAACCATCTGATGCAGTATCTACCACATCAATATCAACATGTGTACTTAATACTATCTTTAATGATTCTCTAATCAGTTCCTGATCATCTGCAATCATTACCTTAATCATATAGTTCTCCCTCCTGCAAAGGTATAGTGACAATAGTTAAGAAACCATGATGACCATCATAAGCGACCTTACCATTAATCATACCTAAACGTTCTTTCATCTGTTTTAATCCAAAACCATAATGAATCTCTTCACATCCCTGTCCATTATCCTGAATCTTTAGATATAAACTATTATCTTCTATATATAATGAAATATCAATATGCGTTGCATCACCATGTCTTACTGCATTCGTAACACTTTCCTGAATCACTCTAAATAAGATATCTTCTTTAGTATTTTCAAAATCTACTTTATCTAAACGATAATCTAGAGAAATTGTGAGGTCACTGACACTTGTGAATTCTTCAATCATATTTTCTATAGCCCCTTTAAAGCCATGCTGTTCAAGAGCACCAGGACGTAATTTATTTAAAGAGTTACGCACATCCACAATTCCTTGTCTGACTACTTTACTAATGACCATTAATTGTTTCTTGGTTGCTTGTGGATTGATATCAATCATTGCAATGCAGGCATCTACACCTGCTGCAATACCTGTTAAGGCATGACCTAAAGTATCATGGATTTCACGAGCAAGTCTTTTTCTTTCTTTATCTTCCGCAATCTTTTCACTCACTGCTGCATAATTCTCTAATTCATGATTGACTTGATGTACCATGATTAATTCCTGAGTCATACGTTCATTTTCCTGTACTTCATTCGCAATATAAATCATTAAGAAGAGAATAAAGAAAAGAAGATTAATAATATCTAAGAAGTTAATACCTACCTGCAATAAACCTCTAGTCGTACTTGTATAAACTTCGAAATAAGCATCCGCATTCACAAGAGGAAATAATGTATTAAAGAAATCATAGTTAGATATTATAAGAAGCAAACTTAAAGGAATTGTCAGCCATTTGACATATTTATTCTCTTTAAATCTAAACAATGCATCACAGAATATTAAATAGATAATACCATTATAGCTAAAATAAAGAGATTTCATTATGAAAAATCCTAGAATTGTTTCTATAGAAAGAAAGAGAAGATTCTCAAAAGGATATTCTTTAACACGATGATCAAAGAAATTCATTAATACAATAACACAGCTAAAAAGAATTAATGTTTCAAAGAAGATCAAACCTGGGTCTTCTGGGATATAGTTTAAAGAACTTAGAAAGTCTCTAGAAAGATTATTCGCAATAATATAGTTTGTACTGAACATAAATATCATTGCGTAACATGTGATCATAAAGAAATTCCAAGACATCATAAATGTACGGATTCTTTTTAAGCTAATACTTTTCAACATTATTGCCACCCCTTTACACTATAGGAGTCGATATTGTCTTTAGTAATCATTGTGACAGGTACTTCAATAATTTTTGGAATATCTTTTCTTTGAAGAATATCATACATCTTCTTTGCAGAGAGTTTTCCAAACATAAGTGGAGATTGTACAGCTGTACCTGCAATAAGAGGACTCTGTTTAATAAGTGATTTTAAATCTGGTGTGCCATCTACTCCATAGACAATAATATCTTGACGATTTAATGATTCTATGGCAGCGAGTGCACCTAGTGCTGAAGGATCATTTAAAGCCATCACAACATCAACATTTGAATGCTTTTTTAATACTGTCTGCATTAAAGGCATCGCACGTTCTAATTGTCCTTCACATTCTGCAGAGTCTATAATTTGATATTGTGGATAATCTTTAATAGTATCTACAAATCCCTGTATTCTTGAAGCTGCTGATTCGACAGTAGAATGTTTTAATAAGACAATATTGGCTGATTGCATTCTTTTCATCATATTTTGAGCACATAAAACACCTGCATTATAATTGTCAGATTCAATAACACAATCAATCAAATCTGTATTATCTACAGACGCATCTATCGCAATCACTGGAATTCCTGCTTTTCTTGCAGAATCTAAAGAAGACAGTTTCTTTGAATCAATAGGATTCACAAAAATACCATCCACCTTCTTTGATACAAATTCCTCTATCTGTTCATTCTGTTTATCTGTATCAAGTTCAGGATTACGTACAATAAGTTCATCCCCATTTTGTTCTATTTCTTTTCTTAATTCGTTATTAACCACTTCATAGAAAGGGTTGTTCATAGTCATATAAGTTGCCCCAAAGACAAGATGTGTCTTTTGTGGTGTTAGATAGCTTGTATAAACTGTTCCTAATAGTGTTGCAACAATAAGCCAAATAATGATATAAAGTGACTTCTTACTTCTTTCATCCATAAATCTCACCTACTTGTGTACATTTTAACATAATTCTCACATCCTCTAAACGATAAAAATGCAAAGATTATGATATTATTTGTTACAAATTATACAAAAGGGTCTATAATATATGTAGGCAAGGATAATCTCATTGTATTTTTTATTAAATGACCGAGGAGATGACATCTATGTTAGATATGAGAATTTTAAGTGATCCATATGAAGAAGAATGCTTTCTAATACTAAAAAGCAACCTTCCTAAAATGAAAGATGAGGATGCATTAGAACTCTATATAAACTTAAAGAAGTCTTATAAGAAAGACAGAGGTTTGATGCGTTATATCTTTGATGAAACAGAAAAGATTGCACAGAAAATAATAACTATCTAGCCAAAAAAAGAAGGTTCGCGAGAACCTTCTTTTTAGTATTCACTTGGGACAATAACCGCAAGAATAATATAAGCGAGAATACCGCTTCCTCCTAGCGCTGTAAATGCGACCCATCCTAATCTGACAAGAGTAGGATCAATCTGGAAGTATTCCGCAATACCTCCACATACGCCAGCAAGCATACGGTCATGTGCTGAACGATATAATCTTTTGTTCATTTTTACCCCTCCTCACACATAGTATCATATTTTCTTTGATATATATAGAATAATGCAAATAGAATAATACCTATTATACTTATGATACATGCAAGAGTATATCCAGGAGGAGTAAATGTGATTTTAATTGTATGATACCCTTTTGTGATACGACATCCTAAGAATGCTTGATTGACTTTTTCTATATTGACTTTCTTATTATCAATATACATTGTATAACCTTTTTCATAAGGGATACGTGTAATAAAGTAACCATCTTGAGAGACATTGATTTTACCTTCTAGTGCATTGGATGATTTCTTAACATCTAATGGATCAACAATCTGATTTAATGCAGAAGCAGGAAGTGTATACATCTTAATATTTTTAATAATATAGTCACCTTTAGAGAGAGTTACTTTTAATTGATTACTTGTAGTCACATAAGTGAAGCGTGTATGAGGATGATAATAAGGATTCTTAATACTAGCGAGTTTATTCTTCATTCCATTGACAGTAATAGATACACCCTTAAGAGGTTTCTTATTCTCAATATCTGCTTCTAATACAACGATTTCATTGTTTGTTTGACGATTCAATGTGATTTCTTTTTTCTGTTTTTTAGTAATATGATAAGATTTCTTGAATCCTGGATCTTCTTTAATAAACTGACTTTGATAATGTGTATCACCTTTATTCACAATCGCACAATTCACAAGTGTATCTAGAGTATATGGATAAGAGAGTTGTCTAAAATGTTTTTCACTCATTAACTGGCTTGTTGCATAAGCTTGAGGTAAAGAAGTATTTGATTGATAAAGTTTCACATTCTTATCTTGATCCCTTAAAGAATAACCATAAGGGGCATTTCTTTTAGAAATAACTGTATCAATACCAAGTGTTTTAAGGTAGAAGATATTGTCTGTGTCATTCTGTGCTACACGGTTATTTGTAGGAACAGGGATTCTTAATGTATCAAATAGGAATTCGTTGTAATGTTTATTATTAGTAGATGTATAGCCTGATACACGTCTAAATAGATAACCATGAGTTTGATTGACATTCTGTCTTGTAGTCAAATCTGCGACTGTATGCATCTTATTTCTTCTTACTAACTGTGAAACATTCTTTTCTGATTTCTTTGGCTTATAGAATGAAGAAGGTCCATTAATAAATGATACGACCAGCATTGGAATCACAAGATATCCATACAATACATGCTTTCTTCTTTGGAGTAAGATAAGAAGCGCAAATAGGCAATCTAAAAGTGCGGAGAATGGGTATTCAATAAAGAATAATGGAATCATTAGTAACAGTACAGAATATCTAGAAAGTGTAACATCCCCTTCTTTAATCTTTACTAACATCATACACATGATATAAGCCACGATTGGAATAAAGACAATCATAATCTTACTTCTTGCATATAAGAAACCATTCATAATGAACCACACAAGTGGAGAGTAGAATGATACAAGAGTGACAATAGAAAGCTTTCTTAGCTGTTTATCACTTAAGGCAAGAACTAAAAGAATATATGAGATATATGTAAGTCCACAACCATATTTACTATAAAGTAAACCTTTTAAATTAAGAGAAGGGATGAATAAAGAAGACAATTGTGTTGGTGCACCAGATTTACCATTCATTAAAATAATATAAAGTGTTGGGATTGTAAGTATTGCGGTTAATAGGACAATTAATATATATGATATAAAAAGTTTCTTCCATTCTTTAGGATAACGATAGAGTAAATAAATGAAACATACAATAAAGCATCCAATACAATAGAAATAGCTATGAAGTACAATCATACTGCCACATAGTGTAAAAGCTGCAAAGTTCTTCTTTTCTATACTTATTAAAGCGAGGAATAAGTAAGGCATATAGTTCACAAACATGATCTGTTTATGTGAATGAAAGAAGATACTTGATAATAATACAAGCAAGCTGACAAAGATACAGATGTTTTCCTCATCTGTATGTTGTCTTAAAAAGATATAACAACAAATAACAGAGAGTGTCAGCATCAATACACTATAGGCAATAATGATTGTCTGCATATTTACATGTATGAGTAATGCACCTATAAGAATATCTGGTCTTAAGTATCCATAATAAGAGAAGTGATAGATATTTCCTCCACCCATTAACTGTTTCATATAAGTAGGGAATAGTGTTCCTTCACTTCTTATTGCATGTCTTAATGCATCCGCAATAACTACATGCTGGCTATACCAGTCAATTGTGTTACCAAAGACATCGGATGTAAGTATAAAGACTAATGCGATAGATAGTAGACCAAGTAGACAAATGGTGCGCTTGTCTTTTTTAGTCATGATTTTCACCTCGATACTATTGTAAGAAATAAATCTTAAATTTAGACTTAATTAAATCTTAAATTCGCTTAATTTTTGTAAATTTTATGTTTAAGAAATCTTAAGAATTCTTTTAAGGTTTTTTAAATAAAGAGATGATATTGTAAAAATGGGTGATAAATATGAATAATTTAAAAATGTTGACAATCAGTTCTTTGTTGATGATTAGTTCATTATTTGGTTCTAATCATACAATTAAGCATAAGAAGATGATTGATGGATTAAATCTTAAGAATATAGATTCTGTGATGTTTGTAGCACATCCTGACGATGAAACTATATGGGGTGGCAGTCATCTTTTAAAGAAACACTATCTTGTTGTATGTTTGACTAATGGTAATAATAAGGTAAGAAGAAAAGAGTTTATGAATGTCATGAAGGCCACAGGTAGTACGGGTGTTATGTTTAATTATCCAGATAAAACAAATGGTCAAAGAGATAATTGGAATAAATCAAGAAAATATATCAAGAATGATGTACACTATATATTAGGTAAGAAGAAATGGAAAACTGTTGTAACACATAATCCTGATGGTGAATATGGTCATACGCATCATCAAATGACTTCTTATATAGTAAGTAAAGATAGTCGTGTGGATATGAATCAGTTAGTCTATTTCGGCAGATATTACAAAAAGAAGAATTTGCCTCATAATCTTAATTCTATAAGTCAAAGTGATTTAAAGAAGAAGATGAAGTTAACAAGTATGTATAGTTCACAATCTAAGGTTATGGATCATCTTGGACACATGTTACCTCATGAGAACTGGGTGAAGGCAAAGGATTGGAGATAGTTATGAATGAAAAAATCATGGTAGTAGATGATGATCAAGATATACGTGAAGTGATCCAGGTGTTATTGTCTAGTGAAGGATATAATGTCATAGAAGCAAGTAATGGGAAAGAAGCATTAGAATTAGTGAATGATGATACAGATCTTATTATTCTTGATGTGATGATGCCTGAGATGAATGGGTATCAAGCGTGTGTATTATTAAGAGAGAAAACAAAAGCCACTATTCTCTTTTTAACTGCAAAGGGGCAGGATAGTGATAAAACATTAGGTTTTTCTAGTGGTGGTGATGATTACTTAACTAAACCATTCTCTTATAATGAGTTAAATGGACGTGTGAAAGCATTACTGAGACGCTATCATGTATATCAGGGTAAAGGTACTACACAAGAAAAACAGATTATATATAAGACAGGTAATATAGAAGTCAATAGTGCAAAACGTACAGCATCAATAGATGGAGAGAAACTCAACTTAACAGATTTAGAATATAATATTCTAGAATATTTATTAATGAATAAGCAACAGGTGATTTCTCCTAGTCAATTATTTGAAGCCATCTGGCATGAAGAGTATTATTATGGGGCAAATAATACAATCATGGTGCATATTAGACATTTAAGACAGAAGATTGAAAAGGATCCTACAAATCCTGAACATATCAAAACAATCTGGGGTAAAGGATATTATTGTGAGTAAGAAATATATAAGTCTTGCCTCTAAGATCTTCTTTATATTAATTGCCTCAAGTATTTCTGCAGTATTGGTATATAGTTGTTTTAGAGAACAGATTCCTCACTATTATAGTTTTATAGATGAAGTAGCTGGTATAAAAGATAAAAGAAATAAGTTCTTTAAAGAGTTTAAAGAAAAAGCGAAAGATGTAAATTTAACGGATAAGAAGCAGGTTAAGAAGTTAATTAAAACCAAAGATCCATACTTGTCTGTTTATATTTATGATAATAAGAATGAATATTATGTTGCTGCTAATTATGCAGATTTTCTTACTCAACCTGTAAGTGTGATTACACCACTTTATATCTTACAGACAGACTTTGAAACAGATGCGTATAATGCGGTTTATACAAAGATTGTACAGTTTAAGGATCAAAAGGCTGAAGTAGAACTGTATGATATGAATTTACTGAAGTATATTAAGTATTATTTCTATGTTGCTTTGTTTGCTTCTTTCCTCACATTCCTTCTTCCTACTTTCTTTTTTATTCGTCATAAGGTTAAATATATTGAATGTTTAAAACAGGAAATACTCAATATGTCCCAGGGTGATTTATCCCATCCTATGACAATTCAAGGACGTGATGAACTTGCAGTACTTGCTCATCAAATGGATGGTCTAAGAATGACATTACAGGAAAATAATGAGAAAGAAATGGAAATGCAGCAGACACATCATGATCTTATTACTGCCATGTCACATGACTTAAGAACTCCTCTCACAAGTTTAAGAGGTTATCTGGATATTCTTGCCTTACATTGTTTCAAGGATCAGGAACAAATGGATAACTACTTACATAGATGTATTGACAAAGTAGAACAAATTAAAGAACTCTCTAATAAGACATTTGCCTATTCACTCGTTTTTGAACAGAATAGTCATCCTCAATTAGAAAGTATGTCTACAGAAGCACTCTTAGGCTATATAGAAGAGAATCTTAACTATTTAGAATTAGAAGGTTTTATCATTCACAAAGACATTAAATACATAAAAAAAGAAGTCCTTTTGGACTTCTCTATGATCAAAAGAATGATCAATAACCTCTGTTCTAATATTCATAAGTATTCCGATAAACATGTAGATATGACTCTTACTCTTGATGATTCTTTTGATCTCCTCTTAACCAATAAAAAGAAGAGTGACTTATCTAAAGTAGAAAGTAATAAGATTGGTTTAAGAAGTGTTAAACGTATTGTAGAACTTCATAATGGAACATGTTCTATTGAAAAAAGTGAAGAAACTTTCTCCATCCATATCACTATTCCACTAAAAAAGGCTTGATCATAAGATAATTAGAGGGCAAGCAAATATAAGATCAAAAGGAGTATACTATTTAGTATGATGAAAAAATTACATTTAATCATAAAAATAAGTTTCTTTGCTATTGTAATAGCTGTTTCTATATTTTTAAAAGAAAAACATTTTACTGCATACATATCTCCCGGAGCTGTAATTGATCAAACAGATTACCTTATTCAATTTAATATTTTTTCAAACATTCTGTTGGCTAGCAGCTTACTATTACTCATTCTATTCTATACTTATTATAAAATGAGTGTACGCTTATTTGATATTACATTATTAGATAAAATATTTTTATTTTATTATTCTGTATTCTTTATTACAATACTTACTACTTATCATTCATTTTATGTATATAGTGGAGATTTGTGTCATTTATCATCTATATTAACCTCTATCACTTTTTTACAATATGATTTTTTAAATGTATTACCAATTGGTATAATCCTCTATATTCCAATACTGTATTTATTTTTCATAAAACATAAAAGAAGAAAGCCATGAAACGAAAAAGAATAATAACAATTTGTATTTCTTTGGTCACAATAGAAGCCAATACGTGGACAAGTACTGGCAGAATAAACAATCTTCCAACTTATGGTGAGGTAAAAGGAGTTTGAAAAATTAGACATGTAAAAAGGCTGTAAATGCTAATGAGATAGTATATCTTTCTACTCTCATTAATTTAACAGCCTTTTTAATTACTTATTAATATCTGCTTCATCAAATACTTCCGCAATAGAGCTTCCTGGCGCAACCATTGGGAATACCTTATCATCATCATCAATAATACATTCAATAACAACTGGACCATGATAATCCACTGCTTCCTGTAAAGCAGGCATGACTTCTTCTTTCTTAGTGACACGGATGGCTTTACAGCCTAAACCTTCTGCTACCTTACAGAAATCTACCTTATCATGTAGTACTGTTGCACTATAGCGTTCACCATAGAATAATGTCTGCCACTGTCTTACCATTCCAAGTACATGGTTATTAAGTACTACTTCGATGATTGGGATATTGTAACGTGATGCAGTAGCGAGTTCATTGAGGTTCATACGGAAACATCCATCACCTGCAATATTGAATACTAACTGATTAGGACAGCCATATTTAGCTCCCATTGCAGCACCTAGTCCATAACCCATAGTACCAAGTCCACCAGAACTCAAGAACTGTCTAGGACGTCTATAGTGATAATACTGAGCTGCCCACATCTGGTTCTGACCTACTTCAGTTGTAATAATAGCCTGAGAATCAGTGAAGTTATCAATCTGTTCAATCACATATGGACCAGTTAATCTAGACTGATCATATGTTAAAGGATAACGATCCTTTAATGTACGTATTTCTTTCATCCATACTGGATGGTTCTGTTGTGTTAAAGTTAAATTAATAGCTTCAATAACATCTTTTGCATCTCCGACAATACCTAAATCAGCAGGCACATTCTTATCGATTTCTGCATCATCGACATCAATATGAATAATCTTCGCATTCTTCGCAAATGTATCCACATTACCAGTAATACGGTCACTGAAACGTACACCAATCGCAATCAATAAATCACATTCTGATACACCGATATTACTTGCTTTAGTCCCGTGCATTCCTAACATCCCTGCATAACGTGGATTAGTGCCATCATAAGCCCCTTTACCCATTAATGTATCAGTAACTGGTGCATCGATTTTTTCTACAAATTCTTTTAAAGGTGCACTAGCCTGAGAGGCAATACATCCACCACCGACAAATACGAATGGCTTTTCTGATGCTTCAATCATTTCTACAGCCTTCTTAATTGAAGATGTAGGGAATGTATAATTACGGCTGCCAATGGCATCTGGTACCTTTTTAGTATATTCACACGAACCTACAGTCGCATTCTTAGTCATATCGACTAATACTGGACCTGGACGACCTTCTTTCGCAATCTGGAATGCTTTACGAATAGTTGGAGCTAATTCTTCTGGTGATTTACAAATAAAGTTATGTTTAGTAATAGGGATAGTCACACCCTTGATATCAATTTCCTGGAAAGCATCTTTACCTAAGGCATTAACACCTACGTTGGCGGTTAAAGCAACTAAAGGAATAGAATCCATCATGGCTGTCGCAATACCTGTGACAAGGTTAGTGGCACCTGGTCCACTTGTTGCCATACAGACACCCACTTTACCAGTGGCACGTGCATAACCATCGGCTGCATGAGATGCACCTTGTTCATGAGATGTAAGGACATGATTAATCTTATCCTGATACTTATATAAACTATCATAGACTTCTAGGATTGCCCCTCCTGGATAGCCAAAGATAGTATCAACGCCCTGTTCAAGAAGGCTTTCTACTACAATGTCCGATCCTTTCATTAACATTTTTGGATTCTCCTCCTTTACTTATCATTTGGCTGTAATACAGCCCCAGTATTGGCACTTGTTACCTGTGCAGCATAACGTCTTAAGTAACCTGTAGTGATACGAGGTTCTCTTGGCTGCCATTTAGCACGACGTGCTTCTAATGTAGCATCATCTACAGCTACATTAATCTTATTATTTGGAATATCAATAGAGATCATATCTCCTTCTTCAATTAAAGCGATAGGTCCTCCTACTGCTGCTTCAGGAGATACATGTCCAATAGACGCCCCTCTAGTTGCTCCTGAGAAACGACCATCTGTAATTAATGCAACATCTTTATCAAGTCCCATACCAGCGATTTCACTTGTAGGAGATAACATTTCTCTCATACCAGGACCACCTTTAGGACCTTCATAACGAATAACAACAACATCACCCTTAACAATCTTACCAGCACGAATTGCCTTGATTGCATCATCTTCACTATCAAATACTCTGGCTGGTCCAGTATGTGTCATCATTTCAGGTGCGACTGCCGCTGCCTTAACAACACAGCTATCAGGTGCAATATTACCCTTTAATACCGCAATACCACCTGTTTTCATATAAGGGTTATCAACAGGACGGATGATTTCTGGATCTAAGTTTACACATCCTGCAATATTTTCTTTAATAGTCTTACCAGTACATGTGATTCCTGTTGTATCTAAGATACCTAATGAATCAAGTTCATTCATGACTGCATATACGCCACCGGCATCATCTAAATCTTCCATAAATGTAGAACCTGCTGGTGCTAAGTGACAAAGGTTTGGTGTATATTTAGAAATTTCATTCGCAATTTCAAGATTTAATTCAACACCTGCTTCATGTGCGATAGCTGGCAAATGAAGCATTGAGTTTGTAGAACATCCTAAAGCCATGTCCACTGTCATCGCATTCTTGAATGCAGCTGGAGTCATGATATCTCTTGGTTTGATGTTCTTTTCTACTAATTCCATGATCTTCATACCAGCATGTTTTGCAAGTCTGATACGTGCTGAATAAACAGCTGGAATAGTTCCATTACCACGAAGACCCATACCGAGTGCTTCTGTTAAACAGTTCATAGAGTTCGCTGTATACATACCTGAACATGAACCACATGTTGGGCATGCTTTTTCTTCAAATTCTTCTAAATGAGCAGCATCTAGAGTACCTGCATTGTATTGACCAACAGCTTCAAATAGTGAAGATAGACAAGTCTTCTTACCATTTAATTTCTTACCTGCAAGCATTGGTCCACCTGATACAAAGATAGTTGGAATATTTAAACGAGCCGCTGCCATTAATAAGCCTGGAACGTTCTTATCACAGTTAGGAATCATGACAAGACCATCAAACTGATGTGCTGTTGCCAGACATTCTGTACTATCTGCAATTAATTCTCTTGTAACGAGTGAATATTTCATACCTGTATGGTTCATCGCAATACCATCACATACTGCAATCGCAGGTACTTCAACTGGTACACCACCAGCTAAATAAACACCTTTCTTAACTGCTTCACTGATCTTATCTAGATTCATATGACCAGGAACAATTTCATTATATGAACAAACTACCCCGATTAGAGGTCTTTCTAATTCTTCTTCTGTCATGCCTAAGGCATTGAAGAGTGAACGATGAGGTGCACGTTCTACTCCCTTTTTTACATTATCACTTCTCATATTAGCCTCCTAAAGTCTTTCTACTACAGCATCACCCATCTGTGATGTAGATACTTTTGTCATTCCTTCTTTATAAATATCAACTGTACGGATATTATCCGCAAGAACCTTTTCTACTGCTTTTTCAATACATGCTGCTTCTTCATCCATATCAAATGAATAACGTAGCATCATAGCGACACTTAAGATAGTCGCAAGTGGATTCGCAATATTCTGTCCTGCAATATCAGGTGCACTGCCATGGCTTGGTTCATACATACCTAGACTGTCTTCACGAAGTGAAGCACTTGATAACATACCAATAGAACCAGTAACCATAGATGCTTCATCACTTAAGATATCTCCAAACATATTCTCAGTGAGGACAACATCAAACTGTGCTGGATCTTTAACTAACTGCATGGCACAATTATCTACAAGCATATGTTCTACTTTTACTTCTGGGAAGTCCTGAGCCACTTCATTCACAATCTTACGCCATAAGCGAGATGTATCTAAAACATTTGCCTTATCCACACTTGTAAGTTTCTTACCACGTTTCATCGCAATTTCAAATCCTCTTTGTGCGATACGTCTAATTTCATGTTCTGAATAAACAAGATTATCATGAGCCACTAATTCACCATTGATTTCTTTTGTGTTTCTTTCACCAAAATATAAACCACCAGTCAATTCTCTTACGATAATCATATCAAAACCTGCTTCTGATGTGCTTTCCTTTAATGGACATGCACCTGCAAGTTCTTTATATAAATAAGCAGGTCTTAAGTTTGCGAATAAACCTAATTCTTTTCTAATCTTTAATAATCCTGCTTCTGGTCTTAATGTAGGATCTAATTTATACCATGGAGATGTGTTAGTATCTCCCCCAATAGAACCTAATAATACAGCATCACTGTTTTTTGCGACTTCTAATGCCTCATCAGTTAATGGGACTCCATAAGCATCAATAGAACAGCCTCCCATGAGGATATTCTTATAATTGAATGTATGATTATATTTCTTTGCGATGGCATCAAGTACCTTAATTGCTTCATTCACAATTTCAGGACCGATTCCATCACCTTTAATAACCGCAATATTCTTTTCCATATCCTCTATCCTTTCTTATTATTGACGTAGTTTACAAGACCACCCTGTTCAATAATCTTCTGCATGAATGCTGGGAAAGGCTGACCCTGATATTCTGTATTCTTAGTGAGGTTATAAATCTTACCTGTTTCATAATCTACTTTTACTTCATCGCCATCATCAATACCATCTACAGCTTCTGGACATTCAAGAATCGCAAAACCGATATTAATAGAGTTACGATAGAAGATACGTGCAAAGCTTTTTGCGATAACACAAGATACACCTGCTGTCTTTAATGCAAGAGGGGCATGTTCTCTTGATGAACCACAGCCAAAGTTCTTCTTTGCGACAATAATATCACCAGGCTGAACTCTTTCTACAAATGTAGGATCTAAGTCCACCATAGCGTGAGTAGCTAATTCTTTGGCATCAAATGAATTAAGATATCTTGCTGGAATAATAACGTCTGTATCAACGTTATCACCATATTTAAATACTCTACCTTTAGCTTCCATTAGTTATTACCTCCGAATTTTTCTGGATTTGCGATATAACCTGCAATCGCACTTGCAGCTGCTGTTTCAGGAGATGCAAGATAAATCAATGATTCTACATCACCCATACGTCCAACGAAGTTTCTATTTGTAGTAGAAACACACTTTTCACCTTTCGCAAGTACACCCATATGACCACCCATACATGGACCACAACTTGGTGTATTGACAGCACATCCTGCTTCTACAAATGTTTCAAGAATACCTTCTAGGATACACTGTAAGTAAATCTTCTGAGTAGCTGGTACAACCATCACTCTCACATTATCAGCTACTTTCTTACCTTTAAGAATAGCAGCTGCTTTTCTTAAGTCTTCCATACGACCATTTGTACATGATCCAATAACAACCTGATCAATATAGATTTTATCCATTGCTTCAATTTCATCCACTGTCTTTGCATTACCAGGAAGATGAGGGAAAGCAACAGTTGGTCTAATAGCAGATAAGTCTACATCTACCACTTCTTCATATTCAGCATCTTCATCTGCTTCATAGATCTTATATTCACGTTTAGCATGTTTATCTAAGTATTCAATAGCGGCTTCATCAACAGGGAAGATACCATTCTTAGCTCCTGCTTCAATAGCCATATTACAAATAGTGAAACGATCTGCCATAGATAATTCTTTGACACCCTCACCAGTAAATTCCATTGATTTATATAAAGCACCATCTACACCAATACGTCCAATAATATGTAAAATAACATCCTTACCAGATACGTATTTTGGTAGTTTGCCATGAAGATTAAATTTAATGGCTGAAGGTACCTTGAACCATAATTGTCCAATCGCCATACCTGTCGCAATATCAGTTGTTCCTACACCTGTAGAGAAAGCACCAATAGCCCCATAAGTACAAGTATGTGAGTCTGCACCAATGACAGCATCTCCTGCCACAACAATGCCGCTTTCAGGTAAAATAGCATGTTCTACACCACATTTACCCTGTTCCATATGATGTGTTAATCCCTGCTCACGAGAGAATTCTCTGATTGCCTTTGAGTTCTCTGCAGATTTAATATCTTTATTAGGTGTAAAGTGATCTGGCACTAAAACAACCTTATCTTTATCAAAGACCTTATCAGCCATTTTCTTAAAGATTGGTAAAGCCATAGGTCCTGTAATATCATTTGCCATTACAATATCTACATTTGCTTCAATTAATTCACCTGCATGAACTTCTTTTACTCCCGCATGATCAGCTAAGATCTTCTGCGTCATTGTCATTCCCATTATATATAATCCTCCTCAAGTTATTTTTGAATGTTGTAAAGAGAAAGTACCGTAGTACTTCCTCTTTACAACACACAAAGTGTGTGTTGCTTAGTGATTAGTTATTTAAAAGCTTATCTTCATCAGACCAAGAATATAATGAACGGATATCAGCACCTACTTTTTCACATTCATGTTCATTGTGTAACTGTCTCATTGCTTTGAAGTGAGCCTGTCCACCTGCTGCTGACATTTCAAGTAAGAATTCTTTAGCGAATGAACCATCCTGGATATCAGCTAATACTTTCTTCATTGCTTTCTTAGTGTCTTCAGTGATTAATTTAGGACCAGTGATATAGTCACCATATTCTGCAGTATTAGAAATAGATTTTCTCATACCTTCGAAACCTGACTGGTAGATTAAGTCTACGATTAACTTCATTTCATGGATACATTCAAAGTATGCATTCTTTGGATCGTAACCAGCTTCTACTAATACTTCGAAACCAGTCTGCATTAACTGACATACACCACCACAAAGAACTGCCTGTTCACCAAATAAGTCTGTTTCTGTTTCAGTTCTGAATGTAGTATCTAGTAGACCAGCTCTTGCACCACCGATTGCAGCACCATAAGCTAATGCATAATCATGAGCCTTACCAGTGTAATCTTGTTCAACTGCTACTAGACAAGGAGTACCTTTACCTGCCTGATATTCTGAACGTACTGTATGACCTGGAGCTTTTGGCGCAATCATAGTTACATCAACATTCTTTGGTGGAACAATCTGATTGAAATGAATATTGAAACCATGAGCGAACATTAACATATCGCCTTCGTTTAAGTTTGGTTCGATAGCTTCTTTATAAAGCTTAGCCTGTAATTCATCAGGAATTAATACCATGATGATATCTGCCCAAGCAGCTGCATCAGCAGATGTCATAACCTTAAGTCCCTGTTCTTCTGCTTTCTTCCAAGACTTAGAACCTTCATATAGACCAACAACAACGTCTACTCCAGATTCTTTAAGGTTTAATGCATGTGCATGTCCCTGAGAACCATAACCGATGATAGCAACCTTTCTACCATCTAATAAAGATAAATCACAGTCTGTGTTGTAATAGATTTTAGCCATATTTAATTACCCCCTATTTTTCTTAGCTTTCATCTTTTCTATATCAAAATCATCTAGTCCTCTTCCGATGCCTGCAATACCAGTACGGACGATTTCGGTGATATTGAACGTATCTAACATTGTGAGAATACCATGGATCTTATTTTGATCACCAGTGACTTCCACAACGAGTGAATTTGGCGCAACATCGACAATCTGCGCTCTAAATATATTGACAATTGACACAATATCAGGTCTTTGTGAGTGGTCTGCTTCTACCTTAATAAGCACCAATTCACGATAGACTGAATGGTCATCATCTAACGGAAATATTTCAATTACATCTTCCAGCTTTCTTAACTGCTTTTTAATCTGTGCAAGAGTGGCTGGTTCTCCTCTTGCAGATACTGTCATACGTGAGACTGTTGGATCGTTTGTTTCACCAACGGTCAATGAATCAATGTTGTAGCCTCTTCTAGAGAATAATCCAGCCACACGGCTTAATACGCCAGCTGTATTATCAACTAGAATAGACAGGACAAGTCTTTCCATTAAGCGGCCTCCCTCATATCTTTATGTATTCTATTCATTGCTGAAATAATTGCCTTAATAGTTGCAGTTGTAATATTTGGATGAACACCTACACCCCATTCAATAATAGAAGTGCCTTTTGCTCTAAGCTGTACATAAGCAGCAGCCTTAGCACTTGAACCAGATGTTAATGCGTGTTCTGAGTAATCTAATAAATGAATATAATGGTATCCATTATCATTGAAGGCATTCTTAACTGCATCAATTGGACCATTACCATAACCAATAATTGTACGTTCTTCACCATGATCACGAATTGTTAATTCTACTTTTCTTTCATATTCGTTTTCTGTATCTTCTGAGATATCTGTTAGTTTCTGATAAATGAACTGGAATGGTTCTTCGTTTTCAATATATTCATTTCTGAATGTATCATAGATTCTTTCTGGTGATACTTCACCTTCTGCTTCAGAGATATTCTGTACAATCTTTGCGAAATCACCCTGTAATGGTTTAGGTAAATGATAACCAAAGACTGTATCCATAACGAAGGCCACACCACCTTTACCTGATTGAGAGTTGATTCGAACGATTGGTTCGTATTGTCTATTTAAATCAGCTGGATCAATTGGTAAGTAAGGAACTTCCCATTGTTTCTGATGTCTTTCATGATATTTATGCATACCTTTATTAATCGCATCTTGATGGCTTCCAGAGAATGCTGTGAAGACTAACTGACCAGCATATGGAGAACGAGGATCAACTTCCATCTTTGTACATTCTTCATAAGTACGCTTGATGTCATTCATCTGTGTGAAGTCAAGTTCTGGATTGACACCATGTGTATACATATTTAATGCAACAGTGACGATATCTACGTTACCTGTTCTTTCACCATTTCCAAATAGTGTACCTTCTACTCGATCAGCCCCTGCCATTAATGCAAGTTCTGTTGCAGCAACACCACATCCTCTATCATTATGTGGATGAACTGAGATAATAGCTCTTTCACGATCTTTTAGGTTTCTACATACATATTCAACCTGATCTGCAAAGACATTTGGTGTATCCATTTCTACAGTTGATGGAAGATTCACAATCACTTTATTATCTTTAGAAGCACCCCATACATCTAAGACTGCATCGACTACTTCTACTGCATAATCCATTTCTGTACCAGTAAAGCTTTCAGGTGAATATTCAAGAATGACTTGACCTTTAAAGTTATCACATAACTTCTTTACAAGAGCACAGCCATCTGTCGCAATCTTCTTAATTTCATCTTTATCTTTGTTGAAGACAACATCTCTTTGAAGGATACTTGTTGAATTATAAATATGCACAATAGCACGATCTAGTCCATCAAGGGCTTCAAATGTTCTCTTGATTAAGTGTTCACGACACTGAGTTAATACCTGCACAGTGACATCATCAGGAATGAGATTTTCTTCAATCAATAATCTTAAGAAATCATATTCAATCTGTGAAGCTGAAGGGAATCCTACTTCAATTTCCTTGAATCCAAGTTCTACTAATAACTTGAACATCTTCACCTTTTCTTGAATATTCATTGGTGTGACTAATGCCTGGTTACCATCACGTAAATCTACTGAACACCAAATAGGTGCTTTTTCAATTGTCTTATCTGGCCATGTGCGGTCTTTCAAGCTCACCGTTTCAAATCTCTTGTACTTTTGGTAATTCATCATAATTGTTTATTCTCCTTTCCAACCTATAAAAAAAGCCCTCGTCCTTACTAGCGTAAGAGGACGAGAGAATAATTCTTCGTGGTTCCACCTCAATTTATTGATATCTCACAATATCAACCTTATCGAGTACGCTTTATATATAAAGTACATACTCTAGCGAGATAACGGTCGCAAATGCCGTAGCAGCCTACTTAATTCAGTGCTCCACTCAAGGATGAGTTCAAAGATGATCAAACAGTTCTTTACACCAGCCAGAACCTCTCTGCGCTTTCATCATTCCCCTACTAGTTCCTATCAAAGTCGTTTTCTTTTGGGTTGTTGTGTTTATCATATACTTCTCGCATAGACATGTCAACAAACTTTTTCACTTTTTTTCCTTATTTTCCTAATTATATTAATTATTTGTCGGATAATCAGTTTTATAAGCGGCTTCTTGTAATGAGTTATATGAATTTTATTGTAATATTCAATATTATTTCCATTGTTTTTTATTACAGACATTTTTACATTTACTTCGCAAATTATTTATTACATTAATAATTATTTATCTATTTAAGCCATAAAAAAAGATGTCTTTCGACATCTTATCTCTGTAATGCAAGCTTGATTAATTCATCAATAAGAGCTGGTGTATCTAGTCCTGCATCTTTCATTAATTGAGGATACATAGAGATATTAGTAAAGCCAGGCATAGTATTGATTTCGTTTAAATAAACGTTTCCTGTATCGTTATCATAGAAGAAGTCACATCTAGCTAGACCTGTACCATCTACTGCCTTAAATGCTTTAACAGCAGCCTGTCTGATATAATCCTGGATAGACTGATCTACTCTTGCAGGAATGCATGTTGCACTCTGTTCATCTTCATATTTAGATTCATATGTATAGAATTCACCATGAGGTAAAATCTGTCCTACACGTGATGCACTGATATCATCATTACCAATGACAGCACATTCTAATTCTGTCGCATTAATAGCTTTTTCTACAACAACATGACGGTCATAAGATGCTGCTTCATGAAGTTTTGGTAGTAAATCAGTTAAAGTATTAACCTTATAACAGCCTACACTTGAGCCAGAACGGCTAGCCTTTACAAAGCAAGGGAATCCTAAGTGTGTATAGATTTCCATTTCTACATTAAAGCTTTCTCTACCTTCATTATCTACTACAACTAATTTATCATCATATCTCTTCTTGACATATAGAGAAGGCACCTGAGGAATATTAGCCTGATCAAATAGTTTCTTTGCATAGATCTTATCCATTGCAGTACAAGATGCCATCACACGGCATCCAACATATGGCACCTGAGCCATTTCTAATAAGCCCTGGATAGTACCATCTTCACCAAACTGTCCATGTAATACTGGGAATACAACATCAAATGATTTTAAGAAAGTGAAATGATCATTGATCTTTGTAGCACCTTCTAACCAGTTATCACTAGAGAAATCAGTAGAAACTAAATCATACCATTCTCCTTCTTTTGTAATACCTGCAACTTTAATATCATATTTACTCTTATCACAATTTTTATAGATATTCACACATGACATACGGCTAACAGCATGTTCTGTAGACTGTCCACCACATACTAATAATAACTTCATCTTCTTAATTATTCTCCTTTAAATCATTAATGACTTCTTTTAAATGCATACCATTAGAAGCCTTGACTAGAACAACATCATTTTCTTCTAGACATTCCTGTAAATAAGCACTTAAAGAGGCATTATCATCAAAATGATAAGCAAGGCCTGGTTTTGCTTTATTTACTTCGTCTGAAATATAACGCGCAGCAGGTCCTACAGTCAAGACTAAATCAATATTCTTTTTAAGTAAATGTGTACCTACAGCACGATGAAGTGTTTCTTCATAGTCTCCAAGTTCTAACATATCCCCTAATACTGCAATTTTACGACCTGCATAGCCTGATAATACATCAATACTTGATTTCATAGAATCAAGATTTGCATTATATGTACCATCAATCACACGGATATGACGTTCAAGTGTTAAGATATCATTTCTATTCTTAGTGAGTTCAAATGTTTCAATACCCTTGATACATTTTTCCATTGGAATATCTAATAATAAACCAACCTGAATCGCAATCAATGCATTGAAGATAAAATGAACACCTGGTACATAGACTCTTACATCATAATCCTGCCCATCTACTTTTACTCTAAATGATGACATATCTTCATTCAAGATAATATCAGTTGCTTTTAAGTCTGCTTCACTTTCAATACCAATTGTTTTTAAAGAGATTCCTTCAGGATGGACTGTAGATAGTAAATCATTGTCGTTATTGACTACTAAAGTACCATGGTTCATACCATGTACAATTTCCATCTTAGCTTGTAAGATATTTTCTCTTGAACCAAGTTCACCAATATGTGCTGTACCAATATTTGTGATTGCTGCAATATCAGGTAATGCAATCTTAGTTAAATAATCGATTTCTTCTAAATGGTTCATACCCATTTCAATAACCATGACTTCTTCACCATTATAACGAAGAATAGTTAAAGGTAAACCAATATTATTGTTGTAGTTACCCTGTGTTTTTAATGTAGTATATTGCTGGGAAATAACACTCGCAATCATATCTTTAGTACTTGTTTTTCCTGCTGAACCAGTGATTCCTACAACCTTTGCATTTGAATGTACACGTACATAACGTGCTAAATCACCTAATGCCTTCATTGTATCTTCTACTAGAATCACATTATGTACATCATCTTCTATAGGGTGACTTGTCAAAGTGGCTGTTGCACCATTTTCAAAAGCCTGCGGGATATAGTCATGCCCATCTTTAATACCTACTAGAGGGATATATAGGTTTCCTGGCTGAATAACACGTGTATCCTGTGTAAAGCCATTCACCTGGTCATCTAAGTGACCATTTAAGAGTTTTCCGTTTGTTGCCTCAATAATTTCGCTTATTAACATATAATCATCTCCATTTTTTACCCACCCATTATAGCATAAATCTTATATACAAAAAAAGACACTGAAGCGAATCAGTGCCTAATTATCAAATATCACTGCATACTTTGTATTAGAAGTGTTTACAACTTTCCAATCCTGATTATCTTTCACAAATAGATGATCATTCACAATCTGCATACCACTGATACGATGTGACTGGAATTGATAAACTGCAGTTGGTTCTTTCTTTTCAAAATCTAGACGATACATCTTTGCATCATTGCCAACATAATAGATTGCTTCATCACTCACCACAAACATAGAATAACCAATATCATTTAAAATAATCTGGGATTCTTTTGTTTGCACATTCACTCTACCAATGGCCATTTTAGGTGTAGTGAAATAAAGATAACCATCGTTATAAACTGAACCATAAACCTGTTCATTATAAATAGTATCTGTGGCTTTAGTAGTCATATTATAAGAAATAATAGAACTCTTACCAGTTAGATAAATAACATCTCCATTAAAGTTCATATTGTAGATATGTTCATCTAAAAGTTTAGTAGAAGTTTTATTTAAAATATCATAAACATATAAACTTTCATTATCACTATCATTCTGATAATAGAGCTTATTATCATGATAAGTCATATAGAATGCTGAAACATCCTGTAATGTTTCAGACTTTTCTGTCTTTGTATCAAGAACACAGATATGATGATTTTTATCTGTATAATAAAGCTTTTCTCCGACAAGATTTAAATAAGTCGCATACTTGATATCATATGTCTTTACGACATTCATATCTTTATCTAATTTTACTAATTTGCTATCAGGTTTTGACATGAAGATATAGTGATCATTGGCTGCTACAGTTCCATCATTAGATAAATTAGAATATTGTTCAATTTCTGTTGTCTTCTTTAGTTTAATTACAGAAGTCATTTCTTCTGAAGTACTCGAATTACCATCCGCCCATTTAATATTATCAGAATGATTCAAATAATACTGTGCACCGGTAGTCGCAAGTATTAAGACAAGTACTGATATAATCACTACTTTCCAGTTAATCTTACGTGATACCTTTTCCGGTTCATATGTTTTTTCTTCTTCTTGATAAATACGTGATGTAGGAATAAAAGACCCTTGAGGACGACGTGCATTTGAAGCAGGTCCTAATGGTTTTCCACAATAAGAACAGAACTTCGCATGAGGAATGTTCTGATGACCACAATGAGGACATTGATCATCTAGTGGTGTACCACAATAGGGACAGAAATGTGACCCTTCTGGGATTTCTTTATGACATGTAGGACAAATCATTTAGTTGTCATCTCCAGTCTTTTCTTCATCTACAACCTTATATTCTACATCAATGATATCAGGATTATCATTACGTGATGAAGACTGAGATTGAGATGAATATTGTGTTTGTGCTTCTTCATACTGCTTTCTGATTTTCTTTAGTTTAAAATATTTCCAGATTTCATAAACAATAAACATGATCAATAAGAAAGGCCATGCATAAGCAATAATGTTTAAGAATACAGATAAAACTAGAAATATAATTATAAAATAGATTAGTGCATCCATATATTTTTTCTCCTTTAAGTGTCGTCATTATATGTTTCTATTGTAAACAAATGATGAACTCACAGAAATTATACCAATTTCAAGCAAAAAATAGAAGATGCCTTAGACATCTTCTAAAATTTCACATATTAATAGTTAAAAAGGTCTTTAAGAGTAATGCCTAAGCCTCTCGCAAATTGATCAATGGCTTTAAGACTCACATTTCTAGTACCTCTTTCTACATCAGAAATATAATTCTTAGAAAGATGACATCTAAATCCTAGTTCTTCTTGAGAGATTCCCTGCTGCATTCTTAATTCCTTAATACGCATTCCAAATCTTTCTGTGACAGTCATTATTCTTCCTCCATCTGACGAAGACGTGCAGCTTCTTCTTTGATTTTCTTAAAACGATGGTGAAGACCAGATTTAGAAATTGTCTGACCTGTTTTATTAAAATACACATCTGCTAGTTCATTAAGTGTAAGTTCTGGGTTTTCTAAACGAATCTGTGCTACATCCGCAGTCTTAGAATCTAGAATCTCTATGCCTGCTTTATCAATCACATAGGCAATATCTTCAATCTGTTTTGCACTCGCTGTCATAGCCTTCATTTCATTCGCAATATCGCAATTGTTCCATCTATTGACGGTATTAGCCATAGAACGGTCAATACGTGTTGTTTCAAATTCCATAACAGAAGTAGAAGCACCTATAGCACGTAAGAAGTCTCCTATTCTTTCTGCAGATTTCATATAGATCACATAACGATTACGTCTCTTGATCACATGCGCATTTAAGCCATAGCTATTCAACATAGCTTCAATATATTGGGCAAGAGGTTCATCCTGTACACTCATCTCTAAATGATAATTAGATGTATCAGGGTTATTGACTGATCCACTTGCAAGAAATATACCTGCAAGATAAGCTCTTCTTGTGCGATCATCATATAAAATTTCATCAGAAGGTAACATCGTAAATCCTAGACCTTCTAATAAATGAAGATCTTCTAGTATTTCTCTTGCCTTAGAAACCTTAAGAAGATAAACATTATTCTTCTTAAGCTTCATCATCTTTTTTACTTTAAATTCAATTGAAGGTGCATAAAGCTCTTTAAGAAGTTTATGCATCTTTGACGCTATTTTTGCGTTTTCTGTACGGATCAGGAGAGAGAGTCCCTGTCCTAACATCAGTGTTCCATTGGTTTTTAATAACGCACAAAGAATCGCTTTTGAACAGTCATGATCAAACTCATTAAATACGATCTCTTCCTTTACTTTTCTTGAAAACGACAACATTTCTTTTCACATCCTCTAGTGGTCAGCATCACGATGCCACTTATATACTTTATAATATTTCTTATAATGGTCTGCAAGGAAATTAGTTAATGTGACAGAACGGTGCTGGCCACCTGTACAGCCAATACCGACAATCAATTGCATTTTTCCTTCTTTTTCATATTCTTTCAATAAATAATCATAGTAAGACAAAGTCCTTTTAATAAATTCCTGAGTTTCAGGTTTTTCCATAACATAGTCATAGACTTCCTTATCATTTCCTGTCTTATTTCTAAGTTCAGGAATATAGAAAGGGTTTGGCAGGAATCTTACATCAAGAAGTAAATCAGCATCCTTAGGAATACCAAACTTATATCCAAAAGATACAAAAGAAACACGGAATACTTCTCCTGTTTCATGATAGAAAGATGCTTCTAATCTATCTTGTAAAGCTGTACGCTTTAATAGAGTTGTATCAATGATTAAATCAGCCTGCGTTTTAATTTGTTCATATTCCTGGCGTTCTAATTCAATAGAGTCATAAAGTGTATTGGCTTTATTCATGATCATCATTGGATGAGAACGTCTTGTCTGCTTATAACGCTTTAAGATTTCCATATTTTCACAATCTAAGAATACAACAGTCAAATTGATCCAATCCATATTCGTTAATTCACGAATTGCCTGAAGTGCATCTCCTAGATAGATTCCCATCGCAATCTTGCCACCTAAAGTTTCATCTAATAAATAATCTCCAAACTGTTCAAGTAGTGCAACTGGATAGTTATCGATACAATAATATCCCATATTTTCAAATATAGCCATGGCAGTAGATTTACCTGCACCTGACATACCAGTAACTAATACAACTTCTACATTCTTCATAGACTTATATCCTCCTCAACCTCACTCATTATAACATACAATCATAAGGGTATAAAGCATTCAAAAAGAGAACTATCATTAGTTCTCTTCAACAAGCTTAGCAGCATATTGTCCAGCAATTGCGCCATCACTTGCAGCTGTGACAACCTGTCTTAATGTCTTTGTTCTGACATCACCAATCGCAAATATTCCAGGAATTTTTGTTTCCATATGTTCATCAACATCAATATAACCCTGTTCATTTGCGATACCTAAATCCTTCACAAAATCAGTGACTGGATCTAAACCAATAAATGGGAAAATACCCTGTACGTAAAGATTTTCTCGTTCTTTTGTAACACTGTCTTCTAGCTCTAAGCCTTTTAATGTATCATCTTCTACAATTAAAGCATGTGGCTTCTTTTTGAAGTGGAATTCAATCTTTTCATTATTCAGTGCTTTCTTCACTAGATAATCATCTGCACGGAAAACATCACGTCTCATAATAATATGAACCTTTTCTGTAATACCAGCAAGATAGATTGATTCTTCAATCGCACTATTGCCTCCACCAATGACAGCAACTTCTTTTCCTCTAAAGAATGGACCATCACAAACAGCACAATAAGAAATACCTTTACCTGTCATTTCATCTTCTAAGTGTAGTCCCATTTTTCTTTCTTTAGTTCCTGTCGCAATGATTACTACGCGAGCTTCTAGTTCTTCTTTAGAAGTAATAACCTTCTTATAGTCACCTTCATCTACAATAGATTTCACTTCTGTCATCTTTAATTGGGCACCGAAGTTAAGAGCCTGTTCATACATATCATATGCAAGCTGAGGACCCATCATCTCTTTTATTCCTGGATAGTTTTCGATGTGAGCTGTTAAGTTTAATTTCCCACCTGGTGCACCTGATTCAATAATAGTGACATCAGCGCCTGCACGACTTGCATAGAGTGCAGCAGTGAGTCCTGCTGGTCCACCACCAATAATTATAATATCTTTCATAATCTACATCCTTTCTAGATAATCATATAAGTCATCATATGACTCCATCATATAATCTGGATGTTCATTAAGAAGTCCCTCTATGCCTTTTAAAGACCAAGTGACTCCAATAGTTTTAATACCGGCATTCTTACCTGCTTGAATATCAGTCACATTATCGCCAATCATATAACCTTTATTCGCATTCATCTTCTTCATTGCAGTTAATACTGCTTCTGGATGAGGTTTCCCATGTGTGACTTCATCACTTCCAATGACTACTTCAAAATACTGATCCAAGTGTGCACACTTTAATCCATATACAGCTGCATCCTTGAATTTAGTAGTGACAATAGCCATTCTTATTCCTTTCTCATGAAGTTTTTTTAATACTTCTGTTTCATGAGGGTATAGAGTAACATAATCATTATGCTTCTCATGATTATAAGCACGATAGATTTGTACTGCTTCATCTACCTGTTCACCTGAAAAGAAACGTGCAAATGAATCTCTTAAAGGTGGTCCTAAGAATGAGAGAAGCTCTTCTTCTGATAATGTGTAATCAGGAAGAAGCTTTTTAAAAGTATATCTGAATGATTGGAAGATCAATTCATCGGTATTAAGTACTGTTCCATCTAGATCAAATAGAAGTACGTTATCTGTATTTATCATATCATTAATTGTTTCCTTATGTGTTTAAGATGCTTGAATAATTTCTTTGACAGCTTCTAGGAATGCATCCATTTCTTCATCATTTCCAATTGTGACACGTAAGTATTGATTAATACGTGGCGCATTGAAATATCTTACAATAATATGTTTCTTTCTTAACTCTTTAAAGATATGTTCTGCATCATAATCATCATGATGAATAAAGATGAAATTAGAATAACTGTCAGTCATAGTAAAGCCCATTTCTTTAAGGGCTTTTTTAGTACGTTCACGTGTTGCGATAATCTTTTTCGCATGTTCTTTAATTACTTCACTGTCTTTAATAGAAGCTTCACCAATCACCTGAGCGAGTGCATCAATTGGATATGAGTTGAATGAATTCTTTACATCATATAAATGTGATACAAGTTCTTTATTACCTAAAGCTACACCAAGTCTACTACCTGCAAGTGAACGGAATTTAGAGAATGTATGAATCACAAGTAAGTTATCATATTTCTTTAAGAGTGGTATGACTGTTTCTCCACCAAAATCAATATAGGCTTCATCAATCACAACAACACTCTCAGAATTGTGTTTGATAATATCTTCGATATCATCTACAGACATAAGTTCACCTGTTGGCGCATTTGGATTAGGGAAGATAATTCCACCATTCTTATTAAAATAATCTTCTTTCTTAATCTTAAATGCATCATCAAGAGCCACTGTATTATAATCAATATTAAACAATTCACAATAAACAGGATAGAAAGAATAAGTAATATCTGGGAAAAGAATAGGATTCTGTCCGTTAAAACATGTTAAGAATGTTAAGGCGAGAACTTCATCACTTCCGTTACCTAAAAAGACCTGATCATCTTCTAATCCATAATACTCTGCAATTAAATGTTTAAGCTTTGATGCATCTGCATCAGGATAAAGCCTTAGTTTAAATGGATCAAAAGATTGAATTGCTTCTTTGACTTTTTCTCCTGGTTCATATGGATTTTCATTTGTATTTAGTTTGATAAGATTAGACATCTTAGGCTGTTCACCAGCCACATAAGGTTCTACATCTCTTAAATTATTTCTCCAGCTCATTATATTTTACCCCCTAGTATATCATCGATCATTTCATAGACATAACTATAAATATAATCTGCTTTTTCTTGAATATCATCATGTGCATAATTAAATGTACAGCCATGATCTCCTGCTTCAATCATTGAAAGGTCATTCCATGAATCACCTATTGTATAGGTTATCGCATTTGTTTTGTCCTTGAGATAAGTGACACCACTCCCCTTAGAACAGTTGTTAGGAACAATATCTAGGAAATGAAGATTAGGATGACATTCAACATCATCACCATATTTGTCTTCAATTCTTTTCTTAATGATATTAATTCTATCAATCTGATTATCTTCCTGATTTAAGCTAATGATCTGAAATGAAGGACTTTCCTTCATTAATGTCATATAGTCGTCTGGAATAGGTATATTTCCCATATCACTATGTGCAAAAGATTGATGATTAAAACAACCATAACTATTCTTTCCATCACACATATGCACAAACATATTGGCTTCTACTCCCCATTGTAGAATGTCAAGTCCAATTGATTGTTCTATATGTTTCTCATAGAGAGTTTCTTTATTGGAATCAAGAATTGCCCCGCCATTGTTTAAGACAAGATAATCAAAAGGATAACCATCCTGCTCAAGGATTTTATTCATTTCTAATATATGGCGTCCTGTACAATAAACAACTTGACCGCCTGCATCATGAAAGCGTGTTAAGGCTTCTTTGTTTAAAGGCGAGATCTGTTCATTATCACGATAAAGAGTTCCATCTATATCACAAAATACCATTTTCATAGTTCCACCCTCCTTAATTTCCCATTATATAGGAAGGTGTCAATAAAAAAAAGTCATATTAATAGAAAAAGACTGGAGAGAGATTTCTCCAGTCCTAAATATTAGCTTTCTTTCTTAATAAGAATGAAAATAATAGAAATCATTGAGACTAAACCTAAACCAATTATCATTAAAAGATTTGTTGAATCACCTGTTTGAATGATTTCTATTGGTGTATTCTCATAATCAAATGTATATGTATCACCCTTCACATTTTCATCAATGACAACCTTCTTGACTTCTGTAGATAAATGGTAGCCAAATGGTGCTTTTGTTTCTTTGATATAATATGTACCATATCTTAAATCTTTAAATGTTGCGCTACCATCTTTTGATGAGGCAGCAGCCATACTATAAATACAATCAGGGTCTTTGTAAAGTGTGAATTCAAAGTCTTTATCTTTGATTAATTGTTTTGTCTTTGCATCCACCTTATTCACCTGGATATTCACTAATATTGGCTTTTCTTTGATTTCTAAAGATAAATCTTCTTCCCCAGATACCATAAACGTAGTATCTGTTACTGTTTGATATCCTCTAGGTGTCTTTGTTTCCTTGAGAATATATTCTTTACCTGCTTCTAGATGACTCACTGCATGAGCTTTACCATCAGTAATCCATTGATCAATGAGATTTCCTTCCTTGTCAAATACAGAGAACTGGGCATCTAATACAGGTTCACTTGTTTCTTCATCTACCTTATTAATAGTAATTTCAGCATCTTTCATCACAACTTCCTGATTTTCTTTAGAAACTGTAAATGTGATAGATTCTGCTTTCGCATAACCATCAGGAGCTGTTGTTTCAATAAGTGTATAAGTCTGCCCTTCTTTTAGTCCACTGACATAATGAGGAACATGAGTAGAAGTCCATGAATCTACTACATTATTTGATTCATCTCTTACTTCTAGTTGTGCGCCTTCTAATTCTTCTTTACCTGTAATTGTAGTTTTTGAAACTGTGATTTGTCCATCCTTCATTACATATGCTTCATTCTTCTTCTCATTAGATACAGTGAATGTGATAGATTCAGCCTTAATATAACCATCTGGGGCTGTTGTTTCAATAAGTGTATATTTCTTTCCTTCTTCAAGTCCACTTACATAATGTGCTTCTTCACTAGAAGTCCATGAATCTACAACTTTATTCAATTCATCTCTTACTTCTAGATGAGCACCTACTACTTCCTTCTTACCAGTTAAATCTGTCTTAGAAATCTTAACCTGTTTATCTTTCATTACAACTGCTTGATTCTTCTTTTCTTTAGATACAATAAACTTGATAGATTCAGCTTTCACAAAACCATTAGGTGCTGTGATTTCAGTTAAGATATAGTTATGTCCTTCAGTTAATCCTTTGATTGAATGAGGCTTATTGGTAGAAGTCCATGTATCAATAATCTTTCCATTCATATCTGTGACCTGCATCTTTGCACCTTTGATTTCATCTGTGCCTGCAATATCTCTCTTAGATGCAGTAACAGTCGTATCTATAAAAGTCATAGAGAACAGCTTATCGCCAGTGATCTTAACATATTGTGTTTCATCAGATAAGACAAAGTTTTCTTTATTACCATCTTCTTGATCTGGTGCAGATAATTCTTTTACATAATATGAACCATATGGTAAATTACCAGATTTTGCGATACCTTTGTCATTTGTCTTAATAGACATTACAAGCTGACCTTTCTTATAAAGGGTATGACCGATATACATATCATTATTCGCATAAATACCAAATTCTCCACCCTTTAATGGCTGATTGTTTGTATCAGTCTTTAGTATTTCAATTTGTCCTACTTTTACTTTATCTTGAGATTCAACATGATTCCATACAATGGAAGTTGTCTGATCCTTATAAGTAAGTTCTACTGTATAAGTTTGAGGATCTAAGTTATAACCTACAGGTGCTTTTGTTTCTTTTACTGTATAAATACCTAATACAAGATTATTTAATTGACCACGACCTGTCTTATCAGTCATGATCTTACCTACTTCTTTATTTTCTGAGTTATATACTGTATATTCAGCACCATCTAATGACGCTTCACCTTGTACAAGTCCATCTGCATCAGATTTCTTTATAAGAATTTGTCCTGTAGGGGCTTCATCAGTAATAGTGACTTCTGATGTTTCTCCTGGTTTAACTGTTGTGCTGAATGTCGCTGTATTCACTAAATATCCATGAGGGGCATTCTTTTCAGTAATGGTATATTCACCTACTAATAAGTTATCAAGTACTATTTCACCATTAGTGACTGTCACATCCTGATCAAAGTTATTACCAGTCACATGGAATATGGCACCATCTAATAGTTTTCCACCTACATCTGTCTTTCTAAGCTTTAATCTTCCAATCACTGCCTGGAACTGTGCATTCGCAAATGTAGTCACTTCTGGAGGAAGTGTATACCAAGTACTAATATGCTGGTATTTATCATTGCCATTATGAATAATTAATGGTGCAAATGTGAAACCACCTGACTTATAACCAGAATAGACTGGCCCTGTATAAGACGCATCTGCTTCATAATGCATTGTATCTCCACCATAGATATCTACTGTTTCACCTGACTGGTTTCTGGTTTCATTGACTACCTTTGCTTTATCTGTACCAGTACTAATAGTAATATGATATCCATTAGGACCATTGAGTCTGACTGATTCTGATTTCTGTACTCTTGCATTTTGATCATAGTAAGTACTTAAATCATTCTTACTAAACAAAAGATTATTCTGATTCAAAGGATCAGGTTTAGAAGTCGCATAATTATAGAAATCAGCAATCTTACCTTTTTTAAGTGTTGTATTAGAATAAGCATGAGAGAGTGCCATGGACATAATGACATTCTTTTCATCATCATTTAATCCATTCATACCATCCCATGTCTGATAACCAAACCATCCATAATACATAATCTTACGTATGTTCGCATATTTAGGTTCTGTGCTTGTATAAAAATCACCGGACATTGTTTGATTCGATGGAGTTGTCTTCTTATGTTCAATACACCAGGCTCTTCTTCCATCAATTGTGAAATTACCTACAGTACTGCCATATGCAGTAGATTTACCATGCCATTCCATTTTATAGGATGCTGCACTGACACTTTGTGTAGTGATCCCTACTATCATAAGCAATGATAATAGAACAGCACCTATTCTTCTTACAATATTCATCTTGTTTCCCTTTCCACTAAATAAAAAAAGACATATATATGTCATGAGAGAATCTATATAAAACAGTACAATGACTGTAATTGGAGTTAAAAAAAGGGAAGCATGCATTATGCATACTTCCCTGAGGAATACTCGTTAACGAGCAAGAGAATGGTTTCCTTCTGTTTGTGCTTTAAATTGTGATTGGTACTTATTTCCCGGGTAAACTACAAGAGATACTTTACTATCATTGATATAAGCACCTAAGCCATAATGGCCTAAGGATTTTTTATTTGTTTCAAATTCCTCTTGTTTATTGTGGAAAGCTTTCATCAACTTATTGTATGTAGGCTGATCAATCACTGATGTGATTAATTCTTTGTTGTCTTCCTGAAGAAGATCTTTGAATGTTTTACAGTTATCTTTTGTGATTGTTGTTTTAATAGAATCTGTCTTTGAACGATTATAAGTACGTTTAATCACAAGAGTTGTATCATCATTCAAAGATGTCTTACATGTAATAGTTGTATAAAGATCATTGTTGGAATAAACAGAATAATCATAAGTAGCAGTAAATGTCTTACCATACTGTTTTTCTAATGATTTCTTATAAGACTGAGCAGGTTTGATGAATGTTTCAGCATTAGAAAATTTCTTCTTAAATGCGCTAGAAGAATCAAAATGATAGACTTCTTCTCCTTCTGATTTCTTTAATTCACCTAACTCATAAAGTTTTGACTGCTGGAAATTAGATGTAATTGACTTTCCTGTAAAGAACTGACTATAGAATACAATAGCCATAGGAAGCGCAATAGTCAGTAACATGATGACTAAATAACCTTTCATCATGCGACCTAGAATAGTCGTACTTCTAGGTGGATTTCTTCTTAAATCATAACCGCAATGTGGACAGAAGTGATCTGTGGGTCTGATATCTTTATGACAATGTGGACATTTCATAGTTATTACTCCTTAAAATAATGATTCATAAATACTTTGAATTCTTTAATGAATTCTTTTTTCTTTTTGATTTGTTGACTACGATCTTTAATTGCATAATAGTCTTCATCAAGATACTGATATTTTCTTTGTACAGAACCCTTTGAGATGACTTCTAATGTGGGTGTCCAATTAAAATCAAATGTTTTATAGAGATTCTTATAGAACTCTTTTTCTTCTTTTGTGGCATCTTCTTTAAGTGATGCATCACGATATGCTTTGATATTGAGGTAATAAACACCTTCATCAGGATGCTTATTAAGATAGTCTTCAAGGATAGGTTTAAAAGCCTGACAGTCTCCACAATCAGGACGACCTAGATAAAGCATGAAAGAAACATCTTCTTTCATGAGTTTCTTTAATTCTGTATATTGTATCTCTTTAATACCTTTTACACTCTTTTTTTTAACTGAAGATGTACTACATCCTAAAAGTATTAAAGTAAGGCATAAAATGAGTAATTTCTTCATTTTCATTTCTCCTTTTCGACTATATTACCACAAATACAAAAAAAGCGAAACTAAGACGTCTCGCTTTAATAGTTCAATTATTTAATAAGGCTTGTACCATCCATTTCTTCTGGGATAGCAAGTCCTAGAAGCTGTAACATAGTTGGAGCTAAATCTCCAAGTTTTCCGCCTTCTTTTAATTCAAGGTGAGAGTTTGTTACGATTAAAGGTACATCGTTTGTAGTATGTGCTGTGAATGGGTTACCTTCTTCATCAAGAAGTTTTTCAGCATTACCATGGTCAGCAGTGATTAACATAGTACCACCAAGTTCAGCAACCTTTTCATATACTTCACCAACACAATCATCAACAACTTCAACTGCTTTGATTGCTGCAGGAATAACACCTGTATGACCAACCATGTCGCAGTTAGCGAAGTTAACGATGACTACATCGAATTCTCCAGAATCTAATTCTTCGATTAACTTATCTTTTACAAGGTAAGCACTCATTTCTGGCTGTAAGTCATAAGTAGCAACCTTAGGTGAGTTAATTAAGTCACGCTTAGCACCTTCGATTTCCTTATCTTCTCCACCATCAAAGAAGAATGTTACATGGGCATATTTTTCAGTTTCAGCAATTCTTAACTGCTTTAATCCCTGAGCTGATACATAATCACCAAATGTGTTAGTTAATTCAGGTAAAGCGAATGCTACATGACCATTTACTGAATCAGCATATTTCATCATAGATACGAAATAAATACCATTTCTCTTAGTAGCTGGTGTATATCCCTTATCTGCATAGAAATCAGGATTTGTCATAACAGTGGCAATCTGGATTGCTCTATCTGGACGGAAGTTAGCGAAGATGACTGAATCATTATCTTCTACAGCACCGTCTACTGCTGAGTTATAACCAGGTACTACGAATTCATCAAATACTTCTTCAGCATAAGAATCTTTTACGAACTGTACTGGATCAGTGAAGCTGTTTCCTTTATGATCAACAATTGCTTCATAAGCTAAGTTAATACGGTCAAATCTCTTATCACGGTCCATTGCATAATAACGTCCAGAAATAGATGCGATTTCACCAACACCGATTTTCTTCATTTCTTCAGCAAGTTCACCAACAAAGTCTACTGCTGAATCAGGTGCTACGTCACGTCCATCCAGGAATGCATGTACATAAACCTTAGTTAAACCAGCATCTTTAGCAAGCTTTAATAAAGCATAGATATGTTCATTTGAAGAGTGAACTCCTCCGCTAGATAATAATCCCCAGATATGTAACTTAGAATCATTCTTCTTAGCGTTTTCTACTGCTTCTACAAATTTTTCATTTGTGAAGAAAGTACCTTCAGTAATTGCTTTATTGATTAAAGTAAGTGACTGATAAACAGTACGTCCTGCACCAATATTCATATGACCAACTTCTGAGTTACCCATCTGTCCTTCAGGTAAACCAACAGCGTTACCACAAGCTTTAATAGTTGTAGTTGGATACATTGCCATTAAATCATCAAGATTAGGTGTATTAGCAAGTTTTACTGCGTTACCATCAACTCTATCAGTTAATCCATAACCATCCATAATACATAAAACAATAGGTCTTTTTTTCATAACTTTTCATCCTCCGTATACTTCAAAGATAATAGCATTATCCACTTTGAAATTCAATAAGCATGATTTAAAATTTACAGATTTAAACCATAACTTTCTAAGATTTCTTCACCAAAGGAAATCAAACGTTCAACATCGATATCCTCTTCTCCTCTTTGTGAATAAACGATAATCATCTGTTCATGATACTCAAAGCGATTACAATGAATAAGTGCATTAATATCTTTACTCATCTGAGGTAAATAGTTAATAAACTGATTCTCTTTCATTTTTCTTAAAAGAATACAATAATCTGCTAATGCAAGTTCTAGATGAAGAATTGTACGCATACGATCTTTATTAAGTACTGCTTCTTCAAGTATTCCTTCCTGTAAATCAATCTTTTTCATATGATTAAGTACAACCTTAACGTTAGATATAGAACCATCTAACGCTTCCATATAACATTTCTCTTTGAGATCTCTTTCCTTCATGATTATCACCTCACTATTATTCTACAAAAAAACTGCACATATGTGCAGTTATAATTTCAAGAATTTACGTACTGAGAAGAATGAACCAATTAATCCTACAACAGCACCAAGTAGTGCAAGCAGAGCACCTAATTGCCATACTAATGGATATGGTGACATAAATGTGATCAAGTTAGATGACATCATTGATGTCATTGTCACATAAGCAAATTTATAACCATATACTAATATCAACAATGGCATAATAGAACCAATAAGTCCAATAAAGATACCTTCTAACATAAATGGAATACGGATATACCAGTTAGAAGCACCGACCATTCTCATGATTGAGATTTCTGTTGATCGAGATGTAATAGTGATTTTTATAGTATTCGCAATCATAAATAATGCGACTACGATTAATGCCACTACAAAGATGGCTCCACCATTACGTACAGATTCAAGGATATCCACTAATTTATTTGTAGAAGAGCCACCATAAGTCACTTCTTTTACACAAGGAATATCACCAATCTTCTTCGCAATCTTATCAAGATTCTTCGCATTCTTGACTTCTACAATATATGCATCACCAAGAGGATTATCATTACGATAGTTTTCAAATAACTGTTTTGAGTTCTTATCCTGAGATGCAATTAATTTGTCTAATTCTTTATCTTTACTTGAATAATTAACTTTCTTAATACCAGTTAATTTATTGATTTCATCTCCTACCGCTTTACTTTGTTCATCGGTAGCTGCTCTATCAACCTTAACATAGATATTTAAGCTGTTTTCAATATTCACAGTCATATGGTTCACATTGATTGCGATAACCGAAACAACGCCAATCAATATTAACGTAATAGTTACTGCAAAGATAGATGAAATAGACATCACACCGTTTCTCCAGATATTCTGGAAAGCGGTTTTACAATGCTTAGGCATTGCCTTTAATTCTTCTACGAATTCCATGACTGATAACCTCCTAAACTTGTATCTGTTGTGACACAACCATCTTCAATAAGAATAGTTCTCTTCTTATTTCTCTGAACGATTTCACGGTCATGTGTGACAACAAGTACAGTTGTCTGACGGACATCATTGATTCTTTCTAGAAGTTCAATGATTCCCTGAGATGTTTCAGGATCTAGGTTACCTGTTGGTTCATCCGCAATTAATACTTTAGGCTGATTAACAATAGCACGGGCAATCGCTACACGCTGTTGCTGCCCACCTGATAATTCATGTGGGAACGAATTCGCTTTGTCTTCTAGACCCACAAGTTCTAGTACATTACGAACTTTTTTTCTGATTTCAGTTTTTGGTGTATTAGTTACTTCTAGCGCAAAAGCGACATTTTCAAAGACTGTCTTTTTTGGTAGAAGACGATAGTTCTGGAATACAACTCCAATCCTGCGTCTAAAATATGGGACTTTAGAGTTCTTAATACGAGATACATCGGTTCCATCAACAATAACTTTACCTCTTGTTGCTTTTTCTTCACGATAGAGAAGCTTGATAAATGTAGATTTACCAGCACCAGTTGGACCAATGACATAAACAAATTCGCCAGCATCGATTGTAAGTGACATATCATTTACAGCACGTACGCCAGTTTTATAAACTTTTGTTACATTTTCAAGTTTAATCATTTCTTGCATAGCACCACACTCCTTGTTTCCCCATTATAGCACATACTCAAAATAAGTAATGCTTAATTTTAAATTTCTTTTGAAGACCATCTATCAAGATTAACGTTAGGTAATGTAAAGCCTCTTCCGTTTACACTATGAACTTCACTTGTGATTTCAAAGGCTTCTGGATCCATTTCCTGAATAATATCATGGAATGCAGCATATTCACGTCTATTTAAGACTACCATAACAGCCTTAGAATCATTCTTCATAAATCCAGTTGTGATATTTAAGAATGTACAACCACGATCTACATCCTTCATTAAACGTTCAGCAATTTCTTCATAATGTTCTGATACAACAATAACCTGGATGTTGTTTTGTCCAAGTAACATCATCTTATCAATAATATATGTAGACATCACAACAGTAATAATACCATAGAGGATTTCTTCAACATTTGAAAATGGGATCTGAATAAGTAGAATCAAAATATCAAATATATTAATTAATAATCCTAGAGAAAGACCTGTATACTTATTCACAAGTAATGGTGGAATATCCATACCACCTGTACTATAACCAAGTCTTAATACAAGTCCTAGACCTACCCCAATAAGGAATCCTGCATAAACAGCTGCAAGTAATGTATCCTTAGTTAAATGTGTCAAATAGTAACTCTTTTCAAATAGTGCAAGGAAAAATGGGAATGCGAATGTAGAAACGAGTGTTCCTACTGCAAACTTCTTTCCTAATACAATATAGCCAACAACAAATGCGATTATGTTAATGGCGAGTACAAGTGTTGATAAATGAACATAGAACACATAATGCTGGAATGAAAGGGCAAGACCTGATGCCCCACCAAGAATAATCTTAGCTGGTACCGCAAAACCTGCAGTACCTAAAGCCATAATGGCATTACCTAGCATAACTAAAATAAAATCAATCACTAATTTCTTTGCAGAATGTATTTTACTCATTATTTTTCTCCTTAACTTGAGATCTTAAATAAGCATAAATAAGATCATCAAGATCACCATCTAATATTTTCTTTGGATCATTTGATTCATAACCAGAGCGGTTATCTTTGACCATAGAATAAGGATGAAGAACATAAGAACGGATTTGAGATCCCCATTCAATATTCTTCTTTTCACCTTGAATTTCAGATAGTTTTTCAGCATGAGCTTCCTGCATCAATAAATACAATTTACTCTTTAACATCAACATGGCCTGTTCTCTGTTTTGTAACTGAGAACGCTGTGACTGACAAGAAACAACTGTATTCGTAGGAATATGCGTAATACGAACTGCTGAATCAGTTTTATTAATATGCTGTCCTCCAGCACCGGATGCACGATATGTATCAATACGCAGATTCTTTGGATCAATCGTAATCTCAATATCATCATCTAATTCAGGTGAAACTTCTACAGACGCAAATGATGTATGTCTTCTTTTTGATGAATCAAACGGTGAAATACGTACAAGTCGATGAACACCCTTCTCTGCTCTTAAATGACCATACGCATTATAACCAGTAAAACGGATAGAACATGATTTTAATCCTGCTTCATCACCTGCAAGATAATCATCAACATCAACCTTCCATCCTTTCTTTTCGCCATAACGTATATACATACGCATAAGCATCTCAGCCCAGTCCTGAGATTCAGTTCCTCCAGCTCCTGGATGAATTTCTACAATCGCATTAGAATGATCATATTCCTGATCAAATAATAATGTCTTTTCAAATTCATCGAGATTCTTTTGGAATTTAATATAATCTTCTTCTAAAGAAGCCATGAAGTCAGGATCTTCTGTATCCTTGACATATTCATATACTTCAACAAGTTCTTTATAGCTTGCTTCTAAAGAATCATCTGTATCAGCCACTTTCTTCATTTCATTCAGATGAGCATATACTTTAGTCGCATGTGCCTGGTCATCCCAGAAATGTTCGTCCATTGTCTGTACAGTCAGTCCTTCTATTTCTCTTTTTAGTACTTCAATATTTGCAGAAACATATAATTGGTCTAATAATAAACGGGCATCTTCCAGCCCGTTTTTGATTTCATATAATTCCATTATTTAAATTCAAGTTCAACCTTGATTTCTGGAATGTTCATTTCTGCTTCTGTACCAGGACGGATACCCATATGGACAATATTACGAGCAATTTCCTGAGAAATAGATTTTGTCATCTCTTCGAACATATAGAAACCTTCTTCTGTATATTCCTGAAGAGGATCACGCTGTGCATAAGCTCTTAAATAGATACCATTTCTAAGTTTCTGCATTGCATCAATATGGTTGATCCATGTATGGTCAATGATACCTAAAAGAACACGACGTTCATAATCAAGTTTTACTGAATCTTCTAGATCCTTATTGAATCTGTTTTCATAGCTCATGAATACGACTTCACTGACTGCATCAATGACCTTCTGAGGATCATTCACTGCTTTGTCAGGATTCTTAGCTACTAATTCACTTAATAACATGTAGTTCTTACCAACATAGTTTAAGAATTTTTCAATATCTACAACTGGCTTCTTACCTTCATTATTAGTGAACTTAGGCATATCTAGTTCGATGGCTGTTAAGAATTCACCCTTGATGATTTCTGATAAGTCTTTAGAACGCATGATATCATCTCTTTCTTTATACATGATTTCACGCTGCTGACGCATAATATCATCATATTCTAGTAACTGCTTACGCATATCGAAGTTCTGACCTTCTACACGCTTCTGAGCTGTTTCAATAGACTTAGTAATCATCTTAGATTCAATGGCTTCATCATCCATGAATGAATCAGTGAGAGCTTTAATCTTTTCACTTGCGAATCTCTGCATCAATTCATCTTCAAATGATACAAAGAACTGTGAACATCCTGGGTCACCCTGACGACCAGAACGTCCTCTTAACTGGTTATCGATACGTCTAGATTCATGACGTTCAGAACCAATAACCATTAAACCACCAATTTCAGCTACACCTTCACCAAGCTTGATATCAGTACCACGGCCAGCCATGTTAGTAGCGATTGTAACAGCACCCTTCACACCAGCCTTAGCGATAATAGCAGCTTCTTTAGCATGGTTCTTAGCGTTTAATGTATTATGCTTAATACCTTTTTCGCTTAACATCTTAGATAAGATTTCAGATGTTTCTACAGCCACTGTACCAAGAAGAATTGGCTGACCATAAGCATGGCGCATTTCTACTTCTCTAATAATAGCTGCATATTTAGCTTTCTTGCTTGAGAATACTAAATCTGGTTTATCATCACGAATAACAGGCTTGTTTGTAGGAATAACTACAACACGCATGTTATAGATCTGACGGAATTCTTCTTCTTCAGTTTTTGCAGTACCTGTCATACCAGCAAGCTTATCAAATAATCTGAAGAAGTTCTGATAAGTAATTGTGGCAAGTGTAACAGTTTCTTCTTTGATTGGTACACCTTCTTTTGCTTCAATAGCCTGATGTAAACCATCAGAATAAGCACGACCTGGCATAACACGTCCAGTAAACTGGTCAATGATCATAATAGAAGCATTTCTAATATCATGGCTGCCATCTTCAGTCGCAATCATGTATTCAATGTCCTTAGTCATTGTATAGTTTGCTTTAAGTGCCTGGTTGATATAGTGTACTAATGCAGTATTTTGTGGATCATATAGGTTTTCTACATTAAATGCCTTTTCTGCTTTCGCAATACCATCAGGTGTTAATGTACATGTCTTACTTTCTACATCTACCTGATAATCCTTTTCATTCTTTAAGCTCTTAGCGAAGTGGTCAGCAGATATATACATAGAAGCAGTCTTCTTCTTACCACCACTAATAATTAATGGAGTACGTGATTCATCGATTAAGATAGAGTCTACTTCATCGACTAATGCATAATGTAATGGACGAAGTACTTTATCTTCATAGTTAGTTACCATGTTATCACGTAAGTAATCGAATCCTAATTCAGCATTTGTAGTATATGTAATATCACATGCATGCTGTTTTCTCTTATCATCTGCATCTAGTTCTCTTTCATTTAAACCAACAGTCAAACCTAAGAACTTATAAACCTGTCCATTTAATTCACAGTCACGACGTGCTAAATATTCGTTAACTGTAACGACATGAACACCCTTACCATCTAAGGCATTCAAATAAACTGGGAAGATAGATGTTAGAGTTTTACCTTCACCTGTTTTCATTTCTGCAATATCACCATTATGAAGTGAAATAGCACCCATTAACTGTACTTTGAAGGCTTTGAGTCCTAGTACTCTATAAGCTGCTTCACGTACAACCGCAAATGCTTCTGGTAAAATATCATCTAATGTCTCACCCTTTGCTAGACGATCTTTAAAGAACTGAGTCTGAGCACATAATTCTTCATCACTCATCGCCTGAGCCTGAGGTTCTATCGCAATAATTTCATCTGCCTGTTTTTCTAATTTACGTAGAATTGAACTGTCCTGTGAGAAAATACTCTTAATACGGCCAGTAATCCCTTTTTTCTCTTTCTGAGGTGTTGTAGAGAATGGTAATGGTTTTGCATCTGTCTTGATATCGTCAAATGATTCTACAACGATGTCATCACCACGATGATCACCTAAATCAACGATTTCAGCCTCTTGATTGAGTTCCTGATGCTCCATTCCTTCCTTTTTTAACTTTTTCTTAACTTGTTTTCTAATTTCTTGTTTTTTACTAGGCATGATGTGTCTCCTTTCAATACAAAATCGTATACATTATATCATACATACCGCAAAAAACAAAAGATTTTATATACTCCTTGCTTGTTTAATTATTCCCAAGTTTACAAGGTATTTTTCTTTCATAGAGAGGATCAATATTTCGATTTTTTGAGGTTTTTCTTTTTCAATTAATTCAAGACAGGTCTTGATTGTTTCTCCAGAAGTCATCACATCATCTAAGAGTAATATTTTCCTATTTTTAAGGAATGCACCACCTCTTAAACCAATGACATCACGTATCCCTGCTCTTTGTGTATAAGACTGATCACTTTGTTTATAATCTACTTTCTTATAAAGTCCATTGAAAACATGAGAGTGAATTGTCATTGCGATGGCTTGGTTAGGGGCAAAACCACGCACAACATTGGCCTTTGACGCACTTGGCGCAACAACAATCAAATAATCCTTATAGCGTCTTTGTAGTTCTCTTTTGTACATATCTAAGAAAGCATCCTTTAAGGCATAATCATATTGTCCCTTATAACGAAAAAGCAGGGTACGGAAGAAGTCATTGTAAGCATATAATATGCGTAGCGGATAACCTTGAAAGTTTGTCTTAATATCAATTCTCTTAAATAAAGATAAACAGGAGGAACAGATACAGTGATGCGTAACTAATTGATGAAAAGAAGATGTTTTAGATATAGAGGATAAACAGATCAAACAGACATCCTGTTGAGCTTCTGAATGGTTTTTATACATCCTTTCATCGCCTTTGAATAATGGTTATCTATTAACAATATTCTTCCATCCTCATATCCTATTTTTCTTCCTACTCTTCCCGCAATCTGTATCAATGTTCTTTCATCAAATATACGATCTCCTGCTTCTAATACAATCACTTGTACATCTTCTATTGTGATTCCTCTTTCTAATATCGTTGTGGTGATTAAAACTTCTAGTAATCCTTCTTTAAAATCCTTTGTATATTCATTTAAATAAGGAGATTCTGAACTCACACCCTGTACTTTATATGTATCCTTTAATAAGTCTGCATAATAGAGTGCATCACTTTTCCTAGGTACATATACTAATACTTTCTGGTGTGTTTCTAATAGTTTCTTAATCCAATATTTCAAGGATATGAGCCACAAAAATTGAGGAGTGATATAAATATGAGGAACAGGCAGATCATGACCATGGTAGCGTCGATTCATGATCATGACACATTCATCATGAATATCTTCCTCAAGTAATGTAGCGGATAATTTAATATACCTTTTAGAGGCATGATAAAAGATAGAGTTCAATACATCATCTCCATAAAAAGGAAAAGCATCTGCTTCATCCATAATAATTAAATCAAAAGGAGAAGATACAAATCGATAGAGCTGATGAGTTGTACAAATGATTAAGGGAGCATCACTATTCTCTTGATAGCCCCCATATAGAAGACCAATGGTTAAGTGAGGAAAATCCTTCTGAATTCTTTCATGTAATTCTATACACAATTGTCTTCTAGGGATTGTGAAGCATACTCGTCCACCATTTTCAATCACATGCTTGATGATTGCATAAGAAATTTCTGTTTTACCAGAGCCACATACGGCAAGGACAATAGAATTCGTGGCATTCTCATAATTCGTGATAAGTTGATCAGAGATGAACTGCTGGCGGGATGATAATCTAAAAGAAAGATGATAGGACGCATCAGTCATTATTAAAGGAGTCTTGTGTATTGGATAAACTTCATCTAAATAAGTACGTCCAAATGCTATGCACTTTCTACAATAAGGTCTCTTATTGATATAGCTAATGTAGTTTTCATCCTCATTGCCACATACAGGACACTTCACAATCACCACCTCCTTTGGCCCTCTACTTACCTATACATCTAGAAGATGGTTTTTTTCTCAAAAAAAGTTAAATTTTTTTCAAAAAAACTATGAGCATCGCTCATAGTCACATATATTGACTTTAAATTTGTTGTAAACTATAATAGAAACGAAAGATGGAACAACCAGTAAGCGGTTGTCCTTGGATTTATTTTTGGTAAGTAACTACCTCAAACTTTTCCTAGGAGCGAGGTAGTTACTTTTTTTCGTTCTTATCAATAATGATAAGAAGTAATCTAACAACAAGTGTCAATAAAGATATGATCAGTGTCAAACACGTTAACATAATCATGATTATTTCATACGTTGTCATCAAGCATCACCTCCGTTTTCAACTTAAGAGAAGAATCACGAAGGGTTGCGTACCTTCGTCATAACGACCAAGGATAACCACCTACCGTATACGGTTGTTCCACGCATAAATTATATCATAGAAATCTATCTGCCTGGATAAGTAATCAATTATCACAATTTCATAATAAATCACAATTTATTGGCAGAAATACAATACACAAAATAACCTCTAGGCTATTCGCTTAGAGGTTATTTTTATGCTTAAGTTTTGTGAATGAAGATGTTAGTCTTCTACTCTCAAATCATATTCTCTAATAAGTCTTCGGGCAATCATCTTATTCACATAAGTCCTCTTAATAGTGATAGTGCGTTCACCATTAGAGTAAATACAATGGTCCCCTTTCGCATGTCTAAGGAAATGATAACCATTGTTTTCTAGTATTCTTTTGAACTCTATGATCGAGTATGTTCTTGCTTTCATGGTCTTTCCTCCTTGTCTATCTCTATTCTATCATAGTTATAATATTTAATGATTATTTTTCATATAACGACATAATTAATCATAATTTACTGTAAATGCTAAATTATAATTATTTTTTAATGCTTTTATAATAATTTATTATTGCATTGACTAAATGTTTGTACTATACTAAGACCCAACAAAGGCGAAGACGAGGAGAGTAATCTATGACAGAGACTCTAGCGAGTAAGTGATTGGTGGAAGACTTACAGTTAAGTGATAGATGAAGAACACCTCTGAGCTGTCTACCCAAAGCGTAATGCAAGTAGGCTAGAACGTTCTTTCAGCGACGTTACCGCTGGCGGGTATCGCATGCTCTTTGAAGTATGTCTGTACTTAGTTATAGACTCAACGACTTAGTAAGATACTCGCACCACAAAGCGAGTTTTTTTTGACTCAAGTATAGGAGGAAAATATAAGTAACTAAATATATCGACTATTGTGATTAAATGTGTTCAAATCTCCTCAAAGGAGAGCGTTAAAATGAAAACATCAAATATCACAAATTATAAATTAAAGGATTTTACTGAACTTTTAGGCGTATCTGTTAAGATGTTATAACGTTGAGATAGAAAAGAAACTTTAAAGGCAAACCGAACCAAAACTAAAGGCATTATTATACTTATAATCATCATTTACTAAATCAAGTTACATTTTTAAGATAGTTTTATAATGTAAAAGAATTATTTGAATACCCACAGACCACAGGTTAGTGAAAATTAAATTTTATTAACGCCGATTAAAAGGCGTTCATGAAGCTGAACTGAATACATGAATTTTCTATTTGTTCTATAATTAGATTAGAAATTAGATGGAGAACTCATGCAGGATATTGTTTCAATACTCCATGTGTTCTCCTGCAGGCTGCAAAGGGTTTCATAAGTATAAAAACTGATAGAAAGGGATGAGGAAATTGCTGAAGAGCTTTAAGACGGAAATAAATCCGACAGAGGACCAGAAAGTCAAGATTCGTAAAACAATAGGTACTTGCAGATTTA